>OIGD01000030.1_pt1 | contig 178626 bp, 138 predicted proteins | sample 1582211 | NCBI WGS metagenome assembly OIGD01 (sample SAMN04414078, study PRJEB24778) | human gut metagenome | material: faecal | host: Homo sapiens
TTATGAATTTTTAACTTTGAAAGTATTGATTATACAACTCTTTAGATAAAGCCATAGGTGGTGGCTACCGTAGCCATAGACAAAGTAGCGATCAAGGTCATACTTGTCGGCAAAATCGGCTACTATCTGCCGTAGGGTTTCCTCGCTGTCGGCATAGAGGATATGGTTTACAAACTCTATGATGATTTCGGCTATATCATTGTCAAAGATGATTGTCGGATGTTCAAATGTCACGTTCATAATTGGTGGGGATTATGACCACCGCCATATTTCGGGCGGTGGTCGGGTTAGACATTAGGCGGTCATTCTCTCCTTGATGAGTTTGGAATTGGCGTTAACCAAATCTACAATCCGGTCGTGGTAGGGGGTGTTCTTGTTATTCTTGCCGTGGCATTGTATAACTCTGAGGGTTCGCAAATCCACCTCCACGGTTTCTATAATTTTGTTGCCAATCCTCGCAGACAATACAAGGGTTTCAGCTTTTGAGTAGTATCCTGCCCCGAATACGCAGATGTTTTGTGTCCTGCCTTCCTCAAAATACTCCTCGATACTTTCAAGCACCTTTACCGATATTTCATTATCAGAGATTACAAGTCCGAAGAATTTGGATTTCATCGCCTTGAAATCGTCCTCACGCTGTTGTTCTTGGAGCAAAATCCGCTGGTCACGCTCACGGCGTTCTGCCTCCCTATGCCGTTCTGCCACTGTCATAGCCTTTTGGCGTCTGGCTTCAATCCTGCGGTTTGCCTTGTCGTGTGCGTCTATGAAATCTTCGGGGCAGATGTTCTTCGGGTTTCGGATGTCCTGCCCCAAGTTCTCCAGCATTTGCAGATAGTCGCACCATAGTTCAAGGCTGTTGATTTTGTAGTGGTGGCGTTTGGCGATGAGATACGATGCCCAAAACTTGTCGGCATTGCCGTGGTTGAGGATAAAATATTTCATATCCTCAAAATATCCCGATTTCATCAGCGTTTCAATCCGCGTGTCGGAAAGCAGTCTGCTGAAAAGCAGCACGGGGGAAATGCCGTAAAAATCGCCCTTGAACCCGTTGCGTCTGAGTTGGGGAATGGTGCGTACCAACGGATAGACCTCGCTCCATTTGCAGACATCATCATAAAGGCTGTTGTGAGGTCGCACCTCCATGTCGCTGTATAACGACCACTGGTCGCAGTAGTATGACGGATAGGTGCGGAGCAGAGCCATGTCGGTGACTTTGCCGTCGGGTGAAATCCAACGCTGCACCACCTCGTTGCAGTAGAATTTCATCGGCTTTCCCTTCTTGCTTGAATAGTGCGCCTGCGCCACTCTGATTACTTGAAAACCTCCGCAGACCGTCATCACACAGAAATAGCGTATTTCCTTTTGAGTGCGCTTGCGGGTATCCAGCACTTTCAGTTCTGCACCGCAGTGGGGGCATTTGCAACCTGCGAAAGTATCGCACAGACTGCCGTTCTCGCTTTTCCACGAGTGTCCGCAAAGCGAGCAGGTCAGAGTTCCGCTTTTGGCTCGGTATGCGATATGTTCGATGCAGTGGCGGTATGCCCAACGCTCTTGTGTCGCGGTTATGGGGCGCAGTGTGGCGGATAGTTTTGCCACCTCTTTTTGTATCTTGGTCTTGGGTTTCATAGCCTTAAAGTGTTAAAAGTCAAAAAGACTTGGTTGTGCGATTTTGGGATTGTTCTCGGTGGTTTTCTTTTCGGTGGTCTTGGGTCGGCGCATTTTCGCCATTTCCTCATCACGGAGTTTGTTTATGGCGTCCTGCCGTGCCTGTTCCTTTTCTTCCTCGGTCAATTCTACCGTATGGTTGACTACCACCTTGCAGTTGATTGGGTTGCCGACCTCAATCTCGCTTTCCTCCCAATAATGGACTGCCATTCCGAAGATTTCATCATCTGCAAAGCCGTTGCAACCGCTTTTCTGCACTTGGTTGATGATGTATGTAACGCAGTCCTCTACCGATTTAGAGGGGTTCGCAAAGCGGATAGCGAACAGAGCGTCATTGTCGGCCCTCTTTTCAAGATAAGCCTTGATTGTGTCGTTGAAGGCTCGTGTGCCGCCTTGGTTTTCTCTTGTGGTTGCCATAGTCGTAAATATTTTCAGAGTGTTAAAATCCAATAGATTATCCCGATTGCGGTAAGGATTGAAATGAGCCAGCCTATTCCCCTAAGTATGGGTTTTGCTATCGCCCACAACGCTATCTCGATAACCGCTCCGATGATGATTGCCACCACCTTGACCGCCCTTGTAATCATGCGGTAATGATAGGAGGATTGGCGAGCTTGCCTTGACCTAATATCTTTATGTTTTCCTGTGGCTTTCATATCGGTGGGAGCTTTTTTTAACCATGCGTCCAAAGACAGTGTGGTTGTATGAGTTGCTTGACACCTGAAAGGCGTGGGACGGCAAAAGAGGGATGTTCGGGCCTTGACATAAAAAATACGAGCCGACGCAGGAGGTCTGGAGATTTTTTATGCCAAAGCCAAAAGAATATCCCTTCGCCACACGTTAGGTTATGGCAAGCAACTCGTACTGACCCACTTGTTGATGGTACGCCTTGTTGAGAAGGCTCCCCCGGATGAAAGCCCGTGAAAACATAAATCGTCGCCGACCCGACGGTGGCGGCGGTGGACTGTAACACTGAAAAAATAAAATCGGGGCAGCCCCGATAAAAAAGAAGTGTGCCGCAATAACGTGGATCTGAAAGGCCCGTCATTGCGACACTGTTCTTTTCGGTGGATGCTGTTCAAGCGGTGAGTGAGGGGGCGGTCGTAAAAGTCCTTATCCGGCAATGCGTCCCGGAACACGGACGACAGCCATTCAGTCTTATGGTGACAGCAGCGTCCCCCGATGCCAATCCATAAGGCGATGGCCGTTGTCGGTGTTCAGCATTGCCCATAGGCGTGATGCGGTCAACGGGTGTCAGTGGACTTGTCCACCGTCACTTGTTGACGGCATATCGCCGCAGACACGGAAGACCGCCCCGTCTCTCACCGCTTTCTCCGAGAAATTAAATGGAGAAAGAAAGAGAAAATCACGAATGGCTTGTTCAATCCAATATTTCTTATTAAATTTGCAATTCGCGAATTGCAAATAACATTGTATAAATGACTAAATCACATAATGGTATGCGTCCACAGGATATAGTGATTCTGTTGAAGAAAGTCACTTTGGCAGGCCGAGGTATGACCAATGCCCAGATTGCCAAAGAACTAAGCATAAGCGCATCGGAAGTGTCGGAAGCACTGGAACGATGCCGCATTGCCCGTCTGATCGACAATCTGAAACAACGTGTAAACATACTTGCCCTAAAGGAATTTATGGTTCACGGACTGAAATATGTTTTTCCTGTGCAGCCGCAGGCAAAAGTGCGGGGAATCGCCACCGCAATATCCGCTCCGCCGTTGAATGAGAAAATTCTATCGGAAAAGGATGCGTATGTGTGGCCGGACGCAAAAGGGAATATACGCGGGGAAGCTATCGTCCCGCTTTATCGGACTGTTCCGGAGGCAGTAAGGATTGATCCGATGCTACATACCCTTTTGGCAATCGCCGATGTTTTCCGGATAGGTCGTACAAGAGAAGTGGAACTCGCAAAAGTGGAACTGGATTCAATACTTTCTACCTATGATGTCAAGTAACGTAAACCGGCTTAAAATCATAGCCGCAGGGCTGGGAGACCTGTGTCGTGATGTCGTCTTTGTCGGCGGCTCTGTCGCCGAACTGTATGCCGACGATCCGGCAGCGACAGACATACGTCCGACAATGGATGTGGACTGTGTGATAGAGCTGGCAACCTACGGCAGTTTGCAGGAATTTGAAGATTTGTTGCGCCGGCATGGATTTGTGAACGACATAGAATCCGGCGTGATTTGCCGATGGAAATATAACGGCGAGACTGTGGATATAATGCCGGACAGGGATAGTATCCTCGGATTCACCAATCATTGGTATCGCCCCGGCTTTCAACATAGAGAAATATATGAATTACCTGACGGCACTGCGGTCTATATTCTGCCTCCGTTATATTATCTCGCCACAAAGATAGAGGCGATAAGAGGTCGTGGAGGTGATGACCTGAGATTCTCACATGACTTCGAGGATTTTATATATGTACTCAACAATCGTCAGGACATCACATCGCTATTTGACAATGAAAACGATGCAGCCCTTATAGAATATATTTCTTTCTGGGCTTCTGAGATGCTTGCCCGTCAGAATTGCCGCGAGGAGATAGAATGTATGCTTCCTTATGGCGATTATGACCGGGTTGACTATATAATCGAGATGCTAAATCACTTTAAGCGATGAAAATCCAATACGCTTCCGATCTCCATCTTGAATTTGGAGCAAACTCCGCCATCCTCAGAGAACATCCGATGCAGCCTGTCGGTGATATCCTTGTCCTTGCAGGCGACATAGGCTATCTCGGCGATGATTCTCTTACTAAACATCCTTTCTGGGATTGGGCATCTGACAACTTTCAAGAGGTTATCGTGATTCCGGGAAACCATGAACTGTATAGGAGCTTCGATATAAATGACCTGACAGATGGCTGGGAACTGAATTTGAGGCGCAATGTCAGATATGTTTACAATAAGGTCATTCATCTTGATGATACCACCGATTTGATAGCTTCAACCCTATGGGCAGAAATCTCACCGGAGAACGGATATATCACCCAGCGAAATGTGAGCGACTTCCATTATATAAGGAACGGCGAAAATGTGCTGACTTGGGAGCGTTTCAATGAGGAACATAGAAAATGCAGGAGGTTTATTGAAAACGCCGTTAAAGAAAGCCGGGCCGATAATATTATCGTAGCCACACATCATGTGCCTTCATTTGCACTGATGGATGATGAATTCAACGGTAGTCCGATAAATGGTGCCTTTACATCCGAATTGGGTGATTTCATTGCTGACAGCAAAATCAAGTATTGGATTTACGGTCATTCCCATCGCAACATATCAAGACTGATAGGAAACACCCGATGCGTGTGCAACCAGTTGGGCTATGTCAGAGCATTGGAGCATCTCTATTTCAAGACAGATGCAGTCATAGAGTTGTAAGGAAGATATGATTTGCAATTCGCGAATTGCAAATCATACCATTGCTTGCTTTGGCAAACGGAGGCTATATTATATTTCCTCAGTTTATTTAACAATTAGTTGTAAAAGAGTTAAAATGAACCTTCGGACTTGCACGAGCGAGAAAAAATGACTAAATTTGCATATGGCTTGGATACTTGTGGAGACAAGTAATGTGGCAGAAAAATCAGAACTGAATTTTCAGGCACTACCAAGGCACTAAGGAATTTTGAGATTGTCTATCTACTTGATAACAGCATATTTGGAGCATTGGGTTCAAGTCCCTCCAGCTCCACAAATAATGCTGATAATCAGCAAAAAATAAAGTGTACGCACGGATTTGCGCACACTTTTTTGCTTTATTAGCAGCTAATGTAGCAGCTTATAATGATTAGTTAATAATAATTACTTGCTATAGCCAATAGGATTATTCATAACCGGAATCTGTCGCGGCGGAAGTCCCAGCAATTTCGAGATGCCTGCGGTGTCCATCGTGGCGCGTGGAACGGTAGCGATACCTTCGGAAACACATGCCAAGTTCAGATTCTCGCAGGCGATGCCCGTGTCAACCAATACCATGGTCTGAGTCCTGTCATCTTCAGGAAGTTTCGTCATATCCCCTACAAATACGATCGACATGGGTGCATTGAGCACAAAATCCTGTGCGAATTCCTTTGTGCCGGCTATCAGAGCGCGATGGTCACCCTCTTTTGCGAGAGATAGAGCATGCTCCTTGGGAAGATATTCCCATACACCATTCCTGTCGAAAACGAATACGCGGATCTCCTGCCAGTTCAGTGCAGTAGGGTTACAGCGGTTTGCCGGGACGCCAAAGCGACCTGGCTCCGCATCGGGGCGGTTGATGCCAACAGCCATCCATAGCAGCTGACTTAATGTGGAGTCTCTGATTTCGCGATTCGGATCGAACTCGCGTACACTGTGGCGCTTGGCCATTACCTCGTTCATCGGCATACCACCCTGAAAGGACGGAGCCGGTAGTTCTCTCACCTGTGCAGTCATAGTCATAACAGCCACCAAAGCCAGCATTCCAGCCGCCCGACGACCCAATTTATTTGTGAATCTCATGATCTTCATACAAGATAGAAACGCAAGGAATGAGGGAATAGTTTATTGTTAAGTCAGAGTTATCTTCCCCACATCAGTAAAAAAATTATATCAAATTAATAGATAAGGAAGCGAGAATTCTTAGTTTAGTAATTTTGCACTGAATTAATAATTCTCAAGTATGACATCAATAAAAGTGAAATTCCGACCTTCGACTATTGCTGATCGAGAGGGGACAATCTATTATCAGATTATACATGAAAGGAAGGTGCGACAGCTTCTGACGGAATATAGAGTGTTCCCTTATGAATGGGATGGGAATTGCTCTATGGTAACGACACATCAAGATAGTGAGCGTAAATTACTCATTCACTCAATTCGTGAACGTATCCGTTGGGATATCGAGCGACTTACTAAAATTGAACATAAATTGAGTTGCGAGGCCTTGAGCTATTCTGTTTGTGATATCATCGAAGAGTTCAGACGATATACGCGGGAATATTCCTTATTTAATTATATGGAAAGGAATATTGCCAGGCTTAAGCAGATTGGAAAAGTAAGGACTGCAGAGACATATAAATCAACTCTTAACAGTTTTAAGAGGTATAGAAATGATGAGGATATAATGCTGGATAGCATTACATCTGAACTGATTGAGGATTATGATGCATGGCAGAAGAATCGAGGAGTTACTTCCAATACTATTTCATTCTATAATCGCATCTTAAGAGCCGTATATAACCGTGCAGTAGAGGATGAAATTATCGAGAACCGCAATCCGTTCCGACACGTCTACACTGGCGTTGATAAGACCGTCAAACGAGCATTGCCGTTGGTTGTCATCAAGAAAATCAAGTCGCTGGACCTGTCTTTGACTCCGGCGCTGGAATACGCCCGCGATATGTTCCTTATGAGCTTTTATCTCAGAGGAATGAGCTTCATAGACATGGCCTTCCTGAAAAAGACTGACCTCAAAAACGGCTACGTCACCTACCGCCGTCGCAAGACCGGCCAGCAGCTCATCATCGAATGGACTAAGGAAATGCAGATGATACTCGACAAGTACCCCGAAAACAAGAGCGACTATCTGTTGCCCGTCATCCGCAATCACGGAGTCAACGAGCGATGCACCTACCGCAACACCGGCTACAACATCAACCACAGCCTGAAACGCATTGCCGGAATGGTTGACGTAACAATCCCATTGACCCTTTATGTCGCCCGCCACAGCTGGGCCTCAGCCGCCAAAGCCAAAGGCATCCCTCTATCCGTAATCTCCGAAGGCATGGGTCACGATAGCGAGGCAACCACCCAAATCTACCTCGCCAGCCTCGACACCTCCGTCGTTGATAAAGCTAACTCCCTAATCCTAAAGTCTCTCAAATAGTCTTCCTGTCACGTTAGATCAGGCTTCCTAAACATCACTATTCCCCTAAAAACTCTATTGCCTCAGCACCACCAGGTTCTGAGGCATTCTTGTTTAGCAAACGTCCAAATCTCTTAAATAGAGAGACTTTCCCAAATGCAAAATTACAAACAATTTTCGGAATTACCACTATGTCAGAGCTAAAAAATTCATCAAACGTCCCAAAAATTATTTTAATCATACTTACAACCATTGAATTGTTTAGCGAATCATTATAGCGCAAAACATATACCACTAATTATAAGAGTTTTACGACGTGTCAATCTCTCTATTTAAGAGTTACATACCCACGTAAATGGAATACAATAACAACTCAATAAACCAACCGCATCACATGAGACTTAAAGCAATTCTCGTGCTTATGTTGGCCGTAATCGCTACAACGACCAGCTGCTCAGCCAAAACGCCGAGCGACAAGAGCACACCACAATCCGTTGTAGCCACAGACACAATTATGCACAAAGCTATCGGCGATAGTATTTATCGCATCATTGTAAATGCGAAAAAAGTTGAGATAAGCTCCCTGCCATTGCAATCAGATAGTATTAAGCAGGCTATCACGAAAAAGGTATCCTCTAAAGACCTTGAACTTATGAAGTTCATCGCTACAAATCCTAAGAATTATATGGAGAATACTACAGTCTACGGAGTTTTTATGCCTCAATTCCAAGCTGTATACACGCAGAAAAAAGCAAAAGTGACATTAAAATACGATTTCGGGCTTCGCAAATGGGGCATTTTTGATGCCGACGAAAAACAAATTGCTATGTTCAATCTCGTATCGGACAACATGCTGCGTTTCGCTTGTAAAATGTTCCCGGACAATCAGTTCTTCAATGAATTACTTCTCACACGAGAATAATCGCTAAAATACTGAACGACTATGTTAAAGAAACTCATGATAATGTTGGCAATTGTTCTGCCAACATTGGTTCACGCCCAGACAATTCATTGGCTGACTTTCATTGACACGACAGATAAAAATGTGGGACAAATTGACAAAAATGGTCGGGAGGTCCTTTACAATCATTTTGTTAATGTTGTCAATGCGGCTCTAACAGAGAAAGGGTATAAAACAAACATACAGGACATTTATGGCACAACACTTACTCCTCAGAAATGCAAGGAGATAATTTCAAATGTCAACTGTTCTCCGAATGATATTGTAGTATTCTACTACATTGGACATGGCACACACGGAACCGTAGGTGGTGACGTATGGCCCATGATGTTCATGGCTCAGGATAATCCCAACTATCTTGTCCCTTTGAAATGGGTGCATGATCAGTTAAAATCCAAGGGAGCAAAACTCACAGCCACTATTGGAATGTGCTGCAATGTTTATCAAGGAATTAATCGCACAAGCACTCCTTCCTTTGGTGTCAACTACGGCAACACATTCTTAACAGATACTGAGAAGAATGCCATTCAGCAAATGTTCCTTGGGAATAAGGGAGACTTCTTGTTGTCTTCTGCTTCTCCTGGTCAGTCTTCTGTCGGTGGTAATACTCCTCTTGGTCCGATGGATTTATTTACTTGCGTCTTAGTCAAGAATTTTGAAGACAGTGCATCTGAAGGAAGTCTTGAATGGAATACTCTCTTTAACGATGTGAAGGCAGTAGTAAATGAGGTGACTGAGGGACAACAGACTCCTATTTTTGTCGCTAACCTTTCAAAAGCCTCAGCAACTCCAGCACCCAAACCCGCAGCAGCCCCAGTGGTAGTGACGCCTCCAGCTCCAACTCCTGCTTCGGCATCAACAAACCAAGATTGGATGAATCGTGTCGGCGTTGCTCTTGATAATCTTATTGATGTACGTCAAAGTGAATCTGCGAGAATTGCTCAGGCCTCAGAATTGGAAAAGATATTCACCTCTAACGCCGTCGTTAAGGTGATGGGGCAGGATGGAAATATTGTAGTGGATAAGTCATCAGCAGATGATTTTATCGGAAGGCTGGCAACAAGTAGAATTCTGCTGAAAGTAACACCAGTAAATGTTGTCGTTAATGGCAATAAGATATCTGAACTAAAAGTGAAAGAAGCTTATAAAAAATAACCAAGGACCAAGATGACAAACTTGAAACACATCATATGCCTGATGCTCCTTTTTATAGGAGCATCAGCATTTGCGCAAAACGATCGGGGCATCAGCGAATTGATGAAGCAACGCGCACAACAGAAAGTTGCCCAAATGAATGACAACATCTCCTTTATGGCAGATAAATCAAAAGACTTAAATACGCGTAACTATTACAAAGGACGTGCATTAAATCTTTTCATTGAAAAAGGAGAGCCATTTGAAGAAGAAGGAATCCACAATACTGGCGTTAAAATGGAGACAACCTCGGTATATCGTAAGAAGCCATCTCGACGTCTTATGAAAGATTACTTTACCGGATTGGTAAATCTTCGATACTCAAAAGTTGATATACAGTCAACGAAAGTGCATGAAATCGAAGTGAGCGACCTTCAGAAGGTAGATGACAATAAATACGTCTGTACCGCCTATTTTGAACAGATATTTGTCGGATATCGTGATGGAGTACCCGTGTATAAAGACAGGACCAGAAAAAAAGTAAAAATATATATTCTGGCAGAAGAGACAATAGATGGGCAAGAGTTTATTGTCCTTTTGGGCGATGTCACGGCTCTTGAAACATCTCGTATATAATCTCTCTATCTAATGATATAATGATAGAGGAATCTAAGCACTCATGAAGAAAACACTTATTTCGATATTATTAACTATCGGATATCTGAGTTGTAATGCTCAGATATTCGATATGTTAAATTCAGACCTCTATCGTGGTCGAGTAAAACTTGTATCTGAATTCATGCAGCGTTTCAATGGTGAGGAGAAAAATCCTTATATTGATCCAAACGCAAGTGAAATTGAAAAGATTAATCTTTGCCAGTTATTTGATGCGGAGTATATCCTAAAGAATCGTCAGATAGTTGAGCCAAAAGCATTTCAGTTCATTGATTCCATTTTACAGAATAATGTCAAAATACATTATAATGACGCCGAGTGGTTCGCAAAAATAAAGTGCTTTGGTCTGTTTAAGGGGAAAGAAGTGCCATTCAATATGTATCTAACCGTTGAATCGAGAGGAAAAGATATGTATAAATGGGTTATCGCAGATGTAGATGGGAAAATTTTCAATCTTTCACCATCAAGAGAATCAGACAAAATAATGCTTCTACCCAATGAGCATGAGTCCAACTTCATGCGACTGAATTCTATTACATCGGAAAAAGATGATTATATAACACTCTATTCCACTGAAAGCCTGAAACAAGATCGACTTACTGTATTTAATACATTGGTCTACTATGGCTTCCTTAATATAGATTATATAAGCGATATAGAATACACATTTTTACAAGTACCAGGTTATACTTTTACGATTAAGGAGTTCGAGAGAGAATCAACAAACTCTGGGTGGCTTGTCAGCGAATGGTCTGAAATATCCGATGCTGATAAAGAATCCATTTTGCAACGTTTGTATCATGGCAGCTATTCTATGCGTAAGGCGAATTCCCTTGTGTCCAATGAATCGCAAGGGTCTGTTAACAGGGATGCTAACAAAGCCATTCAGTTGGTGCAGTCCTTCGTCGGAAATTTGAATAAATATCTCACCGATAAATCTTCTATTAATGACATTAACAATGTAGTTAAAGGTAGATACACGTTTATTATTTCGGATGAATTATGTAATCAACTTTCGAAATTTTTTAAGACGAAAAGTCAGAAATCATATAAATTAGAAACATTATTAGGTTGGTTGAACAAGCCAAACTGCCCAATTAAAACAATTACTATTTCTAATCTTGAGCAATTTGACAATGAGAATGTCAGACCTGATTATGCGAATGGCTATACCTTGATTAAAGGAGAGTTAGCCACGACCGGCGATATTCAAATTAAGGAAGAGGTTGTTTTCTTTGTTTATGAGGATCAAGTAGCAGGTGTTAAATTTGTTATGGACTGTTTTTAAGGGACAATCATGTTAAAACGAATAATATTAATTGTAATCATATCAATAAGCGGGATTTTTTCTATCTCAGCACAAGACACATATGTCGTCCAACAATTCGGTAACAGCCTTACAAATTGGGCGTCAGGGCACAATGACTTTTCAGCAATGCAGGATATTGAACGTCTATGTAGCACTAAGCCTGCTATACGAATTGACGATCCAATCATGTCTGCTATGGCTGTCAAATATAATGTTCCACGCTCTCAAAGTTACACCCTTGATGATTATATAAGATGCATTCAGCATGAAGTTGATGCAGGCGTCTCGATATCATTCTCTGATATTCGCCAAGTGCCTGAAAATCTCAAACCATCCAATTATCCTGGCGTTAACTACGTATCGTGTAACGTCAAGTTTTCAGGAGCTTCTAATCTAAACGAGAATGATGTATTTGCTATTAAGAATGGCAAAATCGTTAAAATTGAGGAATATGTTGTCGTTCGAGATAAGAAAGGTCGTCAAAAGCTGAGAATCGACTTAAGCGGTCTTGGGCTTGACGAAGATACTGAGGGCTGGGGATTGTCTTATAATTACAGCAAGGCTTTCCCCGTTGGAGCTTCTGTAGCCTATACAAAATGGAAATTCAAGATAAGTTTAGATTTCGGAGTAAATTTTGATAAGGATTTATATACCACGCAGAAAGTAGACTTCAATAATATCGTTGACTACAAAATAACGAGAGGAGAATATGATCTCAAATACTTTATAACCGCTACTCCAGCTTTCTATATGAAATATTTTGCAGTTGGCTGGGGTTTTGGATACGCATCCTTTGACGGGTCTGAGACTTCACAAGAAAACAAGCTTGAGATAAAGCCCGATGGAACAATTATTCAGACAACCGGGACATCTTCTGTATCCGGAGGAGGCAAATATAAATTCATGATGCGCCCGACCATAAAGGGATATATTCCATGCAGTGATAATTTCTTTATTTCTTTATCGGTCAATTATGACTGGATATTGGGATATAAAGAAAAAAGCGGCATTAGTTTTGGAGCGGGCATACACTTCTTAATCGACTGATAATATGAAAAAATATATTCATTACATATTTGCAATTGCCTTACTTTGTGTGAGTGCGATTATAACATCTTGTGATAAGGACGCTCATGATCCAGATATAGAACTTTCTGGTAAAGTGGATCAGTACTTCCCCTCGTATTGTGTAAACCTGAATGTGACATACAATATGAGTAACAAGTATTTTCACATGAATGCAGAGCCCCATTTTTACTTCAACCCGGCAGAATGGGGTCTTGTAATCGACAAAGTTGAATATTATGTCGATGATACTTATATAAAAACTGAGACTAAAAGTCCATATTCTATTGAATACGATTCAAGCGATTGGGCTACTGGAGCACATATAATCCGTGCTGACATTACTATAAGCGGAGCAAAGATTGAAACATTTGTACTTCAGGCTACAAAAGTAATTGACAATTCCTCGTCGCAAGAAAAAGCTGCCGATGTGTGGTTTGACTATAATTTTGCAACGACAGGAGAAGAGTTCTTTATTTCGGGAAATATCAATTATAATCGTTCCGCCTGCGGGACTACGATTAAATCTTTTTCAGCTAAATGGGATGATACTTCTATGGGTGAAAGGAATACCTCTCCGTATAAATTAACCCGGCTTGTTACCGAAAACTCCGGTACTTCTCATTCCGTTTCAGCAACATTAAAATATGCGCAAGGCAATACAGAAGTAAGCTATTCGTTCTCAATGCCATCTTATGAGATTCCGGGGCCTAATTCTATAATGCATACTTTCAGACTAAAATCACGTTATCCTGATTATTCTAACGGAGATTTATTGGAAGGTGTCGCACGGCAATTCATAGGCTCCGAAGTAAAAGCAATTTACGAATTGGAACTATATCTGGACGATAATCTTATCGGTAGTTCAAGGGTTTTCCCCTATGAACTTTCATATAGATTAGAAAATTTGACAGTTGGAGATCATACGCTTAAGAAGCAATGGGTTCGTTACGACGAAGAGGGTAATAGGACCAACTCATTCTCTACAGATGAAACTTTAACCATCACAAAGTAATGCCATGAAACAGATTAAAGTAATTTTTCTCCTTTTCATTTCTGTGCTTCTCGGCTCTTTCACACCCCATGCACAGAATATGACCGGTGAGATTGTAAGTAACAAACTTCAGGAGAAGGCACAGATCCTTAATGATTGCCTAATGTTTCTCTCTCAAAAAGACAGAAGCGTTGACATAAAAAAGCACTATCTGAATCAAGCTCTTAGTTTGTTTGTCAACAACGGCGAACCCTTTAGCGCTGATTCTGTGAAATATGATGGTGCCTATATCATAACTAAATCGTCATTTCGTAACAAACCCGTAAAACGCAAGATTAAGGATTTTCTACAGGGAGTGATGGACTTAAGGTATACCCCTATTGATTTGACGGCTATAAAAATACCAGCTTTGCCTGCCGTTATAGACAGCAAGAATTTTGTCAAATGTGGTGACAATCTGTATCGCTTCACCACATTGATAACCCGCGAACTCGCAGGTTATATAGATGGCACACCGGTGTATAAAGACATTACACCTTTTGAGTATACGGTGTTCATCGGAATAAAGGATACGATTGATGGGAAAGAATATACAATATATTTGAGCGATATTGAGGTCGAGGAAAAAGACGATAATAAAAAATAATGAAGATGTCGAGACTGTTATTTTTTATCATATCATCAATTTCATTGTTCTTAGGTATTACGACTTATGCCTTAGCACAAGAGAAAACTCAAGATTCAGCTATTGAGAATCCTTCACCATATTCCGAAATATTACCAGAATCTTATCGTGTAGCGATTTTATCAGCAGACTCTATAAAGTGGATGATAATAGATGGATGGACACCTAATGATAGCTCTTTGTTTAGATTGGGAGAGCCTATCGGAGAAGTCTTGTATAGCCATCTATCGAAAGATTCTATTGCAAATGATAAAATTAGAGATTTATTATTGTCGCCTTCCTCATTTCAAAATGACTCAATTGTAAAGGAATGCACATATATCCCAGATTTTGGAGTTATGTTTTATTCTGAAACAGATTCTCTTATCGTGTCATATTCCTCATATTGTGATATGTGCCGATTCCAATCCAAGCATGGATTTTGGGACTTAGATGGGACATCAATCCGCGATGAACTTTACAGATTATTAAAGGATGAGTTCCCTAAAGATAAGTATGTCCGCTATATAACAAGAAGATTATGAGAGTCCTTCTGTCATTAATTGTTGTATTCAGTCTGGCACATTCTGCGTCAGCACAGACTTTTCATGCAATGATATTCTCTAACATGAAGGAAAGTGCCCAAAGATCAACAGATAGAACCGTTGAGATGAACAACATGCGTTCTTTCTGTCAAAGCGTAGCTTCAACATTGGGGTACAAACAAGACATCCGTTGTCATAGCGATAACGAGTTTACTTCAACTCAATATTTACAGGATATTGAATCCATGTCCGTTGGACCCGATGATGTTGTAGTCCTATTTTATAATGGACACGGCTGTAATTGGGATGACGATGACTGGCCTCATATGTGCTTTAAGGACAAGCAATATTGGCAGACTACGGCGTGTGAAAAACTTCAGGAAAAGTGTGGAAACGCTAAGTTGGTATTGTGTATAGCTTGCTGTTGCAACATGGACAGTCGGGGACGCTCGGGGTATGGAGCCGAATATAATTACAGTTTCGACCCCAATAAAGCTCGTGCTTTGTTCTCAGGTTTCAGTGGTAAAAGAAAAGTCGTAACATCTTCAAGCATTCGTGGACAATATTCATATAGCTGGACATCGGGAAGTCGACTTGGCAGTATATATGGTATTAGTCTGCGAGAAGCCATCAATGAAGTTCTAAGTTCTTCTTCAAAAATAGACCCAACATGGGAAAATGTATTGAACTTGGCCCAAAGGAAAACGCTGAATTATACTGACCAAAAACAGAAATCTCAATACAAAATTCAGGATGCAACTGCCAAACTCACACCACGCGCACAAAAGATACTTAACGAGATGCGCGGAGTATCGTCTCCAACCAGACCTGTCGCGGCAAGAGTTTTATCTACTACGCTACAAAACAATGTGAACGTTGCAGACATTCCTTCGTTACTCATTAGTGTAGACTTCAGTATCGACAATATATCAAGTGATGGCGGTCGAATAGTTGCGTTTCTTGAAAGTCCTAAAGGTGTGGGAGTGAAAGATACGAATGGTCGATATTGCACCACAGATGGCAAAGTAAGCGTAGGTAAAGACTTTGGGACACGCCAATCCTCTGCATCTTTTAAGGATTTTCAACTCATAATTCCAATGACTGAGTTACATATAGTAGATTCTTCAAAGACATACTATATACGTGTTGGTGTATATGACTATAAATCAAAAAAGTATATTGCCTGGAGTAATTATAAAGAATTGGCTCGGTAAGTCACTTATTTTAATGTCTTCCCATGAAAAAATACCTGCTATTATTACTGTCGTTTTTGGTATGCATTAATATATATGCGTATGATACCGATGTAGTCCAACAATATTGCAATAATTTTGCTTCATGGGCTTCAGAGAAAAACATTGCATACTTGCATGCAATGGAGAATTTGCGTAGTGAGTCTCCCGCTTTTCGCATCGGTAATAAATTTATGGATAAGTTGGCCGAGAAAAATGGTCTAACAAAAACGGACACTTATGATTGGGATGTATATATCCCATGTATTCAGAAAGAAGTAGATAATGGAATCCAAATCAGCTTTTCAGATATTAAAAGTGTTCCAGAAGAATATATTGAACAGAAATATCCAGGATTGCAATATGTATCTTGTAATGTTTCTATAAAAGGAAGTGTGTATTCAGACCTCCGAGATTTATTCATATTAAAAGGAGACAAAATTGTCAAAATAGCCGACTATGTTGAGACAACAGATATAACGACAGGCAAGAAGAAAATTGAAGTTGATTATCTTGACTTAGCAAGATGTGCTTTTGCAGATAAAGACTATGTTAAATGTTATAGTCTATACAAAGAAGGTGGACTAAAAGAGATAGAAAAGTATGCCAAGGAAAATTACGGGTATAGATCTGAATCAGATATTTTCCCGTTTGTAGAGTCAAGCATTGCATTGGGCAAATGGGATGATGCCATGCATGGCATAACAGATAATCATGTGATTACAAATAGGAAAACATGGGTTAATGGTATTGAGTGGAAACTTAATCCAGAGGATCTAAAAAATTGGAGCAAAGAAAAGGATCCGTTGATGGACTACTTGCTAAAGAAAATTTATAAATATTATGCCTCTAATGCTACCCGGATTCAAGATTCTCCAATTGCCAATCACGTTAGCATATGTAGGAATACGCCAATAAGTTCGATTATTGATGATGCTGCTGTATATTTCTGGAATGAGAGAAGAAACTGGGTTAATGAAATACCCTTACGTGCAGCTGCCGAACTTGGTCATTATGAGGCCCAAAAGCAATTAGGCAAGTATTATCTAACTGATCATAATACCGATCCGGTGTCACGAGATAAGTCCACAATTACATGTGATACCTTGAAAGCGGTGCATTGGTTAGAGAAAGCCGCGACACAAGGAGATATTGAATCTGCAAATATCGCTGCACATTTTTATATGACTGGTCATGGAGTTAGGCAGGATTTTGCTAAAGCATTTTCTCTCTATAACATGAATGCCTCTAAAAACGATTATGATTCACAATATGGTTTGGGGTTGTGCTATTATTTCGGTTTAGGGGTGTCAAAGAATGCCCAAATCGCTTTGTCATACTTAAAAGAAGCAGAGGATTGGCATCTGGAAGTACCTTTTATAATTGGCAATATATATAGGGATAACAACATACCCGCTGCCATAACATATTATAATCGAGCGCTTAAAAGAAATAATCTTAATAAGTCTGTCCGTTACTCGATTTTGATGGCATTGTCAGATTGTAACCGATACGGCCGATGCGGTCTTCCCATTAACATAAAAGAAGCCGATCAATTGCTTGATGAAGCTAATAAAATAAATGCACCGGTTATACAAAACATTGATGAATTTCTCATTTCATTAACACGAATTAATGTTGATTATGAAAACTAATAAGAGATCAATAATACAGGTTGTTGTCACCCTTTTATTGGCATTGGTAATAGCCACCCCTGCGTTTTGTCAAACGCCTTCTGAGATATTCGCCAATGGACTCAATATGGCTGACCAAGCTATAAAAGATGATGACATGCACTCTTTTGCCGAAGGGCTAAAAATCATGGAGAAGGCTCTAAAAAAAGATAAAAAGAGGACCGATTGGTGCTATGAAATCGGGAGTCGATATTACTACTATGTAACATTCGGCGGCCATTTCTTTGCATGGGATAGAGAGAAGGGTATAAAATGGTTTAAAGAGGGGGCAAAACTTGGCGATTTGAAATCCTCACTAGCTCTTTTTAAGCATTATAAGCCAGAATCACAACCATATAGTATCCTAGCACCTAAAAGTGAGTGGAAACAATATTTCAAAGAACGGGATATCAGTTGGAAATATGCAGGCATCGCTCTTAATGCGGAAATTCCATCCAATTTTTCAGATTATCTTACATTATCGGATGCTGCAAGTTTTACCAAAAATGCTGACCTGGCAAATAGATACGCCGCTATAGCTGCTGACAATCATGAGCCTTATGCACTTAACTATCTAATTGCTGACGAAAGAGCCCTTGATTACTTGACATCTCCTGAAGTTATGTATGAGGCAGCAAGCGAGATGTGGAAAAGGAACAAGAATGAATACGGTCATAATGATAGGGATAATGGGTTTTTCTGGTTTGAAAAATCAGCAAAAGCCGGTTATCCATTGGCTCAGTATCAAATGGGATGTATATACCTCAATGGGTTGACAGTTAAGCCGGATACGTTAAAAGCGGTTTCTTGGTATAAGCTTGCATTAAAGAATGATGTACCCGAAGCAATATCTGCATTGGGACGACTTTATATAAACGGGAGAGGTATTGAGAAAGATGTTGATCGTGGTTTTCAACTTCTTAAACAAAGCGCAGATAGAGGTCATCTAAACTCAAAATTATATCTAGGGTATTGTTATCTGTACGGAATAGGAGTACCTATAGACACAAAACAAGCGAGGGTATTATTCCAAAATTATTTTGATAGCTTTAATCACGCCGCTGATCAAAGATTGATTATCGTTGACAATCGTGTTATCGATCTTGACTATCTTATAGGACTGACTTTTTATTATGAAAACTCATCTGAGTGCATTCCCCTTTTTGAAGCAAGCCTGAAGAATGATACATACTTCAACTCTCAACGAGCTGATTTGCTTTATAAACTATCATCCTGCTATCAAGAGGGAAAATGTGGAGGTATTCAGGATCAAGCCAAATCGGAATACTATATATCATTAGCAAAGAAATGTGGCAAAACTCAATTATCTCACGAAAACTTCATATTTTAAGCGTCCAAAGGATTAATTCGTATTTAAGATAATTATCATGTTAACACCGAGAGTATTAATATCTATATTCGTCACGGTTGTCACATTTATGGCAACTATAGATTGCCAAGCTAAGACTGGTAAAGAAATCATTGCTGAAAATGGGCTTAAATCTCAAGTTCCTCCGTTAATACAGACCCATTGGAGTCAGTATTTTGGTGAGCAAGATCTGTGTCCAGTTGTTGATGACAACGATACGCATGCGAGACCGGGATGTGGGCCTGTGGCTGCAGGGCAGATTCTTCGGTATTGGGCTCCCAATCTATCCTTTTCCGGGATGAATTACTATCTCTGGACAAAACCGAATCAGACGGAGCAAATCCTGGATGTAAACCTTGATACTAGAACGTATGATTGGGACAAGATGCTTGACATATATTACCCCGAAGATAAAACCAAGACGGCAGAAAGGGCTGCAGTATCGCGTCTTCTGACAGATCTTGGAATACTTTGCGAGGTTAGATATACTGCAGGTGGGACGGCAACACAAATCGAGTATATACATACTATCCTTAAGAAACATTTTGGACTTAATCCCAATATGCGCTTACTTCGTCGAGGTTATAGTGATTACTCCGACGAAGAATGGCTTAAGATAATGTACACGGAATTGTCAGAAGGCAGACCGATAATTGTAGGAGGAAGCGGTGGTGCGAATCACATCTATATTGCAGATGGATATGATAGCGAAGGACTTGTGCACCTCAATTTGGGTTATGCTAATCCAGAAGAAGCACACTTCAACCGTAAAAACAATGTCGATAAGTATTATGATATAACAGACTTAACACAGAATTACATGGAGGAAATGCGAATGATCATTGGCATCTCTCCTCAGGTAATTAACACACCTATAGATGAATTTAGGAACACAGTAGCTGGTGAATTGCAAAATAATATCAGTACTGAATTAGACGCACCTAAGATTTGTCGGTTAACGCTATCTGGAGTTCTTAGTAAAAAAGATATTCAATACTTATCAAAGCTGTCCGCAATTACTACTGGACAGTTGACCTATGTGGATTTGTCTGAATGCGAATTAAACTCTGAGACTTTTGACGGATATAGCAATGGTTTTTGTTTGCAAGAAATTATCCTTCCTAAAAATACAAAGCGTATTAACAGCGGAGCATTCAGAGGAGATAGAAGTCTTTATTCCGTAACTTTGCCAGAGGGCCTTATTGATATCGGTGAGAATGTTTTTGATGATTGCCGTTATATGGGACATCTACAATTACCAGCTACTGTAAAACATATTTCAGATAGAATGTTTGGTAGTGGGAAATTTGATGGGATTTCAATCGCTGATAACGAGAACTTCTCGGTCGACAACAATGCGCTAATAGATCTCCAGACTGGTCGGTTAATCGGTATGCCTGTAAAAACGGTGGGTAAATATGTTATACCGCAAACTGCCACTATTATAGCACCGTATGCATTTAATGCACAACTTCTAATTTCAGAGCTTAGTATCCCATCAACAGTTTCCTGTATTAAAGGGAACGCGTTTTACAATTGTAAAGGATTTAAGCATATTTATTGTTATAGTTTTCTGCCTCCCGAAATTGAAGAATCGTCTTTTAACGGGTCAACCACCGGAGTGGTACTCCACGTCAAGAAAGGTTCCATTAACGCATACAAGGAAAAATGGAAAATGTTCGATGAAATTGTCGAAGATATCGAGCCGGAATACATTGATCATATCGTTTCACAGGGATGGAAACCGTTCGTCAATAATCTGATTACTACAAATTGGGAACAACTTGATGGTATAGACGCATTATTGCCGATACCGAAAGAACATAATAACTCTATTTACGCAATGGCTCAATTGGTCGCCTATTGGAAGCCATCTGAATTGAAAGGGAAAGTTAATTTTAAAGATAATACATTCGAGGGAGAGCCATTCATGGAGGTGAATTTTTATAATACCTCCTATAATTGGGCCTCTTTGGATAAAGGTAATTATGAGGCAGATGAATATATCGAGATAGCTGCTCGTATATGCTATGATTGTAACGTAGCCACTTTCAATCGCGCATATAATACAGAATCGGACACATCATCTCTGATTAGATTTGTATCTTCCGCACTCCAGAAATTCTATGGATTTAGTCAGGGCATGTCTATTGTCCCTATAAGTACTCTCGAGATTGAACGTCTTGAGGCTGTTACTTACGGAGAACTTTCAGATGGGCGTCCAGTGGTATTGGCCTATGATAATAACTCGATTTGTTTGTTGATTGGATATGATGATAAGGGCAATTTAATTCTTAAGAACGGTTCGGACTGCAGAACTCTCTCAATTGATGAGCTTAAGGGAATGAATGCCCAGTTACTTTTCGGTATCCAACCAGACTACGCAAATTGTTCAATAACAGAAATATCCTTAATTAGCCCTGGAACATTAAGATTAGAACTTGACAAATTGCAGCAACCTGTAACACATTTGGCAGTTTGTGGGGCTTTAAATATAAATGACATTAACGAACTAAAAAAAGAAACTCAACGCTGTTTGGCATATCTTGACCTACGGAAGGCACAATTGCCTGATAACGGTATCGACAGTTACGCTTTTCAACGAGCTATAAACCTCCAGCACATATACCTTCCAGAAAACGCCACTAAAATTGGTAGGCACGCGTTCTCATACTGTGAAAACTTGATTACAGTGGACGCCCCTAATATTGAATCAATTGACAGTTATGCATTCCACTATTGCCGTTATATGAAGTCATTACAAATGGGCGAACAACTGCAATATATTGGGAATAATCCTTTCTCTGCTAATAAATTTGAAGGATTTAATTGTACCAATTCAGCGTATGCCTCAGAAGATACGATTTTGTATGATGCTAATTTCAGTAAAATCTATGCCGCAAGTGGGCTGATTTCAGGAGAATTATCAATTAGAAAAACAATTGAGACTATTAGCCAAATGGCTTTTAGGCGCTGTGATGCTATTACAAAGGTCATCATTCCGAACAATGTTAAGTCAATAGAGCAATATGCATTCACTGATTGCCACAGTATCAGAGATGTATACTGTGAGTCTGAAGTGCCAGTGCAGCTCACTGGTTCGGGAGAAAGTTATCCGTTTTATCCCGAGTGTAAGAGCGCAACTCTCCATGTGCCATTAGAAACTGCAGAACTCTACAGGCAAATGGGATGGGATAAATTTAATAATATTGTAGAAGACATCGATGTTAACGCTGACGTATCCATAATTGAATATGAAGATACACCGTCTGATATATTTATATATTTCAATTTGGCGGGAGTAAAAACCGATATTCACAGTATCGTGGCAGGAGATGTCTATATCGAAAAATCATCTCATGGTACTAGGAAAGTTATTTTTCGTCAAAAGCCAATGCCCAAGTAAACTAAGGCTTAGAACACCCAAAGTGAAAATCTTTTTCTAGATTAGATTGAGTAAACTCTATTCATTTTGTTTAGCAAACGTCCAAATCCCTTGAAAAGAGTTACTTAATTGAAATGCAAATTTACTCAAAAACCTGTAAACAAGCACTATTAAGACTCATCTAAATTTATCGACACATAGAGGAAGCACCGAAATTGTTTAGCAAACAGTCTCGGCGCTTCATTCGTATTTATTGATACTTTGTCTGTAAGCCATCATCCCAATCGCTTTTCAAGAGAGGATGGCTAACAAGAATCTCAACAAGGCTAAGGAAGCCAAGAAAGATGAGTTTTATACTCAGCTTGAAGACATAAACAATGAGCTGCGCCATTACCGCGAACATTTCCGTGGTAAGACGGTGCTGTGTAACTGCGATGACCCTCGCGTCAGCAACTTCTTCAAATATTTCGCCTACAACTTCGAGTTTCTCGGTTTGAAGAAACTGATTGCCACCTGCTATAAGAATCAGGACGTGAATCTCTTTTCGGAAGGGACAAGTGAACAGGCGGTATATCTCATCTATGAGGGCGACAAGAACGGCAACATATTCCCGACGATGAGGAAATAGAAGTTCTGCCTCTAAAAGGTGACGGCGACTTCCGCAGCCCAGAATGTATCGAGTTTCTGAAAGAAGCAGATATCGTCGTTACCAATCCTCCCTTCTCGTTATTTACGGAATACATTGCCCAACTTATCTAATATGATAAGAAATTTCTGATAATCGGAAATGTCAATGCTGTAACCTGCAAAGAACTTGATGAAAGAGGCCGTAAGGGAGTTTACCGATCCGGAGAAAGCCCCTCGGGTACAGTTGGAAATGAAGAACTATGCGACGTTGATGCAGAAGTATCCTCGTACCAGGGCGGCGGCCCAGATCCGCGGCCGTTGCGACAATTACCGCGACTATGCCCTGCAAAAACGATAAGATATCTGACAATACAGGAGTAAATGAGCGGAATTTAGACCAGATATTTGTTATACTCTGTAAAGAGTATAATAACACGAAATAGCTAAGATTATGGAAAGGAAAATAATGGTAAGGAACGGTCTTGTCACGGTGCTGGCTGTATGTATGATAGTAGGCGGTTCGGGATGCAGTTCTATAAAGAATACATGGGACAGCATGAGCCAGAGCGGTCAGGGAGCTACGGCCGGTGGCGCCATAGGAGCAGCGGTAGGCACAGGCGTGGGTGCCATTATCGGCGGAGGCCGAGGCACATGGATTGGCGCTCTGGTCGGTTCGGCCATCGGTGCGGGTACCGGTGCGTTAGTTGGTAACAGCATGGACCGTCAGCAGAAGGCATTGCAGCAACAGCTTGACCAGCTGAACGCACGTGCCGATAACGCAAATGCCCGTGAGGATTCGCTGCAGAAACAGATAGATCAGCTAAAAGTGGAGCGCGTAAAGGACAGCAATAATCTGGACGCCCTGAAATTAGTGATGGGTAACTCGGTGCTTTTCGCGACTGGCAAGTCGACGCTGTCGCCTGAAGCACAGGCAGTATTGAGCAAGGTGGCCTATAATCTCGACCAATTTCCGGATACAGACGTTACCGTCGTAGGCTACACCGACAACACGGGTTCCGAAGCCGTGAACGACCGTCTGTCTAAGGAGCGTGCGCAGAGCGTAGTGAATTACCTGGAAGAACATGGTATCGCGGCATCAAGACTTAAAGCCATAGGTCGTGGATGGAATGATCCTGTCACGTCCAATGCCACCGCCGCCGGTCGAGCACAGAACCGCCGGGTGGAAATCTACATCACCGCCTCCAAGCAGATGATAGAGCAGGACAGCGACGGGCAATAAAACCGAAGTCTTATCGCCCGTCATAAAATACTCCGAGTCTTATTCTGAATCTTATTCTGATTCAGAAATTCCCCATATTCTGTTGGGTTCCGGACCTAACAGAATCTGTAGTTCTCCTCCGCCGGCAAATGTGGAATGTGGCAGACGGAAGGTGTCGTGTTTACGCCCGTTCAGCTCAGCACTCTGAATATAGCAATCTCTGCCGATATCGACTATGGAGCGGCTGTCAGCGGCATTTCGATGTTTTGTCGTAATCTTGAATTCCTTGCCGGGGTAATAGCGGGAATCCAGCTTAATCGTGATTTTATCGAACACGGGTGCCGTGATCTCGTAACAGGGGTTTATGTCGGAACCGCCGTTGACGGAAAACAATCCCAACGCCATCAACGCACTGACCGCGCTCATCTGTCCCTGATCCTCATCATGTTCACCATATCCACGGGATGCGGACACTGAGCCATAGGCGCGTTCCAGCACCTGGCGAGTCCAATACTGTGTCAGCCAAGGTTTGCCCCAATGCGAGAATACATGTGCTGTAGACAGTCCGGGCTGATTCGCATAGCTGACATAGCCATTGCCGTAACTGCCGGTAAAGTTTTGGGCAACACTGTTCTCGAACGCATACTGCAACATGTCGCAGGCACGGTCATAACCTCCCATTTCCCGTGCCAGGCCATCCAGATCATTGGAGAGGCCGAAGGTGGTCTGCCATGCGTTGGCCTCCTCGTATCCCCAGTTGCTCAATGGATCGGTGTGCAGCCAGCTGCCGTCTTCCTGACGGGGTAGCAGCAGATGCAGTTCGGGATGAATACACTCGCGCCATCCTTTAGAGCGGGCCATCAGAGCCTCGGCATCCTTATGCCTGCCCATACGTTCAGCCATGCGGCTCAATGCCCAGTCCTCGAACACCCATTGCACCGTCAGACCCGCGCGTCCGGGAGCATAACCCTTGTTGAGATAAAAGTCGAACTCATGTTCCGAATCATGGCCCAACATTCCTCCGCGTTCGTGATTACGTTTCAAAACGGGATACGCCTTTTTCGGATTCCACTTGCGGGTGAGGTCACGCTGGTAGGCGCTGGTGATTAATGATGTGGCCGGACAACCGCTCATAATGAACGAATAGCCGCCGCCACAGGGGCCTCGGGGTATCAGCCCTCCGTTCCCTGCATATTCCAGCATCGAGGCACTGAATTCGTCAAGCATCTCAGGCCATGCCAGGCCCCACAATGTGTTCTGATTCCATTGCGTCAGCCACAAGGCATCGGAGTTATACATATTGAACAGAGGTTTGCCATCTCTATCGAGCGGAACTCGCTTAATCCTGAAATCGGGATTGATAACATTCTTGCCAACAACGGTTCCACCTGTCGTGCGGTCAGGGTAGCTGCCGTCAGCGTCATTAATTTTGTGACGCCCCAAAAGAGTGTGCCAAAGATCGGTATAGAACTTAATCCTCTGCCTGTCGCTGCCACCCTTTACTGAAATCCGGGACAGCCAGTCGTTCCACTCGTCGCGTGATTCCTTGCAGATAGTGTCAAAATCCTTGTCGGCCGATTCTGCATTCAGATTTGCAACGGCATTATCAACAGATGTGTATGATATCGCCATCTTGACGCCTAAAGGCTCGGCCGCCTTGACGTCGAACAGAGCGAGTAACCCTGCCGAAGGAGCGTCATGATAGCTCATGCCTTCATTGCGCGCTATAGATGGATAATCGGTACGGAGCGAATTGACATTCTTGTGAATTCCATCCGGATTCCAGGAGTCGAGACGTTTAAAGGGACGGTCGAATTCCACTACGAAAAACACCTTGACAGAGTCCGGACCGCCCCACAGACGGCCGACAGTCTGGAATGATCCTTCCAGTCGGGTAGGGGACACGGTCTTTACATCGGCGTTTACCATTGTGGAAGTGGCTACGTGGCCGCCAAGGTTGAAAAGAAGCGCGGCTTCCTTATCGCGGCTATATCTAAGTCTATAGGCAGACGTGCGCTGTGTGGCTGTCTGTTCCACCCATACGCCGTAATCCTCGAGATATACGCGATGATAAGAGGGGTATGCCACCTCTCCGGCATGACTGAACCTCGATTTCCATGACTGCTCGTCATGGGATACATTTACGTGTGCATCGGCAGGCATGAACGTCAGTCCCGACAGCATCCAGGCATGAATCTGAGGGAATCCGAGTATATGGCTGTCATTATAGTTATAACCGCCACCACCCTGGTTCTTGTTTCTGGTGAGTGGGGCAGCTCCTATCATACCGAAAGGCTGGCATCCGGAAATGAAAAAGAAATATCGTCCCCTGGTGGTCTCGACGAACGGATTTACCATAGCCACAGGGTCTGTATTATCATCAACAGACGGATAAACTTCTATTTCAGACAGACCTATATTGTCGCCTGTTCCATCGATAACCTCGGCCTTGATATACGATGTCTCAATACCATTAAGCAATACTTCCTTAGGAGCGCCGTTTTCGGGTATCTCGCCAACATCAATCGTACTGCCGTCGCTGAAATGCAATGCTACGCCGGCAGCATGCGATTCAGGACACATCCGGTCGTATATCAGGACTTTGTCTATCTTCACCGGATTGTCCCAGTCCAGACGAACCCAGGGGAAATCAATCTCGCCCCAGAACATCTGCTTTACATCCGATACCCATTCGCCCCGGCCTTCGATACGGGCGACTCCATCGTTTACAGCCGAAGCGGAGCTGCCTTGTGCGCACGATGAGGCCGATGCCTTGGCCAATGGCGCGATGTTGTATGTCGCCAAAGCAGGGAACACAGCCATAGCCGCGACAATTAATGTCAATAATTTCTGTTTCATACCAAGAGCATTTGTCTATGTTAGCGGTCGTTGGCGAAAGGAGCCACCGGAAGTCCAGTTGTTCCGTACAAATTGCCAACAGGATAATCCGCCCAGTTATACCTTACATACACCGGCTTATCAACAATACCGGAACAGAGACGGATGGTCTGGTTATCCACCAGGGTCGGGGTAGCCGTGGTAAACTTGCCATCCTTGCCGGCAATTATAAATCCTGTCACGGCAGATGATGTGGACCGAACCGGTGCGTCAAATTTCAGAATCATATCCTTGCCTTGGGACGTTACAGACACACACTCAGGAGCCTTATAGACACAGTCTTTGCCATAATCGCGGTTCAGGGCTATCAGCGCAAGACGGTGTGCCACATCCTGCTTGTCCTTGGGATGTATGTCTGCGGGATTGCCGAGGTCAATGGCTACGGCCATCGCCGTATTGTCCAGTTCAAGCGCCTTGGCCTGGGCATGACGCAATGCCGCCCATTCCGAATCGGGCTGAACGGGTCGTGGCTGCAGATAACCGGCAAGCTGCACGAAGTAGAAAGGCATGTCGGGACTCCACAGCTTGCGCCAGTCGTTGATAAGGGTCTTGAACAGAGGCTCGTATTGTCCGGCACGGCCTACATTGGCACAGCCTTGATACCAGAGCACGCCCTTGACGGGCATGTCGGCCAACGGATGCAGCATGGCATTATATAATACGGAGGGATAACTGGACGAGTTAGGGTCTATAGGTTTGGGAGGCAGTTTCGAGAAATCGGACTGAACCAGATATTGCCATTCGCCGTCCAATGGCATCGAGGCATTTCCGCAACGTATTTCGGTAATGCCGGGTGCTATGCCGCCTTCACCGCCGAAATCACTCACTTTAATGGCAATCATATTTTTGCCCGCTTTGACCAGTTTGCCCGGAATTGTGTATGAACGCGGCGTATTATAACCGGAGCCTTTACCGACTTCCGCTCCGTTGAAGAATGTCACGTCCTCGTCATCAATGGCAGCAAAGTTGACGGTGAGGTCTTTGCCCGCCCAATCAGCGGGAATGTCTACATTTTTACGCAACCATACTATGCCGTCCATGTCCGGGAGTTCCGACTTTTCCCAATATCCGGGAACGTTGATTGTATTCCATCCCTTTTCTGCTTTAAGGTATTTTTGATCCTGTGACGAATCATTAGCGCCGGCCAATGCCATCCAGTCATCGATGCGCGACTGATACGCCTTATTAATAGCGTCGGCGTTAAAGCCTGCTGATTTCATATCGGCTAATTCATGTTCGAATCCGGGAACTGATTGTAATGCCTCGGCCGATGTCCATGCTTCTGCGGGGGTACCGCCCCATGTGGCGTCGATCACACCGACAGGAACATGCAGCTGTTGCGACAGCTCGCGGGCATAGAAGTAGGCGATAGCCGAAAAATCGGCCATGCTTGCCGATGAGCATATCTGCCAGCCACCGCCATTAATCGCTACATCTTCCTGAGGTTGGAATGCTGTGGATTTCTTGACCTGCAACAAACGTATGTCAGGATGATGCGCCGTAGCCACCTCGCGGTCGTAATCCATCACGGTGGTCCAGCCCTGCACAGGGAATTCCATGTTGGACTGTCCCGAGCAAATCCATACTTCGCCAGACAGTACGTTCTCGAAGGTTTTTGATTCTTTCCCGTCGCTGATTGTAATGGAGTAGGGGCCGCCGGCAAGTGGAGTGGAAAGCGTTATCGAAAAACTGCCGTTTGCGTCAGCTTTTGTGTCATGGCATTTGGATTCCCATCCGGCACGTATGCTGACTTTGGAGCCTGGAGTGGAATGGCCTTTGAATGTGAATGTACTGTTTTGCTGCACAATCATGTTGTCGCTGATGTAATTCGGCAATGTCAATGCCGAATAGGCCGGCGCCAATGCCATAAGCGTGACGCCTGTAAGAATGATTCCGTTTAATTTCATGACGAGTTATGAAACATTATGTCCGGGCTGCGTCAGACGAATATTTGCGTCAGACACAGCCCCGTTCTACAATATTTAAGGTTACACTGCAAAGTAACGAATATTTTTCCGAACATTTGCGTCCGCGGTCCTGAACAATTGCACCAATTGCTGCAACAAATGCGTCAAAAGCGTGTGTCGGGTCCAAACGTACTTATTTTTGAAGTGAATATTCTTAGCACTCATTATAAAGGAATATAATTTTGCACAGACCTTAAGATTGACCAATTCGGACAACTCATCAGGTCTTAAAACGGACAACTACCGAACAAATCTGTATTATGAAAAGATCTCTGAAGAAAATCGCGTTAGCGATTGTGGCAGCAGGATTGACGGCATCGGGTGGTGCCGATGCTGCAAATCGATTATGGTACAAAACAGCCGCCGATGACTGGATGAAGGCCATTCCGCTCGGTAACGGCCGCATCGGTGCGATGGTGTATGGCGGCGATTCCAAGGAGCGGATAGCCCTGAATGAAATCAGCCTCTGGTCCGGACAATACGACCCCACCAGCAACGATCTGTGCGGCCGCGAGGCTCTGGACGAGATGCGTCAGTGCTTCTACGAAGGGGATGTGGAGAAAGGTAATGCTCTTGGCGAAAAATATCTGAATGGCAGAATGACATCTTTCGGCAGCCATGTGCCTCTGGGCGACATGACGATAGAGTTTCAGAACGCCGGAGGCAAGACCGAGAATTATGTGCGTCAGCTCAACCTCGACGACGCGACCGCAACGGTAACATATAAACAAGGAGGCACGACATACAAACGTGAATACATCACCGACTATCCCGACGACGTGATGGCCATGCGTTTCACGGCCGACAAACCTCATTCGCTGAACGCGGTAATTGGATTCGATCTGCTGCGTGACGCTGTGCTGAAGACTTCGGGCAATGACATGACACTGCAAGGTAAGGTGTCATTCCCGCTGCACGGACCCGGCGGTGTGAAATTCTACGGAAAGATGCGAGTTCTGGCCAACGGCGGCAGCGTAGAAGGACTCGGCGACAAGATGCAGGTGAGGAATGCCGATTCGTTCGACATCATTTTCGATCTGCGCACCGATTATGCCGGTCAGGGATACAAACGTACATGCGACGTGACTGTAGACAAGGCCACTGCAAAGGGTTATGACGAGATGCGTAAATCGCATGTGGCTGACTATAAGAGACTGTTTGACAGGATGTCCATTAAGCTTGGAGACGACAGGGGAGACGCAATACCCACCGACGAACGTTTAAAGGCAATAGCGTCAGGAAAGTCTGACAACGGCTTCGACGCCCTCTTTTTCCAATACGGACGCTATATGCTTATTTCGTCGTCGCGCAAGACTTCCATGCCATTGTGTGCCAATCTTCAGGGTATATGGAACGACAACCGCGCCTGCAACATGCCCTGGACATGTGACTATCACCTTGACGAGAATATCCAGCAGAACTATTGGTCGGCCAACCGCGCCAACTTAGCGGAATGCAACGAACCTCTATTCGATTATCTCGGCCTGCTTGCCGATCATGGCCGCGACACGGCAACCAAGATGTATGGAAGCCGCGGATGGGTGGCTCATACCGTATGCAACGCATGGGGATACACGGCACCCGGCTGGGGAGTAAGCTGGGGTATGAACGTAACGGGAGGCGCATGGCTCGCCACCCACCTCTGGAGTCATTATAAATATACAGCCGACAAGGAGTATCTGCGCGACACGGCCTATCCGATACTTCGCGGTGCAGCACTTTTCTTCAACGACTATATGGCCGAGGATCCCAAGACCGGACAGCTGATGACCGGCCCGAGTATCTCGCCCGAAAACGGATACCAATACAACGGCAAGCACTATAGCCTTTCGATGATGCCCACCATTGACCGGGTGATGGTATATGACATCTACGACGCCTGCATTCAGAGTGCGGAGATTCTTGGAATCAACGATGAATTCACCGCAAAACTCCGCAAGGACATAAAGAAACTACCCCCTCTGGAGGTCGGCAAGGACGGTCTGCTCAAGGAATGGCCCGGCGACGTACGCCGCAGTGATCCCTCTCACCGTCACAGCTCGCACGTACTCGCACTGTTCCCGCTTGATCAGGTGTCGTATACACGTCAGCCGGAGCTGATGGCCTCCTGCCGCAAGTCTCTTGAAAGCCAGACCAGTGACCCCGCTTGGGAGGATACTGAGTGGAGCACCGCCAATATGCTTTGCTTCTACGCACGTCTCAAGGACGGACAGGGAGCACACGGATGGCTGCAGAACCTGTTCCACCGTTTCATGCGCGAGAACCTGATGACCGTATCGCCGGCCGGAGTGGCTATGGCAGAGGAAGATATATTCAGCTTCGACGCCACCGAAGGTGGAGTGGCCGGTATGTGCGAGATGCTGTTGCAATGCTACGACGGTGCGCTGGAATTCCTTCCCGCACTTCCCTCACAGTGGAAGGACGGCAGCGTCAAGGGCCTTTGCGCCCATGACGGCCTGGTTGTGGACATCGACTGGAAGAACGGACGTCCCGTTACCGCTTCCATCAAGTCAACGGCCAAGGATTGCTCGGTAAAGGTAAAAGGTTTTGACAAGCCCTTCGATATTTCAAAGGGAGACACCGTTAAAATCAAATTCTCATGAAATACATAACAGGAATATTAGCAATAACGATGTCCATGGCATTTGCCATGGATATGGGAGCCTCGGTATGCCGTCGCGAACTGTCCGACGGGTGGAAGTTCCGGCAGGGTCGTTCGGAGATATGGTATCCGGCCACGGTTCCGGGTACGGTGCATACCGATCTGATGGCAAACGAGATAATCGAGGATCCGTTCTACCGTCTCAACGAGCGTGCCGTGCAATGGGTGGATAAAGAGGACTGGATGTACGAGACCACGCTGAACGCGACTCCGGAAGAACTGAAGGCTAAAAACCAGGATTTGGTATTCTACGGACTCGATACATACGCCGATGTCTACCTTAACGGACAGCCGATTCTTAATGCCAACAACATGCACCGCACTTGGCGCGTGAATGTAGCCGGCAAACTTAAGGACGGTCCCAACAAACTCGAGGTTTATTTCCATTCTCCCATCAAGATAGATCTGCCTAAATGCGACAAATATGACTACGAGTTTAATACCGGGCCCGACCAGTCGCAGAACGGGGGCATATTCAATAAACTGGTAAGCATATTCGCCCGCAAGGCGGGGTATCATTACGGTTGGGACTGGGGGCCGCGTCTGGTGACGTCCGGAATATGGCGACCTATCGTGTTCGAGACATGGGATGGCCCGAAGATCAATAACGTGCAGGTAATCCAGAACTCGGTAAATAGCTCCAAGGCAGACATGACACTTATCGCCGAAGTTCAGTCGGATATAGACGATGATTCCGCCACTATCGGCGTTACAGCCGACGGCAAAAGGCTGGCTTCCAAAAAAGTGTCGCTGAAAAAAGGCCTGAACCGCATTGAGATGCCGGCAAAGATAACGCATCCCCGTCTGTGGTGGCCTAACGGACTGGGAGAACCCAATCTGTATGACTTTGTGACTACGGTGGAAAGTAAAGGATATTCAGACTCCGATTCTCAGGAAATTGGGTTGCGTTCCATCAAACTGCACAACGACAAGGACCAATACGGCCATAACCTCTACTTCGAGGTAAACGGCAAGCCTGTGTTCATGAAGGGTGTGGACATGGTGCCGCTCGACAATTTCCTGCCTCGCATCACACGCGAGAAATACGAGAAGCATGTGCTTGACGCCAAGAACGTTAACATGAACATGATCCGGGTCTGGGGCGGCGGCGTTTACGAAGACGACTATTTCTATCAGCTATGCGACCGCAACGGAATGCTGGTATGGCAGGACTTCATGTTTGCCTGCTCCACGTATCCCGCAGACGATGAGTTTCTTGCCAACATCCGCCAGGAGGCGATAGATAATGTGCGACGTCTTCGCAATCACGCATGTATAGCGTTATGGTGCGGCAACAACGAGTGTCAGGATGTGTTCTACGGATGGGGCAACCGCAAGGAATATTATGAGAAGAAAGGGGTGCTTCCACTGTTGGAATCACAGTTCAAGGCAATGTATTTCAAGACACTGCCCGAAGTGGTGAAGGAATATGGCGGAGGAACGTCATACCGGCCATCTTCGCCATTCGCGTTCGAGGATACTCCGAGTGACGGCATAAACGGCGACGACCACTACTGGGGCGTATGGCATGGCCGTGACTCCATCGGTCATTATAACGTGAAACGCGCACGCTTCTTCTCCGAATACGGTTTCCAGTCGTTCCCGGAATTTGAATCAGTCAAAATATATGCTCCTCAGGAGCGTGACTGGGACATCAATTCCGAGGTGATGATGGCCCATCAGCGTGCAGGTTCGTATGCCAACAATCTGATCAGGGATTATATGGCCGACGAGTTCGGAGTGCCCGACAATTTCGAGGATTTCCTGTATGTAGGCATGATACTCCAGGGCGACGCAATCAAGACTGCGATGGAAGCCCACCGTCGTGACATGCCTTACTGCATGGGCACATTGGTATGGCAGCATAACGACTGCTGGCCTGTGGCATCTTGGGCGGGGCGCGATTATTACGGCCGCTGGAAAGCTCAGCAATACTATGCGCGAAATGCGTTCCGCGACATTCTTGTTTCTCCGCTTGTCAAGGGCGACACCCTGAACGTGAATATCGTTTCCGACCGCCGGAAGAACGTGAAGGGCAATCTCGTGGTAACGGCCATGACGCTTGACGGCAAGAACATCTGGCAGCAGAAGAAGAACGTCACCGCAGGGGCGCTGAAGTCCGAGAATGTGCTGGCTTTGGATATCCGTCCGATACTCGGCGACTACAACAGGGGAGAGGTGATATTCACCACAACGTTCACCACCAACGATGCCGATCCATATACCAACATAGCTTACGCGTGCCGACAGAAGTACATGAAGTATCCCAAGCCTGACTTCAGGCTGGATATTGCAGAGGCCGGCGACGGATATGACGTAACTATCGGATCGGATGTGTTCGCAAGGGGAGTGTTCCTATCGCTGGACGGTATCGACAATTTCTTTTCCGACAATTATTTCGACATACTTCCTGCTTCGGAACGTAAGATTCACGTCAAAACGGGCATCTCGCGTGACGAATTTGTAAAACAATTGAAAATCAATTCAATAGGAAATGTATGTAGTGGTAAAATATAGTTGTCAGGTGCAAAATTGCGTCAAAAATTGCATTTTTTGGTGTGTTTCTTCTAACTAACAATGCAAAAACGACATAATTTTGCAGTGTTAACAAAACCTAACGACGCCATTAGACGCCATGAAAATGACACTACTAATTAAAACAACATAATAACCTAAAAAATCATGAAAAAATTCCTAAGTGCTTTGATGTTCATGATTGCTGTGTGCCTGTCGGCATCAGCCCAGATCACTGTAACGGGCACGGTCATGGACGAGAGTCATGAGCCATTGCCCGGAGCATCAATTCTTGTAAAAGGAGAAGGGAAAGGAGCGGCTACGGATATCGACGGCCACTTCACGTTGCAGGCCAAGGTCGGAAACGTACTCCAGGTTTCTTACGTAGGCTACCAGTCTACCGAAGCAAAGGTACCCTCCGACGGTAAGCTGACCATCGTTCTTAAAGAGAACAGCGATGTGCTTGACGAGGTCGTTGTGGTCGGCGTATCGATGAAAAAGAGCGACCTGACCGGTTCCGTATCGCACATCGGCTCGGACGTATTGACCCAGAAGCCTGTGACCAGCATCAACGAGGCTCTGCAGGGACGTGTTCCGGGTGTTGCAGTTACCGGTTCGCCCAAGCCTTCGGACGACTCGGGCATCAAGATCCGCGGTACGAACACCATCAATTCAGGTTCCGATCCCATATATGTCGTGGACGGTCTGGTTATGGGCAACGAGTTCGGTTTCTACAACTCGCTTAACGTAAACGATATCGAGAGCATACAGGTACTGAAAGACGCATCGGCCACGGCACTGTACGGTTCGCGTGGCGCCAACGGTGTGATTATCGTAACCACCAAGAAGGGTAAGAAGGGCAACGGAATGGTCAGCTATGACGGCTGGGTATCGTGGCAGACTATGGGACACCGCCCAAAGCGCATGAACGCAACAGATCTCGGCGACCTCCGCAAGCAGTCATACATCAACGGATATATGTTCGAGAATCCCGATGCGACACAGGAAGACCTTCAGAACCATATCGACAATTTCATCATGGCTCCTGACAATGTCTTCGCTTCCGAGGAACTTGACACCTACCTGAACGGAGGCAACTATGACTGGGTGGATCCGTTGCTGCGCACCGGTATCACCACAAACCACAACCTGTCGTTCTCGCAGGCCACCGACAAGACGAACGTCTACATCTCGTTCGGCCTGAAGGATCTGAAAGGTATGATAGTAGGTACCGACCAGCAGCGCTACAACGGACGTGTCAACGCATCAGCCGAAATCACATCCTGGCTGAAAGTGGGCACCAACACCACCTACAGCTATACGCACGACAACATGACCGATGACAATGTCTATTACAAGGCATACTATTGCGACCCGCTGGTAGACAACCGTCCGTTCATGAGCGACGAAACGCGCCACAACGAAGAATATCTCTGCACCTGGTGGCAGAGTCCCAATACAGAGAAGAACAACAACTTCAACCCCTACAACTCGCGCGAGATCAAGACAGAACGTTCGCGTTATCATCTGACATCGTCCAACTACATCAACATCAACCCCATCGAGGGCCTGAACATACGCTCCACATTCTCCATCAACCGTGCGGAGCAAAGTTGGAACCAGTATCAGCCCACAGGCATCCAGGAGTCCATCCGCTACCGTGGCGGTGACGCATCGGCCACACAGCAGCGCTTCGGCGACACGCAGTGGCAGTGGGACAACACAATACAGTATATCCGCGATTTCAACAACGCCCATCACATGGATGTATTCTTCGGCTATTCGATGTCGCGCAACATCTACAACGTCATCAAGGCCAACGGCCGTCGCTTCGCATCCAACGACTTAGGCTGGGATCAGATAGGTTCCGCAGCAGACTGGGAGAATTCGCGTCCCGAGGGTGACCATCAGGTTACATCTCTGATGTCGTATGTAGCCCGCGCCAACTATAACTTCAAATATCGTTACTACGCTACGTTCACAGGACGCTGGGACGGTTCATCCAAGTTCGGCAAGGGACACCAGTGGGGCTTCTTCCCATCGTTCTCACTGGCATGGGAGCTGACCAACGAGCCTTACTTCCCGAAGACCACCTGGCTTGACCAGATCAAGATACGCGGTGGCTACGGTTCGGTCGGTAACCAGAACATCGGCAACTATCTCTACGCTACGATGTACTATGCATCTTCCTCGAACGGTACCGCAGGCTTCTATACCGACGGCCGTCGCGGGACACCGAACCTGACCTGGGAGAAGCAGCAGCAGACCAACATAGGTCTTGACCTGGCATTCTTCAACCGCCGACTCACCGTAACCGCCGATGTGTTCTTTACACGTAACAAGGATCTGCTGATGAGCCACTCGCTCGCAACATCAACCGGTTACAGCACTACAACCGAGAATGTCGGAGACCTCGACAACCGAGGCGTGGAAATCGCCATCAACGCCACTCCCGTTCAGGTCAAGGACTTCGTTTGGAACATCGGTTTCAACCTGTCGCACGACCGAAACAAGATCAAGAGTCTGTACGGAGGCGTAAGCCGTCTGTTGAACGTGCCTACCGAAAGCTCGGTTCCCGACCGTGAAGGCAATATGTTCGTAGGAAAGGCTCTCCACAATATATACTGCTACAAGTTCGGAGGCATTGCCAACGAGAACAATCGCGACCTGTGGGAAGGCATCGACTACCGCGGACGCACTGTAGGTCTCGGAGACGTATTCCCGCTCGACCTTTCGGGTCCCGATGGAACTCCCGACGGAGTGATCGACAACTACGACCGCGTAATCACCGCATACAAGGATCCGAAGATCTACGGTGGTTTCAACACCGACCTGACATGGAAGGGCATCACGCTGAACGCCATCTTTACGTACAGTGTAGGGGGACATCGTGTCAGCGGTTATTACGAGGGACTGGCATCGTCCGTCGGTCTGAGCCACGCCACTCCCGACCTGATCGGCAACTACTGGACTCCTGAAAACACGGACGCATATTTCCCGCGCCGCGTCACCAACGCCACCGGTTACACTCCGTTCGGAGCAGGCGATACCGACCGCTATATACAGAACACGTCATTCCTTCGTCTCTCAACGCTGACATTAGGATATGTGCTGCCGGCAAAGATCACGAAGAAGATCCGCATGAACAACCTGCGATTCTACTTCACGGCATCCAACGTGTTCACGGCTACAAAGGATAAAGGCTTTGACCCGGAGTTCGGCGACAACCTCTATCCCAACGAGCGCAGCTACACAATCGGACTCTCATTCAGCCTTTTCTAACCAAATAAAACAATTGACATGAAACTCCACAATAAGATAATTACTATGGGTGTGCTGGCAGCGGCGATGCTTCCTATGGCGTCGTGCAGCGACTTCCTTGACGAGCCGAGCCGCACACAGCTCACCGAGGAGCAGATCTACGGTGACACGGAGACGGCCGAGAAATCGCTTCTGGCTCTGTATAAGAACTGGCGCGACCTGTGGGCCGGACATAACTTCTACTACCTGTCCGACGGTACGGACGAGATTCAGAACGGTGCATACCAGGCCCTGAAGGAGGGTGGCGGCAAGAATGGTGCTAACGACCGTTTCGACGCTCTGCTCACATCCGATCATGAGTATGTGACCAACTGCTGGAACTGGCGCTGGCCCAAGATTTCGGAGGCCGCCAAGCTGATCAACGCCCTCGAACCTAAAATAGATGATGACGAGAAGGCAAAGCAGATATGGGCCGAGGCTTCGTTTATCCGAGGCTCCCTGCTGATGGACATGACCATGATATATGGCCGGATTCCAATCATCGACCTGAGCAAGATCGAAGAACTCGGCACCAAGCGTCAGGATCAGACTACGGTGTGGACATACATTCTCGGCGACCTTGACAACGCGGCCAAGAATGCACCCGAAAAGAACGACCCGGGCCGCATATCGAAATATGCAGCGCTGATGCTTAAGGGCTACGCCTATATGGCCGCTCCCGAAGAGACAGGTCTCCGCGACTTCGCCAAGGCTGAGGAATGCCTCCGTCAGGTTGTGAACGGTCCGTTCAGCCTCGTGCCGTACTACGACATCTTCGACTACAATACACCTAACACCTCCGAGGCAATATTCGAGTTCCAGTTCTCGACCACATGGCCCGACAATCACGGCAATCAGTTTATGGTCGGTTCGCGAGCTGCCGCGTCGATGGGTGGTGATGCATGTTACTTTGCAGGTTACGATCACGCTGTTCCCACCGAGTGGGCATACTCTGACGTAGATGAAGGCGGTATCTGGGAAGACGGTGACATCCGCAAGGAGGAATCCATCCGCTATGAGTTTGAGTGGAACGGCAAGAACGCCGAGGATTTCATTCCCGGTCTGAGCTGGGAAGGTCTGGATCCCGAGGATCAGGACGAGTGCAAGCCCCATATCAAGAAGTATGAAGACTACCGTACCGACCTGTACTCAGGAATGGGCATCAACAACATGTGGAATGCCGGCAAGAATATACCCTGGCTGCGTCTCGGCAACGCCTATCTGCTCTACGCCGAGTGTCTGAACGAGCTTGGCCGCACTTCGGAGGCCGTAGACTGGGTCAACGATGTACGTGCCCGTGCCTGGGACTTCGACATCCCGCAAGACAAGCTGTGGAATAACGGCATGTCGCAGGAGAAGTTCCGCGACGAACTCATGACCGAGCGTGTACGTGAACTATTCGGCGAGCGCTGGCGTCGTTTCGACCTGGTGCGCACAGGCAAGTTCTACGAATATGTGAAGAACCGCAACAAGTGGGCCAAGCGTTCGGGAACAATCCAGCCATGGCACGTGATCTGGCCCATCCCGATGTCCGAGATCGAGCAGAACCTCGAGATCAGCACATCGGATCAGAACGAGGGATATATCTAATTACCCAACCCGTAATATTTACAATTGCGTCCGGAGCATGGGAAACCTGCAATGTTTCCCATGCTCCCCACCAACCGACAAATTAATAACAACTTAATAACCGAAAGATATACATGAAATCTTTACTCGTATCATTAGCGGCAACCGGTGTAGCCCTGACGGGCATGGCAGCCGCACGTCAGACCAACTATTCGGAACTGACAGGTATTTCCGACCTGGTGTCCACGGGTCTGTTCCAAGGCAATGCCATTATGGCCGACATAGACAATGACGGTTTTATGGAACTGATAGTTCGCGGTCGCGACCTGAACAGCGGATGGGCCAATACATTGAAAGCACTCCATGTCGACGAGAACGGCACGACATTTACATCGGCAAAGGACCTGACGGCTCCCGACGACGCCATGTGGCAGCGCGTGGCATACGCATTGGATTACAACAACGACGGCAATGTCGATATTCTGTATGCGTCCTCCTGGGGCGCCAAGCTGATGAAAGGCAGCGGCGACGGCAATTTCGAACTTGTTCCTGATTTCGAACTGGACGGTGAGATCAGCATAGACGAGGGCGATAGCGAGAAATGGTACACCGGTACCGTAGGTATCGCCGACTTCAATGGCGACGGCTATCAGGACATAGTGACATTCTGCGGCAATCCCCGCAACGACGAGGGTACACCCGTGGTGTTCTTCAACGACAAGGGCACAGGCAAATTCATCAAGGACGATCAGACCGGTATAAAGGCACAGCGTGGCGGTACCATCTGCGTAGGCGACTATAACAAGGATGGATACAATGATATCCTTGTTTCGGGATGGGCCGATGATTTCGGCAACGACTGCGTACGCATCTGGAAGAACGATGGCACCGGGAAATTCAGCGAGGTGATTGTAGGCAACACTGCCGGTACGGAGAAGGGTCGCGTCATCTTCGCTGACCTTACAGGCAACGGCCTGCTTGACGTGTTCATCACCGGCGCCTCCTGCCCCAACAACTGGGAGCTGGCTGCCTACATCTACAAGAACAACGGTGACGACACATTCACCAAGGTGGAGGCCGGACTTCCCGGATTCCAGTGCAGTGGGGCCGACTGGTGCGACCTGAACGGCGACGGCAACATCGACCTGGTTTATGCCGGCGAGAACAACGATCTGAAGAACTCCGTATATGCCTTCAACGAGGGTAACGGCTCCTTCACCGCAGTGACCGACAAGCTCGGCCAGCATCGCGGCGGCGCCTGCGTTCTTGCATGCGACATCAACAACAACAATGTTCCCGACATCGTGCTGATGGGTTACATGGACGGTGACGGTCCCCGCCACTTCCAGGTTTACAATGGCGCAGGCTCGCGTGTCTCCAACCAGGCTCCCAACGCACCTACAGGTCTGAAGGCCGAGGCTAACGGCAGCAAGACCGTACTTACATGGGATGCAGGTTCTGACGATAAGGCAAGCCAGGGCACCGGCGCAACTCCCGCCGACGCTCTCCGTTACAACTACTACGTAAAGACCACAGAAGGCCAGATCATCACCGCCGTTCCCGTTGACGCAGCTACAGGCAAGCTTCGCAGCGGCAATGTGGATGCTGCTTCCACAGCGCGCAAAGTAGAACTCAACGTGCCGATGACTTCCATCGCAGAGTGGGGCGTTCAGTCCATCGACGGCGCCAAGGCCGCCAGCACATTTGCAATGTACGGCGAATCGGGCGTGACCGGCATCGAGGCTGACGCTAATGCCGATGTTGAATACTTCAACATCCAGGGTGTACGTGTCGCCAATCCTGACAACGGTATCTTCATCCGTCGTCAGGGCTCTAAGGTAGAGAAAGTGGTGATCCGCTAATCTGCCATCTGTCAGGATAATAAGACTCAGAGTGAATTATAAACCGGGGTTGTCGGTGATGTTCGATCCCGACAACCCCAATTCCTATTCACTTGATTAAAATATAAATTTTGTTTAATTTTGCACGTCCATTATAGACGTGTCCTTAAAAATCCATGATGAAAACAGCCAGATATATGCTCATGCTTCTTGCTGGATCGGCAATCATACCGGTCATGGCGGCAGACAATCTCGACGCACAATACGGAGATTGGAAATTCTCGTTGAATTCCAGTAAAAAAATGACAATCGAACAGAATGGCAAGACACTGCTTGGCGGCGTCACCATGACGGCGAAGGATCAGAACGGCACCGAACTGCAGTCAGACAAGTATGCCGATGTGAGCAAGAAGGAGGAAGACGTGAACGACGCTTTCGGCAAGGGACGTCGCTTCACATGGACCTACACCCAGGCCGGAAGCCCGAATCTGGAACAGATCGTCACTGTATATCCCGGGTTGCCATACGCATTGGTCGAAGGGGCGGTCACAGCCACATCAGGCACCACATCGTCCCGCGAAATCAATCCCATAGTAGTGACAAGCACGAACACTCTGCCGTTGCCTACATCGGAGAACCGAGTGTACAATATGCCTTTCGCCAACGACAACTGGGCCACATTCTCGACAGTACGCTGGTCTACAGGTCAGCCGGTGACATCATGCGAGGCTACAGCCCTTTTTAACGTCGACTCGCGTCAGGGCATCGTGATCGGATCCGTGGATCATTCCGTGTGGAAATCCTCAATATCCGTAACTCCCAACTCCACAAACAAAATCCGTCGCCTCGTGGTAAACGCCGGCTACGTCAGCCCCCGTACATGGGACAACGGCAACTTCGGTAACAATTCGCCCATGCAGCAGCATGGCGCAGTCAAAGGCCAGCGTCTGCTTTCACCCAAATTCATGATCGGTTATTTCGATGACTGGCGCAACGGTCTGGAGACATACGGCAAAGCCAATACGGTACTATGTCCCAAGCTTGAGATGAAGACCGGCGACAAGGCTTTGTTCGGATGGCAGAGCTGGGGAGGCCAGGAAGCTCAGCTTAATTTTACTTCCACGATGTCGGTGCTTGATTTCTTCGACAAGGAGATAAAGGCAACCGGATTTGCAGGAGAGGACGGCGTGTGCTGGATGGTTCTCGACTCTTTCTGGGACAACATGAGCCGTATGGAACGCCGCCAGTTCGCAGATCGTTGCAAGGAGATGGGTTACCGCCCCGGCATCTATCATACGCCGTTCTCACTGTGGCTCGGCAGCGACGCCGAAGTGTCCGACTATCCATACGAGACGGTAGACGGCAAGACATACAGCCGCAAGGACGTAGTGCTGACCGCCAACGGCAAGCCCCGCAAGATCTCCGCATATTCACTCGACCCGACACATCCCGCCGTGAAGGAAGCCAACCGCAAACGCTTCAAGGAATTCAAGGAAGATGGCTTCGAGTTCGTTAAGATTGACTTTATGAACAATGGTTCGCAGGAAGCCGACAAATGGTACGATCCCAATGTCACCACCGGCATGATGGCCTATAACTACGGCATGGACTACATCGTGGAAATGGCAGGCGACATGGTACTTGATTTCTCCATCGCACCCGTATTTCCCGCAAAGGCGCATATCCGCCGCATCGGTTGCGATGCATGGGGCGAGCTTAACAACTCGATGTACACCCTGAACTGCATCAACGGCTCATGGTGGCTCGACCAGTGCTATTCTTTCAACGACCCCGACCACATGTGCCTTTCCAAAGTGTTCACAGGCAAAGGATCGCCCGATGAGAATGAAGCCAGGATACGTTACACCTGCGGTCTGATGACGGGCATGACGCTGTTGGGCGGCACATACGCATATGAAGGTGCCACTATGAACTATAACGGCAAGAACGTAAAGATAGTCGGTACCGACGCAGAGCGTGCGCGCGTCGTTAAGTTCGCATCGAACAAGGACCTGACCGAGGTTGGCCGCATCGGCCGTTCGTTCCGTCCGGTGGAGGGTACGTTCAACAATTATATCACCCTCTATTCCCCCAACGACATCTCGACCGACAATGAATTCATCTACGACACTCCGAATGCGTTCTATTACGTGGTATTCAACTTTGACAAGACCGCACAGCTGAACAAGGACGTTGACTTCAACCGCCTGGGCATCAACCCCGCTGAATTCGTCAGCGTCAAGGAACTGTGGAACGGCGCCACTTGCGCACCCTCGGCGCTGAAGATATCGGTTCCCGCCAAGGACGTGCATATCTACCGTTTCGACCGTAACGCTTCCGGCGTTCAGGACATGAAGGCCGACAACGCAAACAAAATATCTATCAAGGTTTCCGACGGCTCGGCACACGTGTCGGCTACGGAACCAATATCATCAGTTGATGTATACGGAATTGACGGCACCACCGTCAATTCCGTATATGCCTACAGTTCAAGCAACGAGCTGAACTTCGACGTGCCGGCTCACGGCATGGCGATAGTAAAGGTCAAGCTCGCCTCGGGAATGACCGAGACATTCAAGACTATTCTGAAATAACTATAACTACCTATATCCATGTTCCGAATATCCATATTAGTCACCATACTTCTTGTATCGGTGATTCCGGGCATAGCGAGAAATAATTCCCGCTATGTCGACCCGTTTATCGGCACCGGCGCTGTTGAAGGGGGACTGTCAGGCAATAACTATCCCGGGGCTACGGCTCCGTTCGGCATGGTGCAGCTTAGCCCTGACACTCACAGGGCTCCTGACTGGTACAATGCTTCGGGCTATGATTATAACGACAGCATAATCTACAGCTTCTCGCATACCCGGCTAAGTGGAACCGGAGCAAGCGATTTCATCGACATCGGTATGTTTCCTACCACGGGACATGCCGACTCCTCACGTTTCAGCCACGCTCAGGAGACGGCATCTCCGGGCTATTACTCCGTCAGACTGATGGACGAAGATATATTGGCAGAACTCGCGGCCACCACACGCGTAGGCATTCACCGTTACAAATATCCGCAAGGGAAGGAGAGGAGGCTGACTCTGGATCTGGACCATTCCGCCAACAAGGGCAGCTGGGGACGAGCCATCATCCAGTCGCAGATACGTAAGACCGGACCGAGAACAATAGAAGGCTTCCGGGTAATTACTGGATGGGCAAAACTCCGAAAGATTTATTTCGTGGCTGAATTTTCCGAAGATATACAGGACATGATTCTGTCTGACGGCGAGACAGTCAGAAACGGCGCTACCGTCATAAACGGCAACGCATTGAAGGCATCCTTAGGCTTCGGCACCGATAACGAGCCTGTCAAGGTAAAGGTGGCACTCTCCGGTGTTTCCATCGCCAATGCCCGCAAGAACATGGAAGCGGAAGCCCCGCATTTCGATTTCGACAGATATGTGAGGCAAGGACGCGACGAATGGGACAAGGCCCTGGGCTGTATCGACGCCGAAGGCCCGGAAGACAAACTCAAGACATTCTATACAGCCCTGTATCATCTGATGATACAGCCCAATACGTTCAGCGACGTAAACGGGGAATACATGACGCCGGCCTACACTGTGGCAAAGGTTCCTGACGGATCCGGGCAATATTCCACATTCTCGCTGTGGGACACATATCGCGCCGCGCATCCGTTTTATTCGCTTTTGATGCCGGAACGTAACGCCGATTTCGTCAACAGTATGCTGCGCCATTATCAGGATTACGGTTATCTACCCGTGTGGCATATATGGGGTCAGGACAATTACTGCATGATCGGCAATCATGCGATACCGGTCGTTGCAGAGGCAGCGATGAATGACACTCCCGGCATTGACACCGAATTAGCGTACGAGGCAGTCAGGGAATCGTCATTGCAGCCGCATCTCAATTCTCCTTTCGATGTGTGGGAGAAATACGGCTATATGCCCGAGACATTGCAGTCGCAGTCGGTTTCCATCACATTGGAAATGGCATACGACGACTGGTGTGTGGCGCAGATGGCCAAGAAACTTGGCAAACAGGAAGATTACGAACGCTTCCTGAAACGGTCGCAGTATTTCCGAAACCTCTATGACCCGACCACCGGGTTCTTCAGGGCCAAGGATGAAAATGGCAATTGGATGGAGCCTTTCGATCCCTTGAAATTCGGAGCGAACGGCGGATACCCTTACACAGAGGGTAATGCATGGCAGTATTTCTGGTATGTGCCGCACGATATTCCGGCTCTTATCGCCTTGACAGGCGGAAACAAAGCGTTTGAGAAGAAGCTTGACACTTTCTTCTCGCTAACCGAAACGAGTGGTGCGAAGAACGACAACATATCGGGATGCATAGGCCAATACGCTCATGGCAACGAGCCGAGCCATCATGTGGCTTATCTTTATAACTATGTCAATGCTCCGCATAAGGCCCAGAGAATGGTGGCGCTTATCATGAACGAGATGTATGACAACACTTCGTCAGGCTATGCCGGTAACGACGACTGCGGAGAGATGTCAGCTTGGTACGTGTTCGGAGCCTTGGGGTTCTATCCGGTCAATCCGGCTTCGGGTCAATTCAGCATCGGCACCCCTTTGTTCGATAAGTGCACAATTCATTTGCCATACGGCCACGACCTTAAAATAACGGCAAACAGGTCGAATCCTAACAACGTCGAGGTTAAGTCAATATACCTTAACGGCAAGAAACATAAATCGTTGAGCCTATCCCGTCAGGACCTGGCCCGGGGAGGCTCCCTTCATTTCGAATTATAATCCCGACTCAATGGACAGCAGAATCCTGTACACGATTAGCCGCATCGGCTATGCAGTGTTATTGTTGGCAATGGCCACAGCCAACAGGGCCGGCGCGGCCGATCAGTATAACTTCACGCATGTCGACAGCCGTGACGGACTGTCGGCCAACAATGTGAAGAGTATCGTGCAGGACTCGCTGGGCTTCATGTGGTTCGGCACTAAGAACGGGCTGAACCGTTACGACGGAAGTACGTTCAGGGTATACAAATGCTATGACGAGGAGCGCAAGTGCGGCAACAATAATATAGGGGCGCTGTACGAGGACGAGAACACCACTCTGTGGATAGGAACCGACCGGGGCATCTATCAGTACGATCCGCGTGAAGACCGCATCAGGTTCGTGGACCTGAAACCGGAGGACGGCATGATGCCCGACAACTGGGTACAGACCATAGCAGGCGACGGCAAAGGCCATGTCTGGGCGCTATTGCCCGACGAAGGCCTATATCTGTACGACACCGGCAAGGGCAGCGTACGTCATTTCCGGTTTGAGGAAACCAGCAAGTTTAAGAAGGTGTATGCGTCTGACGTCATGGTAGGCTCGGACGGCGCGGTATGGGTAGCCATCGCCAACGACGGTCTGTATCGGTATAATACGTCTACAGGCAAATTCGTCAAGGAGCGGATCAAGAATCCAGACATGGTGACGGATACATCATTCATGGCCCTGGGCGAGACCGCGCAAGGCACAGTAATAGCCGGCACGACCAATGGCTCGATCTATGAATACAATCCGCGCACTCATGTGGTCAATCCGATAGCTTTCAGTGGCCGTGGCAACGTTTACCTGCGTGACATCCTGTGCTTTGACAACGAACTGTGGATTGGCACGCACGACGGACTCTATATCAAGAATCTCGACAACGGAGCCGAGCAGTTCCTTAAGGAAAACCCTCTGGATCCGTTCTCGCTTTCGGACAATACGGTATACTGTATTTATCGGGACAAATCGGGAGGTGCATGGATAGGCAGCATATTCGGAGGCGTCAGCTATATGTCCCGGCGTAAATTCAAATTCGCCAACTACGGTATAAAGGACGGTCTGACAGGACGTCTGGTATTAGGCGTGTCGGCCGACCGCAGCAACAGGATCTGGACCGGTACAGAGACCGCGGGACTGAATCTGCTGAATCCTGTGGATGGAAAATTCACTTCTCCATTCCATATATCCGGCGTGAACAGGATAGTGCTTTCCATGACTTCGATCAACGGAAACATCTATCCCTCGTTTTCACGTGCCGGACTTTATTGCATCAATCCCGACAACAACAGCCATCATAAGGTGTTCCCATTGAACGAGGGCGACGACAGCAATGTGTATTCATATATAGTCGACAGGGACGGCGACGAGTGGGTGGGAACATCGTTTGCATTGTATTGCCGCAAAAAGGGAGATACCGACTTCAAACATATCACAGAGACCGGCTACGACTGGATATATTGTCTGTTCGAATCGTCCGACGGTTCAATCTGGATAGGTACGATGGGCAACGGTATATGGAGACACAACAAGAAGAACGGCTCTTTCCAGGTTTATACGTATGACCAGAATTCCACCAATTACAGCGGCCTGATGTCCAATTCCATAAACTCGATCATGGAGGATTCCGAGGGACGGTTATGGATATCTACCGACCGAGGCGGTCTGAGCCGATATGACAAGAAGAATGACCGGTTCGTGACATACGGCATAAAGGAGGGGCTGCCTGACGATGTGGTGTACGGAGTGGTGCAGGACCGTGGCAGGAACCTGTGGTTCGGCACCAACAAGGGCCTGGTGCGTTTCAATCCGGACAATTCGTCTATACGCGTGTTCACCCGTCACGACGGCCTGCCGTTCGAGCAGTTCAATTACAAATCGGCCATTTACTCGCCCGACGGAAACATATACATGGGAGGCATCAACGGACTCATATCGTTCAATCCCGAGGATTATAAAGACCTGAATACGCCACTGAATATCTACTTCACCGGTCTCAGAGTCCGCAATCAGGAACTGCGTCCGGGCCAGGACTCTCATCTTAAGGAAAACATACTGTTTGCCGAGAAACTGACTTTACCTCACGAAGACGCTACATTCTCCCTCTCCATAGCTGCCCCGGAATTCAGACATCTCGGACCTATTGCATTGAGCTACCGGTTATTGCCCGTAAGCGACAAATGGGTGGAACTAAAGGATAACGAGATATCGTTCGTCAATCTTGCTCCAGGCAAATATACACTTGAAGTGAAAGCTGAAAGCGAGTCTAACCTTGCCACGCGCAAGATTGAGATCAAGATTCTGCCGCCTTGGTGGAAGTCTTGGTGGGCCTATGGCATCGATATCCTTTTGGTCTTTCTGCTGGCCGCGTTGTGGTTCCTGTGGTATCGTTCGCACAAGGAGAAGCAGATGCGCGTTCACGAGCAGATGATGATGGACAACAAGGACAAGGAGCTGTACCGCAGCAAGGTGAACTTCTTCACTGAGATCGCCCACGAGATCCGCACCCCGCTGTCGTTGATAGATCTTCCGCTGGAAGCCATGGAGGAACTCGACATCAACGACCCTCAGTTCAAGGAATATCTGTCGGTTACGCGCAAGAACACCGGACGTCTGCTGGAACTGACGGGACAGATACTCGACTTCCAGAAAATAGATTCCAGCCGACTGACCCTTAAGAAGGAGAGTGTGGACATACCTGCGTTGCTGAACGATATAGCCGACCGATTCGACACCCCGCTGAAACTTGCCGGCAAGACATTGGAGCGCCACATAGCACCCGACAGGCTTATGGTGATGACCGACCGTGAGGCATTGGTGAAGATGGTGAGCAACCTGCTGAACAATGCCCGCAAGTATGGCGACAGGATCGTAGAGCTGTCATTACATCGCAAAGGGGATGAGTTCGAGATACTGGTAGCCAGCGATGGCGAGAAAATCAAGCCGGAGGAACGCGACCGTATCTTCATGGCATTCTATCAGACCCATTCGGGCGAGGATTCCAAGAGCGGAGTAGGCATAGGTCTGCCGTTGTCGCGCTCGTTGGCTACGCTGATGGGCGGTAGCCTCACGCTTGAAGACAACCCCGACGACAAGGACAGGAACGTGTTTAAGCTCACATTGCCCGTCATAGCGCCTAAAGACGATTCGGAACCCGTGGATTCCGAGATAGACGATTATATGCTGACTTCAGAATCCAATCAGTCCAAGCCACGTCAGGATGTGTTCAGCATCCTTTTGGTGGAGGATAACGAGACCATTCTGAAGTTCCTGGCCGATCAGCTGTCACGTTCGTTCATGGTCTCTACGGCCGGCAATGGCGTCGAGGCTCTCGAGAAACTCAAGACCATGCAGCCGGACCTGATACTGACGGACATCATGATGCCCGAGATGGACGGCATGGAACTGTGCAGGTTAGTGAAGTCGGATGTCAGCCTCAGCCACATACCGCTTGTGTTCATCACGGCAAAGAACGACCTGGACAGCAAGATACTGGGGCTGCAGTGCGGTGCCGAGGCGTACGTGGAGAAACCGTTCTCCATCAAATACCTTCGCAATCTGATAAATTCAATCCTTGACAACCGCCGCCGTGAGCGCGAGGCTGTAAACAAGAATCCATTCATGTCGTCGGAAGGCGCACAGGTCAGCGGCGCCGATCGCGAGCTGATGGAAAAGATAAAGGCCGTGATCGACAAACATATCTCGGACGAGAACTTCAACGTGGACTCACTTTGCGACGAGCTAAACATGAGCCGCTCGGCAGTGCTGCGCAAAATCAAGTCCCTGTTCGGCATGTCACCGATCGAGGTGATACGCACCATCAAGCTGAAACGCGCCACCGAATTGATCAAAGACGGAAGATACCGTATCAGCGACATCTGCTACATGGTAGGTATAGCCACGCCCTCATATTTCAGCAAACTATTCTTCAGGCAGTACGGCATGACACCAAAGGACTTCGAAAAGCAATGCCGTGTCAAGGGAAAGGATACTGAAAATTCGGACATTTCCGGGTCATAAAAGCGTGTTTTGAAGCGATTGTAACATATTTAGAACTGTTTGAGTCATTTTTCTTGACTAAATACTGTTAATTTTGCAACGGAATAGAAGTCCGGACGCAGACTTATGTCCCGTAACGATTCAGAATCTTCATAATAAAACTAATAATCATGAAACTAAACTTAATGGCTCTTGCCATAGCCGGCCTCACAGCCGGAGTATGTCAGGCCAACGAAATCATCCCCATCGAGACGGACAATACCGCGCTGGTGTACACCGTCGGCGACGACGGACGTCTCTATCAGTCATATTTCGGCAAGAAACTCTCTGATTCCTCTGAATATGCATCGCTGCCCCAAAGCAAGAAGGAGGCTTATCTGACCCATGGAATGGAGGATTATTTCGAACCGGCCCTCCATATCAACCGCAAGGCGACCCCCAATTCATCGACGCTGCTCAAATATAAGGGACACCAGACCATAGACCGTGACGGATACAAGGAAACGGTCATCACGCTGCAGGACCCTAAGTTTGCAGACGAGGTCAAGATACACGTGGCCACCTTCGGCCCTGAGAACGTATATAAGGAGTGGACGGAGATAACCAACAACGAGAAGCAGCCCGTTGAGCTTGAAAAGTATGCTTCGTCACTGCTTCACTTCACGGCTCCCAAATATGTGCTGACGCAGTATAGCGGCGAATGGGCAAACGAGGCCAACAAACTGAGTCAGGAACTGCATTATGGCAAGAAGGTTGTTGACACCAAGTTGGGTACCCGTGCCGATATGTTCGTGTCACCATTCTTTCAGGTGTCGCTCGGCGACGAAGCCACGGAGACCGCTGGCGATGTATTGGCCGGCACTCTGGGTTGGACAGGCAACTTCCGCTATGTGTTCGAGGTTGACAACTTAGGCGACCTGCGCGTAATCAGCGGTATCAACCCTTATTTCTCGTCATATCCCTTAGGCAAGGGTGAGACATTCACCACTCCGGAATTCATATTCACTCTCAGCGACCAGGGTACGGGCAAAGCAAGCCGCAATCTGCACGACTGGGCACGCCGCCATCAGATAAAGGACGGCATGGGCAACCGTATGACATTGCTGAACAACTGGGAGGCCACATACTTCGATTTCGACGAGGAGAAACTTGTAAAACTGATAGGGGAGGCCAAGGAGCTTGGTGTGGACATGTTCCTGCTTGATGACGGATGGTTTGCCAATAAATATCCCCGCAACAGCGACACCCAGGGTCTGGGCGACTGGGACGAGACCGCATCGAAACTTCCCAACGGCATAGGCCGTCTCACCGAGGAGGCCAAGAAGCAGGGAGTGAAGTTCGGACTCTGGATCGAGCCTGAAATGGTAAATCCTAAATCTGAACTCTACGAGAAGCATAAAGACTGGGTCATCACCCTTCCGAACCGTGACGAGTATTATTTCCGCAACCAGCTGGTGCTGGATCTGGCCAACCCGAAGGTGCAGGACTATGTGTTCGGCGTGGTCGATAATCTGAAGACCAAGTACCCTGACATCGCATATTTCAAGTGGGACTGCAACAGCCCCATCACGAACATATACTCCAATTATGAGGACAAGGAGCAGCAGAAGCTGTACGTCGATTATGTACGTGGACTGTACAAGGTCCTGGACCGCATCAAGGCCAAGTATCCCGATCTGCCCATGATGCTCTGCTCGGGTGGCGGCGGCCGTACCGATTACGAAGGCCTGAAATATTTCACCGAGATGTGGCCCAGCGACAATACCGATCCAATCGAGCGTCTGTTCATACAGTACGGATTCTCGCAGGTATTCCCCGCCAAGGTGCAGTGCGCGCACGTAACCACATGGAACAAGAAGGCTCCCATCAAGTTCCGCACCAACGTGGCGATGATGGGCAAGCTCGGCTTCGACCTCAACCTGCATGACCTTACGGCCGACGATCTGGCATACGTCAAGCAGTCCATCAAGGAATACAACCGGCTGAAACCGGTAATACTGGACGGCGACCAATACCGTCTTGTATCTCCGTACGAAGGCAACCATACATCCACAATGTTCGTGGACAAGGGAGGTAAGAATGCAGTGGTATTTGCATTCGACGTACATCCCCGTTACAACGAGAAACTGATCAACGTGAAACTGCAGGGTCTCAATCCCGACGCAAAGTATCGTGTACACGAAATCAACCGCGCCGACTGCTCGGTTGACGACAGCCAAAGCACATACTCCGGTCAGTACCTCATGACGGTAGGTCTGCCGCTGTTCAGCAACAGCGACCTGTCAAGCCGCGTGTATGAAATCAATGCAAAATAAGATAGATATCAGATATTAGATATTGGATGTTAGATATTAGATATTAGATTAGTTATTAGTTATAAGTTAGCAGTAGAAGTACAATAAGATTCAATTCATAGATATTACAATTCATAGATATTAGGTATAGATTGTTATAGATAGGTTATTCTTGGATTGTTTAATCGCGGGAGGTGTCAGTGATGGCCCCTCCTGTCTATTTACATAGGGAATCATCTATGTATATGGCTATTAACGGACTCCGATAAGTTTGTGTGTCTGAAGTGACAGGCGCCACTTCGGGTGCGCCTTGACATAATCTATGGTTTCCGACAGGATTCGGCGGTTTTCCTCGACATCTCCGACATCACAGGGCTGAAGACAGTATTCTTCGGCCTTTATGTCGTCATACAGGCTCATGTCCTGGCCGATGCCTTTGTACACTACCTTAAGTTCGTCGATGTGCTGCAGCTTTAACACGGCATTAGGACAGAACCCGAACTTGGGCGAGCACACCACCCAGTCGATTCCGTCGCACAGAGGCATGGTGCCGTTGGTCTCTATTGCCACGTAGCAGTTATGCTCGTGCAAGAGGTACACCAGCTCTCCTGTGAGTTGCAGGCACGGCTCGCCGCCGGTAATAACGACAAACCGACAGGGAGAATACTTAAGTATTTCCTGAAGTATTTCCCGGTCGGTATATTCTCTATATGTTTCATGACGCGTGTCACAGAAGGGGCATTTAAGGTTGCAGCCCGACAGCCGGACGAAAACTGCGGGAGTGCCGGCGTACGATCCCTCGCCCTGCAGGGAATAGAATATCTCGTTAACCCTCATGGCAGATACGGGCTGATCTGAGAGACGCAATCGTCATCGACATACGTAGCGGTGTTTCCTTCCGATTCCCGGACTGACACCTTATAGCATTGCGGAACCTGATCGCAGATCCATCTGGCTATGTTTTCTGCTGTGGGATTGAAGGGGAGGAGTTCGTTGAAGTTGCCGTGATCGAGATAACCGTGAATCCGTTCCTTGATCCGGGTGAAATCGCACACCATGCCGTCGGCGTTCAGCTCGCGGGCATAGCAGTAAACCGTTACAATCCAGTTATGTCCATGCAGATTGCTGCACTTGCTCTCGTAGCTCAGCTCCAGCCGGTGACATCCGGCAATCTCCATGCGTTTGGATACAAAATACATATTTCGTGTCTTTCTTCGTTCTGAATAATTGCAATTACAAAATTAATGCATTATTTGAAAGTAGCCAAATATAGACACTAAACAAGATAGCTGCGGAGGGTACGGGCATCGGCGAGAGTGAGCGAATAGACGGTAGTGGCGCCGGAGTTGGTGGTGAGCTGTAGCGAAACGCGGTCCGTGAAGCGCGTGAAGGGAGTGCGGCGAATGCGCACGGACTCGATGTCAGTATAGCGCATGTATTCGCGGATACGGGCTATGTTGCCTCGGTTTATCAGCACATACGATTCTGTCAACTCTATGCTGCTGTGGCGCCGTGCCAGGACGGCACGCCACGCCATTACCGTTGCATACAACGAACAGACTACGATGGCCGGCATCACGATGTCGGCTGAGAATATCAGTACAAGCAACGCTGCTGCGGCAATGCCGAGATGGGGCAGGAAAGTTCGAACAAACACTCCTTTACCGGAATGGGCCGTCATTATCGGAGAATTGACATCCTCTTTAGACGCGTCGTCGCCAAGCCACCAGGCGAGCATACGGTCGCCGAGGTCGGAACCATAGATGGTTATGTCGCCGCGCTTCTTCTCATCTGTCACGTTTTCAGCCTGATGTATGGAAACGGTCTCGCAATGAGCCATACGCTCCAGCGGATTCTGCTTGATGCCGAGCACCGTGGCCTTGTCTCGGGCAATTCGACTTGTATAACGAGAGAAGAGTCCGGATTCGAAAGTGAGTTTGTTGTCGGCGATATCGATATTCATGCCGTAATATCTGATTGCAGTCCTGCCGGTCCAGAGCAGGATGACGAACAGATAGATAATGAAGGCAACGAGAAGGGACTGACCTATGGTCATAGATATATCCGTCGCACGGGTGTCGACATAGTCGATGATATAATCAGCAACTTCACTGTCTACATCCATAATCTTGTTGAATACATAAGCTGCGGCGGCTCCGAGTATGGCAAAGCCCTTAAGATGGTTCTGGCATAGTGCCCCCTTGATGATGTTTAGATTGCTGACGTGCAACGTTTCCTGTTCGAATGGCGGCGGAACAGCAACTGCGCTGTCTTCGATGTTGGAAAAGTCCTCGCCGATGCGAACTTGTCGCAGCAATGCCTGCCATTCCGATTCATCAAGTATCAGCTCTACCTCTTGCTTGTCGCTGGCGAGTGTATCGAACGCCACGCCGCGCATGTCGACCATACGATAAAAGATACCGCTCTTGGTGCGCAGGTTGTGTATGCGTTCCAACGGTACGCTGGTGGTGTTCTTGAACGCCAGGCCGTGGGTATAGATCAGACTGTCGCCTTCTATATGGTATTTGCGGAAGTAATATTTAGTGAACGCTACGGCAGCCGACAGAACCAGGGCACCTCCTAAGATTGCAATCGCCGTGATGATTCGTTGCGAGAATACTTCTTCGTCATCAAACAGGATCATACCGACAAATATCAAAATGGCCGCGAGCAATTGTTGAAACGATTGCATCCATATCACGATGAATGCAGCCGGGCTCATACGCCGGGGGGTGGTGAAATCATTCATCGCAAGCATCTTTGTTGATTAACAATGCCTTGATGCGCTCAGCGTCATCGTTGGTAAGACCGGGGATGGACATCTGATTTGTAGAGGACTGCGAGCCGTTGATGATATCGAGGTAGCTTAGGCCGAACATACGAGCTATGGGATTGGTGCGTACGGATACCTGCTGTATCTTACTGAACGGTATGGTCTTGACAGATGTGAAGAAGATGCCGGAGCGGTAGGAGACATCCTTGTCGCGAAGCGCATAACCCTTGAAGTCATATATCTTGTGAACAAGCACCAGGTTGATCACCAATGTTATGACCAGTACTGCCTCCACGCCGAGCAGTATCCACCATCTGTAAGATTCCTCAAATGCAAGGATTATGAATGCGAGTCCCATAAAGACGATGTAACTCAATATGATACGGGCTGTCAGTACGCGTGTGTAAGTAGGTTCTACAGGTTGAAATTCAAGGTCCTCGACGGGCTGAACCTCGCCGGGCCATATCTGTCTGTTTATCATACTCTGTCGGTTAGGTCTGTTATCGTTGTATTATCATATTGCAAAATTAGTAAATTATCACAAATTTTCATTAACTTTGTTGGAATAATAATCTTGACATCATGAAAAGACTCAGCAAACTGATTATTGCAGCGGGTGCAGTACTTATAACGGATGCATCATATTTACCTGCGCAGGCCGAAGTAAACGAATATGGCACTGAGTGGAACTGGAACAAGGGTACGATCGAGACAGTGTCGCCTGAACGTCAGGCCGGACAAAAAAGCGTGCTCGGACTCGCTTTACCGGCTATGGAATCCGTTCGCGTAGGATTTGTGGGACTCGGTATGCGCGGCCCGGGCGCCGTGGAACGCTTCACGCATATTCCCGGTGTGGAAATCAAGGCACTGTGCGATTATGAGCAGGCACGCGCCGACAGTTGTCAAAAATACCTCCGTCAGTCCTCGATGCCCGAAGCGACGGTGTATTATGGAGAGGAGGGATATAAGGAACTGTGCAAGCGTCCCGACATAGACCTGGTCTACATAGCCGCCGACTGGTTGCACCATGTTCCCATAGCGAAGTGCGCGCTGGAGAACGGCAAAAACGTTGCTATCGAGGTGCCCTCGGCCATGACACTAAAGGATTGCTGGGATCTGGTGGATCTGAGCGAGCAGATGCAGAAACACTGCATGATACTGGAGAATTGCTGCTACGACTGGTTTGAGATGAACACCCTCAACATGGCACAGCAGGGAGTGTTCGGGGACATAATCCGTGCCCAGGGCGCATACATACACGACCTGACGCCATTCTGGAAGCATTATTGGAGGAAGGGACCGGAGGATAAACTTGGCTGGCGTCTGGACTACAACATGCGTCACCGCGGCGACGTGTACCCAACTCACGGCCTTGGCCCCGTGGCTCAGGCCATGAACATACACCGTGGTGACAGGATGAAGACCCTCGTTGCTATGGATACCCGCTCCTACAACGGGCGTGACCTGGTGAAGCAGATGGCAGACTCTACATGCAACAGCTTCCGCAACGGCGACCACACCACGACCCTGATCCGAACGGAAAACGGTAAGGTAATTGAGATTCAGCACAATGTGATGACACCGCAGCCCTATAACCGCCTATATCAGCTGACAGGCACACGTGGATTCGCCAACAAATATCCTATAGAAGGTTACGCTGTGGGAGGCCAGCAGCTTACTGATGCAGGCGTGAAGGTAGACATCGAAAATCTGTCGGCACATTCGTTTCTGCCCGAGCACGAGCATAAGGCACTGGAGGAGAAGTATCAGCATCCCATCCTTAAGAAATACGGCGAGATGGCCAAGGAGGTGGGTGGTCACGGCGGCATGGACTTCATAATGGACAGCCGATTGGTTTACTGCCTGCAGAACGGTCTGCCTCTTGACATGGATGTCTACGACCTGGCTGAATGGTGTTCGCTGGCTGAGTTGGGTTCGCTGTCTATGGACAACGGATGCGCGCCGGTCAGCATGCCCGACTTCACGCGCGGTGACTGGAACAAGACCACGGGATATCATCACGCATACGCCACCGAGGAACAGGAGCGCGCATCGCTGGCCAAGGCCGAGGCGTTTACCGCGGCTCTGAAAGCCAAGGCCGCAAAGAAGAGCGGCAAGAAACCAGGTAAAAAGAATCACAAGTAAGCATGACAAAGAGCGAGATACTTAACCGGTTCGGCATAGAGGCAGACGAAAGAGAGATAAAGCCGATAGGCAACGGACATATAAATGATACGTTCCGGGCCGTAGATCGTCGAACCGGACGCGCCTACATACTGCAGCGTATAAATAATAAAGTGTTCCGCGACGTGGATCTTCTTCAGTCAAATATTGAGAAGGTAACGGCACATATCCGCAGCAAATTGGAAACGCAAGGCGAGAAAGACATAGACCGGAAAGTGGTGACACTGGTTAAACTGACAGATTCCGACAAGACCTATGTAAGGAATGACGATGGCAGTTACTGGCGCGTGATGCTGATGATAGAGGATGCCGATACGCGGGAATCCGTCACGACGGAGAATGCGCGACATGCGGGAATGGCGTTCGGACGTTTCCAGGAGATGCTCAGCGACATGGACCAGGAGATAGGCGAGAGCATTCCGGATTTCCACAACATGGAACTGCGCTTGCGTCAGCTTGACGATGCCATCATAACGGATGTCGCAGGTAGATTAGATGGTGTACGCGATCTGGTGGATGAATTGAAGAAGCGTGCGAACCATGCATGTCTGGCCGAGCGTCTTTACAGAGACGGTAAGCTGCCTAAACGGATATGTCACTGCGACACGAAGGTAAACAACATGCTGTTTGACAGTAACGGAAAGGTGTTGTGTGTAATAGACCTCGATACGGTAATGCCATCTTTCGTGTTTTCAGATTTCGGAGATTTCCTGCGCACGGCTGCCAATAAAGGAGAGGAGGATGATAAGGATCTGAGTCGAGTGGAGTTTGATATGGACATTTACACCGCGTTCAGGGAAGGTTATCTGGAAAGTGCCGGTGGATTCCTGACGGACACTGAGATCGAGAATCTACCGTATGCGGCCGAGCGGTTCGCCTATATGCAGGCGGTGCGTTTTCTGACCGATTATCTGAACGGCGACACATACTACCACATATCGTATCCAGAGCACAACCTGGTGCGCACCCGAGCCCAGTTCAAGCTACTGCAATCCATCGAAGCTAACCTGAAGAAGATGTAGATTATCTCTGCATACCTGACGCCAACACTATTTCCGGATAGTGCTTATAGTACTTGTTCGGCGAAGATACGCCTAAAAGTCGCATCGGGGTCGGATGTCAAGCCGGGATGAGGCCGGGACGTGGCGAGACAGGCGCTTTTGACCGCCGACAACCATCGGAAACGTTCCTCTACAGGCAACTCGGCCATCGGACCGCCCGAGCGGTCGCCTGAGGCCACATTAAGGAATCCGTCGAACTGATTGCGGATTTCATTGAGGGTATGAGCGCAGTTAAACACGGCGAGTTTATCTGGATCGAGACGGATCTCGGCCTTGATCCATTTCAGACGCTTGCACATCATCAATAGTCCCACGTTAATGAATTCCTCGCGCTCGACACGAGGAATATAACGGATCACGGCATATTCGAAAACGTATTTCTCTTCCATCATCTTGCCTTTTGAGCCTCAACGGCGGCGTTTACGAATATGCTGGAGTTTGCCAGACGTGTTGTCAGGAATTTCTTGTATGTATCACGTATCATAGCCGGTGTCAGATCTGTATCCTCCCAGTGAAGCCATTCATCTGGAACGGCATCGACTATCTTGCAGAGAGTGCGGGGAGTTATTTTCTGACGCAATTCCTTGTCGGCCTGTGTCATCATAGTGGCGCGATGCAATAGGGCATGATCCTTGATATAAGGGAAAGGGGAGAGCGCAGCCTTCTCAGGATCACTCCAGGCATGATGGAAAATGAAGGAAGCGCCATGATCAATAAGCCACAGCTCATGATTCCATATCAGCATGTTGGTGTTGCGGACTGTACGATCCACATTGGTAAGGAACGCATCGAGCCATACCAGTTTGGACGCCGTCAGAGTATCCACATCGTTGACATACGGATCCATTGTCATGGCTCCGGACAAGTAATGAAGACCCAGATTCAAGCCCTGACTGTTCTTCAGCAAGTCCTGAATCTCCTCGTCACCCTCCGAGCGTCCGAAATCCTCATTAATGTCAAGAAAAACGACTTCAGGCACACGGAATCCTAATGCCCTTGCCACCTCGCTGCCGATAAACTCGGCTATCAACGCCTTGGCACCGTGACCCGCACCCCTGAACTTAACCACATATTTCAGCTCGTCCGCAGCCTCGGCTAGAGCCGGCAGTGAGCCGCCCTCCCTAAGTGGCGTGATGTAACGTGTCAACTGTTCCCTTCTGATATCCATATCAATATTAACATGTAATAGAGGATTTTATTTCAAGTCTATGACGTTTTGCTATCAATTATCCCACTCCATCCTGAATTCCTTTGATGTTCTACCGATTCCCGGTTTGAAAGGCGTACTAAATACTCCGGATATTAAAATCAGTGATGTCGCAGATCCTCGACCCTGATAACAAGAACAGTTTACCTGCTTTTATAGAAATATGATTTGATCCTTTCTATTAGAGATTTTTGTTTGTTTGTATATTTCATATCTGAATCATTTAATTCATCATCATGAAGAGGATTGGCTGCAGATGTGAAATCATACTTTTTAATTTCAGACACAGTATTTAATACAATATCACATTTATCGCCTCGTGATATGGGATTAATTTGTCCGTCTTTTGTGGATTTTTCATCTGATGATATAATGTTTACTGAAATTTCCAATATCCGATATCCTTTGATTGATAACACTTTATAAATATAATCATCATAATACGTATTAATCTTTTCTCCATTAACATGAATGCTATCAATTATAGCAATTGCTTCATCATTCTGAGAGCAGTAAATCGCCGGTTGCATTTTTGGCATTTCAGAAATAGCCTGTAACACAAGATGTTCACTTTTCAGGTAATCAAGAATGATACTACGGGACATTATTCTAAGCTCGTATATAGAAAGTTTGGTTTTATCTTTATGAGCTTTTACATAATCGAATAAAGAAAATGGTTCAAGATAATTTCCATAATCTAAAGCAAACGCAGGTTCCTGTTTCCCTTTTACATCCAGAACTATCACACAAGGAATCAGATTATTTTCCTCGCATATCTTTAACCTTTCTGAATCGCCACAATAATTATCGTAATCAAGGAGACGGAATTGCCAGGAGCCGTTTTCGTATTTAATATCATCGTCTATTGATGTATATACTTATTCTTATTTTAAAAGTTGTTTCACTTCATCTTTTAGTTTCGGAAGATGGTTAATGACGATTCCCCAAATGGTAAAGGGTTGAAGAGAATCATACGCATGAATGAGATAGTTTCGTGTTCCTTTGATCTTACGGGCATCGGTAATTGGAATATCTGGCATAATTTGCAGAATCTTTGTCATAGCTTCACCTATTATTCCGATTTGTCGCTCGATTGCATTACGAAACATACTGTCATCAAGAAATACCTGGTATTCCTTGGGCCGCTGGGTAAGATACAATTCGACCTCCCCAATTGCCTGCATGATATCTTGTAGATATTTTTTTATAGTTCTATCCATAAATCAGTTGTTTTGTCTCGTTGAGTTCTTCTATGAAATATGGATTCTTTAGACAATCTTCATCTACCAGGTCAATTCTTCGTCCCATAAGATCTTCGAGATCCATGTAAAAGTTTAGAAGGTTTTCACCGGCAACCAAAGGGTCAGGATCATGATGAAATGTAGCAGAAAAATCCACATCGCTATTTTCATTGAAACGAGATGTAAGGATTGAACCAAATACATAAAGAGTCTTCACCTTATACTTTTTGCATAAGGCAATAATCTTTTGGAGGTTGTCGGTAATCAGATGCATAAGCGGTGGAATTGTTTGAAAAGGATTAAAGGCTGTGAAGTCTTAATCAACTAAGACAAAAACTTCACAGCCTTTCTTATTCAGTTACGTTTAGTATCGAAGGGATTAGTCCTCGATGGCGGCCTGCGCCGCAGCTACGCGGGCGATGGGCACGCGGAACGGTGAGCAGCTTACGTAGTCCATGCCGATCTTGGCACAGAACTTGACAGAGCTGGGCTCGCCTCCGTGCTCGCCGCAGATACCCACCTTCAGGTCGGGCTTGGTGCTACGGCCTTTCTTAACGCCCATCTCTACGAGCTGGCCAACACCTTCCTGATCCAGTACCTCGAACGGATCAACCTTGATGATTCCCTTCTCCTTGTAATATTTCAGGAACTTGGGAGCGTCATCACGGCTATAGCCGAACGTCATCTGCGTCAGGTCGTTCGTACCGAACGAGAAGAAATCCGCTACCTCGGCGATCTTGTCGGCAGTCAGTGCTGCACGAGGCACCTCGATCATGGTTCCTACCTTGTAAGGAATCGATGTGCCGCGCTCGTCAAACACTTTAGCGGCAGTTTCGTTGATAACGTTGGCCTGGTGCTGGATCTCCTTGAGCGTTCCAACCAGGGGCACCATGATTTCGGGATAAACCTTGATGCCCTGCTCCTTGCAGATCAGCGCGGCCTCGATGATGGCTCGTGCCTGCATCTCGGTGATCTCGGGATATGTGATGCCCAGACGGCAGCCACGGTGTCCCAGCATGGGGTTGAACTCGCTTAGCTCGTCTACCTTGGCCTTGACCTCCTGCAGGGTCAGACCCATTTCGTCAGCCAGCTCCTTCTGAGTAGCTGTCTGATGAGGCACGAACTCATGCAACGGGGGATCGAGCAGACGGATTGTCACTCCGCAGCCGTCCATAGCCTTGAATATGCCTTCGAAGTCCATACGCTGGATGGGCAGCAACTTAGCCAGAGCGGCACGGCGTCCTTCCTCGTCACTGCTCAGAATCATCTCGCGCACTGCCTTGATACGGTCGCCTTCGAAGAACATGTGCTCAGTGCGGCACAGTCCGATACCCTTGGCGCCGAAGCGACGTCCTGTCTCGGCATCGCGCGGAGTGTCTGCGTTGCAACGCACGTATGTTTTGGTATATTTCTCCGCAAGGTTCATGATGGCGCCGAAGTCACCGCTCAGCTCGGGTTCGGTGGTGGGAACCTGTCCCTCGTATACGTCGCCTGTCGAGCCGTTCAGAGAAATCCAGTCGCCTTCCTTGAAGGTCTTGCCACCCATCTTGACGGTCTTCTCCTTGTAGTCAACCTGGATTTCGCCGGCACCGGATACACAGCACTTGCCCATACCGCGGGCCACAACGGCTGCGTGGCTGGTCATACCGCCGCGCATGGTCAGGATACCCTGGGCCACGGCCATTCCGCAAAGGTCCTCGGGACTGGTCTCGATACGAACCAGAATTACTTTCTTCTTCTTCTCGGCCCAGGCCTCTGCGTCATCGGCCTGGAATACGATCTGACCTGTTGCGGCACCGGGAGATGCTGGCAGACCCTTGGCAACGACTACAGCACGCTTCAGGGCGTCCTTATCGAATACCGGGTGCAGCAGCTCGTCGAGCTTCTGGGGCTCCATGCGAAGCAGCACGGTCTTTTCGTCAATCATGTTTTCGCGCAACAAGTCCATGGCGATCTTGACCATGGCGGCACCGGTGCGCTTACCGTTACGGGTCTGGAGCATCCAGAGCTTGCCGTCCTGGATGGTGAATTCCATATCCTGCATGTCGCGGTAGTGGTCCTCCAGCTTGTGCGCGATGCTGATCAGCTCTGCGGCACAGTCGGGCATCGATTCCTCAAGCGCGGGATACTTGGTGCGACGCTCCTCCTCGCTTATGCCCTGCAGGGCAGCCCAGCGGCGCGAGCCCTCGATGGTGATCTGCTGCGGTGTGCGTACACCGGCCACAACATCCTCACCCTGTGCATTGATCAGGTACTCGCCGTTGAATATGTTCTCGCCTGTAGCGGCGTCGCGGCTGAATGCGACACCGGTAGCGGAATTGTTACCCATATTGCCGTAAACCATGGCCTGTACGTTGACGGCCGTTCCCCATTCCTCGGGAATCTGGTTCATGCGGCGATAGATGATGGCGCGTTCGTTCATCCAGCTGTCGAAAACAGCGCAGATGCCGCCCCACAGCTGCTCCCATGCAGACTCGGGGAAATCCTTGCCTGTATAATCCTTGACGGCCGCCTTGAAACGCTTTACAAGTTCCTTAAGGTCGTCTACGTCCAGTTCATTGTCGAACTTGACGCCTTTCTCCTCCTTCACCGCGTCCATGATGGCCTCGAAGGGATCAATGTCGGTCTTGCTCTTAGGTTTCATGCCGAGCACCACGTCACCGTACATCTGTACGAAACGACGGTAGCTGTCCCATGCGAAGCGGGGATTGCCGCTCTTTTCGGCCATGTTGGCTACGGTGGCGTCGTTCATACCCAGGTTCAGCACCGTATCCATCATACCGGGCATGGATGCACGGGCTCCGGAACGAACCGATACCAGCAGCGCATTGTCGGGATCGTCGAATTTTTTGCCGGTCAATGATTCTACATGGGCAATTGCTTTCTCAACGTCAGCCTTGATGTCGGCTACGACAGCGTCACGTCCCAACTGGGTATACTCGGTGCATACTTCTGTGGTGATGGTGAAACCGGGAGGTACGGGCATACCCAGCAGGTTCATTTCTGCCAGATTGGCGCCCTTACCGCCAAGAAGGTTTCTCATGTCCGCTGTTCCTTCGGCCTTACCGTCGCCGAATGTATATATTTTCTTAGACATAAAATGATTAATAAAATGTATTATATTCGTTCAACAACCATGCCGTAACCCAGAGGGAAAGCGGCTCCGGCACAGTAGGGTTCATATACATAACCTATAAAAAGTAACTTCTGTGTGCAAATTTAATAATTTATAGTCGAAATTTAGTATTTTTACCGCAAAAAATGAACAATGTTGGGATTTTTCTTAACAAAACGGTCATAGACTGACTATTGAAGGAGGTTTTGAGGAAGTATCATTTATACAAAAAATAAAAAAATCGCGGATAAGCATTGCAAAGTCGGAAAAAAGCATTAACTTTGCAGTCGCAAAACGGAAAGGAGCGATGCTCGAGTGGCTGAAGAGGCACGCCTGGAAAGCGTGTATACGCCAAAAGCGTATCCCGAGTTCGAATCTCGGTCGCTCCGCAGAGTCAATACGCTGTGATCATATAGATGATTTCAGCGTATTTCTTTGTATTACACACAAGCTATATGACCATATAAAGTATGATAGCCGATCTTATAGCAATATTCATAGGAAGTGGCCTTGGCGGAGTATGCCGTTATCTATTGTCAAAGGCCGTGCAATCGCATGTAGCGGAATGCGGCATGTTTCCATGGGGCACACTGGCAGTCAATGTGTCGGGATGTCTTTTAATAGGGTTGTTTTACGGTCTGTTTGACCGATTATGTCCCGAAGGACTTATATCACAGCCATTGAGACTGTTTCTGACAGTCGGCTTTTGTGGAGGATTCACCACTTTCTCCACATTCATAAATGAGAACTTTATCCTGTTTCAGTCTTCCAATATCATAATGTTGCTCGGATATCTTGCACTCAGCCTGCTTATCGGCTTCGTCATGCTATACCTGGGGTATGCCATTACAAGAATCTGACCCTACACATCGTTTACTTATTTTTATATTGATGAAAAATAGTTCTTATCGGATATCATCCTTTTTGTTCTGGGTTTTCGTGTGTTATTGCGGCGTAATATCGGCATTGTATGTATATCAGCGGCCTCTTATAGGCGATGATCTGTTCTATGTATCCGATCTGAATGTGCGAGGAGGAGGTCTGAAGGCATTGCCACACCTTATGGCCGGGGTGTTTATGGGTTGTAACGGGCGCTGGGGCGATCTTACCAACACGATATGGCTCACATTGCTTCCGAGGATGATCACAGCCATTTTTGCATTTATTTTTGCCGTCCTGCTGCCATGGGCATCGATGAAGCTAAGTGGACTGAAGTTACGGCAGATCGTACCGGTATCGGGGATGGCCGTGATTATGGCTTTTCTATTGCCGTGGCATGATATAGGACATATTGTGTGCTGGATCAATTATCCCTGGGGTGCCGCGATAGTTCTTGCATGCCTGGTTCCGTTGACAGGTAATTGTAAGTTGCGAAACAAATGGTGGATTCTCGGAATCCCTTTTGCCGGCATGGGCGCAGCGTGGCATGAGGCATCGGGTGTTCCTTTGGTAATAGGGCTGACGGTGTGGTGCTGCCTGACCCATAAATGGAAACAATTCTCGACTATCAAAAAATGGTGGTTTACCGCCATGATTGCCGGCGGACTGTTCACAATATCTTCACCCGCAATCTGGAATAGGTTGGCGACCAAAGGGTCTTCTGAGGGAAGCATGCTGTATCTTCTTTTCAGTACTGCCAATCTGTCCTTTATCGTCTCTGTTTCCTTAATTGCCTTATTAATTGTCAACAGACGACTGTTAAAACGGCTGTTACGCGATCGTTTCGTCGTTTTTGCCACTGCATCCATAGTGTCCGGCTGTATAGTCATGGCGGGAGGAGTGACAGGTCGTGCCGGATTTTTCGCTCAAATTTATGGAGCCATCGCTCTGATGCGAATTGTATCTGTCAGTGGCTGGAATATGGATTATAACAAGCGATGTCCGGTAATAATCGCTCTTGTATTGTATATCACAGCTGGATATTATCTAACCCGACTTTATATCAGAAGCCTTCCGATTTTCGACCGTATTGAAGAAGCTATCGCCATTTATCCCGATAATCACGAAAAAGCATATTCTATCGTGATGTCAATCCCTGATCTCGGAGAATGGGACGCTGCGTCACTTAAGGTTTATGATCCGAAATATAATTACAAATACGATCGTACAATATCGCTCAAACTTCATGCAGAAGAGGAAACATTCTGAAAAATTTTGTAGATATCAAATAATATTTTAAATTTGCAATTGGTTTCTGACTTGCGACGGTAAATCCCCAAAGTCGTATTAGTCATAAATATTACCCAACACACACGCGATAATTTCAACTAAAAAATGACAAGATTCCTTATTTCAATTTTAGTATCAGCCACGATGCTCATGTTTAACTTAAATATAAATGCATCGGACGATGTTACGGAAGATCCTGCACCTTCTGGCACAGTCCTGACAGAAGTCCAAAAGGCACAACTCAACGACATTGACATTCCTATTCTGAATTTTAACTTGGCAGAAGGAGCATTCCCTGATTTTGAATGCATCTCGCATCCGGAGGGCTGCGTAGGCGCGTCAATTATAAACAACAAATGGGTGGAGGGTGAATTGAAAATCACCCGAAAAGGAGAAGTTCTGTATGAAAGCGGACCGTACGTAGCAAAAGAAAGTGGAATCCGATTGAAAGCCAGAGGTAACGGCTCTTCAAATGAAGGGGGCATCAAGTCTAAACGACCTTCATATAAAATCAAATTGTCTAAGAAAGCAAATATTCTGATAGGCGACGAGTCTGTAAGCAAATCCAAGGATTGGGTACTTCTCAAGGATAGATATGTTGATCTGAAGAATATCGCAGGCTTTGAAACAGCCAGACTGCTTGGATTGGGATGGCAGCCCAGAGGGTATATGGTGGTCCTGATGATCAACGGGAATTACTTCGGTAATTATTTCCTTATTGAAGCCATATCGGCCGATAAGGACAGAATTGACATTACGGATTCCGGTTTTATAATAGAGGATGACGCATACTGGTGGAAACAGCCAGACGAGAGCTTCAAGACCGATTATATTCAATACGCAATGGGATGGACTTTCAAGGATCCCGACTTCGAGGATCTATCGGAAGAAACCCGTAAGAATATAGAGAATGTCACGCGCATGGCTGAAAACGTGATTTGCAACGGACCTGATTCCGAAGGTCGCACTCTTGCAGATGTTATTGATATCGAATCGTTTGCCACCTGGGTGCTGGCTCAAGATATCATTAACAATCGTGACGGCAATGGAAGCAACATCTTTCTCATTAAGGATGACCTTGATATGACAAATCCATTCAATAGTAAATTCCGCATGAACGCGCTATGGGATATGGATGGAGCTTTCAATACAACACCTGATGCATTTTCATCAGTACATGCCAGTAATATGTTCTGGTATCCGAAATTGTTCGAATATCCCGAGTTCTGCCGAGCCTATAAGGAAAAATGGGATTCAGTGAAATATACTATCTTTTATGATGTCATGAAAGTCTTGAACGAAAGGCTTAAACTGATGCCGGGTCTTGACGCATCCCGCAGATGGGCAGGCTCAATGATAACCACGAAAGATTGTATGCAAGCAATGGAAGATTATTTCCAACATAGACTCCCCGTTCTTGACAATCTAATTGAAAATATAGCTATGGAAAGTGGAGTTAATGATGTGGTCATACCTGTCAATACCCCTTCCTCCATCCCTTCAGACGGAGGTGTGGAATGGATCAGGACTAACAATGCCCGGGTATTTGGTCTCGATGGAGTACTGCGTTCATCATTTGCCAAGGGAGTAAATATCATACGTTTCAGCAATGGACAGACGATAAAGCTCGTATTCTGATTCCGATCCTTCTATGGCTCTAACCTATAAGACTCTATCCTGTAAAATGGGATGGAGTCTTTATAATATAAGCATCGAGTATTTAGGCATCGTTCCTTAATTCGATGCTTTGTTAACAAAACACATGACGGATTAAATTGTTATAACAACGATTCCACTATTAAGCACAACACAATAAGTGGCAGATGACCATGTTATAAAAATAATGGATTATCCTGAAGCAAGACATACAAATCGATTACTGGCTATGGTGGTAATGATGCTGTCGCCATTGGGATTGACATTTATTAATGCATCCAATCCGGCTGTTCAGACTGTCAGAGGAGTGGTCACGGATGCCGGCAGCCATAATGTGATGCCATACGTCTCAGTGATCGGAGGGCGCGGCTCGCGCTCCACAACGACGGACTCTCTCGGGCGATTCACTCTAAGACTGCCTTCCAACACCACACTGAGGATTAAATCGGAAGGATATACTACACAGACTGTTAAAGGACCGTTCCCTACCGATACTTTAAGAATAGCCCTTGAACATGACGTTACCGAGCTCCAGGAATTTGTTGTAAAATACAAGAAGCGGAAATACAAGAAACGCAATCCTGCTTCCGAGCTGATGCTCAAGGTCCGTGCATTCTATGATTCTGTCGATCCCGGCAAAATCGATGGTTATAACTTTGACAGTTACTCAAAAACCGTCATAGGATTGAACAGTTCGGAAAAGCATAGCGGCACATGGGTCATTCCAGTCAAAGACCGGAAGAATCTGAGCAAACTCGTCGATACGGCACGTTGGACCGCCGATAAGATAATGAATATCGCCATCAAGGAAAAGACATCAACGGTGGTGTATAAAGACGATGCGCCTACCGAGATAATAACCGGCAGGAACAGTGACGGTCTCGACCAGAAGTTCAGCACGGAGTATACCAATGTGTTCCTTGAGGACGTGCTGCGCGAAATCGACTTATACAAAAACGACCTTCACATGTTGCGCAGTGACTTTGTAAGTCCTCTGTCAAGCAATGGAATAAATTTCTATCACTATGAACTTGTCGATACCGTACCGATAGGCGACCAGATGTGTGTTGAACTGAGCTTCGCTCCGGCCAACCCGGAAATGACAGGCCTGAACGGCAAACTTTACATTCCTGTCAACGATTCTGTGAAATATGTACGCCGGGCCATGATGCGGATGCCAAAGGCCACCAATATCAATTATGTCAAAAGTCTGATATTGAATCAGAATTTCAAATTAGACTCAATAGGCAAACTCCATAAGACCGTTGACGACCTTATGGTGAATGTGCAGATAGCGCCCGGCACGCCCGTGTTCAGTTTCAACCGTCAGATCAGACGTGACAACTTCAATTACAAAGGACGTCCCGAGTATCAGAAATATGTGGATGCAGTAGGATCAAGTTTCGTTGAGGATCTTGATCTGAAACGTCCCGACTCATACTGGGAAGCCAATCGACTTGTGCCTTTGACCGCTGCGGAATCCAATCTCATAGGCAAGAATTCCGTGTTCCGTCGTGACAAGGGGTTCCGTGTGACCGAGACGATAATAGACCTGCTTGTCAAAGGATATATTCCTACAGGAGACGACGAGCACAACAAGGTATTCATCGGGCCTATCAATTCCTTTGTAAGCTATACCAATGCCGGAGGGTGGAGATTCCAGCTCGGAGGCATGACCACAAGCAAATTATGGCCGCACGTTTTTCTTCGTGGCTTTGGAGCATACAGTCTCGGCGACCACAAATGGAAGGGGGCTATGGAAGTCGAATACTCGTTCGAAAAACGTCGTTTGCACGCGCTTGAATTCCCTATGAATAATATTCGTATCGGATGGAATTTCGACATGGATCAGCTTGGACAGGAACAGTCCTGGTACAGCACCGCCGACCTGTTGGGATCATTGAAGACCATAAATACAAATCTAATAACGTACCGCCATCATGTTTATATAGATTATAACAAGGAATGGCGCAACAATCTGTCTATGCACGTGGGCTTCCGTTACGTCAGACAGCAGCATTCCCCCTGGGTGGAATTCCGCAATGGCTTCGGCCAGGTGTTCGGTCATTTCGGGCAGGCGGTATTTAACGCCGGCATACGCTGGGCCCCAGGAGAGCGCTTCATTCAGACATTGAACCAGCGTAACCTCATCAACAGGGATGCACTCATCATAACTCTGGATCAGGAATACGGGCCTAAAAAATTGCTGGGATCCAGGTTCACCATATCCAAAACTGAAATCGGAATAGAAAAGACACTGCGCTTCTCGGCATACGGATATCTTGAAGCCGCCATACGTGCCGCCAAGATATGGACGCAGGTACCCTTTACCGAACTGTACTGGCAGGTGGCCAATACATCATATCTTACCAATCCACGACAATTCTCCATGATGAATCCGATGGAATTCGCAATGGACGAATTCGTAAGCTGGTATCTTCAATACAACATGCAGGGGCTGCTGTTCAACCAGATACCGTTCGTGAAACGGGCACGAATCCGCGAGGTGTTCAGTTTCAGAGGCTTCTGGGGCAATCTCACCAAGCGCAACAATCCGGCCAGAGCGCAGAATGTGTACAAATTTCCAGGCATTGAGACATCCACGATCGGCACTACTCCATACATGGAATGTTCGGTAGGACTTGAAAACATACTCACATTCCTGCGAATAGAATACATATGGCGTCTAACATACCTCAACAAGCCGGACATACGCAAGGGTGGTTTGAGAATTGGACTACATTTCAATTTTTAAGCCGTACAGTTAATCTTTATTCAGCGCAATTGATTTTATTTAACACAGCATTTGAGTGAAATTAACTTAATAAATATTATTTTTGCAATTTAGAAAACAAATAGTCAGCCCTCGTGGGCATGAATGAATGGTATAATATGGAAGAAACAGTGAATATCAGAGAGTTAAACGATCAGATAGCATCCAAAAGCAGTTTCGTAAGCATGATACGCACAGGAATGGACCGTCGTATCGTGGGTCAGGAGCATCTGGTGGATTCGTTGCTAATCGCGTTGCTCTGCAACGGACACATATTGCTTGAAGGCGTACCGGGACTGGCAAAGACATTGGCCATCAAGACTCTGGCCAATCTTGTCGACGCCAGATACAGCCGCATACAGTTCACTCCCGACCTGTTGCCGGCCGATGTGCTCGGCACGCAGATCTATAGCGTAAAGAAAGAAGAATTCGAAATCAAGAAAGGCCCTATATTCGCCAACTTCGTATTGGCCGATGAAATCAACCGCGCTCCGGCCAAGGTACAAAGCGCATTGCTCGAAGCCATGCAGGAGCGTCAGGTCACAATCGGCGAACAGACATTCAAACTGCCTGACCCGTTCCTGGTAATGGCCACGCAGAACCCCATCGAGCAGGAAGGCACGTATCCGTTGCCCGAGGCCCAGGTAGACCGTTTCCTCCTTAAAGTAGTTATAGGGTATCCTAAGAAGGATGAGGAGAAGCTGATCATTCGTCAGAACATCAAGGGAGCTCTCGACCCCGTAAGACCTGTGCTTGACCCTAAAGAGATTCTGGAAGTACAGAAGATTGTTGAAAAGATATATATCGACGAGAAGATAGAGAATTACATAGTCGACATAGTGTTCGCTACCCGAATGCCGGCCAAATACGGTCTGAACGACCTTCAGAGTCTTATTTCGTTCGGCGCATCGCCCCGAGCCTCCATCAGCCTTGCGTTGGCATCCCGAGCCTATGCATTCCTGCAAGGACGAGGATATGTGATTCCGGAGGACGTGCGTGCCGTATGTCACGACGTAATGCGTCATCGTCTCGGACTCACATACGAGGCCGAGGCCAACAACATCACCTCCGACGATATCATCACGGACATCCTCGACAAGGTGGCAGTGCCCTAAAAACTGAAGATTGTGGACGCAAATGAATTGCTGAAAAAGATCCGCAAGATCGAGATAAAGACTCGCGGTCTTAGCCAGAACATTTTTGCCGGAGAATATCATAGCGCCTACAAGGGACGAGGCGTGATATTTTCGGAAGTGCGCGAATATGTTCCGGGCGATGACGTGCGCGACATAGACTGGAACGTGACGGCACGTCAGAACAAGCCCTTCGTAAAGGTTTACGAAGAGGAACGCGAACTTACCGTCATGTTGCTGGTGGATGTAAGCGGCAGTCGCAGTTTCGGAGCCGTGGGGGAGGCCAAGATGGAAAAGATGGCTGAAATAGCGGCCACACTGGCATTCTCCTCGATTCAGAACAACGACAAGGTAGGCATGATAATGTTCAGCGACAAGATCGAGAAATTCATACCTCCCAAAAAAGGTCGAAAGCATATTCTGTTGTTGATACGTGAGATAATCAATTACCAGCCTGAAAACGAAGGCACCGACATCGACCGGGCTTTGCGGTTTCTGACCAACGCCATAAAGAAACGCACGGCAGCGTTCCTGATATCGGACATGATCGACACGCACGATTACACACAGAGTCTGATGATCGCCAGCCGAAAGCACGATCTGGTGACATTGCAGGTGTATGACAAACGCGATTGCGAGATGCCGAACATAGGTCTTGTCAAGATGCGGGACCTTGAGACAGGAGAGACTGCCTGGATAGACACATCGAGCAAATCGGTGCGCAAGACGTATGCCAAGGCCTGGTACGACCGCCAGCAATGGATAACGTCGGTGATGACAAAAAGCGGCGTGGATATGACGTCGATAGCCACTGACGAGGATTTCGTGAAAGCGCTGTTGGGAATGTTCCGACGCCGGTCGGTGGCACGTTGAAATTGCATTAGCATGATGAAGCAAAGAATAATACGAATAGCGTTCAGCATAATGATTCTTGCCGGCGTCGCGCTCGGCAGTCAGGCAGGTCCGGTCGTGAAGGCCATGATGGACACCTCGACGCTCATGATGGGCAAGATGGGGATGTTGCAGCTGATGGTGGAGGAACCGAAGAACGCCCGGGGTCATTTCCCGCTGTTCAATCAGCTACGGGAACGCGGATACGTCACTGTATTGGGAGATACCGTGGAGTTTCGCGCTCCATCGGGTGTTGATACTGTAGATCTTGGCTCACAACGACGCATATTATTTACAGTGCCGGTACAAGCGTTCGATTCGGGATCGTACCGGCTCCCTCCGTTCGAATATGTGACGGGGACGGATACAGCGCGTTCCAATACCATCGAACTAAAGGTAGCTCCGGTTTCCGTTTCGGCCGATGACCAGATTTCGGACTATGCGGGAACAGCAGATCCTGAAGCCCCCTCTGTTTTCGACTGGATTCCCGACTGGGTCGTCGACTATTGGTGGATTGTTCTTATCGGGCTTGTAATTATCGGCGCCGGCGTATATGCCTGGCATCGTTACAGGACCAAAGGCTATCTTATTCCTAAGAAACCTGAACCCACACCTTACGAGGAGGCCATGGGGCGCCTCAATAACTTAAAGGGTCAAAAATTATGGGAACAGGGAATGGAGAAGGAATATTTCACCGAACTGACCGACATCCTGCGCCGGTACCTGGCACGTCGATTCGGCATCAATGCCGAAGAAATGACATCTCGCCAGATCATGGCGTCGCTGGCCAAGAACGAAGAGACAAAGGACAAACGTGCCTATTTCCGCAAGATACTCGATGTAGCCGACTTCGTTAAGTTTGCAAAGGTACGTCCTTTGCCCGAAGACAACATCGCCAGTTACGAAAGCGCAGTACGATTTGTCAACGAGACAAAACCTGTGCCCAAGCCTGAAGAAGAAGATGCTCCTGAACCCCGGGGGCGGAAAAACGGCAAAAAGAACGGCAAGCTGAAAAAGAATAATAAGAAAGGAGGCATAGCATGATGTTACATCCCGGATTATTGTTCCTTCTGTTGCTGCTTGTGCCACTTGTGGCCTGGTACATTTGGAAGTGGAGGGGCGGGGATCCGTCCGTAGGAGTGTCCACTATAGCTCCGTTCAAAGGTAAACAGTCATCGTTCAAGATATTGTTGATGCATGTATGCTTCGTATTGCAGCTTGTGGCGATATCGGGAATCATAGTGGCCTTGGCCAGACCTCAGACCCATGACAGCCTTCGCTCACAAAACGTGGAGGGTACAGACATAGTTCTGGCTCTGGATATCTCAAGCTCGATGCTTGCCACCGATCTGCGTCCCACGCGACTTGAATCGGCAAAGGAAGTCGCTACCAAGTTCGTAGGGCAGCGCACGGATGACAATATCGGTCTTGTGGTGTTTTCCGGCGAATCTCTGTCGCTGATGCCTTTGACATCGGACAAGACCGCACTGGTCAACGCCATAAAGAATGTGGAGAGCGGCGACCTGAACGACGGAACGGCCATAGGCGACGGAATAGCATCGGCCATCAACCGCCTTGTGTCGGGCAACGCCAAGTCCAAGAGCATCATACTTCTGACCGACGGCACAAACAACGCAGGCGATGTGGCTCCGGCCACAGCCGCCCAGATTGCCAAAGAGAAAGGCATCAAGATCTACACCATCGGAGCGGGTACTAACGGATCCATACAGATAACGGATCCCTACGGATTCTCGACTACAACGATGGAGACAAAGATAGACGAGGCCGCACTGAAGAATATAGCTGACATAACAGGAGGAAAATTCTTCCGTGCCACAGATTCGCGGATGCTTCGCGAAGTATTCAATGAAATAGACTCGCTGGAAAAGACAAAGCTGAATGTAAACACCTACACCCAGACTGAAGACAACTTCATGCCTTGGCTATGGCTCAGCATCTTCGCTTACTGTCTCTTCCTGCTATTGCGCTACACAGTGTTGCGCAGAATTCCATAGCGTATGTTTAGTTTTGCATATCCAAGAGTATTATATCTGCTGATACTGGTGCCTCTGTATGTGGCGCTGTATGTTCTGGCACGTTACAGCCGCCGAAGGAATCTGAAGCGGTTCGGCAAGATGGCGTATCTATTGCCCATGATGCCTGAGGTTTCCGACTATAAGGGGCCGTTGAAAATATGCGTGCAGATGCTGGCGCTTTCCATGCTGATAGTGGCCTGCGCCCGTCCGTGGGGAGGTGTCCGCAATCAGAAAACCACTAAAGAAGGCATAGAAGTCGTGATTGCAGTGGACGCATCGAATTCGATGCTGGCTTCGGCTACCGACGATGATAAGGGCACGTCAAGGATGCGCACGGCCAAATTTACTCTCGAAAAGTTGATAAACCGTCTTGATAACGACCGAGTGGGACTTATTGTGTATGCCAACAGCGCCTATACGCTGATTCCGGTTACCAACGATTATGTATCGGCCAAGATGTTTCTTAACAGCATTGACCCGACACAAATCAAGGATCAGGGTACCAATATATCTGCTGCCATAGATATGGCAGTCAACTCGTTTTCAGACAACAAGAACGTCGGCAAAGCACTGATTCTGATAACCGATGCCGAGGAACTCGAGGACAAGGAGACGGTCATGACCACTGCAGCCAACGCCGGAAAGAAAGGCATTCAGGTGGACGTGGTCGGAATCGGATCGACCACACCGGTGACTGTACCCGAGAACGGAGCATTGATGATCGATCCAGAAACGGGCCAGCCGGTACGCACTGCCCTGAACGAGGATCTGGCCGCCGAGATAGCGAAAAGCGCAAAAGGAATATATGTCAATGCATCCAACCGTGACGCCCTGGGCGAATTGGAACGTCAATTGGACACTCTTAAAAAATCGACGCTCGAAAGCAGTGTTTATGCCCAGCATGACGAGCTTTTCAATATATTCGCATTAATCGCGCTCGTTTTGATGTGCATGGACATATTCCTGCTGGAACGCAAGATCGCATGGCTTGACAAGATCACATTCTTCACAAACCGCAAACCTAAAGCAAAAGCTGATCAAAAATGAGAAAAGTATTATATATAATAATGTCTTTCATGTTTTTAGGCATCTCGGGGGCGCCTGGGGTGCAGGCCTCAACCCGGGCCGAGCGGCGTCTGGTGACCAAGGGGAACAAACTCTACACCGAGCGCAAGTTCGTGGAAGCAGAAAGCATATATCAGGAAGCTCTGCGCGAAAATCCGCAGAGCACATCCGCGCGATATAATCTCGGATTGTCGCAGTTGCGTCAGGTAAAGAACATGAAGGATTCCACACCGAAGACCCAGAAACTCATAGAGGGAGCACGCCGGAATTTCACCGAAGCGGCACGCCAGGCCAAAGAACGTCCCGGCATAGCCGCTAAGGCTAATTATAATCTTGGCAACATGGAATTCAATATGGAACAATATCAGAAGGCCATAGATTATTACAAGCAGTCGTTACGCATCGATCCAAACGATGACAACGCCCGACGCAACCTGAGGATTGCCCAGAAGAAACTGCAACAGCAAAACAAGGATAAGAATCAACAGAACCAGGATCAACAGGATCAGAAAGACAAACAGGATCAGAAAGATCAGCAACAGCAAAAGCAACAGCAACAACAGCAGCAGGATCAGAAACAGCAGCCGCAGGAACAGAAGATCAACGAACAGACGGCCCAGCGGATTCTTCAGGCAATGGACAGCAAGGAAAACCAGACACGAGCCAGAGTCAACCGCGCCGCTAAGGGAGAAAAGGGCGTCGGTAACGGCCAGGCAAGAAAACGCTGGTAACGCCGGGAGATTCCTTTCATCAATGTATTTATACCTGTATTTATACCCAATGAGCTGACAAACAATGAGAAAATTCCTGACAATATTGATACTGTCCCTGATATGCTGTACTGATTTTGCCGTGGCCCAGAAACAGGACATTGACAAACACAATATCAGACTTAGCTGGAACCGGGATAAAATCAACCTGTATCATCATGAGCCGACTGTGCTGACCCTGTATTTATGGGTAAAGGGATATAATGTACAGGGAATAAGCAAATCGAAACCGTCATCGCTCGATAAGGGAAGGTTCAGTTATCTTAAAGGCGCCGAATTCGATCATCAGCCCCGGGCGGTCAAAAAGGATGGAGAGATATGGACCGTCTACCCTGTGGACAGCTACGCCATAGCCATGGACAAGGCCGGGAAGTATAAGCTGCAGAACGGTCGTTACACAGTGGATCTTTCCATACCCGAGATATACGAGGATCCGTTCTGGGGCAAAATGCAGATGATGAAGCCTCAGCGTGTGGAAGTGCCCGTGAATCCGATTCAGATTACAGTTTCCGATCTTCCTCCCGTGCCCCTGAATACAGAATTTTCCGGAGCGGTAGGTGACTTTAAGGTCGAAGTGACAGTACCACCCGGCGATATCTTTCTGAATGAGGAGGCAACTGCCATAGTGACCATAACAGGCAACGGATGGCTTGACGACGACACTCTTCCTGAATATCACGATGCATTTCAGAAAGGGACGAAACTCAAGTCATTCTCAGAGAATCGTAATCAATATCTGAGAGACGGAGAGATGATATCGGAACTTCAGATGGAATGCACGTTTATCCCGACAGTCAAAGACGCTGAAATCAGCCCCGTATGGATAGAGGTGTTCAATCCTCAAAAAGGAGTATATGAAACTGTAAAATCCGATCCCGTCAAGGTAAAAGTACAGTCGATAGCCGCCAAGGCTCCAACTCACGACATATAATCAGAGCGATGAGAATGAAAAGATACATATTCCTGCTTACGGCGCTGCTGGCCGGACTGGCGGCTTCCTATGCGGCGGAAGTGCGCATTGAAGTCAGTCCGGGCCCCGGGCGCAGAAGCATAGAAGTAAAGGATCTGTTCTATATTACGATCGAGGTCGTGAACCTTGACGGATCTCCGGCCCAGCCATCCAATGTGCCTGGAGCCAAACTGGTTTATTTCGACCGGACAGGTTCTTCATCCAGCTTTACAAGCATCAATGGCAAGACCAGTCGCAGCACGTCATACACATGGACGGCTACGTTGCGGGCCGAAAAGGAGGGTAATTATAGTTTCGGTCCTGTCGTTGTCGGCGGGGTGAAAAGTAATGTGGTGCATTACAACATCGGAAAGGCAATGCCGGCCCAGAGGCAATCGGCCGCACAGCCCCAGGGTCAGACAGGACGTCAAGGCGGTGCGGACGATGACAAGCCGCAATACATAGGACATGGCGATCAGAACCTGTTCCTGCGCGCCAATGTGACCAAGACTTCGGCGTACGAACAGGAAGCCCTGGTATATACCGTCAAGCTGTACACAAGCTATGACGCAGTCAAATTCATTGGTGCCACGGCAGCTCCTAAATTCGACGGCTTCGTTGTGGAGGAATCAAAAGACATCTCACAATCTCTTAGCTATGAGACCTATAACGGCAAATCGTATGCCACGGCTATCATAGCCCGCTACATCATCTTCCCGCAGATGACAGGAGCCCTGAAGGTGTCAGGCAACACATACACCATTTCCGTAGACCGTCGTGAATATTATCATGACCCGTTCTTCGGCAGCATGGCTTACAGCCAGCCGCTGCAGCTGAATGTGACGCCTAACGACCTGGTGATTAACGTCAAACCGCTGCCGGCTCCCAAACCCGTTGATTTCAGCGGCGGTGTCGGCAAATTCAATATCACATCCCAGCTGAAAGATACTGAATTCAAATCCAACCAGACGGCATCAATAGTTTATACCGTATCAGGTACCGGCAATATAAAATACGTGCAGATGCCCGATCTGGCCACGCTGTATCCTCCGCAACTCGAGATATACACCCCGACATCCACGCAGAATGTCAAGGTAGGTTCGTCATCGGTTTCCGGCAATGTCTCCTTCGACTATTCGTTCATGCCGCTGGAGGAAGGCACATTCAAGATTCCTGAAGTGAAGATGGTTTATTTCAACCCCGAGACTGGACAATACGAGACTTCCGTTGCCAAGGGTTATACCATAACCGTACAGAAGGGTAAAGGGTCGGCCAAATCGCAGGCTCGTAAGAGACTGCATTTTGACTCGGAACTGCAGACCGTAGATATTGACAGACTCCACAAGGTTCATAGACCTGTCGTGTACAAGGGCGCTTACTGGCTGTGGTTCATCATTCCGACAGCGGTTCTGTTGCTTAGCCTTGGCTTATGGATACGATACAACCGGATGCATAAGGATATGGCCGCACTGAATATGCGCCGAGCAGACAAGATAGCCCGCAGACGCTTGCGAAAAGCAGCCGCCGCAATGAAGAAAAAGAACCGCGACCTTTTCTATGACGAGTTGCTTACCGCTCTATGGGGTTATTTAGGCGACAAACTCAAGATGCCTACCTCCGAGCTGCTGCGTGACAATATCCGACAGACTCTTGAATCACGCAACATTCCCGAGAATGTGACCGAGCGACTTATAGCTCTGGTTGACGAAGCCGAATTTGCAAAATATTCATCGGCAGGAGGCGATTCCGCAATGGACCGTGACTACAAGGAGGCAATAGAGGCAATCAACGAACTTGAAGACGCATTTAGAAAGACGAAGCAATGACACATTATATATTAAGAATATTCGCGGCGTTTGCATTGGCTGGCATTTTCGCAATGTCAAGCCAGGGAGCCACTCCGGAAGAAGCCCGACAGGCGTATGACAAAGGCGACTATGCCAAGGCTGTGGAGATATATCAGGAACTTGCCAAGACCCACGGCACATCGTCGGCACTGCTGTTCGACATGGGTCAGGCATACACACGGGCCGGTGACCTGGGACACGGGATGCTGTGCTATCGCCGGGCATTGCAGCAGAACCCTTCCAACAGTCAGGCGCGCTCAAACATCAAGTATATCGAAAGCCGGGTACAGGACGGGAACACGGCCGAGCTCAAAGGCAAAAAGATATCGGTTGTGCCCGAAGATCCGTCGTTTTTCACTGTGCTGAAAAACTACATTACCCGACGCCACCATACCAATACATGGGCCACATGGAGCGGCATTACATTCGTATTGTTCTGCGTATGCCTTGCGCTCTACATATTCCAGGACAGGGTCATGCTCCGCAAGATAGGATTTTTCGGAGCGATAGCCATGATCTCGATCAGTGTGCTGACACTGATATTCGCATTCATGGGCGCTCATGCTTCAGGCAGACAGGATGAAGGCGTGATCACGGCATACAAGATAGAACTGAAGTCCGATCCATCCACATCCGCCAAGAACGTGACATCGCCTCTGGTACAGGGCACTGTAATGCAGATTATGGATACGGAGAAAGCCGAAAACGGCAAACCTCAATGGTACAAAGTACGCCTCAACTCGGATTTAGCCGGATGGATCAGGGACGACTCTTTTGAACCAATCTGATAATCAGTGAAATAATAAAACTGCTGTCAGAATGTGTTATAAAACATTCCAAATTATTACATTTTATTTTTGAAATAATCGAAAAAATGTATAATTTAGCACTATGAGAGCCGAGGGAAACCGACAGCTCCACTAATACAAAGAATAAAAACTCAATACATACCGACCATGAGCAAGACAATCACATTCAATGAGCTCCGTCGCATCAAGGACAGTTTGCCCGACGGCTCCACACATCGTATCGCAGACGAGTTGAACGTAACCGTACAGACGGTTCGAAACTATTTTGGAGGCGTCAATTATGAGTTCGGCAAGAATGCCGCCATGCACATCGAACCGGGCCCCGACGGCGGTCTTGTGATATTGGACGATACCACGATCTATGACATGGCAATCAAGATCCTGGAGGAGCAGAAGGAGAAATAAATGGAGAAAACACGTTCGGGAATGAGCAGACACATGCTCATTCCCGTCGATTTTTCAGATGCATCGATGTTTGCGGTGCGTGTGGGGTTTCGCTTAGCACGCGTCCTTGATATGACGCCCGTGCTGATGCACGTGTATCCGATGGTGTGGCTCGGTGATGATACGGCCGGCGAATACTTAGGCGAGAACGATCCTATGGAATCGGAATTGGCCGATGCCATAGCCGAGCGCGACATGATGCGTGCAGCCGAGCATCGTTTCAGGAAGTTCCGAAAGCAGTTGTCCGAAAAGATAGAATCGGGCGAGATAGCGGATGTAAAATACACCACACTGTTGCAGCAAGGCATTCCCGAAGACGAGATACTGGGCTACTGCCGTGAACAGCACCCCGGCATGGTGCTGATGTCTACGCGGGGAATATCACGAAAGGAGGAGGACCTGATAGGCAGCGTCACAGCCGAAGTGCTCGACTCGTGCGAGGTGCCCGTATTCACGATACCAGACAATTATCCTATAGAGGATTCCAAGCCGTTGAAGCGGATGCTGATGTTCTGCACGCTGGACCAGTATGATGTTCCTGCGCTGGAGAAACTGATGCATACGTTCAATTCGCCGGAAATCGACGTATGGCTTATGCCTGTGACCAATCGTCACGCCGCCACAGTGCAACAACTGCTGAACTCTCTGTTTGAGCAATTGTCGAATTCGTGGCCCAACGCCACATTCCACGAGGCTCCGCTTCTCGATGCGAAAATCGACTCACAGTTAGAGACATTTATCAAGAATAATCAAATAGAACTTATCATAGCCCCGAACCGACGGGCCAGCATATTGACGCGGTTGTTCCGGCCGTCGGTGGCACATCAATGTCTGTTCACAATCGATATTCCGATGCTTGCCCTCCCTGCAGATAAATGACGGATATAGAAATAAAGATTGGATTTGACGGAGTACGACGCAGTATTTCCGAATTATGCGGTACGCACCAAGGCAAAGAGTGCGTGCTCGACATGTCGTTTTCACACGATTACGACGCTATAATGCACTCATTGCGTTGTGTGGACGAGATGCGCGGTATAATCGCTGCATCGCTGCCATACGCTGTGCCGTCACAACATAACGTACTGCCATATCTTACGGAAATAAAAGCGGCAAATTCATTCATGAGTTCCGACCGTCTTTACAAACTGTTGCAGATTCTGCTTTCGTTCAACGAAGTGCGCGCTTTCTATCGTGCCGCCGCCAAGGAGGAGCAGGATACTGATACCGGTACGTTCCTCTATCCACATCTGGCAAAAGAGCTGGAAAACCTGGGCAGCTTTCCGCAGCTGATATCCACAATCGGTAATTCCGTCAACAAGTTCGGAGAATTGAAAGACAATGCGTCACCTGCGCTGTATGAGATACGACAGTCCATCAAACGATCGCAGGGTTCGATGCAACGCATATTGCGGTCGGTTCTTGACCGTGCCATAAAGCAAGGCATCATAGATTCGGACGTTACGCCTGCCATTCGCGACGGACGCATGGTTATACCTGTCAATGCCGGAAACAAACGTGAGATAAGCGGAATAGTCCACGATGAAAGTGCCACCGGCAAGACTGTATTCATCGAACCGGCGGAAGTGGTGGAAGCCGGCAACAAAATGCGGGAGCTGGAGATGGACGAGCAACGCGAGGAGACTCGAATCCTGATTGACATAGCTGCTTGCATACGACCGCATATCGAAGACATCACCCGGTCGTGCCTGCTGTTGGGTCAACTCGATTTCATTATAGCCAAAGCTAAATATGCAATCGAAACCGACGCGAGAATGCCTCACATACAGTCCAAACCGGAATTGGAATGGTATCATGCCGTGCATCCGGGACTGTTGCTGTCGTTGCGCGCGCAAGATAAAATGGTGGTGCCCCTCGACATCATACTTACTCCTGAAGACCGCATACTTATTATTTCCGGTCCCAATGCAGGTGGAAAATCCGTCACACTCAAGACTGTAGCCATCGTTCAATACATGATGCAATGCGGCGTGATGCCGACGTTGTACGAGAACTCGCACATGGGTCTGTTCCGAAACATAATCATAGACATAGGCGATGAACAGTCCATCGAGAACGAGCTAAGTACCTACTCCTCTCACCTGAGCAACATGCGCTATTTCCTGACTCATTCCGACAGCCATACACTATTCCTGGCCGACGAGATGGGATCCGGTACCGAGCCGCAGATAGGTGGCGCCATGGCTCAGGCTATACTCTCAAAACTTGGCAAATCAGGAGCATACGGCGTTGTCACAACCCACTATCAGAACCTGAAGACGTTCGCCGACAATACCGATGGATTCGTAAACGGAGCCATGCTTTACGACCGTCAGCACCTTCAGCCCATGTTCAAATTGGAAATCGGCAACCCGGGAAGCTCGTTCGCACTTGACATCGCCCACAAGATGGGCTTGCCTCAGGATGTGATTGCCGCTGCGAAAGAGATTGTAGGCAGCGATTATGTCAACATGGACAAATATCTGAGCGACATAGCCCGCGACCGCAGATATTGGAGCAACAAACGGCAGAACATCAAGGAGAAAGAGCAGCGTCTTGACGATATCCTTGACAAATATGAGGCGCAGGCAGGCGACCTTAAGACACAGCGGCGCGCCATACTGGACGAGGCGAGGAAAGAGGCCCGTGAGATAGTCGAAGGACTTAACGCACGCATAGAGCGCACCATACTCGAAATCCGCAATACCCAGGCTGAGAAGGAACGCACCAAGGCATTGCGGGCGGAACTCAAGGAGCATGTGGACGAAGTGTTGAATCCTGGATCGGAAAAGGAGTCGAAACTTCCCAAAAGTCTCAAGACCCCGAAACCAAGACGTAACCAGGCCTCCAAGCAACCGCAGGCTACGGCCAAGCAGCAGGAGAAACGGCCGCTGGCGGCAGGGGACTATGTCACCATGGAAGGGAGCACGACTCCGGGCCAGATACTGTCCATTTCCGGTAAAAAGGCGGAGGTGGCGTTCGGCGCGCTCCGTACATTCGTGGAGCTGTCCCGACTGAAAGCAGGTAAGAAGCCAAAAATGTCAGGACTCGGCACAAGTTCTGCAGGCGTGGTGAGTTCGGATGACAGCCGCACCCGACAGCTGAATTTCAATCGAGAGATAGACGTGCGCGGCATGAGGGCAGACGAGGCGTTGCAGACCGTGATGTATTTTCTTGACGATGCCATTCAGTTCCAAGCAGATAAAGTAAGGATATTGCATGGCACCGGTCATGGTATCCTCAAGACATTGATTCGCCAGCAGCTAAAGGCGAATCCGGCAGTGCGCGGCTTTGCAGACGAGGACATAAGGTTCGGAGGTGCCGGAATCACGGTGGTGGATCTTGAATAATTGGATCGACGGAACTTAAGCGTCAGTATTGCGTACGCTATCATTACAATACAATCAGCTTCTCAAACGTTTAATTATTGATATCAATTAAGCACCCAAACTATGAAAATAGCAGTCGCAGGAACAGGATATGTAGGACTGAGCATCGCGGTATTGCTTGCTCAGCACAACAAGGTGACAGCAGTTGACGTGATACCCGAAAAGGTGGAAATGCTCAACAAACGTCAGTCGCCGATAAAGGATGAGTATATCGAGAAATACCTGAAGGAAAAAGAACTTGACCTTACAGCCACGCTGGATGGTGCCGCAGCGTACGCCGACGCGGAATATGTGGTGATAGCCGCTCCCACCAATTATGACCCGGTCAAGAATTATTTCGACACTCACTGCATCGAAGACATAATAGACCTGGTGCTGAGCGTGAATCCACAGGCCGTGATGGTGATTAAGTCAACCATCCCGGTAGGTTACTGCCGCTCGCTCTATCTCAAGTATTACAACCGGGGAGTAAAAAAGATGAACCTGTTGTTTTTCCCCGAGTTCCTTCGCGAGAGCAAGGCATTGTACGACAACCTATATCCCTCGCGCATCATAGCAGGCATACCCCAGATTAAGAATCGTCCCGAGGATGCTGCCGAGAACGAAGCTATCGAAGCCATAGCCGACATACCGTTTCTTGACAAGGCGGCCCATACGTTCGCATCCTTGCTGCAGCAGGGCGCCATCGAGGAGAATATCCCCACTCTGTACATGGGCATCCAGGAGGCTGAGGCTGTCAAGCTGTTTGCCAATACATATCTGGCCCTGCGCGTAAGCTATTTCAACGAGCTGGACACATACGCCGAGGTGAAAGGTCTGGATTCCAGGAGCATCATAGAGGGAATCGGTCTCGATCCGCGGATCGGCACGCATTACAACAATCCCAGCTTCGGTTACGGAGGCTACTGTCTGCCCAAGGATTCGAAGCAGCTTCTGGCCAACTACGCCGATGTGCCTCAGAACATGATGTCGGCCATAGTGGAGAGCAACCGTACACGCAAGGACTTCATAGCAGACCAGGTGCTTCATCTGGCCGGATATTATACCCGAAACGCCACATACGACTCCAGGAAGGAGCAGCCCTGCATAGTGGGAGTGTACCGACTTACCATGAAGTCGAATTCCGACAACTTCCGCCATTCATCCATCCAGGGCGTGATGAAGCGCATCAAGGCCAAGGGAGCGCAGGTGATAGTATATGAACCCACATTGGAGAATGGCTCCACGTTCTTCGGCTCTTTGGTGGTGAACGATCTTGATACATTCAAGAGCAAGTGCAACGCCATCATAGCCAATCGGTATGATCCGGCACTGGATGATGTGCTCGACAAGGTTTATACCCGCGACATATTCAAAAGAGACTAAAACATGTTAAAAGACAATATAACCGTCAACGGCAGCACCGTCTTAGTAACCGGTGTTGCCGGTTTCATAGGCGCCAATCTGGCCAAACGGCTGTTGGCCGAATATCTGGAATGCCGTGTTGTAGGAATTGATTCCATCACGGACTATTACGATACATCGCTTAAGTATGAACGATTGGCCGAACTCGAGAAATACGGCGACCGATTCACATTCGTAAAAGGTTCAATTGCCGATCGTCAGGCAATTGACAGGATATTCAAGGATTACAAGCCGGAAATAGTTGTCAATCTTGCCGCCCAGGCCGGAGTACGCTATTCCATAGAGAATCCCGATGCTTACGTGGACAGCAATCTGATAGGATTCTACAACATACTGGAAGCATGCAGACATAGCTATGATCCGGGAAACTCGCCTGTGCAGCATCTGGTGTTCGCATCATCTTCGAGTGTGTATGGCTCCAACAAGAAGGTTCCTTACAGCACCGACGACAAGGTGGACAATCCGGTCAGCCTGTATGCCGCTACCAAGAAAAGCAACGAGCTGATGGCGCACGCATACGCCAAACTTTACGACATCCCGTCTACGGGTCTGCGATTCTTCACGGTCTACGGGCCCTGCGGCCGTCCCGACATGGCATACTTCGGATTCACCGACAAGCTTGTGAACGGCCGGACCATAAAGATTTTCAATTATGGAGACTGCAAACGAGACTTCACATATATAGACGATATCGTGGAAGGAGTGATCCGCGTGATGCGTCATGCACCGGAACGCAGCAAGGGGGAGGATGGTCTACCCGTACCACCGTATAAGATCTACAACATCGGCAACAGCCATCCGGAGAATCTGCTGGATTTTGTCAGGATACTTCAGGAGGAACTGGTATCTGCCAAAATATTGCCGGCTGATTTTGACTTTGACGCGCACACCGAAATGGTGCCGATGCAGCCGGGAGACGTTCCGGTCACATACGCCGACACAACGCCGCTGGAGCAGGATTTCGGATTCAGGCCGTCAACACCTTTACGTACAGGGTTGCGGGCCTTCGCGCAGTGGTATGCCTCGAAACACAAGTGATAATCGACTATACGGCATTTATCATTTTAACATTCAGGGATGCATATCAAGGCACTGTGCAGGTTGATTCGGCCTCAACAATGGATTAAAAAGGATTTGTGTTTCTGCCTATCTTCTTCGGGCGGTCGCTTTTCGATGCTCGTATATGGGCGCATGCCATAATTGCATTCATTGCGTTTTGCGGCATTTCAAGTGCAGTCTATTGCATGAACGATATCCGTGATGTTGAAAGTGACCGGCGGCATCCAAGGAAATGCCGCCGACCGATAGCCGCCGGCCAGATAAGTGTCAACCAGGCATGGATCACATTCGTGATCCTGGTATGCATTTCGTTTACACTATCGATATTATGTCTGAATACGACTCCCGGAATGTATGTTAGTCTTATCCTACTGACATACCTTATACTTAACATGGCGTATTCATTAGGACTCAAGAAGGTTTCTATTTTAGATGTATTCATTATCTCGCTTGGATTTGTATTGCGACTTGTTGCGGGAGGTGTGGCGGAAAATATAAAACTCACTCCATGGATAGTGATGATGACATTTCTGCTGACATTATTCCTTGCTTTTGCCAAAAGGCGTGATGACGTCATAATGCTTGAAAAACATGGCCGTCTGATGCGGGCAAGCATCAAGAACTATAACATCCAGTATATGGATGCGACATTGGGTATTCTTGCATCGGTCACGATTGTGGGCTACATCATGTTTTGCGTTTCGCCGGAAGTAATTGAACGAATGGGTAACGAATATGTATACGTATCTTCCATATTCGTTATAGCAGGCATCCTGCGTTTCCTTCAGATAGCGATAGTAAAGAAAGACAGTGGCAGTCCTACGGATGTCATTATCCACGATAAGTTTATGCTATGTTGCATAACCCTTTGGATATTATTCTTCTTCCTTATTCTGTATTAAAGGCCCTTATGGCTTATGAATAATTTAATAAAACGGGCATCCCCGGGATTGAAAAAATATGTAAATTATCTGCGCGACTGTTGTGGAAATCTGTTGCCCCGCTGGGTAAGTATATCCGTATCATCTATAGTATTGTTATACTGGCTGACGCAGATTAGAGTTCAGATCAAATTTTTTAATAATCCGGATATCAATGGGTATGGATACTCGGAAATGCTCATCAACTATGAGGGTGGATTCGTCCGGAGGGGATTGTTCGGTCAGATATTATATTATATAAATGAATTAACAGGAATCCCTCCGATACCGCTAATTCAGGCGATATGCCTGTCGGTCATGGCAATCGTGATTCTTTACTTCGTCAATCGGTTCTATAGACTAAAATTAAATTGGTGGATTCTTGCGTTTCCTCTGTTATTGGGTGGCGTCACCGAATGCGTAAGAAAGGACTGGATGCAGTACGCATTGCTTATATGGATATTCTGGCTCATTCATGATATAAATCCTCCGAAATGGAAGTTAGTCTGCGCTGTTATATTGTGTATAGCCGGATTGTTCTTACATGAAGCTTTCATCTTTTGGGGAATCCCTGTCGTAATGCTTTCACTATTAGTCAGGAAACAGACTCGCCGATACGGTATAATCGGCAGTGTATCCGTAATAGCGGTTTTTCTGTTGTTATCCGCCTTTAAAGGATCGCAACAACAAGCTACAGACATTATTTACAGCTGGAAGCATATACAAGGCTGCGAATCTATAATATATGAATACTATAACGGTATCGGTGCATTAAGTTGGGATGCCGGACAAACGATGGCAAGACATTTATATTACAATTTCAGCAACGGCTATGCGTGGTGGCTCGTTATTCCTGTTAGATTATTATGGATGCTGGTGATATATTATTTTCTAACCAACTTCCTGTTTGTATTTAAGAAGGATAACATAAACAGTCCCGGCTCGGACAAGACATCTTTCTCTGTCATGATATTATTCAGTTTCCTATGCCTGATTCCGATGTTCACTGTTCTTAGCTGCGACTGGATACGATTATCTCAGTATGCCGCAGTCACTACATTTGGAGCTTTCATCACGTTCACACCCTCAAAATTCAAGAGTCTGTTTTCAGAGAGAATCCTTGTAGCCGTAGCAAAATTCAATCAAAATCTCGATAAGGTTGTAAAACCGACTGCCTGGTTGATGATTGTATTATTGCTATTTATAGCTGCGACACCTGTTTTTTTCATGCCGGAAAATTGCCTGCGTAGAGGCATGCTTCCTACTCTGATACTAAATATTTCCCGTCATATTTGGGGGATAGGAGCAGAAACCTTATTTTAAAGTATGCTTACGTCTGTGTGCAAAAATTGAAATCTATGTCAAATAGTAAATTATTAACATTATGCATAACCGGTACTTGTGTATTCGGAGTGTCAGCACAGTCTGGAAGCTGGAAAGGGGAGCTTAAGGTAGGTGGCACTACGCTGCCAATCTTATTTAACTTTTCGGCTGAAGGCTGCACGCTTGATTCACCGGCGCAGGGAGCCAAAGGAATTCCGACACAATGGACTCCAGACGCCTCCGGCAAGGTTTCAGTACAGATTCCGGTAATAAACGGTTCGTTCGAAGGGAAACTGACGGGCGATTCCATTCCCGGCAAGTTCACACAGCATGGATACTCAGTTCCATTGACACTCCGTCCGGGAGAAGTAAAGCTAAACCGCCCGCAGACACCCAAACCTCCATATCCATACGCCACCAAGGAGGTATCGTTCAAAAATGGCGATGCCGTCCTTAGTGGCACACTTACTCTGCCCGAAAACTACACAAAGAATACTCCGGCACTCGTCATGGTTACAGGCAGCGGATTACAGAATCGTGACGAAGAAGCGTTTGGCCACAAACCGTTCGCCGTTATTGCCGATGCACTCGCTCGTCAGGGAATAGCCACACTTCGATACGATGACCGGGGATTTGGCGAATCAACCGGAGACGTCATTAACAGCACCATAGACGATTTCAAAAACGATGCGGCAGCCGGCATCAGGTTACTCCGCAAACGTTTTAAACGTGTAGGTGTTCTTGGCCATAGCGAAGGTGGAACAATAGCCATGATGCTTGCAAGTGACAAGGCCGTGGATTTCGCAATATCTCTTGCCGGCATGACGGTTAGCGGCAAGGAGCTGTTGCTACGCCAGAATCGGGACGCTCTTGCCGGAATGGGATTAAGTTCTGATTTAGTCGATATTTATTGCAAACATCTGTCCGATGGAATGGATGCGGTTATAGTCGGCAAAGATCCTGAACCAGTCAACGACACGAAACTTCCGGCTGCCCTTAACGATAATCTCAACAAGGCGTTCCATCAGTTCTCCACTCCGTATATGCGTTCGTTTATCCGGCTTTCCGCCAAGGATAATCTTGCCAAGACAACAGTTCCGCTTTTAGCTTTAAACGGTACGAAGGACACCCAGGTGGATTATGTCAATAATCTCGCCGCTGTTAAGTCTCTTTCACCTAATAAGCCGTTTACAGTCAAATCATACGAAAGCCTGAACCATTTCTTTCAGCACGCCGAAACCGGCTCCGTTGATGAATACTGCAAAATCGAAGAAACCATATCTCTAGAAGTTCTATCCGACATCATAGTCTGGATCAAGTCATTAGAATAATAATGGCGCATTCTCATTGTTTTCCGAGAATGCGCCATTATTATTCTGTATATCTATTGTGGAATTCCGATACTCTATCAGAACTTGATAAAGCCGGTTTTAGAAATCGTAATACCCACACCGGCACTCTTGCCGATAAGATTGCCATAATCGAGACCTACAGAGAGTGTTCCTTCCCAGCCTTTCAGTTTAGCGGGATGCCAGCTGGCCTGTACAAGCATGCTGAAATCATGCTGCACATGTTTTGTAGGAATATCATAAGTACCCCAGCTGTTAATGCCGCTCATACGCATTTTCCATGACACCTGTTTCGTGGGATCTCCTTTCAGGCCAATATTCCATGCATCCACACGATTGTGCAGGAACATGTTCTGATGCCCGGCATTATAGATTGGGGAAATCAGAAACGGATTGCCCATAGCATAACCATAGTTTGACCAGGTCTGATAGATATAATGGTTATAGTAATTGTCTTTGGACGATACCTGATGGTTCAAGGCCGGAGTATGGTCATAATATGCGGGACCCGACTGATCCCGTGTGGTCAAATATTCGATAACAGCTTCCGAAATGAATGGATTCTCAGGCATGTGACCTTCGATGCCCCACAGGCCGTCTTTCCAGGGATAGTCAAAGAACAGCATGGAATGATCCTCGAAAAAATGCTGATAGTATGCCTTTACACTCCATCCTTTCGGATCATACCATCCCAACGCGAATGTCCAGTTCCCCAGAAAGTTGCCTTGAACATTCAGCTGTTCGCCTACCGGCGTCGAGGACTCGCCGCCCAGCGGTATTAACCCTTTGATCCAAGCCTTGAGGTTATTGGGATGGCTGCGTTTGGTCCATCCATCGGTTGAAGAATAAACATATGATGTTCCTCCGAACTGCGTATCCATCCTTAGGCCAAGTTCACCGACTAATGGAAACTGACGCTTATCGCCGAACTTGAAATATATGGCACGAGTACAATACATCAGATCGAGAGTATAGGCTGATTTGTATTCCTTATAATGATCTTTCAGCCAACGATTCTGGGTAAACATGCCGTAGCCTATGTAACCTTTCACCGCAAACCAGCCCTTGCATCCCCATACATCTGCATAATCGAAAATGCCGATTCGAAGCTGAGGAATAGGCCTTGCATTGCTCGATGTCGTCATATTGCCTGATGAGAGATCGGATGTAATCACATCGCCCGTCATCTCCTTCTGGCCGATCATAGCGTTCAGACAGCGGTATCTCACTTCAGCATAAATCTGCTGAGGAATAAACGCTTCCTGAAAATTATATGCTCCACCGAGATCCACTCCTGCTCCCCATGAAAACTTCTTTTCTTTGTCAAGATCGTGGAATATTCCCGCACGAATCCAACCATTGTTTTTCTTCAAGCCGGAGAATCCGTAATGATCGTTGACCATCCAGAATGGTGTATGGGCACCACGACTGAAAGTGACGCCGATTTCACCGCGATAGCGCAATGAATCGCCAAATTCGCGCCCATAAACGGAAATAGTGGAACATGCCGCAAGCAACAGGCCTATAGTAAGTAATTTCTTCATCTTTATTTATCGATATTGCATATTTAACAATATGCTGACTCTAATGGTGCAAAATTAAACAAAAAATTTTACATAATGACTACTACACATGGTAAAGATGATAATAAACCGTGTGACGAGGTCGTTTTTTAATGGATGAATAGGTTGTTTACAGGCATAATAATGATGATTGTCATAGTTTTCGGCATAAATGCCGAGAATGTGAAGATCAGCGGCAAGGTGATAGACAACGAGGACAAGCCGATAGAATTCGGCACTGTCCGCGTGGCAGGGACTGCCTTAGGGACCAATACCAATCTGAAGGGAGACTATACATTGACAATTGCGCAAAAGGATACTATCGAAATGGTGTTCAGCTGTGTAGGCTTCAAGACTGTAAAACATAAGCTTGTCAATCCGAAGGGTGATCTTACTCTTAACGTGCGCCTTTATCCCATGGATGTAGACCTTAAGGAGTTTGAAGTGATTGGTTTTCGCAACAACATCAACGGGATGCAGTCGTTCGATACCGAGAGTTTCAAGCTTTCGCCCGATGTGTCTGGTGGAAGCGTCGAAGCCATGATCACGACTATGCCGGGCGTGAACTCCAATAACGAGATGTCATCGCAATATTCCGTGCGAGGCGGCACATTCGACGAGAACTCGGTGTATATCAACGGCATGGAGGTGTATAGACCGCAGCTGATACGCTCCGGCCAACAGGAGGGTCTGAGTATCATCAACCCCGATATGGTAGGCAACCTTAAATTCTCGACCGGAGGATTCCCGGCTCGATACGCCGACAAAATGTCGTCGGCTTTGGACATTACATATCGCGAGCCTGAAGCTCTTGAGGGTGCTGTGTCCGCCAGCCTGATGGGGGGAAGCGTGATGTTCGGCCAGAATTCCGGCAAGTTCTCGCAGATACACGGAGCCAGACTGAAAAAGAACAATTCCCTGCTTGCAAGCCAGGACACAAAAGGGGAGTATGATCCATTGTTCTTCGACTACCAGACCAATATGACCCTGAAGCCGAACGACCACTGGAGCATCAATCTGATGGGAAACATCTCGCTGAATCATTTCAACTTCAAGCCGCACGACCGCGAGACGACATTCGGAACTTCGCAGGATGCCAAAAGCTTCCGTGTATATTTTGACGGTGCGGAAAGAGACAAGTTCGAGACATATCTCGGAGCATTGACGGTGAACTACCGTCACAACAAAGCCACGAGCTTTTCACTCGGGATCGGAGGATTTCTTAGCAACGAGCTGGTAAGCTATGACATTTCCGGTGAATACTGGCTTGACCAGGCCGGAACAGGAGGACCCGAAGGGGTAGGCGGCGAACTTGGCGTGGGCAAATACATGGAGCATTCGCGCAACCGATTGAAATCATCGGTACTTTCGGTTAACTTCAAAGGTTCAACCCGTTACAAGATAAATAATTTTGCTTACGGCATAGAATATCAGCGTCAGAGCTTCCGCGACCGCACCAAGGAATGGGAATGGCGGGACTCGGCGGGATACTCATTGCCTCACAAACCCGACGCACTGCACCTGATATACAATATGAAATCGCACAACGACGCAAATATCAATCGATTGTCGCTGTATGTGGAAGATGCGTTGTATATCACTACCAATTCGGCCCACATGACGCTGAACGCTGGACTCAGGTTGTCGTACAATTCGTTCAACAAGGAATTTTTAGCGTCGCCTCGGCTTAACTTCACGGCAAGCCCCAACAACTCGCCCAACTGGATATTCCGTCTCGGTACAGGACTCTATTATCAGAGTCCGTTTTATAAGGAATATCGTCAGACCGTGACCGATCCGCTCGGCAACGGATCAATCAGACTGAATCAGAACATCAAGTCGCCGCGAAGCGTTCAGGTCATTGCCGGCGCAGATTTCACATTCCGTGCCATGAACCGCCCCTTCAAACTTTCGGGTGAGGTATATTATAAGAATCTGTCGCGACTTATCAGCTATGAATATGATAATCTGAAGATAGTATATTCAGGCCTCAACGACTCGAAGGGATACACTATGGGACTTGACCTGAAACTGTTCGGGCAGTTTGTGGAAGGCTCCGATTCCTGGCTCAGCTTCTCGCTGATGAAGACGCAGCAGACACTCGACGGCAAGAAGATGCCGATGCCTTCCGACCAGCGTTATTCGGTATCACTTTACTTCACCGACTATCTGCCACGTTTTCCGAGGCTCAAATTCAGTCTGCGCGGTGTTGTATCCGACGGTCTGACCATGACACCGCCTCACACATCGAGATCAAAGACGTACTTCAGGGCACCGGCTTACAAACGTCTGGACATCGGAGTTAGCTGGCAGTTCTTCGGCGCTCCCGACCAGAAACCCAACAAGATTTTCAAGAGCATGGTGTTGGCGCTTGATGCCTTCAACCTGCTGGACATAACCAACGTGAGCAGCTACTATTGGGTAACGGATGTGAACAACATGCAGTATGCGGTGCCCAATTATCTGACCCGCAGACAGTTTAACCTGCGTCTTTCAATGGAATTCTAATATTGACAATTCAAACACTACTATATCATGAACGTACGGATGTTGCTTATCGGGCTTGGATTGACAGCCTTTGCCGGCGCAGTCAGTGCAGCCGATTCTCCCTTATGGTTAAGAAATTCGTCAATATCTCCTGACGGCAAACAGATAGCGTTTACCTACAAGGGCGATATTTTCGTTGTGCCGGTTGCGGGTGGCCGGGCCGTTCAGCTTACCACCAACCAGGCATACGATACCAACCCGATGTGGAGTCCCGACGGCAAGGAGATTGCATTCCAAAGCACCCGTACTACGGGCGGTTACGACATATATGTTATTCCGGCAGAGGGAGGAACATCCCGGCGCATCACTACGGCAAGCGCCTCCGAATCGCTTAGAGCCTGGATGAACGACAGCACGTTGCTGTTCTCCTCGCGCCAGATCGGTTCGCCCGTCACCGTGATAAATCCGGCCGTAAACCAGCTGTACACCGTAAATACAAAGCATCCTGGACGCCCGAAACTTTATGCCAACATAAACGCCATGTCCGCAGACTTTGACCGTAACGGCAAAATGGTGTACGAGGACAAGAAAGGCTATGAGAACGACTTCCGCAAGCATGAGCGTTCGTCGGGCACCAACGATATATGGATTAAGGATGGCACGAAATATACCAAGCTGACCAATTTCAACGGCCACGACAAGAATCCTAATTGGACTGCAAGCGGTGATATAGTCTATGTCAGCGAGCAGGACGGCACGCTGAACGTATGGAGCATGAAGGGTGACGGTTCAGGCAAGACACAGCTCACACGGTTCACCGAACATCCCGTACGTTCGTTGTCTGTCGCCGACAACGGCACAATGGCTTTCAGCTGGAACGGAGAGCTGTATACACTCGTTCCAGGTGCGGAGCCTCGGAAAGTAAACGTTCAAATCATAAGCGACGATTATAACGCGGATCATCAGAAGCGCCTTCTGACTTCCGGAGCCACATACGGCACCCTGTCGCCCGATGGCGAGGAGGTTGCATTCGTGGTACGTGGCGATGTTTACGTCACATCTGTAAAATACAAAACGACTCGACAGATAACAGATACTCCGGGACAGGAGCGATATGTCAGCTGGAGTCCCGACGGCAAGTCGCTTGTTTACGACGGCGAGCGCGACGGCCAGTGGAAACTGTACATAGCCACTAATGAGGATCCCGCTTCCAAAGGATTCGCATATTCCAAAAAAGTGGGCGAGACTCTGCTTTATGCCCCTGCCGACGGCAAGCCTGCCCAGCAGCCTGCATATAGCCCGGATGGCAAAAAGATTGCATTCCTTGAAGATCGTCAGGAGATCCGTGTTATCGACCCCAAGAGCAAAACCGTGCATACAGCCCTGGATCGTAAGTATAATTACAGTTACAGCGACGGCGATGTGGAGTTTTCATGGTCGCCGGACAGTAATTGGCTTCTGACCAGCTATATCGGCATCGGAGGCTGGAACAATACGGATGTGGCGCTTGTGAAAGAAGATGGATCCGAGGTAGTGGATCTGACTGAAAGCGGATACAGCGACGCCAACTCGCGCTGGGCCATGAAGGGTCGTGCCATCTGCTACGAGACGGGGCGTTACGGCATGAAAAGTCATGGCAGCTGGGGTAATCAATGGGATGTTGTAATCATGATGCTCAACGGCGATGCCTGGGACGAGTTCAACCGCACTGAGGAGGAAGCGGAAATCGACAAGGACCAGGAGAAAGAGAAGAAGGATGACGCCGATTCCAAAGACAAGAAAGACAAGAAAGGGAAGAAGGATAAGAAGGATAAGAAGGATAAGAAGGATAAGAAGGATAAAAAAGACAAGAAGGACAGCGTCAAGCCATTGGAATTCGATCTTGAGAACCGCGCATACCGCACCAAGCGTCTGACCGGTCTGTCCGGTGCATTAGGCGACTATTGGCTGTCAGAGGATGGATCTAAGCTATATTACACTATGCGCAATGCCGACGGCAAGACCAATCTTATGGAACGCGACGTACGCGAAGGGGAGACCAAGATATTGGTTCCCGGCATTTCCGGAGGCATCGAGGCCGATAAGAAAGGAGAAAAGTTGCTGATGGTGTCACGCAAGGGTATGTACCTCGTAAAACTCAGTGACGGCTCGAAAGAGGAAATAGAATTCGAGGCTCCATACAACAACACGCCCTCCAAGGAACGTGAATATATCTATCGTCACATGCTCAGCCAGGTGAACGATAAATTCTATGACAAAAACCTTCACGGCGTCGACTGGAAGAAATACGGAGAGGCTTACGCCCGCTTCCTGCCGCATATCAACAACAATTATGATTTCGCCGACCTTCTGAGCGAGATTCTCGGAGAACTCAACGCCAGTCATACCGGCGGTTCTTACCGTCCATCGGGCGCGAAGTGGGACACAGGCAATCTCGGAGCATATTTCGATGATAATTACGATGGCGCGGGACTCAAGATTAACGAAGTGCTGAAACGTGGCCCGTTATCGGCCAAGAAATATAACGTGAAGCCCGGCGACGTCATCACGGCCATCGACGGCATGACAATCGAACCGGGAGCCGATTATTTCCCGTTGCTGGAAGGCAAAGCCGACCGCAATGTGATGCTCTCCATGAAGCGTGTAAACGGCAAGAACGACACAATCATGGTCAAGCCGGTGGATTATATCCGCGACCTGCAGTACGAGCGCTGGGTGGAACGCAACGAACATATCGTGGACTCAGTGTCCGGAGGTCGCATCGGATACGTTCATATCGAGGGTATGGATTCCGAGTCGTTCAGCAACGTCTACAGCAAATTGTTAGGCAAATACCGTAACCGCGAGGCTGTGGTGGTAGACACCCGCTGGAACGGCGGCGGCTGGCTGCATAACGACGTGGCGCTGCTGCTGAGCGGCAAGAAATATGTTGACTATTCTCCGCGTGGCCAGTACGTAGGTTCCGATCCATTCTCGCAATGGACCAAGCCGTCGGTCATGCTGGTTAACGAATCCAATTATTCAGATGCTCACGGCACACCCTACACTTATCAGACGCTTAAGATAGGTGACATCGTGGGTGCCCCCATTCCCGGCACGATGACCGCCGTATGGTGGGAAACTCAGGTAGATCCGACCATCGTGTTCGGTATTCCGCAGGTAACTTCGCTCGACACGAACGGCAAGCCTTTGGAGAACAAACAGCTCAATCCTGAAGTGATTATTTACAACAATCCCGGAGACGTGGAGCGCGGGCACGACGCACAGCTGGAAGGCGCAGTCCGCCATCTGCTCGACAAACTGAATAAGTAGAGTTTATCTCTGACGGCTGAAATGACATTTAATCATTGAAATGGAAGCTGACGAAATAAAGACAACGCGGGCTGACCGGCGTGTGCTGGAACTGCTGTCGCAGACCTTCGGCACCATATCTGCGGCTGCTACCGAGATAATCAATCTCGAAGCGATACTGAATCTGCCTAAAGGGACGGAGCACTTCGTGGCTGACCTGCACGGAGAGTATGACGCATTCAATCATCTGCTGAAGAATGGGTCAGGCAATATCAAGCGAAAGGTGAACGACCTGTTCGGCACCATCATGAGCCAGGAAGAAATCAGACAGCTTTGCTCGCTGATATACTATCCGGAACAGAAGTTAGCGTACATCCACTCTTCCGGCAAGGATATGACCAATTTCTATGAGATCACGTTGCATCAGCTCGTCAAGGTTCTGCAACTGGTTTCATCGAAATATACAAGGTCAAAAGTGCGCAAGAGCCTGCCGCGTGAATTCGCCTACATCATCGAGGAACTTCTGCATGAGGCGCCATCCACGGCCAACAAGCAGCATTACTACGCCCGCATCATCGAAACAATCATCCTGACCGGGCAGGCCGAGGATTTCATCACGGCAATATGTAATGTGATACAGAAACTCTCGATAGATCAACTACACATCTTAGGCGACATTTTCGACCGCGGACAGGGTGCGCATCTGATACTGGACAAGCTGAACACCTATCAGAATTTCGACATGCAGTGGGGCAACCACGATGCGCTGTGGATGGGAGCCGCAGCAGGTAATAAAGCCTGCATAGCCAACGTGCTTAGAATCTCTCTGCGTTATGACAATCTGACTACTCTTGAGGATGGATACGGCATTAATCTGGTGCCTCTGGCCTCGTTCGCTCTTGAAACTTACGCCGACGACCGCTGCGAGTTGTTCATGCCTTGTATGGTGGACGAGAGTGACTTCTCCGAAAAGCATAAGAATCTTATCGCCAGGATGCACAAGGCCATCACGGTAATCCAGTTCAAGCTTGAGGGGCAGTTGGTGGCCAAATATCCCGAATGGGGAATGACTGACCGCCGATTGCTGCATACCATCGACTACGATAACCGGACTGTCGAAGTAGACGGCAAACGATACCATATCGAGGACACCAATTTCCCCACTGTCAACAGAGAGGATCCATACGCTTTGTCGGATGAGGAAGAAGAATTGATGGACAAGTTGCAGCATTCGTTCTTTGTCAGCGACAAGCTACGGAGACATATCGACATATTGCTTTCGCACGGATGTCTCTATAACATCTGCAACTCCAACCTGATGTATCACGCTTCGGTGCCGTTGAACGAAGACGGTTCACTGAAACAGGTGCTGATAGGCGACAGAAAATTCGCAGGCAAGGAACTGATGCACAACATCGGAATGCTGATGCGCGAGGCTTTCAATACCGACATTCCGGAACGTGCGCGCGAATATGCCGTAGACTACTACACATACGTGTGGTGCGGTCCCGACTCACCGTTGTTCGACAAGTCTAAGATGGCCACATTCGAACGCTATCTTATCAAGGATTCTGAGTCGCACAAGGAGCGCAAGGGATGGTATTATCAGTATCGCAACGACGAAGCGACATGCGATATGATTTTAGATGCGTTTGGCGTAACCGGAAAGCATCGGCACATCATAAACGGACATGTACCTGTACGTGCCATAGACGGCGAGAATCCCATCAAGGCCAATGGCAAACTGATGGTGATAGACGGAGGTATGTCGAAGGCTTACCGTAGTACCACAGGGATAGCCGGATATACATTGGTGTTCCACAGCCGCGGATTCGACCTGGTGCAGCATGAACCGTTCTCGTCACCTGAGGAGGCGATATGCAAGGGTTCTGACATCATATCCACCACGACTCTTGTCGAACTCAGTTCCCAACGCCTTTACGTCAAAGACACTGACAAGGGCAAGGAACTTAAGGCCCAGGCTGATGAATTACGTGAACTGTTGTACTCGTACCGTCACGGACTCCTGAAGGAACATAAATAACCTTGTATTATTAAGCATAAGCAAAAAGCCCATCTCGCCGAGAAGCGGGATGGGCTTATGATATAAAAGTTAGTGGGATTAGCGGGTGAATCGGTAAACCGTCATGGAACGTGCCGGGAGGGTGGTGCTCCAGTTTGTCGTCACGTTTACGGATTCCTTTGTGGTTACAGGCTTAACCATATTAGGATTGTCAAGAGTATTCTCGGCATCATCGGAAGCCGTAAGACGGGTCATGGTCAGGCCGGTTAGGGGAGCCTTCGCCTTGATTCCCTTGAAGTCGATGGTGAAAGGCTGTGCTGTTTCGCCTGTGTTAGCAACCTTGACGATAATGTCATTGCCTTCCGAAACGGCAGAGGCAAAGAGGCCGTTCTGTCCTTCAAGACCGGCCACAGGCTTCTTGTCCATGGTCAGAGGAAGTACGCGGTCTCCACGGTTAAGGCTATACATCTGCTGGACATAATAGCTGGCCGTCTTCATGCTGCGGCTGTTGTCGAACCAAATCATGTCGGGACGCCATTGCCATCCTTCCACATGAGCGAACAGAGGAGCGTATGTGGCCATCTCCACCACGTCGGCATTGCGCTCAAGGCCTGTCATGAATGCACCTTCCAGCAGGGCAGGATAGAAGTGGTTGTACTTCTTTCCCTTGATATGACAGGCATATTCGCCGGCAAATACCTTGGTGCCTTTGCGCGGATATTTGTCATAGCGTGTACCTTGCGACAGGAACCATTCGCCGGGACGATAGAAATGCTCGTCGACCAGATCTGCCTTAAGTCTGCGCATCTCCGGCCACAGATAGTCGAACTTATCACCCTCGGAGTCGGGACCCGACGAACCGATTATCTTGATTTCCGGATGCTTCTCCTTCAGCACCTTCAGGAACGGCTCAAGACGGGCTACATATTCAGGTCCCCACTGCTCGTTGCCGATGGCCATATACTTAAGATTGAATGGTGCGGGGTGTCCCATGTCCGCACGGAGCTTGCCCCATTTGGTATCCGTGCCGCCGTTGGCGAACTCTATCAGATCCAGAGCGTCGTCGATGTATGGCTGCAGCGAATCCAGAGGAATGGTCTGATCCTGATGCCAGTTCTGATACTGACAGACGAGTCCTACGTTCAGCACGGGCAGCGGCTCGGCTCCGATATCCTCCGACAGCTGGAAATATTCGTAGAATCCCAGACCTCCGGACTGATAATAGTCTGAAGCCAGGCGGTTGGGGAATGTGTAGAGCCATCGGTTCAGGTTGGTAGGTCTATTCTCGACTGGGCCGACGGTGTTTTTCCACTGATAGCGGTCAGGCACCTCTGTACCTTCGACAATACATCCGCCGGGGAAACGGAAAATGCCGGGCTTCAGGTCAGCCAACGCCTGCGCAAGATCCTGACGGAGTCCGCCCTCGCGTCCTTTCCATGTATTGGCCGGGAACATAGACACATGCTCCACATCTATCGGCTTGTCAGGATGGACCAGGAACAGTCGTAGCACGCCTTTGTCACAACCCTTGGTCGGTTTCAGTTCCGCCGTGTACTTAGTCCAGTCCGGACTCGACACCTCGAACGTATGGGAGGCGTACACCATGCTGTTGTCCATCGACGCCGGATTGCACAGCTCCACACGAACCTTTCCCGCGCCTTCCGGAGCCCTCATGTATACCGAGAACTTATAGACGGAATCCTTTTTGAATGTAACGCCGAAGAAACCCTGGTTTTCAAGGCCGGAATGCTTGTCGTTATGCCCCGAAGGCATAAGGCGCACGTAATGCGGATTGCGTTCGAACGGGCCGCCTTCTTCCTTGACCTCGACCGTGCCGAACGGCGTCCAACCTGTCAGAGCGTACGGGAATTCGAAGGACCTGTTCTTTACCATCTCTGCGTAGAGTCCTCCATCCGCCGCATAATTGATGTCTTCGAAGAAGATGCCGTACATGGTAGGCTGTACCTTGGCACCGGGCTTGTCGGCCTGCAACACTACGGTATTGTCTGCAATCGCCGTGGCACTTGCCACAGCGATTGTCATTGCTGATAAAAATATTGTTCTTTTCATTTCATGTAAACTTTAACGTTTTTGATGGCTCCGGGTGCGCCCGGCTCCATACGCGGCAGATACTGGATAGCCGATGCATTGACAGGACGACCCAGGTCTATTACCACAATGTGTGGATAACCGGCTCCGGGCTTGCTCTGCCAGTATGTCGATTCCTGAAGGTCGAATATCTTGTCTCCGGTGCGGTTCACGCCTTCGTTGTCCTCACTGGATACATAATCGACGGTCCAGCCTTCGCGCGGAACACGCTCGCCGTTATTGTCGAGCACATAAAGCTCGGATATGGCAGCCTGGGTGCCTTCGTAACCATCTGTCATTTCAAGAATCATATAGCGGCCACGTTTAGGCTGTGCGAAATCAACTTGCTTCCATCCGTTTCCTGCAGAGAACTGGCCGGTGAACGCCGGAGTCATATCGTCGAGCTTCGGTGCGGTTCCGTTTGCCTTGGCCTTTTTGAACGGCAGTTTGTCGTATATGGGAGTCTTAAGACCTGCGGCCGTCAATGCGCGCGGACCTACCACATCGAATACCACAACTTCGTTTTCACCTTTCTTGAGCCACGGTCCCGGTACATAGAGCGTCAGCTGGGGACCGATTTCCCAGAATCTGCCGAGAGCGTGACCGTTGATATATACCAGTCCCTTGCCGAAGTTCTCCATATTCAGGAACGTATCTCCCGGCTTGTTGAGCTTAAATGTGGCTTTGTAGACACCGCCAGGGTAACGACCTTCCTCATTCGCATTTACTGATGCTACAGGCTGGAACGTGCGGCTTTCATAGAAACTGAGCTCGTCTTCCAGATTGTATACCTGCCAGTTCTTGAGGTCGCATGTGAATTCATGGCCGTCTCTGTCCTCGGTCACGGTCACCTTGTCTGTGATACCCTTGAAATCCTTGATGGCACGGCCGAAATTGATACGTCCCATAGCCTCGACAAGAATATCCAGCACCGCACCCTTCTTGCAGGCGGGAAGCATCAGTTCCTTCTCGCCAATGCGTCGGTCGAGCTTGCCGATATATTTTCCGTCCACATATACCTGTGCATAGTCGTGCACATCGTTCACAGTCAGCAGGGAACCTTCGGCCAAAGCAGGAAGTTCCGTACGATACAGTATCGTGCCAAAGCCCTGGTCATATTCTTCCATTGTCTTGATGTCGCGGTCTTTCTTTGCCTCAGGCAGATTTGCGAACAGGGGTGCAACCTGCGTGAAGCTGAATTCCGGAATGGAGATAACAGGAATGGATTTGGGCATCTTTGCCTGTCCTTCGGGAGTGTATTTGGCCAGAGCCTTGCGCAGAGCCATGTATTTGGGTGTTGGAGCACCCTGTTCGTTTACAGGTGCATCGTAGTCGTAGGAAGTCACGTCGGGAGCGAAACCGGGAGAGTTCGCGCCGGCCCAGTGGCCGAAGCTGGTGCCTCCGTGAGTCATGTAGAGGCTGAACGAAATGTTTTTGCTCAGCATCTCGTCAATACCCTTGATCATATCGGCGGCAGGACGCGTCTCATGATTGGCTCCCCATTTGTCGAACCATCCGCTCCAGAACTCGGAACACATGAGAGGCGAATCAGGATTCATTTCCTTAATCTTTGCGAATTGCTGATCGATGTCGGCTCCGGTTCCGAAGTTCATGGTCCAGATAAGATCGTCGAGTCCGTTGTCAAGGAAATTGCTTGACCAATCGCACTGGAACAACGTAACCTCTTTGCCGAAATTCTTTAGCAGCATGTCGCGGATATTGGCCACATACGGCTTGTTCTTTCCATACGAGCCGTATTCATTCTCCACCTGCACCATAATGATTGGCCCTCCATTGGCTATAGTCAGGTCTCCGACCTGGTCGGCCACTGCTTTCTGGAACTTGTCGACACGCTCCAGGAAATATGGATCGCTGTCGCGAAGCTTGATATCCTTTTTCTTCAGCAGCCACCAGGGCAGGCCGCCCATTTCCCACTCGGCGCATACATACGGACCGGGCCGGAGTATCACCTTCATGTCGTTGGCCTGGCACAGCTTGATGAACTCGCGCAGATCGTTCTGTCCCGTGAAATCAAACTGATCTGGCTTTTGTTCATGTGCGTTCCAGAATACATAGAGGCATACGGTGTTCATGCCCAATGCCTTTACCATCTTGATACGATGATCCCAGTATTCCTTGGGGATTCGGGGATAATGCAGCTCCGCTGCCTTTACTACATAAGGATTACCGTTCAGCAGGAACGTTCCCTTGCCGGCCTCGAATTTGCCCTTGACAGGCGAGACATCGGTAGCGGCAGACATCGTGACAGTACCGGCCAAGTCGGCGAGGCACAAAGATGTCAGCGCCATCTTTTTCAATAAATTCATGATATCGATTAGTTGTTAGATATTTGTTTTCGGTTATTTTGCCTTTATTTTGCAAAAATACAAAAAAACATTCTGTTTGCCAAGTCAAAACCGACCCCATGAATATTCTGGTGCCATATACCTCAAAATTGACCGATTTGTCCCATCATTGCACAAAGCGGACAATCCAATTGCCACTATAATTGTGAACAATATTCCTTATTCATCATAAGATCAAAGTTCGAAAATGAGTATACTATTTATTGGAGCAACCATTTTGCAAGTGGAATTACATCAATCTTTAGATTAGGTGTCGTAATGGTTCTTTCTTCCGAATAAGTTACAATCTCGGCTTTGTTTAATCCATATAATCTATGGAATTCGATTAATGCCTTTACCTCGCGCTCCTCGGTCATGGAATCTTCCAGACTGTAACAAGCCTGTATCCCTCTCTTTTCATTTGGCAGATAGAAATCAATTTCAACCTCTTTGTTGTAGAAATATACTTTCTTTTCATCCTCTCTGAAAGAATTTCGATAAAGGGTTACGGCACATAAATTCTCAAGCAAAGCAGTATCGCTGTCAGTCAAAAAAATATGTAACAAACCATTATCTACAAAGTAATGTTTCTTCACCGTTTCCTTTTCAACGAATTTTGATGCATAATTATCCAATGTAAAGAGTAAACAAGCTTCCTTGCACATATCGACATACCCCAATATCGAAGCAGTATTGGTACTGATGCCAACAGCCTTTACCATATTGGCTAAGCGATTGTATGAGGTGGGATGCTTTATGTTTTCTGCAAGTCGCTTCACCATAAGGCGTATCGCGGCTTCATTGCGGATAGAATTACGTTGAAGGATGTCTCCGAGAATAATTTTCTCGTAAAGTTCATTTAGCCATTGCCGTTTGTTTATATAGTTCAGGATTTCGGGAAAACCTCCCCACTGGAAATATTGTCCCAGAATCCGGGATACATCTCCTTTAGTTTTGCCATAGTTCCAGTTTTTGTCTATATGGATGCCATTAGCATTCAGAAACTCAGGGAACGAATAGGGGAAGACTCTCTGCTCTATATAACGCGCGCCCAGAGTACTGGCAATCTCCTTACTAAGCATCTTGGCATTGCTACCTGTCACATAAACATGGTATTTTTGATTGGCCAATCGCCTTGCAAAATGCTCCCAGCCTTCGACATTCTGTATCTCATCAAGAAAAATTACAGGTTTAAGATCATAAAGTGCTGAATATGCCTGAAGAATGAGGTCTAACTCATCGACTTTCATTCCTATGAGTCGTTCATCATCGAAATTTATGAATAGCATTTCCTTTATATCATGGCCTTGTGCAAGTAATTGCATTGCACGAAGATAGAGGAGAAATGATTTTCCACTCTGACGCACGCCCACCATTACATATCTGGCTTGTGGCTCAAATAGGAATTCCCGACTGGATATTTGCAACTCCGGTAACAATTCCTGGCCTTCTATGATAATATTTTTAATTACTTCTATATTCATTCCCAATATTTTTCTGCAAATATAGCAATTTATTTATTATTAATAAACAAATTTGCAGAATTTTATTTATTACCAATAAACAAATATGCCGGATTTTATTTATCAGTAATAAACAATAACCTTCCTTGAAGACGTCGACATCAATCCGACCATCATTTACCATTCACTCTAATACGCTTCGTGGGCCAGCGACAAACTTTAGCTCCCAATCAAATAGAAGGTAATTAGATACCAATCAATTTCTCGCTCTTATCGAAAAATCTAAACTCTCACAACCTGCCATGACTTCAATACCGAAGTCTGTTATGGTTCAAGACTGCAATACCTTGCCACCGAAAATTCTGCATCAGTCATGTCGGGAATCGATATCTTGAACTATTCAGGACATTGTCTGTTTTACTTTAAAATGATATACAATATGAAAAAGATAATATTACTTTTCGCAGTCATCTTATCCATCAGTTTTAGCTCATCTGCCATGAGTTTGAAAGAAGCGTTTAATGCTCTCTCTAATGTTCCGAATATTTCTGTAAAAACGAATTATAACACCCCGATACTTGGTTTGATTGTAAATGGACAAATAGCCACTGCTGACAACTTAAATGAGTCGCAAATATTTGAATCGGGAAATGCTGTATATACAATTCTTAACCAAGTGCCGCTTTCCCGAATGATAAATGGAGGCAACAACAATACTGTAGCTGCGTTTGTTTACACTACTCCAGAAAGCACAAATGGGATTTATGAGGTGCTTATAGTCCTTATGAGTGGTAAGGGTGGTGATATAAGCGTTATATACGGTGGCATTGATGAAGCCGCAAAAAATGCACTTCAAAGCGCACCTCTGAAAATGGAATCTGACACAATAAGCATTCATGCGAGTTTGCCGAATGGCGATATTTACAATATACAAGCAAATTAGCTAATATGCTAATTAAATGCTGATGGCCTTATAGACAGATTCTATCGTATAAATCTAAATCAAGACAATTCTTGTCTTTTCCCATAGAGTGCTTTGCCGTACTTTCGCAGTACGGCAAAGCACTTTTCTGTGCAGACAACATTTTGCTGGTCAAGGCACGCCCTGACAATCTCGATTAACTTCGTCGTGCCACAGGACTGGCACAACATTTCAGATAAAATAGCTACGCTATGTTTTTTATATTACTTTCTATTTAATGCCAAACAGAGAGAAGATGCAAGAATAATCTCTATGTATTCATCTCACTTTATAAGAAATAAAATGCCTGGTATTTACGTTCTGTTAGAAAATAATTTCTGATTATGAACAAGTTTCTGTTGCTTTTGATTTTGCCACTGCTATCGTTAGTGATGAGTGGTTGTGACGATAATAAAGACGATGTTGTCGCACCGGATCTGACCCTTTTTGCCGGCACTTGGGAGGTTGTTTCTCCGGGCGAGCAGAAGGTTTTTGGATGGAATGAGATTCTCCATATATCATCTGGCCGGCCTTTCGAAGGCTACGGAGGTTATCAGGGATATATCAATACATATCTTCTTACCGCTTCAGGCACTCCGAAACATGACCGCGTTTTTACTTGGTCCATTCGCGAGGCCGAACACCGTCAGCCATTGTTAGACGTAGTGTATCAAGGCGAACTTGACAGCGATGATCCATGGGCAGGTAATTATCCGTACAAAATAGTAAAATTGACAGACACCCACATGTGGTGGCAGGTCCACACCAACGGGGACAACAGCATTATAAAATTAAAACGTCGCAATGACATTCATATAGAGTAACCCGAGGGGCTGTTGCTTGTATACCTGCTTGATTTTGATTAATTTTGCAGTCAAATAACTCCACTTATGCTACAACTCAAATCCAAAACCGCTAAAGTATTATATGCCATAATTGCAGGTATAATAATCCACTTTATATGGCGCAACACAAGCATAGTAATTGATTATTTAGAGATTTCAAGAACTTCTGCAATAGGCCAGACAATAAGGGCATTACTGCTTACCCTTGCTGTCTTCCTATTTACTGCCATTGTAATCAAACCCAAAGAGATACTGATGTTTCTCGGCCTGGACAACAACATCTTAAAGGGCTTTGGAATAGCGGTTATATGTGTTTTGCCTCTCTATATCATATTTCCGATATTTGGCGGATTTGCATCCGATATATCTGCATTTAGAATATATCATAAATGCATCATAGCCGGATTTACCGAGGAGCTTGTGTGTCGTGCATTTATGTTCGGATTACTTTTCCGTTATGCAAAGACCGGATTCTTCTGGGCAGTATTATTACCGGCCTTATACTTCGGTTCACTTCATCTTTATCAGGGCCACGATATGGTTTCTTCGTTGTTCGCTTTTGGTGTGACATTTATCGGGGCACTATATTTCAGTTGGATGTATGCTGAGTGGAACTTCAATCTCTGGGTTCCAATCGGATTACATATTTTTATGAATCTCGCATGGTTTATTTTTACAATGGAAGGCACAGAGAATGCCGCCGGAGGTCTTATATCAAATATCGCCCGGATTTTCAGCATACTTCTGGCTGTGGGGGTAACAGTTTGGTATAAACGAAAGACCGAAACCAAGGTTTTCAGTTATCCAGTATGGAGGTGAAGTTGCTTCTTCCTATTTAACGCCGAACAGGGAGAGGATGCGGCGGCCGAGGGTGGTTTTCTTGAATGAGATGTATTTGCCGGCAAGACTCTTGTCGGGATCCTTGCCAAGACGTATCTGACCTTTGTCAAGTTGCTCTACACGGGCTATCAGGGCCTGGGTAGAGGCTGAGACCTCAGGCACATAGTCCGGCAGATTCACGTCAAGGTCGTCAAGGTCGTATTTCCTTTCGTCCCAGCGTTTGGCTTCCTTTTCGGTGATGTATTCCTTGCCAAGAACATATATCTCGGCATCGGTGCTGACATAAAAGGGTTCGTCAGGCTGTTTGAACCGGAACATGTTGCGACCGCGCCCCACTGACTCAAGGCTGTAGGAATAGCTCGTAAGGTTAGAAGCTAATGCGTTTTCGCCTATAATGTTGTCGTAATTATATCCGATCCTGAACTTATCGAACTCGAAGTTGCTTCTGAAGAATCCGTCAAAAGCCGGGGCCCAGCGACGTGATAAAGTGTCAGCCCTGACATCGACATCGATCCGCACCTTGTCGTTATCTTTCATCCAGATTTCGGCAGGCCTGAATTTACCATGTATTGTGTCAGCACATATATCGGAATTCCGTAATCGTTCCGGTAGCGGCATATTCGGCACCAATCCCATCCAGTCTGACCACGAGAAGTGGAAACGGCATTCGTCGCTGACACTGTCAAGTCCATTATGATCAGAGAATCTGTAATAAGATTTTGAGGTAAGCATGCGCGGCTTGGTCCAACCATGAAACTTAACTTTGCGTCCGACAGGCAACATATAGTCCACAAGCTTCTCCCTGAACAATAACACCGTATCCGAATATGTGGTCATGGTGGAATATTCCCGGAGGTACGCAAGGATATGAAGCACGGGATTGTTTCGGGATTCGACAAGCACTTCCGGCAAATCCATAACTTTTATGGAAGTACGGTCCCTGGATCCCGACTGTGCCATGCCTTCAGATGAAATTACAGCTATGGCAAACGGCAGCAATATGAATGTCAAGTGGATTCTCACGCCACAAAATTACATAACAGACTTGGGATGACCCAATAATTCAGATTAAAAGATGTGGAATGTTATTTACAAACGTTAAAAGCATTTTTGGCGGAATGGATAATATTTGCTAAATTTGCATTTATTGTATAAAGTACACTTATACTTAAGCTTAATATTAACCTTAAAAATTCAATATGACAAAGAAATTGCTGATGCCCCTGGTTGCGGCCATGTTGGGAGTAACATCTGTTCAGGCCGCGAATGTGACGCTTCAGATGGACCAGGTAAATCCGGATGCCAGGATTATGCCGGAAATCTACGGACAGTTTGCCGAGCATCTCGGCGCCTGCATCTATGGAGGCTTATGGGTAGGTACTGATTCTCCCATTCCTAACACCAACGGTTATCGTAACGACGTGCTACAGGCTCTGAAGGAACTGAAAGTGCCCGTGATGCGCTGGCCGGGCGGATGCTTCGCCGACGAATACCACTGGCGTGACGGCATCGGTCCGCAGAAGGACCGTCCCACGCAGGTCAACAATAACTGGGGTGGCACCGTAGAGGACAACTCGTTCGGAACACACGAATTCTTCAATCTCTGCGAACTGTTGGGCTGTGAACCTTATCTGAGCGGCAATGTCGGTTCCGGCACGGTGCAGGAATTGGCACAGTGGGTGGAATACATCACTGCCGACAATGGCCCGATGGCAAAGTTGCGTGAACAGAACGGCCGCAAGGAGCCCTGGAAGCTCAAATATCTTGGTGTCGGAAACGAATGCTGGGGTTGCGGAGGCAATTTCCGCCCCGAATATTATGCCGACGTATATCGCAGATACCAGACATATTGCCGTAACTTCGGCGACAATAAGCTGTATAAAATAGCTTCCGGAGCCAGCGATTACGACTATAACTGGACCGACGTGATGATGAAGAACGCCGGCCGTTACATGGACGGCATATCCCTCCACTATTATACAGTGTCCGGATGGGACGGTTCTAAAGGCTCGGCCATAAAGTTCACCCCGGCCGACTATTACTGGACGATGGGCAAGTGCCTCGAGATAGAGGATGTGATAGCTCAGCACGAACAGATAATGGACAAATACGACGACAAGAAGCGTGTTAACCTTTTGGTTGACGAGTGGGGTACATGGTGGGATGTAGAACCCGGCACGAATCCCGGACACCTGTTCCAGCAGAACACCATGCGCGACGCGATGGTGGCAGCGCTGTCGCTCAACGTGTTCCAGCGCCACACCGAACGCGTAAAGATGGCCAACATCGCCCAGGTGGCCAACGTGCTTCAGTCAATGGTACTGACCAAAGGCGACCAGATGGTCAAGACTCCTACTTATTACGTCTTCAAGATGTACATACCTCATCAGGATGCAACGCCCATCCCTCTGGACGTAACTACAGACAAGGTCCGTTGCGGTGACAAATGGGACGTCGACCGTCTGCAGGCCACAGCATCCAGGAAGGATGGCAAGGTTACTGTTTCCCTGACCAACATTGACCTGGAGAATCCCCAGGAGGTGGAGATCAATACAGGACTTGCCAAAATCAAGAGCATCAACGGCGAAATCCTGACCTGCAAGAGCATCAACGATTACAATGACTTCGGTCAGCCCGAGAAGGTGACTCTTAAACCTTTCAAGGACGCGAAAGCCGGCAAGAACGGAGTGGTGAAAGTGAAACTGCCGGCAAAATCCATCGTTACCATCACAATGGAATAAGCCGGAATATAACGCAAAACAAAAGGGGAGAGCCATAACGACGGCCCTCCCTTATTTTATTATCTTATTGTCAATTATTTCACTATGCCTTTTTCAAGGTATTCCGCCAGGTTTGTGCGAACTTGCTCACCAGCGCGTTCTACAGCTACTTTCGCCATATCGTGATCAACCATAATCTTAACAAGTTGCTCGAAGCTGGTTTTCTGTGGATTCCAACATAATTCCCGCTTGGCTTTGGACGGATCTCCCCAAAGATTGACCACATCGGTAGGACGGTAGAAATCAGGAGACACTTCCACCAAGACTTTTCCGGTAGCCTTGTCAATACCTTTCTCATCAGCGCCTATTCCTTCGAATATCAAGTCTATGCCCACATATTTGAATGCAAGCTGACAGAACTCGCGCACGGAGTGCTGCTCGCCTGTGGCTATCACGAAGTCCTCGGGCTTGTCATTCTGCAATATCAGCCACATGCACTCAACATAATCCTTGGCATAACCCCAGTCGCGTAGCGATGATAGATTGCCAAGATACAATTTATCCTGCTTGCCCTGGGCAATGCGTGCCGCTGCGAGTGTTATCTTGCGGGTCACAAATGTCTCTCCGCGACGCTCAGACTCATGGTTGAACAGTATGCCTGAACAGCAGAACATATCGTATGCCTCACGGTATTCCTTAACTATCCAGAATCCATACTGCTTTGCCACAGCATAGGGACTGTAAGGATGAAACGGAGTCTCCTCGTTCTGCGGAACCTGTTCCACTTTGCCATAAAGCTCGGATGTAGAAGCCTGATAGATGCGGCACGTACCGGAAAGGCCTGTGAGTCGAACCGCTTCAAGCACTCTCAACACACCCAAAGCATCTACCTGTGCCGTATATTCAGGCGAATCGAACGACACCTGGACATGGCTCTGAGCGGCAAGATTGTATATTTCATCCGGCTTTACCTTACCTACAACCTGCACCATGCTCATAGAATCCCCCATGTCGGCATAATGCAGATGGAAGTGAGGCTGACCTTCCAGGTGGGCTATGCGTTCACGATAGTCCACGGATGACCGTCGTATCACGCCATGAACGTCATATCCTTTCTCAAGCAACAATTCCGCCAGATACGATCCGTCCTGACCGGTTACGCCTGTGATTAGCGCTTTTTTCATCATTTATACTTTTTAACTTATAAACGCTCTCCCTACGCAATAATTGCACCATTATTTCCTCTTGATCCAAGTTGACGACAATTTGTTTGGCGATTAGACGTTTTTGGGCTATATTTGCTCTATGAAACACGTAATACTTGCGGGCGCCGCATTCGCCGCACTAACAACGAATGCCATGACAACCTCACCCATGATCAGCGACGGAATGGTTCTGCCTCAGAATACACACGCACACATCTGGGGCTCAGCCAATCCCGGCGAAACAATCAAAGTGACTCCCACCTGGGATAAACAGACATATTCCGTCAAGGCGGATAATTCAGGCCATTGGCTTATATCGGTGGCTACACCTGCTGCATCTTACAGTCAGCATGATCTGATTATTTCGAGTAAAACAGACTCGGATACAATCAAAAACGTACTGATAGGAGAGGTATGGCTGGCATCGGGTCAATCCAACATGGAGATGCCCCTTAAGGGTTTCCCCGGCTGTAATGTAAAGAACGGCTTTAAGGAAATAGCCAAGGCACGTCAGTATGCCGACAAGGTAAGATTCTACACTGTACCGACCAGTCAGAGTTATGAACCTGTGGAAAATGCCAATGCGCATTGGACGGTTCCGGGACCGGACACCACGCCCGAATACTCGGCAACGGCCTGGTATTTCGCCACGCGTCTTAACGATGTGCTGGACATTCCCATCGGCATCGTTTCGGCCGCATACGGCGGCTCAAAGGTAGAGAGCTGGCTTCCACGTGAGATTCTTGAGAAATATTCTGACGTCTCGCTTAATCCCAAGGATATAGAGGACATGACTTCGTATTGGCGTCCTATGCTGATGTATAACGCCATGTTCAAGCCAATAAACAAATACACATACAACGGTATAATCTGGTATCAGGGCTGTTCCAATGTCAGGAGTTACGACACATACGCCGACCGTCTGGTTACGATGGTAAACCGCTGGCGTGAGGAATTGGGACGTGGCGATATACCTTTCTATGCCGTCGAAATAGCTCCATACGAATATGACGACCCCGCAGAGGACGGCAAATCCCCGATGTTGCGCGAAGCACAGTGGGAGGCTGTAGCGCGCCTCAACAACGCCGACATGATATGCACAAACGACATAGTGGAGGAATACGAGCGATTCAATATCCACCCGGGAAACAAGGAAGCGGTTGGACAGCGCCTCGGCGACGTTGCTCTCAACAAGACATACGGCAAGAAACAGTTTATGGCCGGAAGCCCGAAGTATAAGAGCTATCGCGTGGAGGGGGACAAGATTATGGTAGCCATAGACTCGCCAAATCATGGCATCTGCCGGAACTATGACATCAAGGGCTTTGAGATTGCCGGCGAGGACGGTAAATATTATCCTGCCAAAGAAGTGATATTCCTGTGGCAGACGAATGAATTCCAACTCAGCAATCCAGACGTACCAAATCCTGTATCCGCGCGTTACGGCTACGGAGACTTCATGCCAGGCAACGTGTATGGAGGCAATTACCTCCCGCTGATACCTTTCACTACCAAAAGGTAAGGCATCCGTACTACCTGCGGCAAACTATAAACACAGACGGTTTATCGGCCACGTGACCTGATGTATTCAGATGGGGTCTGACCGGTCTCTTTCTTGAACATGCGGCTTAGATGAGCCGGATATTCAAAACCGAGTTTATAGGCTGTCTCGGCTACGGACATTCCGGAAGCAAGCTCGTTCTTGATTAGACCTAATATAAACCTGCGAATGTGACGGAGCGGACTCTCGCCCGTCATTTTTTTTACGACATCGCTGAAATAATTGGTCGACATACAAAGGTGCTCAGCGCAGGCATTAACCGTAGGCAACCCATCCGATATCTGACGGTCTTCGGCAAAATATTTCTGAAGATAGTCGTCAAATCGTGCCAGTATGTCATTATTGGCCAGTTTTCTGGTAACGAACTGCCGGTTGTAGAAGCGTTGGCAATATTTGAGAAGCAGAGAGATATAACTTACGAGTATATCATTCTGGAAATCGTCATGAGGGCCTTCTGTCTCCGATTTAATCCTTCTTAATATCGACACGACAATATCAAGTTCCTTTTCATTCAAATGCAATGCCTCGTTGACGCTGTAGTCAAAGAACGAATATCTTCTGATAACTTTCTCAAGTTGTGTGCCACGTATCAGATCCGGATGAAAAAGAATTGCCCAACCACCTATCGAAACTTTTTCGCCATTGTCTTCCTTGCCGCCTATCTGTCCCGGCGAGACACATATAAGAGACCCATCTTTATAATCATATTTGCCGCATCCATACATAAGGTCAAGGTCATTATCCTGCTGTACGAATATCCCGTATACTTCATATTTATTAAGGCTGTGGCGTATTGGGGATATTTCCGAAAAATCGATGATCGTTACCAGTGGATGTCGGTCGGTCAGACCATGATATCCGCTGTAATCGGAAGTCCTGTTGACTTTAAGTATTTTTGCCATAGGTACATTGGGTTGATAGTCAAGTGCAAAGTTAATAAGAATATACGAAACCATGAGTAAATTCAGTATTTTTGATATGGATTCCCAAGATTTTGGATGCCTCATTACCTTCGGACTGTCTAATTTTGCAATGTCAAATTATAGAAACTATGGACAGCAAGATAACAGTACCGAAATCTGTATGTAGCGACGAGGTGATTGATTACATTGCCTCCCGCTATTCCATTACCCCGCAACAGGTCATCAGTCACTTTATGTGTCAGGAGGGCATTTTGGGTGACCGACAAAACGAAAATGACAAAGCCATATTATTTGAAGAAAACGAAATGGCGATTTTACGGGATATGGGCATACGGCCTTCTTGTGTCGAGTTCGTGGAAACAAACAATTAAAGCTATGAGTAAGACTATGTTTGCATCAGTCCTTTTGTTTGCTGCTCTTTCGATTACTGCTTGTGGGAGCGGAAATGATGAGCCGGAGATTCCGACTCAATCGGAAACAACCGATCCATCAGAAAGGAACAATGAAAAAACAGATGAATCAATGAAAGTGAATATCGTAATTGGAGTTAAAACCATTACGGCGATGATGGAAGATAACGCCGCAGGACGGGATTTCTTGTCCCGTCTACCCTTAGAGGCAACTCTTGAAGATTTCAACAATACAACAGAAAAGATATTCTATCCCACGCCGGCACTTGATTTAGCTGGCGTGACACGCGGATGTGCGCCTGTTCCCGGCGATATAACCATCTACGCACCATGGAAGAATGTTGCTATCTTTTGCAAGAACTGGTCTTACAGCAATGACCTTATCAAAATCGGTCATATCGAGGGCGACGGAATAGAGGCATTGAGAACTGCCGGGGACACAAAAGTAAAATTTGAACGGCAATAATAATTTAATGTTGTATGAGAACAAAAATAACCCTGTTTATCGTATTGTCAATCCTGACTTTAAATATCCAGGCAGCTACCCGTTATGATATGGAACAGAATACACTTATTTTCCCTGCTGAAAATATAGCGTCATCGGAAAGCAATACCGGAGAGGTTCATCTGTCGATATTGAAGGACGGTGGCAACACCATGATAACCAACTTCTGTTTTTCACCCGGCAGCCGCAATTTCTGGCATTATCATCCCAATGCCGAACAGACACTCCTTGTACTGGATGGCGAAGGCTTCTATCAGGAAGAGGGTCAGGAAAAACGTGTCATAAAGAAAGGCGACGTGATTGTTTCCAAAGCCAATGTACGCCACTGGAATGGTGCAACCCCAGATATGGCATTGGTTTGCATGACGGTCACTGAACATGCTGTTGATGGCCATGTCGTGCAGTTGCGGCCCGTGACTGATGCGGAATACGGATTTCCAACAAGAACAGAAAAAGAACCGGCAGTGTGCGCGAAACAGCCAATGTCGGCCGACGGCATAATCCGTCTGTCGAAAGTGGAGGTTGATCCTGCGTATCTTGACGAGTATATGAGGTATGCGACCGATGTCGGCGAAATCTCTTTGCGTACAGAACCCGGCGTGCTTACCATGTATGCCCTTCTGGAGAAGGATAATCCCTGCAACATAACGATTCTTGAGACCTATGCCTCTCAGGAAGCCTACCGCAAGCATATCGCCTCGGCGCACTTCCAGAAATATAAACAGGGAACACTTCACATGGTCAAGAACCTTCAGCTTCTTGACCAGACTGAACTAAACCCTTCCAATAAAGTTGTAAATTATATCAAAACACAAAACAATATGGCACAGAGAATTATTCAGACTGCTGGAAGACAGCAGCTTGGCGATTTCGCTCCAGAGTTCGCCCATCTCAACGACGACATACTTTTCGGCGAGGTATGGAGCCGCAACGACCTCCTATCGTTGCGTGACCGTAGCCTCGTGACAATCACCTCGCTCATATCTCAGGGCATAACCGACAACTCTCTGACCTACCATCTCCAGGAGGGTAAGAAGAACGGAATCACACGCACGGAAGCAGCTGAAATCATCACCCACATTGCTTTCTACGCGGGCTGGCCCAAGGCGTGGGCGGCGTTCAATCTCGCCAAACAAGTCTGGAAAGACGACAATGTTGAATCAAGCAACAAATGAATACCGCTAAAGTACAGCTTAACAACGGAGTAATGATGCCCATAGAGGGATTTGGAGTTTTCCAGATTCCTTATGCGGCACAATGCCTTGACGCTGTCGGATATGCGCTTAAAGCAGGTTATCGCTTGATAGACACAGCTTCCGTTTATGACAACGAAAGGGCTGTCGGAAAGGCTATAAAAGACTCCGATATAAACAGGAGTGAAATTTTCCTCACAACCAAAGTGTGGACAAGTCAAATGGGATATGACCGCACGATGAAGGCGTTTGAAAATTCACTCAAACGACTCGGACAGGATTATCTCGACCTATACCTTGTTCACATGCCTTACGGAGATGTCGCCGGAACTTGGCGTGCGATGGAACGACTTTACCATGAAGGACGAATCCGCAGTATCGGAGTCTGCAATTTTTCCGGGGTACATCTCACAGATCTTTGTCTTTCATCGGAAGTCAAACCTATGGTGAATCAGGTGGAATGTCATCCATTCGCTCAGCAGACTGGTATGCTGAATCTTTGTAGAGAAACCGGCGTCCAACTGGAAGCATGGGCCCCGTTTGCTGAAGGGAAGAACGATATTTTCTGTAATCCTCTGTTAACCGATATTGCGCACTCTCATGGGAAAACAGTCGGACAGGTCATACTCCGCTGGAACGTACAGAGAGGTGTGGTTGTCATTCCCAAATCAGTAAGACCTGAGCGCATTGTTGAGAATTCCGAGATTTTTGATTTCAATCTGTCGGAAAATGAGATGTCTTTAATCGCAGGATTGGATACCTGTAAACCGCTGATATTCGATTACAATAAAGTGGACGAGGTAAAACGCATCTATTCCATACCTTGTCCGGAATAAAATTACTTAAGAGCCTACTATAATGAATAAGCTGATATATTTAGCGACGGCAGTTATGGCGTTATTATCTTCAGTCAATGCAAGATCCCAACAAGTTGCTCCTACCACTTCGGATTCAGTCGCCACAGTGTATTTCATTAAGGAGATAACTCCAGAGAACCTGTTGAAGATTTATGACGCGCTCGACCGTCGCGCCACAGGAAAGGTGTGTGTGAAACTTTCTTTCGGCGAGGGCGGCAATCCCAATCATCTCTCCCCGGCATTGATTGCCCCGCTGGTACAGGGATTGAAAGCTACACTCGTAGAGTGTAACACTGCTTATCAGAGTTCACGACGCCATTCTTCCGACCATCTGAAAATAGCCAAGGAACACGGATTTACCACAATAGCCCCAATCGACATCATGGACAATGATGGCGAAACAGCTTTGCCTGTCAAAGGCGGCAAGCATCTCAACCTCGCCTATATAGGCAAGAACTGGCTTGACTACGATTTCACGATAGTGCTGTCGCATTTCAAAGGTCATCCCAGCGGAGGGTTCGGCGGTGCCTTGAAGAACATGGCAATCGGTATGCAATCAAGCAACGGCAAGGCATGGGTGCATACCGCCGGCAAGAATCATGATGCCGACAACTGGTGGTCAGATCGCGCCGCACAGGACGATTTTCTCGAATCAATGGCAGAATCCTCAAAAGCAATCATCGACCACGCGGGCAACCACATCCTTTATATCTCTGTCGCCAACAACCTTTCGGTTGACTGCGACTGTGTGGCTCACCCGGCGCCGGTACAGATGGCAGATATAGGTATTTTCGCCTCGCTTGACCCTGTCGCACTTGACCGCGCCTGTGTTGACGCAATCCACAACTCATCGGATCATGGCAAAATCCACATGGAACAGCGTATAGCCGAGCGCAACGGCACTCACCTCCTTGACTACGCCGAACATCTCGGTATGGGCACCCAGAAATATGTGCTTGTCACGATTGAATGAGACTGTTTCCGGGAGAACTTTGCAAATAATCTCCTATCCTACGGTAGCCTCTCCTAATGTATTTATCTCCCTGACAGTTTTGAGGAAACTGTCAGGGAGATGTGCTTAATGAGATATTTAACAAATAGTTAACAACCCATAGACACTCTTACGGATTCTGATCCGTTATTTTTATCATGGATAGATCAACCTTGCACCGTTACTAAAATGTGGAAGATATATGCTTTGTTATCGGCTCTGTTCGCTGCCCTGACTGCCATCTGTGCCAAAGTAGGAGTCAAAGATGTTGATTCCAATCTTGCCACAGCTATTCGTACCACCGTGATCCTGCTTCTCACATGGGGTATTGTTTTTGCATCTGGCCATTTGCAGGAAGTCAAGTCCGTATCGCGTTATACCTGGCTATTTCTTTTACTTTCCGGCATATCGACCGGTTTGTCGTGGATGTTCTATTTCAAGGCCATACAGCTCGGCGACGTGTCGCGTGTGGCTCCGGTTGACAAACTCAGCGTTGTGCTGACCATCATACTCGCATTTATATTGCTGAAAGAGCCAGTTTCGCCAAAAGTAATAGCCGGAGGCATACTAATATGCGCGGGCAACATACTGATGATGTGGAAATAACCGAATTCATATTTCACGTCAAACAATTGGCTTACATCGATTCATTGTCGCTCATAATGGAATGATTCAGAAGTGAGCCACGAATTCAAGCACAATCTTATTTTGCTCGGAAATCGCCGGAGCAACTCCTTTAGCGTAAAAATACTGCTCGTAGTTCATGCGGATATCTGCCTGAAGGCTTTTTTTACCGAAGCTGAGGGTTATGCCACCGGTAAGTCTGTGTCTTTCAGGATCATCCTCCGATAACTTTCCATCATCGCCTTTCCCTCCGCTGTTATGGTCGGACATATAATCATATCGGCCCAAGAATGATATTGCACTAAGACTTTTCTTCAGAGGCAACCGGTAGACGGCAAAAGCATCCACGGCATTAACGGCAGGGAATGAATTGCGGGCATAGTGCTTTCTGAGATATTCGGCTTCTATATGCCAACGGCTGTTGTCCCAAAATGCTCCTGCGTCATACATCATTGTACTCACATCACGGGCATTCGCTTTCTGGCAGCTCAAGGTGATATTGAACTGTCGGGCAAGCAAGGTTTGAGCCTTGAAGGAGAAATTATAACTATTGGTCCAGAAATTTTTCTGGTTGGTAAGGCCCGAGCCATTGAAAATACCACCTTCTAATGTAATCGGGGCTTTGCATGCAAAAGTCCATGCAACTGCAGCTCCGACATCACGCACATTGCCAACTTGTTTTGCTATAAATGACCTGTTGGCAAAGTATTGAAGATGTGGCGAGCGATGGGCATCAATGGTGAACGGTACTCTCATCTGTCCGAAAGTTAGTTTCAGTTGTTCTTTTGGCTGGATTCTTATATAGGCGTCAAGCATCTTTATGGAACCTTCGTCCGAAAGGTCAATTTCCGCCTTATAACGCACAATCGGAATAATCTTTCCCTCAACGCTCAGACGCGCATTGCGAATCTCAAACCGGCCTTTGTTTATCGATGGTTCATATTCGTATTTAGCACGAATAGTTCCATGAATTTCCGGAATATACGGGCTTTTTTCTTCTTGAGCCGTTACAGTAGCTGTAAAACATGAGAATATGACTAAAATTGCGATAACAGTTTTATTCATTGCGACTATAGTTTATCGTGTATGAGTTTTCTCGTATATGATTTCACCCGGCGTTTTTGTCTCCTGTCCCATACAGGCTGCGAAAACAATACCAGAGAGAATTACCATGAGGTATATCCAAAGTAAAATTTCCTTTACCTTATCCACAGTGTTTTCAATTCTCATGATCGAAGGTTTGGTTTTACCATGCAAAATTATCTGTATCTCGTTTCAATAATATTTCATAAAAACTAATAATTTGTTGCATTCCTTATTTGGCCGCACTCTGTACTGATAATATTGACCTGATTACAAAAGTGCAGGGTGGTCGGATTGAGTCCGGCCACCCTGTATATTATGAAGATTGAATAACCTGTTACTGTTTCGTGAATGTCATTTTGTTATGACCGGCTTCAAGAGTCATGGTGTTACCCTTGATTTTCACATCATCGAATTTCCGCATTTTCTGCATTTTTCCGGCAATCATGGGCTTTATTACATCCGGTATGTTGGCTGCGACCCGGGCCTTGATGCTGTCAAGAGAATCCGGAGATGCGTCTGTGAGCGCTGCGTAACTCAGAGCTGTTGAAGTTGTGTCTACATTCACCACTGTTTTAGTGGGATCCAGATTTACGATTATTTCATCACCGTCTTCCACAGTCCATGTACCCGCAGCGTTGACATTTCCGTTTACCGTAGCCTTTACCGGAGTAGTGGCTGCAAGTGTTTCAACCCCCTTCGATACAGTGTAATCGGCAACGATGTTGATTGTTCCTCCGTTTGTACCCTCTGTTCTGACGAATGTAAGGGTAGGGGTGCAAATCATTTCACCGCCATCGAATCGGGGGGTCTTGTCTCGGGTCCCATCTTTATATTTGTCCTCCTTATCCGGCTTATCCTTCTTGTCCTTCATCATTTCGACAGAATTACCTTTCCATGTACCTACAAGTTTTCCTGCAAGTCTGGAATCTCTTCCGTTACATGAAGTAAGTCCGATCACAGCTGCCAAAGCAGCCGCCACAGCTAATTTGATTTTCATAGTCTTACTGTTCAGTGTTTTTATTACTTTTGAAACGTTCTGTACGGGACATTAGTTCAGAATGAAGTTGCCGCTTATGTCTTAAATCCAAAAGATTAATAAAAAGTTAACAATATTGCAACAATTATCTTCACATTACAGTGAAACCGAAATCATCACTATGCCCAAAGGAGTCATCAGATAGCTCGGCACCTATTCAGGATAATTAAGATTCACATCCGTAGCGTTGTCCAACACATCAAGATACCTGCGTGCGTCTTTCTTGGCCTGATCCAGGTCCATGAAGGAGTAGTTTCCGCAGTCGCGGGGAGTAGCACCCGGAACCTCTCCTTCGAAAGCCGCTACAAAACGCATTGTCTCGCGAATCAGAGGCAGGATGTCGCGACTGGAACATTCGCCCTGCACCAACAGATAGTTTCCGGTGCAACACCCCATAGGTCCCCAATAAACAATCCTGTCCTTCCACTCCGCATGGTTGCGCAGGAACGTGGCTGCCAAGTGTTCCATGGCATGAAGCGACTTTGGCGTTAAGGCAGGCTCGCGGTTGGGGCGAGTCATACGGATGTCAAACGTCGTTATTACGTCGCCTGCGGGCGTGGTATCGCGTCGCGACACATAGATACCCGGGTCCAGACGCTCGTGGTCGATTGTAAAGCTTGCTATCTTCTTCATTTATGATTACGTTTCTTTATGATGGTCTTGGCAGTTTTACCCCACGGTTTGATCTGTTCCTCGGTCCAAAGCATGCCGTTGTCCGAAGCATCAGGCGTGACCATTGAACAAGTCTCGGTCTTGTCGGCAATGCTCCAGAACAGCATCGACAGCTTATGTTTGTCGGCAAATTCAACCCATTTCCGCATGGATTCCTCGTCAACGGGTCCGTCACCGGTTGCCTCCATACCGCCACATTCCGATATAATCAGCGGCAGTCCGTTGGCTATGGCTTTCTCAGCCTTGTCAATCAGAGGCTGTTTGTGTGTGGCCGCATAGAAATGAAGTGAGTAGAGCAGATTGTCATACTTCAGCGGTGATTCGGAGGCGATGTCTACATCCTGGTCCCATGTAGGAGATCCGACTATTATAACTGAATTCGGGGCATTTTTACGGATTACCGGTATTATTTCTTCGGCGTACGCCTTTACTTCGTCCCATTTCACAGTCTCCGGCTCATTCCATATCTCGTACAGAATATTGGGAGTGTCGCCATACTTCCCGGTAACTGCCGTGAAAAATTTCTTGGCATTGTCCAGTGTATTCTTATGTGTATGCCAGTCTGCGATAACATACATATCGTTGGCTATCGCGGCGTCTATGACGCGGTACAGCTTATTCATAGCATCAATGGAATCAGCATCGTAACAGTTCACTACATCCCATGATGTGTGCGCACCGATGGCGGCACGAGTAATGTTGGCGCCCCAGTTCTTCTTGAACGCCATCACTGTCGAGTCGTTATAGAAGCGGCCCCAGTTAGAATGCCACCCCAGCGATGGTCCGTTCAGCACCATTGTGTCGCCCTTGGCGTTCAACAGGTACAGTCCCTCTACATGCAGGGGAGTCACAAAGGCGGAATCCTGTGCTTCAGTGTTATCCGCCTGTTTCTTGGCACCGTTGCATGATACGGCCGCACTCCCGACCATCAGCAATAAAGCTGCTATAGCTGTTATTTTCTTCATTGTTCGTAGTATTATCTTAATTTAGTTTCAAAGAAAATAAAACATTGGCTAATAATCAAATCAATGCACAATTTTACAACATATTGCAAAAATAATATCAAGAAACCAATGGCTTTTCTTTCAATTTCATACTTTCGCTATCCGGCATTGTCCTGAACACCTTACGCTGGACTATGAAGGCGGCAATCACTACCATAACGCCGGTAGCGGCCCATGACATGGGATATATGCTGAGCAGCGTGGGATAACTGTAATCGATTAAGGGGAATACCCATACCCATATAAGCCGCAATACGCAGGATCCGAAAATGGTCAACAGCATGGGAATGACAGAATACCCGAGTCCCCGCATATACGAACCGGATATATCGTAACTTGCGGCTATGGACTGGAACATCAGTACGTAATGGAAGCGGAGCTTGGCGTAATGTATCACTTCGGGGATATCGGTGAACACTCTAAGTGCGCCGTTTTCGAAAAAAATCAGGGCGAAATTGGCCAATAAAGATAAGCCGAAAGCGTATGCCATGGATATGGCCCAGACACGTTTGCATCGGTTCTTGAGACCGGCACCATAATTCTGACTTGTGAATGCGATGGCCGCGCCGTTTATGCCCCCTATGATGAAATAACAGTATGCCTCGTAAGTCAATGCCGTAGCTGAACCGGCTATGGCATCGGCGCCGAATTTATTGATGGACGACTGGATGAATATATTGCTTATCGAAAACACCATTCCCTGCAGTCCGGCCGGTACTCCGATGCGCAGCATTTCCTTAAGGTCCGGCATTGATAGTTTCCATCGGTGCGGATTCAGAGGCATCTTGAACGGATCGTTCTCATGGTTCAGGAAGAAAACCATTATAGCGGCATTCACGGCATTGGAAATAACCGTGGCCCATGCCACACCCTCAACGCCCCAGCCGAACTGACCGGTGAACAGCAGGTCGAGCAGGAAATTGCATAGAGTAGCTACAAACAGCGATTGGAACAGTTTGGGCGTGTCGCCGATGCTTCGCAATATAGACCCTCCGAAATTGTAGATCATCATGAACGGCATGCTGCAGAAGAATATTCGGAGATACTTCTCAGCCTGATCTATGACATCCGGAGGAGCGCTCATTGCCTCGAGTATAGGTCGTGTCAGTGTAGTTCCTATGGCTAAGAGCAGGAGTCCGGACACAATGGATATGATTGCAACCGTACCTACGGATTCGCGGATGCGGTCAGATTTGTTTTCACCTATGTAACGGGCTATCACTGCATTGGCGCCTACGGCGATGCCGACAAACAGATTGACCATTATGCTTATGATCGGGCCGTTGCTGCCTACGGCCGCTATGTCGTGACTATCGGAATAATGTCCTATCACGGCCACGTCTATCACATTGAACGACTGCTGCAGAATTCCACTGGCAATCAATGGCAACGCGAACCATAGGATTTTGCCCGCCAATGGCCCCGAAGTCATGTCTACATGATGTCTCGACCTTGTTAATAACGCCATATCTTTATCCTATATACCGCTTCTCAGCTTTTCATCCTGATACCATTTCAGAAACGTATCGGAATCCCCTTAAATTATGTCTGCAATCCATGAAACCCGAACAAAAAGACAATTTCATAAATTAAACCGATAAATGTATAGTAAGATGCCACACAACCGTTCTCTGCCCGGATGTATGGTTGATGAAATATTTAGATTCGATCAAGTGATTCGTAATTTCGTACCGGAATAAACGTTGAATAATTAACGTTGAACAATTATAACGCAAGTAAGATGATAAAGACAATATTGTTTGATATGGGGGGCGTGCTGTTTGAGATTGACACGAATCAGGCTAAACGTCGTTTCGAGGCATTGGGTGTCGATTCGGAACGCTATCTTGATGCGTATGAACAACGGGGAATATTCCTTGACCTGGAGAGTGGAGCCATAGGGGGTGAGGAATTCGTAAGCAGACTCAGTGAAATGGTAGGGCATCCAGTTTCGAAAGAAGAAGCTCGCCATGCCTGGTTGGGATATGTGAAGGAAATCTCGCTGGATCGACTCAATAGAATCAGCAAGCTGCGGCCCGGATACCGCACCTGCCTTGCCAGCAACACCAATCCGTTCATGATGGATTTCACCGAAAGCACTGAATTCAGCGGCGACGGACATGGCATCGGTCATTATCTGGACCATCTGTATTGCAGCTACCGGATGGGAGTATGCAAGCCATCGGCCGATTTCTTCAACAAGATACTTGAAGCCGAAAGGGTAAAGCCTGATGAAGTCCTGTTTGTTGACGACAGCAAACGCAACATCGAAGCCGCCGCCTGTCTCGGCATTAACACACTGTGGGTTGATGCCGACAAAGACTGGCTCCCTGAGCTGGAAACCAAACTGTCTCAACTTGATTGAATAATAGGGAACAACGCAAATACAAAGCGTGTCGGGACTCTATCTCGGCACGCTTTGTTATTACGTATTTGTCTTATAATCAGAGCAGGGGGAGAAGTTTCTCTTCAAGGTCGGCGAGCTTGACCAGACCTACGCTGCGGTCTTTCAGTTCTCCGTCCTTGAAGAAAAGGACGGTGGGAATGTTGCGCACGCGATACTCCATGGTGATGTCCGACTCCTCGTCGATGTTCAGCTTGCCGATCTCGGCCTTGTCGGCATACTTCTCTGCCAGTTCCTCAACGATAGGTCCCAACTTGATGCAGGGTCCGCACCAGGTGGCCCAGAAGTCTATCACAACCACCTTACCCGAGTTGATGGCCTCGCGGGCCGTCTCATCTGTAAATTTCTTTGCCATTGTTTATAATTTTGGTTAATTGTATTCTTTATGATTCCATCGTAGACACCTTGAACCTAACGCCATTGGCTTCCAGCAGTTCGATCATGTCGATGTCGATGTCGTAACGCCTGCGTGAATGTATCTTCACACTCTGCCGGGTCTTTCGGTCTATCAGTTCCAGGTAAAGCTCGCCACTACGTTTGTTGCCGGTGCGCTCGTTGATTTTCTTGAACAATTCATCGTTGTTGTAATCCACATCCAAGAAAATTGTAAGTGAATTGGCTATCTTTCCCTTGATATTCTCCAAAGGCTCTATCTTAACGATATTCATGTCGGTCCGATCGGGCTGATACCGGCTGGGAGTATATGACAGGGCTATGAATATGGCCTCTCCTTCGTGAAACTTATCCCGGAAGTTGACATGATTCCGACCGAACAGCCTGATCTCAGCCTTACCGCTGAAGTCCTCTATCTCCACAATGGAAAATTCCTTACCGGTGCGTGACACCTTGGTCGACACCTTTGTCACCAGTCCTGCTATCGTCACGTTGCCCGGCACTTCGTCACGTTGCTGGAATTCATCGCAGGTGCATGTGCATCCGTACTTTATCTCCATGGCATACGGATCCAGAGGATGCGCCGACAGATAACGCGTAACAAGCTCCTTCTCCTTGTTCAACAAAGCCAGCTGAGTCCATGGCTCAACTTCGGGGAACGGCGGTCTGTTGGTCTCTATCGGCTCCAGTTCGCCGAACAGACTCAGCTGCAGGGAATTCTTATCATTCTGTACAGACTGCCCGTATTTCACTAGACAATCGGTAAACGATGAATCGAACACTTGCTGAACGTATGCCTCGCGCCGCTGTCCGAAGCTGTCGAACGCACCGGCCATCGCCAAGTTCTCGATGGCGCCACGGTTGCAGGCCGACAGGTTCACCCGCTCCACGAAGTCATAGATATCCTTGTACGCACCGTTGGCGTTACGTTCGTCTATAATAGCCTTGACGGCATTCAGACCAACTCCCTTCACCGCCGCAAGTCCGAAACGGATATCACCGCCGGAGTTGACACCGAACTTCTCGATGGATTCGTTGATGTCCGGTCCGAGGACTTTCAGACCCATGCGACGGCATTCCTCCATCACCTTGGTCATCTTGTCACTTGCTGTCAGGTTGCGGCTGAGGACACCGGCCATGTATTCGGCGGGGTAGTGGGCCTTGAGATATGCTGTCTGATATGCCACCCAGGTATAACATGTGGCGTGGCTCTTGTTGAACGCGTATGATGCGAACTTCTCCCAGTCCTCCCATATCTTGTTCAGGGTCTTCTCCTCGTATCCGTTGCCCTGGCCTTGCTCCATGAATTTCTTCTTGAGCTTCTGCATCTTGTCGATCTGCTTCTTACCCATGGCCTTACGAAGCATATCCGATTCGCCTCGGGTAAAGTTGGCCAACAGACGCGACAGCAACATCACCTGCTCCTGATATACGGTCACGCCGTACGTCTCCTCAAGATACTGCTTCATGCAGGGGATATCGTACTCGATAGGCTCCTCTCCATGCTTACGCTTGATGAACGTAGGTATATAGTCCATAGGTCCCGGACGATACAATGCGTTCATGGCGATAAGGTCCTCGAACTTGGAGGGCTGGAGGCTGCGCAACGAGTTCTGCATACCTGCGGACTCGAACTGGAACGTTGACGTAGTGGCGCCTTTGCAGTACAGTTCGAATGTCTTGGGATCGTCAAGTGGGATGTGGTCTATGTCTATCTCGTGGCCATGACGCATCTTGATGTTGTACTGGGCTTCCTTGATTATCGAGAGTGTCTTCAAGCCAAGGAAGTCCATCTTGATAAGACCCGTATCCTCGATAATGGAACCTTCATACTGGGTTGACACGACCTTGGAGCCGTCGGCATCGGTAGCCATTGACACAGGGACCCAGTCAGTGATATCATCGCGGCATATAATCACACCGCAGGCATGGATACCGGTGTTGCGCACGTTGCCTTCAAGCTGTTCGGCATATTTCAATGTCTCACGCACGCGCTCGTCAGGATTGCTCTGCTCGGCGGCGAATTCCTTGCTGTATTTCAGGCAGTTCTTCAGATTGATCTTCGGAGACTTGCCGTCTACATCCGGAAGACGGTCGGGTACAAGACGCGCCAGACGGTTCGCTTCCGGCAGCGGCACCTCAAGCACTTTGGCCACGTCCTTTATGGCCATTTTAGCCGCCATTGTACCGAAAGTGATGATATGGGCCACCTTTTCGGCCCCATATTTCTCCGTCACATATTTCAGCACCTCATAACGGCCGTCATCATCGAAGTCCACATCGATATCAGGCAACGAAATACGGTCAGGGTTAAGGAAACGCTCAAACAGCAGGTCGTATTTAATAGGGTCTATCTGCGTTATACCGAGACAGTATGCGGCGGCCGATCCTGCAGCCGATCCACGGCCCGGACCGATGCTGACGCCTAATTTCTTTCGTCCGGTATTAATAAAGTCCTGCACGATAAGGAAGTAGCCCGGAAAACCCATGGTCTTCATTATATACAGCTCGAACTTCAACCGTTCGGCCACATCTTCGGGCACAGGGTCGCCATAGCGCTCCTTGGCGCCGTCCATCGTAAGTTTCGCTAGGTAATCGGCCTCAAACTTGATACGGTACAGTTTGTCGTAACCGCCGAGTCTGTCTATCTTTTTCTGCGCTTCTTCGGGAGTCAGAACCACATTGCCGTTCTCGTCCTGAGTGAATTCATCGAACAGGTCCTTCTCCGTGAGGCGCGCACGGTATTCCTCCTCTGTGCCGAATTCCTTCGGGATATCGAAGAAGGGCATGATGGGAGCATGGTTGATGGAGTAGAACTCCACTTTATTAAGAATCTCCTCCGTATTGGTCAGGGCTTCCGGAACATCCTTGAATATCTCCTGCATCTGTTCCGGAGTCTTGAGCCATTCCTGCTTGGTATAGTGCAGTCGAGGTTCTGAAAAGGTCTTCTGCATCGACACGCATATAAGACGGTCGTGCGCCTCGGCATCCTCCTCGTTGGTGAAGTGCACGTCGTTGGTGCATATCACCTTTATGTCATGTTTCCTGGCCAGCTGCAACAGGACATCATTGACCTTGCATTGCTCGGTGTAAACCTCGCGGTTGGCATTTTCCTTGAATGTCTGGTGACGCTGCAGCTCAAGATAGTAGTCATCGCCGAACACGCTTTTGTACCACAACACACGATCCTCGGCCTTTTCAAGTTCATCGTGCATTATGAACTGTGGCACTTCGCCACCGAGACATGCCGAACACACTATCAGGCCCTCCTTATGAGCCTCGAGATCCTCACGGTCCGTCCTCGGTTTGTAATAGTAGCCTTCGGTCCATGCACGGCTTACAAGCTTCACAAGATTGTGATAACCTTTCAGGTTCTTGGCCAGAACTATAAGGTGATAGCCGTTGTCGCTCTTGTCTTTCTTCTCCGTCATTTTGTTGCGGGCCACATACATCTCGCAGCCTATGATGGGCTTGAACTTGTCGCCCTCCTCACGCTTGGAGTTCACCTTATCCACATAGTTCCAGAATTCCTTGATTCCGAACATATTGCCGTGATCGGTTATGGCTATTCCCTTCATACCTGTGGAAATTGCCTTGTCCACAAGCTCGGGTATCGTAGCCTTTCCGTCAAGAAGACTATACTGGGTGTGTACGTGAAGATGAGTAAAAGACATTATGCTATTTTTTTACAAAGTTAATAATAAGAGTCCGATTAGCAAAGTGTGAAATTAATATTTTTCGGAACACATTTCAAGACAGTATAGTACAAAACAACTCCGCTTCACGCAAAGGTGAAACGGAGGTATATCTGTATTCCGCCGTTAATAAACGGAATGCGGTTTAATTCACATTACTTGTTGAAATATGTATCGAGAGCGTAGTTGATGTTCTCCAACACGTAGTTCACGTCGCTGTCGTCGGGGTTCATGGACTTGGCACGTTCGGCGATGGCCTTTGCAGCCTCAAAATAATTTGCCTTCACGTCCTGACGGGCCTCTGGAGCGGCACCTTCGATGGCATTCCATTTCGTAGTACCGGTACGGAATATCTTCTTGCTTGCGTTCTTCAGAGTCTCGAAGTCTGTGTCAGCGAAGCTTGCGGCTTTGCGATAATCTGCTACAGATTCCTCGTCCTTGCCGTTGCGGTCATAAACGAAGCCACGCAGGCCATAGAGTGCACCGTTTTCAGGATTCTTGCCGATTTCATCGTTCAGAAGTGCCAGGACTTTGTCTGTCTTGTTCTCGTTCATCCAGGAATTCACCAGATTGTTGATGAACAGCATTTGAGAGGTTCCGAACTTCTTATATCCGTCCAGTGCGATATCCTCGATCTGCTTCTGAGCCTCGTCGGCTTTTGTGGAATCATTCTGAGCCATATACTGCCAGCAAGCAATCTCGTAAACATAATTCTGGGCATTGTCGTAATTGTTCTGACGAGCTTTCTTGAATGCCAGTGCAGCCTCGGGAAGTGCATTGCCGGCGTAAGCAGCTATACCGGCGTTGAAGTATGCCGTATTGATCACGGAATCGGCGGTGGCCTTCATCAGCTTGTCTGCATGTACGCTCTTGGGCAGATCGCCGTACAGCATGAACGATTCGTATGCCTCGGGATAGTACATCTTTTCGTTATAGAATGCAATGGCACTGTTGAAGTAATCGTTGAAGTGGCCGTTGATACGGCTTATCATATCCTTCGAATACTTGGGCTTTACCTTTCCTTTGGCATCAGGCACGGAATCAAGGGGAAGGGCTTTCTGGAACATCTTGTATCCGTTCAACAGCTGCTTGCCCATCTCAATCGGCTTGACGTCCTTGTCCTGAGGATTGATCATCTGTTTGGTGCGGGCCTGGTCATAAACCTCATACTCGTTCTTACCTCCGACATAATAGGTACGGGCATCGTTAGCAGTCTCGGGATTCTTGCTTGCCTGATCAATCAGACTGCGCGATTCAGCAATCTTGTCGGCTTTGCCCGACAGCTTGGCTGCCTGGTCAACCACTGCCTTCTGGGCCATCATCGTGCCTGCGGCTCCGACGCACAGCATCAGCGTGAGAATTTTTTTCATGTTATGTTCTGTTTAGCATCCGACCCCGAGCATTCGTGGCCGGATGCATAATTAATATTGGTTTCCTATTTCTACAGTATGTGTCTTTTATACGGTATGTGTCTTTCTATATATGATACATACTATATCCGGAAGTTTAACTGCAATAACGCGGTTATGCGTTTATTGTTGTTATTCCCCCACATTTTGTTCTTCCGACGGCTGATCCTGATCGGAATCAACATCATTTACCGGAGCTTCCTCAACGGGTCCTTCAGCTACAATGTCGTTGCTTCCGGCTTCTTCATCGGCAGGCTCCTCGTCAGGATCCGACTGCACCTTGCATACCGAAGCGATGGTATCGCCGCGCTTGCCGAGGTCAATCAGTTTCACGCCTTGTGTAGCACGGCCCATCACGCGGATGGACTTCACGGGCAGACGCAGCGCGACGCCGCTCTGATTTATGATCATCAGGTCGTTGTCGTCGGTCACGTTCTTTATCGCAATCAGCTTGCCGGTCTTATCCGTAATCATAAGCGTACGCACGCCTTTACCGCCACGGTTGGTGATTCGGTAGTCCTCGATGTCGGAACGTTTTCCATAACCGTTTTCGGATACAACCATAATGGTCTCACCTTCCTTGCCGGTCAGCGTGATCATGCCGATTACCTCGTCGTTATCATCGTCGAGGGTCATACCGCGCACACCGGTGCTGACACGTCCCATGGTACGCACCGTCTCCTCCGGGAAGCGGATGGCACGGCCGTTCTTGTTGGCCAGCACTATCTGCGACTTGCCGTCCGTAAGGCGTACGCCTATCACCTCGTCGTCATCACGCAGCAGAATGGCTGTAACGCCGATTGCACGCGGATGCGAGTATGATGCAAGCGATGTCTTCTTGATGATACCCTTCTTGGTGGCGAACACAAGATTATGTGTCGTGTTGTATGCCGGATCAAGCAGACCCTTGGTGCGGATGAATGCGTTTACATGGTCGTCGGGTTCAAGCTGCAGCAGATTCTGAATGGCACGGCCCTTTGAATTCTTGGCTCCCTCGGGAATCTCATACACTTTCAGCCAGTAGCAACGGCCCTTCTGTGTGAAGAACAGTATATGGTTGTGGTTGGTGGCGGGATATATATATTCTATGAAATCCTCGTCGCGTGTAGAGCTGCCCTTGGCTCCGACACCGCCACGATGCTGGGCGCGGAATTCGGAAAGGGGAGTCCTCTTAATATAACCTAAATGCGAGATTGTGATGATCATGGGGTCATCGGGGAAGAAGTCTTCGGAATTGAAGTCCCCGCTGAACGGATTCACAGTAGTGCGTCTTTCGTCGCCGTAACGGTCGCGGATATCCACCAACTCGCCTTTGATTACCTCGCGAAGCACCTGTTCGCTGTTCAGTATCTCCTGATAACGGGCGATGGCGGCCAACAGGCTCTGATACTTCTCCTGGAGTTTGTCCATCTCCAGGCCCGTGAGCTGACGCAAGCGCATCTCGACGATTTTGTCGGCCTGTGCCATATCAAGTTCAAAGCGGTCGCACAGACGCTGCTTGGCTTCCTCCGGAGTGGCGGAACTGCGGATGATGTGTATCACCTCGTCGATATTGTCGCAGGCAATTATCAGGCCTTTGGTCAGATGAGCCTCCTTCTCGGCTTCTGCCAGATCATGGCGTGTACGGCGCAACACCACTTCGCGGCGATGATCGACGAATGCTTCAAGTATTTCCTTCAGGCTCAGAGACTTGGGACGTCCGTTGACCAACGCCACATTATTCACGCTGAACGATGACTGCAACGCCGTCATCTTGAACAGTTTATTGAGAACCACTTTGGCGTTGGCCTCGCGCTTTACATCGATCACGATATTGATTTTGCCACGCGCCGAGGTATCCGTCACGTCGGCTATTCCGTCTATCTTCTTTTCATCGGCGAGTTCCGCGATACTCTTTACAAGTTCCGACTTGATTACTCCGTAGGGAATCTCGGATATAACGATGGAATCGTGATTGTCGTGCGTCTCTATTTCAGCCTTGGCGCGTATCACGATACGGCCTCGTCCTGTCTCGTAGGCATCGCGAACACCCTGCAGGCCGTATATCTCACCGCCCGTCGGGAAATCCGGAGCCTTGACATATTCCATCAATCCGTCAAGATCAATGTCGGGATTGTCTATCAGCGCTATGGATGCATTCAACGACTCGGTCAGGTTGTGGGGCGGCATGTTTGTGGCCATACCCACGGCGATACCCGATGCACCGTTCACCAGCAAGTTAGGAATTCTGGTGGGCAGCACGGCGGGTTCGAGCAACGTATTGTCGAAGTTGGGAACGAAATCTACCGTTTCCTTGTCCAGGTCACGAAGCATTTCCTCGCCCATACGCGCCAGCTTCACCTCCGTGTAACGCATGGCGGCAGGGGAGTCTCCGTCAATTGATCCGAAGTTACCCTGACCGAACACAAGCGGATAACGCAACGACCATTCCTGGGCGAGGCGCACCATTGTCAGATATATCGAGGAGTCGCCGTGAGGGTGATACTTACCCATCACTTCTCCTACCACACGAGCAGATTTCTTGGTGTCGCCGGCAAAGGTGTTGTGCAGTTCGTTCATTCCGAACAAGACGCGACGGTGCACCGGCTTGAAGCCGTCTCGCACGTCGGGCAATGCTCGCGACACAATGACCGACATCGAATAGTCGATGTAGGCTTCCTTCATCTCCGATTCTATATTAATCGGGATTATCTTGTCATCTCCTTGCATTTTATTCTATAATACCGCTAAAATTCGGGTTTAGTTCTCTATTCCGGAAGCATCCGAAACGCTTCCTTAAATCATGCGGTTATTGCTACAAAATTACAAAAAAATCCCCATTAAACAAAATGAAATACATCCTTGGCCGTTGGCATTTTCACTCATTATACAGTATTTCATGTTATTTTTTACTAATTTCGCAGTAAGACATATCAATGCGGGGTTGAAACATATACTTTTTGGCATAACATTTGTTTATGGGTTATAAAACGATTGTAAATGAAACAAGACTTTTCAAAACTGTTCACACCAATACTTGAAGCCTCGATGCGGGAGGTGAACCGACTCGGATCGGTCGCCATCCAGCCCGAGCACTTCATGCTTGTTGCCGTGAGCGACACCAGCGGATATGGCTATAAGATTCTGAATCACATGCAGATTCCTCTTGACAAGATTCGGGAGGAATTGGAACGGTATCTGACCTCGGGAGTGCAGCCGGGCGAGACCACGACTTTGTTCGAGCAGCAGTACCGCATCAGTCTTGGCGCCGTACGACATCTGCAGCTGGCCACTTCCGAAGCGCGCAAGATGAACGGAAGCGTCATAGGCAGTGAACACATCATTATGGCTTTGATTCATGATTCCCGCTCTATGGATAGTGAAATCCTCAGTAAAATAAAGGATGAATATCTTCATTTCGACATATCGGTTCAAGCTTTGGGCGAGATTCCGCCTATGGCCATGGGGCAAGGGAGTTCTACGGACGATGAGGACGATGACGATGAGGACGCACCCATAAGTTCAAGGAATTCGTCGCGTCAGCAATCGAAAGGGAAAGGGAAACAGACCAGCGATACGCCAGCGCTTGACAAATTCGGCTACGATATGACCAGGGCGGCAGCCGAAGGACGCCTTGACCCTGTAGTGGGACGTGAACGCGAAATAGAACGTCTGGCACAGATTCTGTCTCGACGCAAGAAAAATAATCCCGTGCTGATCGGAGAGCCGGGAGTAGGTAAATCCGCCATTGTCGAGGGTCTTGCACTTCGAATCAACCAGCATCAGGTGCCACGCGTATTGCTCGACAAGCGTGTGGTGAGTCTCGATATGGCCGGCCTTGTAGCCGGCACAAAATATCGAGGTCAATTCGAGGAGCGCATCAAGGCCGTTCTGGACGAATTGTCGCAAAACGACAAGATCATATTGTTCATCGACGAGATACACACAATAGTGGGCGCGGGCAGCGCTCCCGGATCAATGGATGCGGCCAATATGCTGAAACCGGCATTGGCTCGCGGAGAGATACAGTGCATCGGTGCCACCACACTCGATGAGTATCGTCATAACATCGAGAAAGACGGTGCTTTGGAACGTCGTTTCCAGAAAGTCATCGTAGAACCGACTTCGCCTGAAGAGACATTGGCTATACTGCGGCAAGTCAAGGACAAATATGAGAAACATCATAATGTGACCTACACCGATCAGGCGCTTGAGGCTTGCGTATCTCTTACCGAGCGTTACGTCAGCGACCGCAATTTTCCCGACAAGGCTCTGGATGCCCTGGACGAGGCCGGAAGCCGTGTGCACATCACCAACATAGTAGTGCCCGAGGAAATCGACAATATGGAAAAGGAGGTGGACCGTCTCAAACTCGACAAGCTCGATGCGGCCAAATCGCAGGATTACGAAAAAGCCGCCCGTCTGCTTGATGAAGAGACTAAAGCACGCGAGCGACTTGAGAAAGCGAAATCCGACTGGGAGGCCGGGTTAAACGACCATCCCCAAATAGTTGACGATGAGAAAGTGGCGGAAGTCGTGGCACTGATGACCGGCGTTCCCACTCAGCGTATAGCACAGACCGAAGGAACACGCCTTCTGGAAATGGGGGAGAGACTTAAAGGTTCCGTAATAGGCCAGGATGATGCCGTAGCCAAAGTGGTGAAAGCCATCCAGCGCAACCGCATAGGCCTTAAGGACCCTGACAAACCTATCGGTGTGTTCATGTTTCTTGGACCGACAGGCGTGGGAAAGACTTTGCTTGCCAAGAAACTTGCAGAATACCTCTTCGACTCGTCCGATGCACTGATACGCGTGGATATGAGTGAATTCATGGAGAAATTCACAGTGTCGCGTCTGGTCGGAGCGCCTCCGGGATACGTTGGATACGAAGAGGGGGGACAGCTCACTGAAAAAGTACGACGCAAACCCTATTCCGTAGTTCTGCTCGATGAGATCGAGAAAGCCCATCCCGATGTATTCAATCTGCTGTTGCAGGTCATGGACGAAGGCAGGCTTACAGATTCTTTGGGTCGTCGCATTGACTTCAAGAACACCATTATCATCATGACCAGCAATGTCGGTTCCCGTCAGCTCAAGGACTTCGGTTCCGGTGTCGGTTTCAATACATCTGAATCGTCCAAGACCCAGGCGCAGGGAGTGATATCAAAAGCCCTGAACAAGGCCTTCAGTCCTGAATTCCTGAATCGTGTGGACGATATCGTGATGTTCGACCAACTTGACCGTAACGCTATCGACAAAATCATAGACATCGAGCTGAAGGAGTTCTACACCCGAATCGGGAAGCTTGGATTCAAGCTCAAGCTGTCGCCCGAAGCCAAGGACTTTATCGCGGAAAAAGGATATGACAAGAATTTCGGTGCCCGTCCGCTCAAGAGAGCCATCCAGAAGTATCTGGAGGACGAGCTGGCAGAACTGATTCTTAAGCTGAATGCCGAATCGTGTCTGGGCGGTGTAATCGAAGCGGTTAAAAGCAATGACGGCAATGAGGACAAGCTCACGCTTACGTACGTTCCGTTGCTTCCTGCCGATGATGCCGACCCTGCCGATGATTCTGATGTACCCGGCATAGAAGCGCATTGACGCAAATAAATATAGCAAAGTAAAAAGACGTGTCAAGGACTATTCTTTGGCACGTCTTTTTTTATGTTGTCGGAATATTTACAACAGCTTGAACGGATCTGCGTCGCGCCATGCCGCGAACTTGACTCTGAATGCATCGAGCTTATCACGCATCAATGTCGCGTATGTGAGTCCAGTAGATTCCTGCAGCACCGATATGTCGCGTCCCTTGAAATCCAAAGCCCGCGAAGATTCGGGGTACACGAATCCCTTGTCGTCAATGCCGGTGCAGTTAACGCCGCATACATACGCCTGATTTTCTATGGCACGTGCCGGAAGCAGTTTGTTCCATGCGTCAATGCGCACTTCTGGCCAATTGGCCACTACGAACAGAGCGTCGTAAGCATTGTCGACATTCCGGCACCATACCGGGAACCGGATATCGTAACATTCCACCATGGCGATGTTCCATCCCCGGTATCTTATCGACATGCGGTCATAGCCGCGCGAGAACACCTTGTCTTCACCGGCCATGTGAAACAGATGATGCTTGTCCTCGAACGAGGCTTCTCCTCCAGGCTCAATAAAAAAGCCTCGGTTATACAGAGACCCTCCGGTATCTGCAATAAAGCTCCCGGCTATGGCCACATTGTGCCGCGAAGCCAGTTCCTGAAGCCGCGCCACAGTTTCGCCGCTGTTCCTTTCGGCCAGTTCGCGGACCTGTTCCTTATCTTTGGCAACAGGGAAACCGGTGGAAAATGTTTCCGGAAGAATCACCACATCCGTCTGAGGATGCACCAGCCTGAGCGCATCCTCCAGCCGGCTCAGGTTGGCCATCTTGTCGCCCCAGATGATCTTTAGAGACAACAGGCATACATGCAAGTCTTGGGATATCATGGTCAATATGTAAAATTGTAAGGGTATTTCGCCGCATCCTTATACTTGGCGTAATACCTCTTCACATAATCCATATCATGTTCGATATTGCCGGTAGGCTCAAACGAATCGCGGATAATTACAGTCTTGTTCTTATAGTCGATGACGCCAAGCTGAACAGGCACTTGCGCACCGAGAGCGATATATATGAATCCTCGGCGCCATTTTTCGCGGGCACTTCGCGTACCTTCGGGCGTGACCGCCAGGTTCAGATAGTCATGCTGGGCGAAAGCCTCGATCAGATATTGGCTTAATTCTCCACCAGAACCACGGGAGGGAACGGCAATACCGCCCAATTTCCGCATCAGTATTCCCATCGGCCAGAAAAACCAGAATTTCTTCATCAGGAAATTCGCCTTATAGCCCAATGACCTGTAGGCTGCCAGTCCGATTATGAAATCCCAGTTTGAGGTATGGGGCGCGACACATATAATGCATTTGTCAAGATGGGGAGCCGTGATATCGACTCTCCATCCTGCCTTGTGCAATAATTTTCCCCAGATGTTGGCCATAGCCTTTATGCTTCAGCTTCGGCCTTGGCGTAAGCCTTGTTGCGCTCACGCTCGCTTTCGGGCAGAGCCTCGTTGAACACTTTCAACGCCTGGTTCACCTCCTCGTTGAAATCGGTGATGATCTTGTCGAACAATGCCACGAAGAATGCCTTCTTTGCTTTGGAATATGCCTCCTTGCTCTCGAATGCCTTTTCGCCACGATCAAAGTAAACGTTGCTGTTGCTCTTTGCTCGCCCTATAGCGCCAAGCACTTTTTCTATAGCCTGCGACACCTTGTCACGGTCCACATCCTTTACGTTGTAATACGACGATATCATCTCGTCAACCACTATCGATCCGAGCTGATCGACATATTTCTTGAAATCTCTTTTGCTTGCCATTGTTTCAGGTTATATTAGAGTTATTAGTGTACTTGAAGTCATTAGAGCGGTCTTAAGGCTCCGTGGGTCCTGAACGCTCTAATATTATAACGTCATTCAGACTGTTTTTATCGTCAAAGTGTTAAAATTTTTCAATCAAGCCTGTCCTTGCGCGATGCGTCGAGACGCAACAGAATAAACAGCAGTATCGTGAATCCCCACAATGACGAGCCTCCATAGCTGAAGAAAGGCAACGGGATGCCTATGACAGGACATAATCCGATCACCATACCGATGTTTATGCATAGGTGGAATATCAATATCGACACGACACAATATGCATATACCCGTTCAAACGGAGTTCGTTGCCGTTCGGCTATGTGTATCAGCCGCAAAATCAGTATCAAAAACAGCAACAATACACCGGCTGCTCCTATGAAGCCCTGTTCCTCGCCGATAGTACAGAATATGAAGTCGGTGTGTTGCTCTGGCACGTATTTCAGTTTGGTCTGTGTTCCGTTCAGAAATCCCTTACCTGTCACGCCACCCGATCCAATTGCGATTTTTGACTGGTTTACATTATATCCGGCACCGCGCAGATTCTCCTCGATACCAAGGGCTACCTTGATTCGCATCTGCTGATGGGGCTGCAATATATTGTTATAGGCATAATTCACCGAAAAGAGGAATAATACCGACACTATGCAGAAACCTATGGACACCACAAATTTTCCGATCCTGTGGCGGAACATGGCTATACCTGTATATATCAGAGCCGCGGCGATGATTGTCAGGAAATATGCGAGTCCGTCAACATTTACCCCGCATAGACTCAATACAGTCACTACAGCACCGGAACCTACAAATCCGATAATGACATTGCGAGCTATGAACAGGTCCCGGCAATAGAACAGCAGCATCAACGAATAAATCAGCATGATGATGATGAACACAGTGAATTCGCCCATCGGAAGCCCCAGAATCAAAGGTTCCGCGAATTTCACAGCCACGACAAAGTATGTAACGGCGCAGAATACCGAAAAGAGCACCAGTCCGCTCATTCCCTCGCGATACAGCACGAATATAAGCGACACATATACCAGCGCGCTTCCAGTCTCGTTCTGCAACAATATCAGAATTATTGGCAGGAATATTATGATCAGAGCCCGGAAATAATTGCTGATCTTTGCGTTAAGCGAGAAATTATAGGAATCAAACAGTTTGGCCAAAGCCAATGCGGTGGCGAATTTACCGAATTCGGCCGGCTGCAGGCTGACAGGACCGAGCGATATCCATGAATGTGATCCCTTGATATCCGGTGCTATGAAAATGGTGAGAAGCAGCACGAACAGGACGACTATGTATATTGGATAGGCGTAGGTCTTGAATATCCGGTAGTCCATCAGCAATATTACGGCACCCAAGGCCAGCGAAAGACCTATCCACATAATCTGTTTGCCGGAAAATTCATTCAGGTCGAACAGCGAGGCATTATCAAAATCATAACTCGCAGCGTATATGCTGAGAGCTCCGGCACATACCAGCACCAGATATATCAGTACCGTGATCCAGTCAAGGCCACGGAAGCCCCCAAGGCTACTTTCAGTGTTTGGTGACGCCACTGTTCGCTATAGTATTGGATGTTAACATTCTTGTTTCGATATGCTTACGGTTTTCCGCTATGGAACCGTTCAGATACTTCTCGATTATCAGGCTGCCGATAGGCACGCCGAATGTAGCACCGAATCCTGCATTCTCCACATACACGCATACCGCTATCTTGGGATTGTGGTACGGCGCGAAACCCATGAACACCGAGTGGTCTCGTCCGTGCGGGTTCTGAGCCGTTCCGGTCTTACCGCAAACCTCGACTCCGGGCAGATTGGCCGTACGGCATGTTCCGCCCAACACGGCCATTCGCATTCCTTCGGCCACGTCCTCGTAATATTCCTTCTTGATCTTGGGGCGGTGACGCTCCTTGTATTTCGCATCAATGGTGCTGTCCGCTATCTCTTTCACCACATGTGGCGTACGGAACCAGCCCCGATTGGCTATAGTAGCGCACAGATTGGCTATCTGCAGCGGAGTGGCCAGAACCTCTCCCTGACCGATAGAGATGGATATGATGGAGTTGGCCGTCCAATTCGCTCCACGGAAGCTCTTGCTATAATAGTCGGGATTCGGGATGAAGCCTCTGCTTTCCGAAGGAAGATCGACGCCGAGTTTATATCCGTAGCCCATCTGCACCATATAGTCTTTCCACTTCTCAAGCTGTCTGGAGGGTGTTGTACCCCGCTTGTCGATGAAATTCTTCAGGCCCCAGCAGAAGTAAGCGTTACAAGATGTCTGGATTGCCGGTTTCAAAGCAATGGGAGAGCCATGACCGTGACATCCTACCCGCAATCCATTGACATACCCTCTATAACATGGATACATGGTGTGTAGGTTGACAGTGCCTTCCTGCAGAAAAATCAATCCCTGAGTAGGCTTGAACGTTGAGCCTGGAGGATATGCGCCTTGAATGGCCCGGTTATAGAGCGGCTTCATCGGATTCTTGACGAGATCAGCATAATTTTTGCCTCGGCTACGTCCCACCAGCAGTGACGGATCATAATTGGGCGATGTCACCAGGCATAGTATTTCGCCGGTCGCCGGCTCTATGGCCACAATGGCTCCGATCTTGTTCACCATCAAACGCTCGCCATATTCCTGCAAATCCCAGTCTATGCCTAATTTCAGGTTATGTCCTGAAGTCGGAGCCACATCAAACGAACCGTTCTCATATTTCCCTTTGATACGTCCGTACGCGTCCTTCATCAGAATCTCCACACCCTTGTTTCCACGCAGTGCCGTCTCGTAACTTTTTTCGATACCGAGATCACCGGTATAGTCGCCACGCCGATAATAACGATCGTTCTCTATGTCATTGGCCGATACCTCGCGTATATTGCCGAGAATGTTCGCGCCGGCTACCGTGGAATATTCCCGCACTGCTCGCTTCTGGATAAAGAAACCAGGGAACAGATATAGTTTCTCCTGTAGTTTTCCGTAATCTTCCTGCGAAAGATGCGATATCAGCTTTTGGGGAGAGTAGGCTGAATAACCGGGATTCTTGCGCGTGTCCTTCATCTCGGCCCATTTTTCCTTAAGCTGATCCTTGGTTATTCCAAGTACGCCACATAGAGCGGTGGTATCGAAAGGCGTAACATCCTTGGGAATTATCATTACGTCGTACGCAGGCTTGTTCAGCACTATCAGGCGGTCGTTGCGGTCGTACACCAGACCTCGAGCCGGATATATGGTGCGACGCAGAAAGGCATTGCTGTCGGCTCTGGCCTTATAGTTGGCGTCTCCTATCTGCAGATAGAAAAGACGCACTATGTAGATAAGGATTATGACGGTGATGAACCCGCCTACCACATATTTACGCTTTTCCAGATTATAGTCTTTTCTCACGTCTTGAGATTATGAGGCTGTCTATTGCCAATAGAATCAAAAAAGTCAACACGGCGCTGGCGGCCGACATTATGACAATCTCTTTAACGCTGGCGAAGCTGAAATATTCTATAGTGAATACCATGACGCAATAAAGAGCCGACATGGTAAGCAGATATTTTGCATATACAGCGAATCCGAGAGTAGAGAGCGACGGTACAACGTTTTTGGTATGGTCGTCGCGCGGAATATATGCGTACAGCACCGGTTTCTTCATCATAGCCAGTAACGTGCAGCTCAATGCATTCACCCCGGGAGTGTCTACAAACACATCCACCAGCAACCCTGATACAAACGCCCATGTCAGCAACCAGTCGGTCTTCAGCTTCATGGGCAGACTGACCACCACATATATGAACACGAATGCCACAGCCAATCCGAACAGCATTATACGGTTGCATACCAGCACCTGAGCAAGCACCAGCACAATCATCAACACTATATTTCCGAACAACTTCGGTCCCATATCATTATGTCTGTTTATCCGTCATTTATCCTCGGAAGTCACCACGTCGAAGGCGGCCAGCGAGTCTATCTCGTTCTTATAAATGTCCCTGATCACCCTGACGGAATTGATGGTTCGGAAATCGGATGTCAGCTTCACCTTGAAAGTGAAGAAGGAATCATCACGGCTATGCACACGGTTCAATATCACGCCAACAGGTATTCCCTCGGGGAAAGCCGTGGAATATCCGGATGTCACGATCGTATCACCCGGACTATACCTGGCATGACGTGGAATTTCCTCTACATATCCTATTTCCGGATTACGTCCTTTCCAAGACAATGAGCCTACGAAAGAGGTATCCTTGATCTTCACGGAAAAATGCTGTGTCTCGTTAAGAAGCGATATGACGCGTGCCATGTGCTTACCTGCCACATTCACGATACCAACCACACCGTTCTGATCCACCACGCCCATTCCTGTACGGACGCCGTCGTTCAGCCCTTTGTTGATTGTAAAAAAGTTTTTAGGGTGGCGGGTGTTGTTGTTGATCACTCCGGCAGCTATGTAATCGAACCTCTCCACCGTTGGAGTGGGCACACTGTCGCCGGCCGCTGCCCGTAGCTCGCGCAACTGACTCTGCAGATTCAACACCTCATTCTGCAGCATCGCGTTACGGTGCTGCAGACTTTCGTTGATGGAGTGAAGGTGGAAATATCCCGTCACAGACGACCAACCGCTATATACGGATCCCGTCACTGCATTGGCCGAGGTCATATATATCGACTGCTGATAGTTATTGTTAACTACCAGCAGAACGATGCTTATCAACACATATATCGTGAAGACAAACCATTTGGAATATTTCAGAATGAAATTCAGAAGATTGTTCATTCCGACAATCTATATTATCCGATCGGACTATATGTTTATCTAATCAGGAACGAGAAACGGTTTATATTCTTCAGGGCTACACCGGTACCCTTTGCCACCGCGTGCAAGGGGTCGTCGGGCACCTTGAATTCAATCTCGAATTTGTCCGAGAACCTCTTGGCCAGACCGCGCAACAGCGCGCCGCCGCCAGCCAGATAGATACCGTTGCGTACCACATCCGCATATAGCTCGGGAGGAGTCTGTTCCAAAGCGTCGCGGATGGCGTTCTCCATCTTCTGGATAGTCTTGTCTATGCAATGCGCTATCTCATCGTGGGTAACAGCTACCTCCATCGGAAGTGCGTTGATCTTGTTCGGTCCGCATATCACGAAGGGTTCCGGGGGATTCTCCAGATTAGGTATTGCAGAACCGACATTGATCTTAATCTGTTCGGCCATCGTGGAACCGACCTTGACGTTATGCTGATTGGCCATGTGCGCCTGTATGTCGGCCGTCAGGTCGTTGCCCGCCGTACGGATACTCTTGTTGGATACGATACCTCCAAGCGATATTACGGCTATCTCTGTCGAGCCGCCGCCTATATCCACAATCATATTTCCTTCCGGAGCCTCGACATCGATGCCGATTCCAAGGGCTGCGGCCATAGGCTCGTATATCATATATACATCGCGACCTCCGGCATGCTCGCTGGAGTCACGCACTGCGCGAATCTCAACCTCGGTCGATCCCGAAGGGATGCAAACCACCATGCGGAGGGCAGGCGAGAACCAGCGGCGCTTGTTGTTCACCATCTTGACCATGCCGCGAATCATCTGCTCTGCGGCGTTGAAGTCGGCTATCACACCGTCGCGAAGCGGACGGATGGTGCGGATGCCCGGAGGCTCCTTGCCTTCCATCTGATGCGCCGTCTCACCGACAGCGAGTAGCTTGTCTGTCTTATTCTCGATGGCCACGACACTGGGCTGGTCCACCACGATCTTATCGTTATGAATGATGATGGAATTGGCTGTACCCAAGTCCATCGCAATTTCCTGTGTAAACGAAAATAATCCCATTTGCCTTATCTAACTTGTTAATGGACAGACCAATATCGTGCGCCCAACAGGTCAGCGCACACGTCGTTGGTCTTTCAGCTTACAAAGTTAAGCAAAAATTCGCGCGTTACAAAAAAATACGTCACACGGGATTAACTTTTTTTCAATGCGTTCACAAAGTCTTCCGTTGCATGTTGCGGATCGGGGGCGAATGCGATGGCTCCGCTTACGGCTATACCGTTCACTCCGGTCGCCATCAATGGCTCCACGTCCTCAAGCCTGATGCCGCCGATTGCCACTACCGGAATCTCGATTTCATTCTTTTTCATCTCGTCACAGATGTGCCTGATTCCTTCCAGACCCAATACCGGGGCAAGATTCTTTTTCGTTTCGGTGTATCTGTAAGGGCCGACCCCGATATAGTCCACATCAAGCGTCTTGACCTTCTCCACATCCTCAAACGTATTGGCCGTAACGCCAATAACCGCACCGGCTCCCAATTGCAGACGCGCCTGAATCGGCGGCATGTCTGTCTTGCCAAGATGCACGCCTCCGGCCTGCAGTTCCTTGGCAAGCTCCACACGGTCGTCAAGAATCAGGAACGTTTCGGTCTCTATACACCAGGGCATGACTGTCTCCACCACCTGACGCACTTCGTTGTCATCGGCTTCCTTCATGCGTATCTGCACCCAGCGACATCCGCCGTTGATTACCGCGCGTATCTGATCCGTCACCGACACCGGCGACGACGTGTTCGTTATATATTGTAATGCCATAATCCAAAAATTTATGTGTTATTTCATTTAATTAACGAATCGTATACCTTAACAGTTTATCTGAGCACTTCATAATACCTGCCCCCTGAAGATTGCATAACTCAATGTCTGTAATATTCCTCAAGACATCCAAGCATGGCACCCCCGATAAACCCGGCGTCCTGCAATTCCTGGAACTTATCCGGTGTCACACCTCCCAACGCGACAACATTCTTTCCGGACAAGTGACCTTTAAGCTCATCGAGATTGAAATGGGACGTATATCCTCGTTTTGATATCGAATCATAGATGGGGGAGAGTGTCTGATACTCCAATACACACCCGGATGGAGCCGGAATGCCCAGCTCAGCTATGCCATGACATGATCTTGATATGTTGGCAACTCCTTCAGGCACCACATATTCATGGCTGTTGACCTGAACACCCCTTAATCCATATTTACGACACAGCTGAAAATGGCTATGTAAACGCAATCTGCCGTAATATGATTCAGGTATGCTTTGTATCAGATCTTCCATATCTTCGACTGCGCATCCCGGTTTTCGCAAATGCATTATGTCGATTCTTTCATCAAGCAGTCTTAATATCGATTCGCCCTCGTCAGGTCTTAAATCGGGGAGCGTGATGCCGATTTTCAGGAAACCCATTATCCTCCGAATGCAGCTGAGATAACTACGACTCTGTCGCCGTCATGCAACTGTGTATTTTCCCAATCGCAATGACGCACTATCCTGTTGTTGACCGACACTGCCGTACCGCCTCCCTTTACTCCGCGGTCATTCAGCAGTTCGGCCACTGTCTTGGTGTCATCGTTCAGTTCAACCGGCTCGTTGTTCAATTCTATCTTCATGGCTATACATCTTTGTTTACAACCACAAAGCTAATCAAAATTTACGGCACACGCAATATGTGTCATATATGGCCCGGAATTGTCACAAATCCCGCTCAAAAAAAATATGCAAAATAATGCATTGAATATCAGAACGTAGTAGAACAATCGAAAAAAGCAATAGCAAAACAATTTTTTTATTAAGATTATTTATCCTTACTTTGCATAGAGAATTCGGAAAGCGGGAGACCGGACCTTAAACGCTCAACCGCCACATCTTGAACACGCAAACACCAATGACCGACTATAACGAGCTACAAAGCAAATGGGCAAAATGCTGTGAGCTGCTCCGCGCCAACATAGGCGAGGACCGGTTCAAGATATGGTTCGCCGTAGCCCGCCCGGTCAGTTTCGACAACGGCCATCTGGTGCTGAAACTTCCGTCGGCCTACTACGCCGACCTTTACGAGGATCAGTTTGCCAATATCCTCAATGTGGCTCTGCGCAAATCTTTCGGCAACTATACGCTGGAGTTTGAATACAACATCATCGGCAACGACAACCAATCACGAGTCAAGGTACTCAGTCCTGAACGTTCCGGTTCGCTCACCAGTTCGGTGACGCGTCAGACCGAAACAGCTCCCGTTGAGAATCAGAGCAACAATTTCGATTCACAACTCAACGACAAGCTCTCGTTCGAGAATTATTGCGTAGGGGAGTCGAATAAAGTTGCCTTCACCATCGCCGAACACATTGCAAACAATCCTGAGAAACCGGAATTCAATCCATTTTTCCTTTATGGCAATGTAGGAGTTGGCAAGACTCATCTGATACAGGCAATAGGCATCCGCATCAAGGAGAGGAACCCGAAAGCCCGCGTGCTGTTCATGACCATGCGTCAGTTTCAGAATATGTATCAGCATGTGGCTCTTGATAAAAACGGCAGCATCCCGGAGTTCATCAATTATTTCCAGTCGATGGACTGCCTGCTGTTCGATGATCTCCAGGAATTGACCGGTTCAAAGAGTGCGAGCGCATTGTTTCCCATATTCAATCATCTGCATGCACATAACAAGAAACTGATATTCTCTTGCGACCGGCCTCCTCAGGAACTTGACGGAATAGCAGACCGCCTGATTGACCGCTTCAAATGGGGTATTACCGAACCGCTCCCGGCTCCGGATCTGGAACTTCGCAAGAAAATCCTTCACGCCAAAGCCGATAGAAGCGGCCTGGACCTGTCGGACGATATCATTGACCTCATCGCAGAACGCGCCACCGGTTCGGTACGCGAACTCGAAGGCATTGTTATGGGACTTCTGACACGGTCCATCAAGACCAACATGCCGCTGTCGGTCGAAATGACCAAAGAGGTGATCAGCCATACGGTTAAAACACCGGTCAAGAAGATCATCAATTTCGATATGATTGTAGAAAATACTGCGGAATATTTTAATCTGAATCCTGACAATCTGTTTTCCAAGAGCCGTATGCGTGATATCGCGGATGCACGTCAGATCGTGATGTATCTCTGCAGCAAGCACACCGATCTTTCCACACCGGCCATCGGCGCCAAGCTGAAACGCGAGCATTCCACAGTGATTTATGGTATCAAGGCTGTCAAGGACCGTATTTCATGCTCAAGGGATACCGCCACTGCAGTGGAGTCTATTGAAAAAATATTACTACGGTAAATGCAGCTACCCCCTTATATAGAAATGCGACTTACAGGTTTGTAAGTCGCATTTCTATTATTTTACTGGTCCAGGACTTCATCAAGCAATAGTCTTATGCCCTGTGGATCTGCTCCTAATTTCAGAAGGACAGGAATATCGGCTACATACGCCAGTTCGAAATCCGACTGATTCATCCTTGCGGCCGCACGATAACGGCTCACGGCTTCCTCTATACGTCCCGACAAATAAGACACATGTCCGGCGTTGAGCATATCGGTCATGTCAGATTCACTTTTCAGCAACTCGCCGTACAGCGTGTCGGCCTTGTCAGTATGTCCAGACATTAATTCGGCCCATGCAGCACCTCGGGTAGCCTCCTTCATATCAGGGTTCAGATAATGCGCGTGATAAAAATAAGCTGCAGCCTGCTCCGGCATATCTGCCATTAAAGCCGTATTGGCGGCCGTTATCATCGTCTTGACATTTCCTGAATCATGTTCCAATACCTTGTCATAATATTCCAGGGACTCCCGATAATTGCCGAGCCTTCGGTTTACGTATGCCAGTTTTTTCTCAATCCATAAGCTGTCGTCACCGAGTAACACCGACTTCATGTATGCCTCGCGGGCGCCGGTGAAGTCCTGCAGTTTCTGACAAGCGAAACCAATCTTCTGCCAGATGGAATTGTCTTCATAATTCATCTCTGACAACGCGCGGAATAGACCAAGAGACTCTTTGTAGTACTGACGTTTGAAATAGAATTCCGCCATGGTCTCGATAAACTGACCGTCATTCAGATTCCGGTCAAGACCCGGAATCTTGAGGAATTCAAGCGCCTTGGCAAATGGATTGTAGAAATCTCCCTCTTTGCGCGACAGCTTATAGAACCGATACAAATCTCGCACAGCCTTGACCGATTCATTGTCGAAATCCGGACGGGATGTGTCAGGGAGTTTCTCCTTGAGTTCCTGCGACATCTGCTCGAACTGCATATCGAACTGCTTCAGCAGCATATTGCGCTGCATTTCGGGAGCCTGCTTCAATGCCAATGCAAGCGAATACTTGTCCGAGTCGCAGATAAAGGGCGTGAAATCCGTCATCCGTCCGATGGTTTCCGACATCTTCTCGTCAAATCCCAAATCCGGATGTTTGGAATCAAAGGGCATAAACCAGTTGTTGATGCGCTGAAAGAAGGGGAAGCCTTTCAGCTGCGAGAACGTGACCATCATCAGGTCGGCTCCGTCGTTCTGCATCTCGCTCAGTTCCTCCAGCTTGCGGCCTATGCCGGTCTTGTCGAGCATCTCCTCCCATTCCGGATTGTTCTCCAATGATTCTGGATCAATACCTTTTGACATTCCTTTAAGTTTCTGAATCATCTCAGGACGCAGTTTCATGATTTCGGGCAATACCTCGTTTTTCATTTTGTCCGAAATGCGCTGTGTGTCCAGTGTTCCTGCAATGGCTTTAATTACAGTATTGACTCTCGCTGCCATATCATCGGTATCAAGCAACAATCTAATACGGTCTTTAAGACGGTCTGTTTTAGATATCCGTTCCGGCCACGCAACCATACAGACTACAACACCGACAAGAAGTCTGGCCTTGGACGAAGGCTGTAGGTCGGAATGCATCAACAGCTCTATCATCAGGTTAAGCTTCATTTCGTCAAACCATGCAGTCAAGCCAAGAGTAAGAGCCGCAATCAGCTGATACTGCAATGCAATGTCGGTATCCGGGTCTTCCATTACCTTGAGTAGCGCTTGCATGGCTGCCTTGTCCTGAAATGACAGCATTGTTGTCAGGAAGATGGTCTCAAGCAACTCATAGCGTTCGCGTGACATATCTACGGGAATATTCTGTACCATTCCGGCAAGCGCTATCTGAGCCATCAATTCCCTGTATCTCGTCAAAGACGCGTTTAGATTTCCTTTGCGCAATGACAGAAGGCGCTGTGACGAATAATAAACGCCAGGCTCCTCCGCTTTACTTCGTCGGGCCAATGCATCGGAAACAGTGCGCAACTGCTCGGCCAGATCTCTAAGCATTGCTGACCGGGTAGGGTCCGGCTTCCCTTCAATATAGTATCGTCTGAGATATCCGTACGACTGCGAAGCGGAATTAAGTCGGTTCAGAGATTCATAATCGCCGCTCTGTTGCGCCACATCACGCAAATCGCGGATTGCTCGATTCAGCATTCCGCTATCTATGTCGCTTTCTATCTGCTTAAGCTTCCTTTCTGTATCATTCATATTATTCGATAACAAATAATGCACCAAAAATCCACCAGTCCATACAGGATTGGCACACCTTGTTTAATCCGTCCCGACATCCGCCCCGATATAGTAACGCAAAAGCGCGCCTACAAATTTGTCAGCCGGCTCCGTTGTTTCAAATATTTTTGCTAATTTTGCAGTCGATATGTAGGCCCTATGCCGTATGGATTGAGGTCTTACTGCAATTTTTCACTGATTTTAGTACTAAATACTATGGTAATACAAAGATGGCAGTCGGTACTTCTGCTGATTGCGGCCGTTGTGATGGGCTGCTTTACTTTCATGTCGCTCGGACAGGTACAGTTGCCCGACTATACCTGCAATTTCACTACTCTCGGTTTTGACATAGAGGGCATTGCCACCGACGGTGGTCCTACCGGCTTCGTGGCGCACACATGGATATTCTTCGCGGTGTCCATGCTCAGCTTCATCATTCCGTTTATCGCGATATTCTGCTTCAAAAACATGCGGTTGCAGAAGATACTCTGTCTCATCGAAATCCTGTTCCTGGTGGCTGTGATATCCATCGGCGCCATATACGGTTATTATACTTTCCCGCAGGCCTCCGTCAGCTGGTCGTCGCTCATCATCGCGCCGTTCCTTGCAATCGTGGCCGATATACTGGCATATAACAGAATCTGTGCCGACGGTCGCAAGTTGCGGGCAGCCGACAGACTCCGATAGGTAAATATTACCTCATAATATAAGTTACACCGGGGTGGAGAATGAGTTGTCATTCTCCACCCCGGTCTTTTGTTTCATACCGTGTATTACAGAGAATTATGATAGGATACCAATATAGCACGCACCCTGCAAAAAATCCGGGAGCATGACTTGAACCATTATTTGTCAGCATTGTTAAAATAGAAAACGAAAAACACAAATACTGTTAATTGCAATTCATAAACTTTTCGCATGGGTCACGAGTTATCATGCCGACACGAAATCTTAATCAGAGTGCAATGAACCGTAAACACACTTTCTATGAAAACACAAACGTTATCAATGCTGCTGTTAGCGATGTCACTGGCGATTCCTGGCATAGCTCAAGACACAGTTCCACAGCTTACCGATGACAACGGAAGCAAAATCGAGTTCAAACGCACTGACGCGGCAACCCGTGAAATCCTGAACAGGCACCGTCCGGTAGAAAACAAAGCCATTCCCGCACCTTCATTTGCCGTGAAGACGCGCAACAATAAGTTCATCATGACTATTGGAGGAAGCATCAACCTTATCCTGGGCTATGACATCGGCAACAATCTGTACAAACAGCCGGATGCCGGCATCGGATTCGTGACTTCGGCCATTCCCGTACCATCCGTGAAAGGCCATCGAAGTGATTTTTATATCAATCCGTTCAACAGCGCGGTCGACCTGCAGATAGTGGGACTTGCCAACACCAAGAATGAAATAAGCGCGTATGTAAAGTTCGGCACCAACGGCAACAACCTGAACCTGATGCTGTTGCGTGCATATATGACATGGCGTGACTTTACATTCGGCGAGAAATTGACTTTGCTGCAGGACTGCTACGCATGTCAGCCTCCCACAATCGATCCGCAGGGTCCTTCGGGATGTGTGTCGAACGTGGCATACGAGATAAGCTATACGTCTCCGAGCTACAAAGGATTCCGCTACGCCATCGGTCTGGACATGCCCACATATTATTCATCCGCCGGTATATACAGAGGCCATGATTATCCCAAATTCGACGGTACTCAGGTCACAGACTATCAGGATGCCGAGCAACTTATCCCCGACATACCGGCATGGGTGGAATACAGCTTCTCGCAATGGAACAGAATCCGAGTTTCCGGCATACTGAGGAACTTCGCATATAAAGACATGATTGCAAACAAAACGCGGCACATGGTAGGATGGGGCGCCATGCTGTCCGGCAATCTGAGTCCGTCCGACAAGTTTATATTCTATTATCAGCTTGCGTACGGCCAGGGTATCGGCAATTATTTACAGGATATAGCCGGAAAGCCCATATCGTTCGTTCCAAAGGACGACGAACCCGGCAAAATGAAGGCATCTCCTATGATGGGATGGAACGTCGGGGTATCGTTCAACGCCACTTCCAAACTGCAGTTCAACGCCATGTTCTCGCAAAGCCGTATATGGGGTGTTTCCGACTACTGCAAGGCGCTTCCCGATTCGGAGAATTACAAATACGCTCTTTATGCAGCTGCAAACTGCTTTTACAACATCACGCCATATCTGCAGTGCGGCATCGAATATCTGTGGGGTCATCGCCAGACCTGGGGTAAAGGCGGTGCCAACGACAACCGTATTCAGACCCAGCTCCAATTCTCTTTCTGAATCCCAGTCTCGGCCCTCGGGAACCATAGGTCGCTTCCGACAGCTGTATTTCAATCACTGATTCATTTTATCAAAACCATACCATTATGTTACAAATCAAATCAGGCTACGGGAACCAGACCTTACCGCTGTGGGCTGTGTTCAATCTATACGTAATATACGTATGTACGTCCATTCCCGGACTGGCCATCACTCCGATCATGAGCGATCTGACCAAGATATTCCCGGGCACCACACAGCTGGAGTCACAGATGCTCGAAATCGGGCCTAACATAGCGGCTATCCCATTCGTCTTTCTCGGTGGATGGATAGGCATGAAGTTCAACAACAACAAGCTGACCACCTGGACATGTCTGTTCTATGGAATATGCGGCGTTCTGTTCTTCTTCGTGCCGAATATGATCACGCTGATTATCCTCAGCTTCCTGATCGGTATCGCCGCTGGTATCCTGAGTCCTCTTTCATCTGCATTTATTGCCGATATGTTCGGCGGCGAAAAGAGAACCAAACAATACGGTTACACATCGGCCACACTGAACCTGGTGCTGATGGCATGCGTGATAGCCACGGGGTATTTGGCAAAGATCAACTGGCGGCTGCCTTTCATGATCTATCTGCTGCCCATTGTGCCGCTGTTCTTCGCTAAACGCTTCGGAAAGTATATTCCCTCCCCGAAAGCCTCCACAGGACAGACTAAAGAGAAATACAAGTTCTCGCAGCAAGTGGATGTATGGATGCTGACACGCTACTGTCTGTACTATTTCTTCATCACGCTCGTGATCGCATCGATATCCATGTATATCCCGTTCCGTTTCACAAACTCGTCTACGGCCGGCGACCTTACGTCCATACTTTTCTTCGGAATCATGGCGTCAGGATATACGCTCAACTGGTGTGTCAAGAAGTTGCTTCGTGGTCATGTCGCCATTCCCGTCATGGTCTTCACGGTCCTGGGATTTGCTATTATCTCATTGTTCAAGAGTCCGGTTCTGGTAGGAATCGGCATCCTGATCGCAACATATTTCTACGGAATAGCCCAGCCATACTATTATGACCGTCTGTCGGTGGCCTCTACCCGAATCGCCCTGACTCTGACACTGGCCATCTTCGCATCCATGGACTCCATCGGCAATGTCGTCGCTCCGTTCGTAATCGACGCCATAGCCAAGATATTCCACCGCTCCACAAGTACCGACCCGAACATCGCTTTCTGGATCTGTACGTGGATGTCAGTCGCAGTTCTGGCTGCCGTGATAGTATATGAGGTGATAGTTCATGCTCGCAAACATGTGGCAAGCGCCAATACCGTAAAACTTCAGGCATCTACCGCCGCGCACAACGCACAATCCGCTCTGGATTCCGAAGTGAGGATTGCTGCCGCCAACACAGCCAACAATCATCCTGCAGCCCCGCTGACTGCCGCCGCATCGAAGGCAACCGACTTCAATACCGCGAAAGGCACCACTGCCGGAAAATAAGAGTTTATACAGGTTCCGGGCCGGGACAACTCGCCCGGAACCGTCATATCGTTAAAACCAATTATCCTTTTTATTAATACTATGTACACACCAAAATTCAAAAACACTGCTCCCGAGGAGTATGTACTCAACGAGTACACCAAGGGATATTCACAGTGTATCGACAACAACTGGAACTTCGCCATCTACGCACAGGATCCGACGGTGAGCATATACCAGAATGAGTATAACGCCGGCTACGTGCAGGGCAAAATCCAGGGAAACGCCATGATCAAGGCCACCCGTAACAACACGTGGCGTTGGTACGTCCTTGACGAGGGTCCGGGCGCCAATTCCGTGACTCCACCGGCCGGTGCCGTGGAACAGGCAGTGAAGGCCCTGACGGACAATTACAACTACATGACCGACTATGTGGAGAAAAAGCAGGGCGACCGCCACATCCAGGGCCTGATCCGACTCATGTACCGTATGCTCGGCATATATCACGGCGCAGCCGACAAGGAGGCGCTGAAGGACGTGACATTCGACAATCTGAAAATGTCGAATATGACTCCCGATGAACTGAAAATGAACTCCGGCGACGATCCGCTTACGTTTATAGACATCTATTTCCTGAACGCCCAGATGGACCTGTGGGACGCCATCGGCAAGGAACTGGGCATAGACTTCAACGATGTTGAGAAAAGCGACAAGGAACATACCCTGCAGACCAAGGAAGATCTGGAACGTATGTCGAAGGACGACCGTCTCAAACCTGGACGCTGCTCCGGATTCGTCACACGTCTCGACAACGGCGAGATACTATGGTCGCACACGTCATGGTGCTGTTTCTTCGCCCAGAGCTGTGCCGTAACCTACGTGATAGGCGAGGACTTCCTGACTCAGAACTCGTTCTGCCCGGGTCAGTTCGGTTCGAACACCGACTTCGGATTCAACGGACACGGAATCGGATTCAACGAGACTACGGAGACATACTTCTATAACGAATCCAAGACACTGGGTCTCTGGCTGACATGGCGCGCGGCTGCGGCCGAGGCATTCGCCACTTCCATCGATGACTTCTACGACTATGTGACTCTTGACAACACCGGCACTTACCTGAACGCATATATGCTGGTGGACGCATATCGCGGGGAGTTCGGACTGATAGATATGAGCTATGCCCGTTTCGCTCTGTTCAAGGGCAATGGCAAGAACCTGACGGTAAAGGATTCGACCGGCTACGAGCCTAACTTCCTCGACTATGACAGCCACATGATCAGTCCATCGCACGTGCTCGGATGCAATATCCCGATATACAAACGGATATGGCGAGAGCTTCAGACCATAGACGGCGCTCCGAAACGCCGTTATCAGCTGTACCGACACATCGGCGGAGTCCAGACCATGGATGATGCCAAGAATCTGATCACGTACAATGGCGATCTGGAACCGATATCCATAGCAGGACGATGGGACAAGAACTACGGCACTTCAGAATTCCTGCGTTATCAGCCCCACGGATCTATCGACGCCAAGGTGTTCGGCACGGAGGAGATAAAGCAAGTTCTGGCGTCGCTGTCCATGAAGCCTTCCAAGGATGGCGCCAAGACTTCGTTCTGGATGCGTTTCGGCAGCGTGAAGCTCGACGGCACTCCCTTCATCTGGTCAGACTCGATATGGGCCAAGTTCAAGCAGCCCGAGGAGGTAGACTTCATTCCGGACGCTATCGACGGCGCCTGGAACAGAGTGAAACTATTCATGGAATGATACGGATAGCCGCACACTCTATATTAACCGCATATTAACTAATAATATTCGTTTGCGTTCCGACGCAAATTACCGATATGGCTAAATACACACCAAAATTCAAGAACACGGATGCGACGCAGTTCATCCTGGACGAATACACCTGTGGTTTCGCACAGTGTATCGATAATAACTGGAACTTCGCCATCTACGCACAGAATCCCGACATACCCATCTATCAGAATGAATACAATGCCGGCTATGTGCAGGGCTATGTGCAGGGCAACCCGATGATCGTGGCCACGCGCAACAATTCGTGGAGGAACTTCCTGATCGGTGCCACACCCCAGGACAACCTCAATATCGACGTACATCCCGAATATCTGACGGCTTCGGCCGAAAGCCTGATACAGAACTACAACTATACCTACGAAGTGCTGGCAGGCAAGCAGGATGACCCTATGTACCGTAACATTACCCGTCTGATGTTCCGTATGCTGGGTATATATGACGGTGCAGCAGGCAATGATCCGCGCAAGAACGTTCAGTTCGGCGATCTGGCACTGGCTAAGTTCCCGGCAGAGCAGCTGAAGTTAGGTTACGACAAGGATGCCCTTACCTATATGGACGTGGTCTTCATCAACATGCAGTACGACCTGTTCGATGCAGTAGGGGATAAGATCGGACTTGTGATGGGCTACGGTACGGCCAAGAAGGCAAAGGACGCCGCCGACCAGTCCGACCACTGCACGGCCTTCACCAAGATGATGCCTGACAGGAATGTGTTCTGGACTCACAATTCCTGGTGTTGCTTCTGGGCCCAGAGCTGTGCCGTCACTTACGTGATAGGCGACGACTTCGTGACGCAGAATGCCAACTGTCCGGGCCAGTTCGGGTCGAACACCGATTTCGGATTCAACGGCAACGGTATCGGCTTCAACGAAACCACGCATGTCGATCTGTATGACAAGACTAAACTCGACGGCATCTTCCTGGCCTACCGTACCGCCGCTGCCGAGCAATTCGCACACAGCATTCAGGAATTCTATAATTACTGCAAGCTGGACAACACCGGCACATATCTGAGCGGATATCACCTGGTGGACGCCAACACGGGCGAAATCGGTCTGATCGACATGTCGTACAACCGCTTCGTGCTGTTCGTATGCGACGGCAAGGAGGTGAAGATGACGGACTCCACCGGCTATGTGCCCAATCACCTGGACTATGACCATCACCTGGTCACCCCGACGCACATATTCGGAGTCAACCAGCCGGTTTCCTGGTGGGTAGGCTATGAACTGGAGAGCATGAACCTGCGTCCCATGCGTCGAAACCAGCTGTGGGACCGTATCGACACAGTGCAGGATATGGACAGTGCAAAGGCACTTATCACTTACACCGAGGATAGGGAGCCACTGTCAGTGTACGGACGCTGGGACCTGGGATACGGCACTACGGAAATGGCAAGAATGCGTCCCGACGGATCGGTGGATGCCAAGGCCGGGTCGCGCGAGCTGATTCAGGACACGCTGAAGAACCTGAGCCGCATCCCGGACATCAACGGCACGAAAACGTCGTTCTGGATGAAATTCGGTACGGCGCATGTCCGCCAATTGCCGTTTATATGGAGCGAAAGCCCCTGGGCATACATGAAGCAGGACGAGTCCGTGGATTTCGTTCCCGATGCCCTTGACGGCAGATGGAACCGTGTTAAAATGTTTATGAAATAACATTGCAGATGATGCCGGGCACAAAGGCATGGCCATCCGGCCTTTGGCTTTTGTGCCCGGATATTCACATTAACGTTGACAATGAACCTCACTCTTAATTCAGACATAGCATGAAACCTATTCAGACTGGCAAGCTTCCGCTTGACCCAACGGCATATATCGCCATCCTGTCGCTTTCGCTGATTGTCAATCTGCCGGGACTGGCCATAACGCCCATGCTCGACACTTTGGCACGCATATTTCCGGATTCAAGCGCATTGGAAAAACAGTTGCTTACAATGTTGCCGAACCTTCTTATCATTCCATTCGTGCTCATGTCCGGTAAATTGTCGACAACGAACCATAAGAAGATATTGATCACATCGGCACTGCTGATTTTTGCAGGCTCGACCGTGGGGTACATGTTCTCCACATCGATGCTCGCTCTGATTATATTCAGCTGTACATTAGGAATCGGTGCCGGTATTCTGGTTCCCTTCTCCACGGGTTTGCTGTCGGACACGTTTGCCGGCAAACCCCTTATGAAACAGATGGGCCTTCAGAGCGCCATCTCCAACCTCACCCTGGTGCTCGCCACATTCGCCGTGGGTTGGCTGGCCCGTGTTGACTGGCATGCTCCGTTCCTGGTCTATGCCGTATGCATCGTGCCTCTGGCCCTCGTCAATTTCATCGGTCGCGTGCCGATGAGCGAACTCGATCCTACCAAGGCAGATATGCAGAATTATGTCGCCACTCCGACGGACGCCCCTTCGTACAAATGCAATAAGAACGGTGTTGACGTGCGACGGATGGTGGCCCTCTTTGCAGCCTATTTCCTGCTTACTTTCGGCACCATATCCATATCGGAGTATCTGCCGTTCCTTGCCCAGGACCGTGGCTTCAATCCATCCGTGACCGGCTCGCTGACGTCCATTTTTTTCCTGATGGTGTTCTTCTGCGGAGTGGGTCTGACTCCTATAGTAAGGATGCTTCGGGGCAATACCGTGCTGGTGTGCACATTCCTGTGCCTGCTTGGAATGACAGTAGTAGCCATTTCCCCGAATGTCACGCTGGTAGGTGCCGGTGTTGTGATTGCAGGTATGGGATACGGAGCGCTGCAGCCGCTGTTCTATAATAAGGCGACCCAGTGCGTAAACCGCCCGTCGCTTACCACGAAAGCTCTTTCCGTAATTCTCACAGCAAACTATTCGGCGATTGTGCTTGAACCGTTGATTACACAAGGAATCTGCAAATTGTTCCATAAATCGGTAGACAGCACTTTCCCGTTCTTCATCAGCGTAGCGGTCTGTGTAATATTCCTTATATTCGCATTCCTGCTGAGACATACCTTCATAGGTACCATCTCCAACACATATTACCAGAAGCAGGTTAATAAATAATGTGACAACGGCATTGTTTTCTTCATTCCACTTTAAAGTCTATTGATATGAAATACGTAGATTGCGGCTGCGGGAAAATCCCGTATATTTCCCTGCTGGCCATCCTTTCCATTTCGCTGACGGTAAACCTTCCGGGGTTGGCGATATCGCCGATCATGGGCAAGCTGGATGATGTGTTCACCAATGTCACTGAGCTCGAAATACAGTTGCTCACCGTCTTGCCTAACCTGGTGACAATTCCGTTTATTCTATGCTCGGGAAAATTCTGCACGCCTAAAAACCAGATGTGGATACTCGGCATCGGTCTGGTGATATATGCTGCGACCGGAATACTATACTTTTTCGCCAAGACCATGACGGAACTGATAGTGCTGAGCTGTCTGTTAGGTGTGGGATGCGGCCTGATCATACCGCTTGCGGCCTCTTTGATTTCCGAATACACGGTCGGAAAGGCGCGGACGAAAGCTCTGGGTATGAAATCCGGAGTCAGTAATTTCATGGTGATTTTCGCCACATTGTTTGTCGGCTGGGTTGCAGCCTACAACTGGCATTTCGCATTCATAGTGTACATGATACCTATAATTCCGTTATGCCTGGTGCCCTTTATGACCCGCAGCTACATCTATACCCACCGCATCGACTATCCTGGAGAATTTGTTCCTCCTGTCAAAGAACCGTCCAGACCGTCTGACCAGGACATAGCCCAGACGAAAAAGACAGGTAAACCGGCCGGCCCGAATTTCCATTTTCAAGGCAAGACGGCGCTTGCCCTGCTGTTCGGTCTCATGGCCCTCTATTTCATAGCCACATACGGTACCGAAGTGGTAAGCTATTACCTTCCGTTTGCCATGAAGGATTATGGACTCGACACCACCGATGTTGGTGTGGCCACCGCCATGTATTTCGCATCCGCCACTCTGTCCGGTTTCATTCTGCCTCAGGCCATCAGAATCTGTAAGAAGTGGACCATGGAATTGGCATTGCTGCTCGTGGTGTTCGGACTCTTTTTCGTAGGGCTGGTACATGCGTACTGGGCATATATAGCCGGGATTTTCATCATGGGACTCGGTTACGGAATAGTCCAGCCTTTGATTTACGACAAGACATCGTACGTCGCGCCGAATACGGCAAAACAGAACGCATACTTCTCCTACCTCCTCACATGCAACTATGTGGGTATTTCAATAGTACCGTTCGTTATATCGGGCGCACGCCATCTGTTCCATTCGGACAGTGTCAACTTCTCGTTCATATTCAACGGCTGCATCATTCTGATAGTGCTGCTTGTCGCAATCTGGAAACGACACAGTTTCGTGATTGAAGCGGATGCCAACAGTTATGAAGACCAGCCTTCCAGCCTGGGACGCGTTGCCGACCCAAAGACGCTGCAACGGCAATAAACATTATTATATGAAGAAAGAGGCGCTTCGGGCGCCTTTTTTTCTGTTTATCCTCTTTTTGAATACATTTTGAATAATCAAGGCGTCAAATGTTTTAATATTTCAGTACTTTTTATTAACTTTGCTAAATAAATTTAAAAGAAGAAAGATATCCTTTCACGTCATCAAGGACTGTGAACGGTTTTTTAGCGCAATATGGCAACAGAACTTAAGAACTTCACGAAGCGTGCGGATAATTATTCGCAGTGGTATAACGAGTTGGTAGCAAAAGCCGATCTTGCAGAGCAGTCGGCAGTAAGAGGGTGTATGGTAATCAAGCCTTACGGCTATGCCATCTGGGAAAAGATGCAGCGTCAGCTGGACGACATGTTCAAGGCCACCGGGCATCAGAACGCATATTTCCCGCTTCTTATTCCAAAATCGTTCCTGAGCCGCGAAGCCGAGCACGTAGAGGGCTTTGCCAAGGAATGCGCCATCGTGACCCACCACCGTCTCAAGAACGACCCCGAGGGCAACGGCGTGATAGTGGACCCCGAGGCCAAGCTTGAGGAGGAACTCATAATCCGCCCCACATCCGAGACCATCATCTGGAGCACTTTCAAGAACTGGATACATTCTTATCGCGACCTGCCGCTGCTCATCAACCAGTGGGCCAACGTGATGCGCTGGGAGATGCGTACACGCATGTTCCTCCGCACCGCCGAATTCCTGTGGCAGGAAGGCCATACGGCCCACGCCACACGCGAGGAGGCAGAGGCAGAGGCACGCAGAATGCTTGAGGTTTACGCTACTTTCGCACAGGATTTCATGGCCATTCCCGTCATCAAGGGTGTAAAATCGGCCACCGAGCGTTTCGCCGGTGCCCTCGACACCTACACAATCGAGGCCATGATGCAGGACGGCAAAGCGTTACAGTCGGGTACGTCACACTTCCTTGGCCAGAACTTCGCCAAGGCGTTCGACGTAACGTTCATGAACCAGGACAACAAGCCCGAATATGTATGGGCATCATCATGGGGTGTATCCACTCGTCTGATGGGTGCTCTGATCATGACACACAGCGATGACAACGGTCTGGTATTGCCTCCCAAGCTGGCGCCTATCCAGGTTGTGATTGTGCCTATCTACAAGAACAACGACGGCCTCAAGGCTATCTCTGAGAAGGTACAGCCCCTAATCGAAGAACTCCGCGCCAAGGGAATCAGTGTCAAATATGACGATGCTGACAACCGTCGTCCCGGATTCAAGTTCGCCGACTATGAGGTAAAGGGCGTTCCTGTTCGTCTGGCAATAGGACAGCGAGATCTGGAACAGGGCACGGTCGAAATGATGCGCCGCGACACCCTGCAGAAGGAGACCGTTCCTTTCGACGGCATCGCCGACCACATCGTAGAGGTCCTCGACGACATCCAGAAAAGCCTGTATCAGAAAGCTCTTGACCGCCGCATCCAGAAGACCATCACCGTAGACACCTACGATGAGTTCAAGAAAAGAATCGAGGAAGGAGTATTCATCATGGCCCATTGGGACGGAACTCCAGAGACCGAGGCTAAGATCAAGGAAGAAACTAAAGCAACTATCCGCTGCATCCCGTTCGATTCCGACAAGACTCCCGGCGTATGCATGGTGACCGGCAAACCTTCCGAACAACGAGTACTGTTCGCTCGCAGTTATTGATACCTTAACCTGAAACACACATCAGTCGACATCATGAATAAGAACAAAAGGCATTATATTACTACGGTCGCCATAACGATATGCTCGGCAGGAACTTTAGCCGCTCCTCTCTCTGTCGAAGACTATTGCCAGCCCGACCTTACGCGGCCGATCAGCGTCAAGACGCCGACGCCACTGGCCGACGGCATGTCTTATTCCGCGATATCGGCTGATGGACGCAGCATCGAGTCATACAGTTTCAAGACCGGTAAGAAACTGGAGACTCTGTTCAGCCTCGACACTCAGAAGGGCGATGTCAAGATAGATTCGTTCGACGGATACTCCATATCCGACAACGGCCGCAAGATTATGCTGTGGCAGGAGACTTCCAAGATATACCGCCATTCGTTCTATGCGGAGTATTACGTATATGATACTTTCCGCGGCACGATGCAACGTGTTTCGACCGGCGGCCCGCAACGTGGCGCGACCATGAGCCATGACGGCCTTCAGGTGGCATATATGCGCGACAACAACCTATGGATCTCCAATCTGGATTACGGCACCGACAAGGCCATAACCAAGGACGGTGAATTCAATAAAGTAATTAACGGAATTCCCGACTGGGTATACGAAGAAGAATTCGGCATGCAGACCGCCATGGCCTGGAACGCCCAGGACAATGTGCTTGCATTCATTCGTTTCGACGAGTCGGAAGTACCTGTATATAGCTTTGACAACTATAAATCCTACTGCGACGCCGATCCGCTGACGGATGTGTATCCCGAAAGCTATTCGTACAAGTATCCGTTGGCAGGCTATCCCAATTCCACGGTGACTGTTCTGGCCTACCATGTCGACAATCAGACAGTGAAGCAGATGGATATTCCCATTGGCAAGGACTACGTGCCGTCAATGGAGTTTGACGGTACAGGTACGAATCTGATGGTGATGACCCTGAACCGTGACCAGAATTCTCTTAAGCTTTACAAGGTGAATCCCGGTAGCACGGTCGCCAAAGTAATATATACGGAATCGAGCGACGCATGGCTCAGCCCGGCTGCATACCAGATGGGGGAGTATGGCGACAAATCATTCTTCATCGGTAGCGAAAAGTCCGGTTACCGCCATCTATATGAGTACGACTACAGCGGAAACTGTCTGCGTCAGGTCACAAAAGGGGAGTGGAACGTGACGAACTTCTACGGTTGCGATCCCCGTACAGGCACTGTATATGTGCAGACCACCCAGCTTGGTCCTGTCAACCGCAACATTGCCGCCGTAGAGCGTACCGGCAAGACGACTATCCTCGACAATACGCCCGGAACCGAGAACGCGTGGTTCAGCAACGACTGCCGCTATTACCTCCGTTCTTACAGCAATGCCGTCACTCCTCCGGTGTTCACTCTGTGCGACAGCCGCGGCAAACAGCTGACCGAGGTTGAGAATAATGCTCAGTATGCAGCCAAATATGCATCGGCTCCCAAGAAAGAATTCCTTCAGATTCCTAATGCCGAGGGCGAAATGATGGACGCTTTCATCATCAAACCTGCCGATTTCTCAGCAAGTAATAAGTATCCGTTGCTGATGTATCAGTATAACGGTCCGGACTCTCAGGAGGTATTGAATGCGTGGCGCATGGAAGGCATTTATTATCTGGCATCGCAGGGTTATGTCGTAGTGGCTGTGGATGGACGCGGAACCGGCAACCGCTCCCGTCAATGGGCCACTTCCGTTTACCGCCGGCTTGGACAGCTGGAAACCAAGGACCAGCTTGCAGGCGCAAAATGGATGAAGCAGCAAAGCTATATCGACCCCGAACGTACGGCATGCTTCGGATGGAGCTATGGCGGCTATATGACACTTATGGAACTCGGGGATCCAGATTGCACGTTCAAGGCAGGCGTGGCTATGGCGCCCGTGACCGACTGGCGGTTCTACGATTCCGTCTATACAGAACGATATATGACCACTCCGCAGCAGAACGAATCTGGTTTTGACCTGGCTTCGGCTCTTAACAGGACACAGAATATTAAAAGTCGGCTGCTTATCATGTCCGGTACAAGCGATGACAATGTTCATTTCTATAATACTCTGAAATATACATCTAAGCTATATTCTCAGGGAACGGTATTCGACATGATGGCCTTGACCGGATTTGAACACAGTCTGCCCAAGTGTAATGCGAGGACGATGCTGTTCAAAAAAATATGTGATTTCTTAGACCAATATGTTCGCTGAGACGTTGAATATATAGGGTTTATAGATATCACCATGATGGCGTGACCTTGATGTAAAACGACAATGCACGACTTGGAAAAAATAAGTAGTTCAAGGCTTTTTGCCTTCTGGAAGAACTTCTGTATCGGCATTCTGGTGTTGATGGGCACCATGCTGCTGGCGCAGGTTCTCCCATACTACTTTGCGCCGATTCCTTCATTAATTGGAGCTGCCGTGCTTTACACCATGCTATACAACAACCGGCTGGAGGATAATCCCAGCTGTATGGTGATGATTTATGCCCTGTTCTATTGCCTCATTACTTACTCATTCGTCACGATAATCCTCAATCTGATGTATATCTGGGGAATGATGGAACTGCCTAAGGAATTGACATTCATCGCACCTCCTTATATACCGTCATTGCTACTGGATCCGATATGTTTCGTCACATTCGGCATCATTATGCTCCGACTCAATTCTCTGAGCTTTTGCATGGACTGCAAGTTCAAGAACGGACTCTCCATAGACCGCGGGAAATTGGGACAGATTCTGCATCATGAGTCCCGCATACAGATTCTTAATCTGTTGTGTGTATTCGGGGGGCTGTCGATTATAGTCTGGGCCTATTACTTCACTCTTTACGACAGATCGGCCGATATAAATACGCGCGACCGATACATCTTCTTCTGGCTCAATCTTGTTATATTCCTTATAGACGGTATGTATTTCGCAGCAAGATATTATAACATTTATCTGGATCAGAAGGAGAGGGGCAACATCATCACGGAGGAGGAACTAAGCGATATGACCACGAAGACATATCTGCGATTCTATGTTATATGCGACAACAGCATCTATGTCAATCCCAAGACCGTAGATCCGCAAATGCCTTTCCGCAACATCATCGACACACCATTCGTGACAAAACGCAATGTGAACGGTATATCTACCTATGAGGTCAACGATGTGATCCACAACATGGTGCAGCATCCGGGACACCTCAAGTTCTTCTATGGGCGCCGTAATCCCGACATGCAGAAACATCGTCTGCTCAGGTATTTTTATTTCCTTGACGGTAAGCCTGAGGATTATCCGGAACTTAACATCACAGGCGAATGGATGGACTTCAGCCGTATCAAGAGCATTTATAATTCTAGTCCTGCGCTTATGGCCGGCACATTCCTGGCGGATATGTCAAGAATGTCGACAGTGGTGCTGACTCAGAAAATATTCGATGACCGGGGATTCCGTAAAATCAAGGTCAAGTCGTATCAACCCAATTACGACCTGAAGGAAGTCCGTGATAAAGACTACGATTTCCAAGACGACAAATGGATTCGTGTGGCCATGTTCAATTCCGATACCAAAGGATTCCACGTACGCCGAATATGGCAGAAGATGCTGAACAATAACAAGCAAAGTGCCTCGTGGCGTCAGTAACCGACATGATTATTCCTTCCCAAGGCAACGCCGATGTATTACGCGCCATTGCTGTTGTCGGCCCCACTGCCTGTGGTAAGACGCACAGGGCCGTACAGTTGGCCTCGATTCTCAACGGTGAGATTATTTCGGCCGATTCACGACAGGTATATAACGACATGGACCTTGGCACAGGAAAGGATCTGGATGAATATGGCGATGTCAAATACCACCTGATAGATATCTGTCCTGCTGGCTCAAGATACAATCTTCATAAATATCTCCGGGACTTCAATCTGGCGTTCGCCGATATTCAGACTCGCGGCAAACGCCCCATTATCTGCGGAGGATCCGGCATGTATGTCGAACATGCACTCAATGGTATCTCGCTGCCGGATGTTCCGGAAAATACAGAATTAAGACATTCTCTTCACGATAAATCTCTTGACGAGCTCGCCGCTATTCTGGCTGGGTACAGACAGCTGCATAATGTCACGGACATTGACTCCAGAGCCAGGGCTATCAGAGCCATAGAGATACAGGACTATTATCTTCGCCATCCCAAGGAGGCTATATCCACTTCACGCCGAAACGCGAAGCCTATCGACGCCTTGATAATAGGTCTTGATATTCCCAGGGAAGAAAGACGGGTACGAATATCGAAACGACTGAAACTAAGACTTGACAACGGCTTGATCCGCGAGATTCAGGAATTGCTCAATTCGGGCATTGATGCCGAAGACCTGATATATTATGGTCTGGAATACAAATACGTCACCCTTTACGTGATGGGGGAGCTGTCATATCAAGAAATGTTCAATCAACTTGAAACAGCAATCCATCAGTTTGCCAAACGTCAGATGACATGGTTCCGAGGAATGGAACGACGAGGATCGACCATACACTGGTTGCCATACGACCTTGACGATGCCGAATTTATAACTCGCGTCAGTGAACTGCTTTGACCGACATTCGACACCCGTATTCATAAGATACTGAAATTTCCTTGCTTTCGCAGTGAACAATTCGGCCCGCTAAAACGGTTATATCATAGAAACAATTCTTAACAGTCCAAGACTGTTTAAAATTAGATACTATGATTACCGACAAGATTAAATTCAAACCCGGATATGCAAAAGCCGACAGCAAGACATTCGCTTCGGCCGGAGTGGAGGTCGAAGGGCTCGATCCTCAGATAATATGGCGTAACCTCACTAATATCAGCGTATGGCCGCGCCTCTCCGAAGATATTGTCGACATCCAGTATGAGGATTCTGCCGACAACGATCCCCATCTGTTTGACAAAGCCCAGTTCAACTATACATTGACATCCGGCAAGCGTGTCGTGGCACAGGTCATCGAATTCTCACATCCTAAGGACGATCGACCGGGTCGAATGGCATATCAAGGAACAGTCTTTGACGGCGATCGCCGCATCAACGAAATGGTTGCTGAGTTTATGATAGGAGTTCCCGACCATAAAGGCATTCTTTCCGTTGAAGCAGCCTCATCGGCCAAAGAGGAGAGTGCCGACGCTCCGAAGCGTAACTACGGCGACGAACTCAAGAACTTCCTCGTAAATCTGGCCGACTGGTCGAAAAAACATCGTTAATACACATCTCTGATCTAAAAATACAATTACCCTGCAAGTGCGTCCCAGGTAACAGCGGGATGCACTTTTAGTTTTTAGCAAAATATGGTGCTTTTACGTTTTTGCTAAAAACCTGAATCTTAGAATAATAATAAAATAGCGCAAAAAAAGTTGTTTTTGGGGGTTATTTTTTTGCCCGAATATTTGGTCAGTTATGAAAAAAGTTGTAATTTTGCAGTGTCAAAAGGGACAGAGATAAGGCCAAAAGCCAAATCGAAACCAAAGACAAAACATTGCCTTGTGGTGTAATGGTAGCACACCGGATTCTGGTTCCGTTTGTGAGAGTTCGAGTCTTTCCAAGGCAACTTTAAAACCTATCCATCAACCGGATAGGTTTTCTTATTATATAGCTATCTGAATACGAATGCCGGTCTCCGAAAGGGGTCAGCGGATTTTTGGGTCAGCGGATTTTTTTGACGGCGAGGACGCCGTCACTCCAGTAAATGTAATCTGCATGTCATTGGAGATAATTCGCAATTCGGGCCTCTGTATCCGCAGCCACTGGAGGGGTGGCGTCCACGCCGCCCTCATGTAGATACCCGCAACGCTCATCAGTAGGGTACAACCATTAATTTCTATTGTCAGAATTCAGAATTTAATTATTACGGGTCATAATCCCTATTTAACATAATAGCAATTATGACCTGTTTACTTATCCGTTAATTTCTCTCTTATTACATTCTAAATACATTTCTGTTTCGACTAAGGAGACCGCCAGCTTTAACTTTCTTTTTCTGGAATTCGTCAGGCTTTTGTCAGAATCATGTATTCTTTCAACACTACAGTTCTTTAGCTAAATATTCCGTTGTCGGCGTCTTGATCTTGATTATCTCCTCAGGTGTACCTGTTGCAACAATAGTTCCTCCGTCTCGACCGCCGCCGGGTCCAAGATCTATTATATAGTCGGCGCTCTTGATCACATCCATATTGTGCTCTATCACAATCATGGTGTTACCCTTGTCCACAAGTTTGTTTATTACCTTCAACAATACACGGATATCCTCGAAATGCAATCCTGTCGTAGGTTCGTCAAGTATAAACACGGTCTTACCTGTGTCTTTCTTAGCCAATTCCGTCGCAAGTTTCACGCGCTGGTTCTCGCCGCCGCTCAATGTGCTGGACGGTTGACCGAGCTTCAAGTACCCCAGACCGATATCCTGCAACACCTTGATTTTCTTCAAGATGACCGGCACATTTGCAAAGAATTCAACTGCTTGGTTCACAGTCATTTCTAATACGTCCGATATAGATTTCCCTTTATATCTGACTTCAAGGGTCTCTCTATTGTATCGTTTGCCGTGGCATTCTTCGCAGGGCACCAGGACATCAGGTAGGAAATTCATTTCTATTGTCCTGTAACCGTTGCCTTTACACGTTTCGCAACGCCCGCCGGACACATTGAAGGAAAACCGACCCGGTTTGTAGCCTCTTATCTGCGATTCCGGCAACTCGACAAACAGTTTCCTGATATCGGCAAACACCCCTGTGTACGTAGCCGGATTCGATCGCGGAGAACGTCCCAAGGGAGATTGGTCTACAGTCACAATCTTATCTACATTCTCGATTCCCTGAATCTCTTTATAAGGCAATGGTTCCTGCATGCTGCGGTAAAACTCCTTGCTAAGTATCGGCTGCAACGTACCGTTAATCAGCGATGACTTGCCACTCCCGCTGACACCTGTCACACATACAAACATTCCCAAAGGCAGTCTAAGATCCACATTCTTCAGATTGTGGCCCGTTGCACCTTTCAGCTCTATATATTTGCCGTTGCCTATCCGGCGCGTTTCCGGCACTTTGATGGACTTGACACCGTTGAGATAGTCGGCCGTGAGCGTGTGCGATTTCAACATCTTCCGTGGCGTTCCCTGATACACCACTTCCCCACCGGTCTTACCTGCACCCGGACCGATGTCGATCACATAATCCGATTCCGTCATGATGTCGCGGTCATGTTCCACAACTATTATGGAATTGCCATTGTCGCGCAATTGTTTCAGGCTGTTTATCAGTCGCGTATTGTCGCGCTGATGCAGTCCGATTGATGGCTCGTCAAGAATGTAAAGCACGTTAACCAGCTGCGAGCCGATCTGTGTGGCGAGACGAATTCGCTGACTCTCTCCTCCGCTCAGGCTCGAACTGCTCCGGTTCAGCGACATGTAGTCCAGACCGACATCAAGCAGGAACTGCAGTCTGCTTCTGATCTCTTTCAGAATTTCTTCAGCAACAAGCCGCTTACGCTGGTCCAGCCGATCCTCGAGTCCTTGCGTCCATTCGTATAGTTCCCGGATATCCATCCGCGACACATCGGCGATATTCTTGCCGTCGATAAAGAAATGAAGGGACGTCTTGTTAAGTCTGTCGCCATGGCATTCAGGGCATGTGCTTCTGGAATAAAACTGTCCACTCCATTTGTTTGCCTCATAACCGGCTTCTTCGTCCTGCTGCATCTCGATGTATTTCACCAGACCTTCGTATGATGGCGCGCGTCCCAGACCTGTATCGTTCTTGATGTCCAGTCGTGCGTCCGTACCGTTCAATATATCGTTCAATGCCTCGCGTGGCAAATCCTTTATCGGTGTCTTAAGCGTACAGCCATACAGCTTGCAAATGGCCTCAATCTGCCAGAATACCATAGAATTTCTATAACGGCCTAAGGCTTCGATTCCTCCGGCATATATGGACTTTGACCCATCGGGAATTACCTTGGCCTCATCCACCACATTCACATCTCCTATTCCCTTGCATACCGGACAAGCTCCCTGTGGTGAATTAAACGAGAAATTATGAGGTGCAGGCTCGGGATACGACAGGCCTGTCTCCGGATCCATCAGCATTTGACTGAAATGACTCATCTCTCCCGTTTCCAGATCCATCACAGCCATCTGCTTGTCGCCTTGCTTTAAAGCCGTCTCTACCGAAGACCGCAACCGTTGTGGATCTTCACCGTTGACTCGAAGACGATCAACGACCAGTTCCACGGTATGGTTCTGATATCGGTTCAGTTTCATGCCGAATACCAGTTCCTTCAATTCTCCGTCCACGCGCACATATATGTAGCCTTTCTTGCGTAGATTCTCGAACAATTCCTTATAATGCCCCTTACGGTTCTTGACCAACGGAGCCAGGATATATATCTTCTTCCCGTTGTAGCGTTCCTGAATCATATCCTGTATGCGGTCTTTTGAATATTTGGCCATGGGCTTTCCGCTCAGATAGCTCCGGGCCTCTCCCATTCTGGCAAACAACAGACGGAAGAAGTCGTAGATCTCGGTAGTCGTACCCACGGTAGAACGCGGATTCTTGTTCACAGTCTTCTGCTCTATACTGATTACTGGGCTGAGACCTGTTATCTTATCCACATCCGGGCGTTCCATGCTGCCGAGCATATTGCGGGCATACGACGAAAATGTCTCGATATACCGACGTTGGCCTTCGGCGAATATTGTATCGAATGCAAGCGATGACTTGCCTGATCCACTCAGACCCGTTATCACCGTAAGCGTGTTGTGAGGTATCGTGACGTCTATGTTTTTCAAGTTATGGACACGTGCGCCGTATACGTCCACGCTTCCTTCTTGCTTTATGTTTGGTTCCTTTATATTTGTTGCCATCTGATTCTACGCAGGTAATTTATCCGTTGTATATAACAAGTTATATGCCAAAAAATCTTGTTATGCCTTCCGTTTGGCATTATTAATCCCACACATTGCCGCCTCACAATTATATTGCATACAAAGAGCGGGAAGCATCCATACATGGATAAGCCTTCCCGCTCTTTATATTCCGGTATTTATCCGAAATAATAAAACTTATATTATATAATGTTTTCCGGTATTTTAGTCAATCACACGGCGTGCGAAGAGAAAACGTCTGGCATAATTGCCGGATACCTCGTTTACAGTTATACCTCGACGGGTGCTGGCGTGTATGAATTTAATTTCACCGGTTTCCGGATTAGAGGATATGCATATTCCCACATGGCCTACATTTCGTCCGCTACGGGGACTTGTAAAGAAAATAAGGTCTCCTTCTCGTATTTCCTTACGGTCTATCTTCGTACCCTGCGTAGACTGCATTCGCGAGCTGGGACTGAGGCTGATGCCGAACTGTTTGAATACATAGCTTGAGAAGCCTGAACAATCGAAGGCATTAGGGCCTTTCATTCCATGGCGGTAAGGTTTACCGAGATGTTTCTTGGCTTCTTTAAGCAAATCCATCGCCATGGCCGGTACAGATGCGATTGCATGCTCGCGCTTCTCCACATCCTCCTTTATCAGATTAGCTACCGACGACATGTCCATCTTGGTATTGACGTTGGCCAGTCGTTCGTGAGCCGCCTTATGAGCCGCCATCGAGCGGTTATGCTTATTACCGTTATTTATGTTTTGTGCTATACCGGACATGGCCACGCCTGCCGCCATCAGCATACTTGCGATCAGTCTTAATTTCATGTTTTTTGGTTGCTACGAATGCATCTGCTACCGAGCATTCTCGTTCCGCAGGACGGCTTCTCAATCTATAAGAATCCGTCCTTTTTGTTCTTACGTTTGCAAAATTAACTAAACATTTCCATAATTCCAAATGTATCCCACTCTTTTTGTGGTTATTATCAGCATTTTAAATATTATTAGCTTTTGGCACACTTTAACGAATATGTGCAAAAACCATTAAAACAGAAGTCCCTCACCGACTTCTGACCGCCTGTGAGGGACTATTGAATGCAATTTTATATTAAATTATATTTACTTTATAATCAGCGTTTTGTGCTTATTATCTTTAAGTACTACATAAACTCCTGCCGTATTCGGTTTTCCGGACAGTTTCTGTCCATCCAACGTATAGTATATTGCATTGGTGTCATCCGAAACAGTCATTTCCGTCACGGATGTGGGAGTCGACTGCTGGGTTACTGTCAACGTTTTATGTTCAGACTGCATTCCATATTGCTCGCTGTAATATTCCAGCGTCCCAGCGTCGCTCAGTTGAATCGGTTCGGTATATTTGGTCCATTTGTTTACCTCTGGCGCAACCTTTTCAATGCCATTTTCGTTTGACGTTGCCGGCCTCCAGTTGTAATACACCATTACATTCTCATTCGGTGCCACGATTGCGACATTTTCCGAAGTGCCGGTTATGTTATATGCCGTACCTGTTATCTCTGCATCACCTATCATAACCTTAGGTCCCTCCGGTGCATCGAAGCCATAATGCTTATATAATCCAAATGTTGGGGTAACCGTGGTTATATTCTGAAATTTATTTTTACTTGCACCTATCACTTTGTTGCTTGTTTCTACAAACGCCATTATTATATCCGTGCCGGCATCATTTGATTTAATTGTAATTTCCTTTGGATCATCACTTAGAATCAAATCAGAACCAGTTGTAGGATATGCAATATATTTATGAACTTCGGGATTAGTGAGATCGGCGCATTCCAACGAATACGCTGAGCCTAAATCATTTAATATAAGTTTATACGGAGGATTTGTAATCACGTGGGGATATATTATATTTCTATCATCCAAGGCTAAATAATCTGTCAGTATATTCGCTTGCCCAGATGCCAGATTTGATGCATTTCCAGTGTACCGTAAGAAATAAAACTGTTTATTGTTATTATTTACACGATTAACCATCATGTAATCATTATCTCCGGATTCCAGCTCACTTATATCTGTCACCTTACGATATTGTCCTAATCCCGGGTCTATAACCACTAACTGATATTTAGCAGTTAACGTTTGGCTGGAATTAGGATATTTGTAAGTCGCAGTTATGTTATTGCCCTGGTTTGGCTTCAACAGTGTTACTTCTCCGGTCTTTGAATCAACGATAAAAGGCTTATCATCTCCAGCAGGACCGGAATAAGTTACATTCTCAGAGGAAAGACTTGGATCCATCTCAAGTGTTGGAACTTGGACATAGGTCGATCCTATATACGCGAGCGCGCTTTTAGCGCTGAACTCGAATTTCACAGTCGCTGCGTGCAGCAACATCGTTGGCAGCAGCATAAGAACTGCCAACATAAAAAGTTTCTTCATAGGCGTTAGTGTTGTTTAATTGTTGATAATTATAGTGAAATCTTTATGTGAAGTTCACATACTTCAATATATGCCTTTCAATCAGAAGACAATTCGACCTTTCTTGGCTTGTTCAAGCATTTTTTTGCCTGGAACCAGATAAACCTCGAGACGGCGGTTTTTAGCGCGGTTGTTCATAGTATTGTTCTGCACCAACGGCATCTCGTCTCCGTACGAATACGGGAACAGATACCTGGTATTTGCATGTTGGTTCTCGAACCATTCAAACACTGCCTCCGAGCGTTCTTCGGTCAGCTTGTCACGATATGTCTCCGACCCCGTATTGTCAGTATGCATCACCATCAATACACGATACATATCCGGGTCCTTGAGATACCTTTTAAGCGGAGCCAGTAACTGCTGCGCCCCAGGACGGAGAGTAGTTTCGTTTGGCATAAACAGTCTCGACGCCGGTATGGTAACCAGCAGGACTTCCTTATTGCGGAAAGTCTCGACCGTGCATCCGTTTTTCGAGTTGTATTCTTTGTTATGCAGTCTGTTGCGACCCTCTTTCTCCTGGAATTTTCTTATCAGATCCGCACTCCTGGCATCAAGTGGCACACTGTTAAGCATCTCTACGAACGACAGATCATCCAGCGCGTCATCCCGTTCCGTGTTCTGTTGAACCTGGGGCTGCGTCTGCTTGTTTCTCTGAGCCTGCACTGTTTGTGGAGCGCATACAAAAGCAAACAAAGCGCATCCTGTCAATAAATTACATATTATCTTCGATGGACTCCTCATATTCTATCTCTCCTTTCACTATCAGATCCACGTCAGCGGGATCCATCTCTATCTCCTTGTCCTTCTTAAGCTGAGCCTTCACATACTCGGATAATCGTCCCAGATCGTGCTCTTCCTCCTTGGTCACTTCCGAATTTAGGTCAAGATATCCATTCTTCTCATACCATTCCCATATAATGTCGATAACATACAGTATCTCATCGTCATCATATAGGGCATTGATATTCTCGGGAAGTGTCTTGCGGATGAATGCTATGGCATTATCCTCGTCATATAGAGTTTCTTCGCTCATGGTCTTAATCATTTAGTTTTATAAGATCCTCAGGTACGTCCACAATAATCGTTTCAGCACCTTCATCTATACTCTCTATAAAATCGTCGATAAGGGGAATAAATATCTCGCCCTTATCGCCATTCACCACCAACAGGGTGTTGATGGTCGAATCGTCTATTCTGTCCACGGTTCCCAGGTAACCTGCATTCACATCCTCAACCCGGAATCCTATAAGGTCATCGTCAAGCAGGTCTCCCTCTTCTATCTCCATATACTCCGCAAGACTCTTGCGGAGTCCGTATATGGGTTTATTCACAAATGCCGTTGCTTCCTCCACGTCATCTACACCTTTAAGTTTGACCAGAAAACTGGTCGTTCCTTTAGGGCGCACGCTTTCCGCATAAAACGGCACATAAAGTCCGTCAACAGGTATCACCAGAGGGTTGCCGTCCTCAAGATATTCAGGTCCCACATCAAGCAATGCATTCAATTCACCCTTCAATGCATGCGTCTTCTGGAACTTGCCTATCTCAATTAATTCTTCCTCCTTTATCATCTATGGGTTATTTACATGTCTAAATACGGGCCGATTCCTGTAGTTTACTTGAACTCGAACCTCGTTACTCTTCTATTCTAATGATTTTAGCACCCAATTTGTTGAGTCGGCCGTCTATATCCGCATATCCACGGTCTATCTGATTGATGTTCTGGATACGACTCGTTCCCTGAGCCCCCATCGCGGCTATAAGCATGGCGATACCGGCACGAATATCCGGCGACACCATATCGGTGGCACGAAGACAATGGAACTTACCGGCTCCTATCACCACGGCACGATGCGGATCACACAGTATGATGCGGGCTCCCATGTCAAGCAGCTTATCAACGAAAAACAATCTGCTTTCAAACATCTTCTGATGTATCAGCACGCTGCCGCACGCCTGAGTGGCCACTACCAGCATTATGCTTATAAGGTCGGGAGATAGACCGGGCCATGGCGCATCGGCTATGGTCATGATTGATTTGTCCATGAACTGGTCGATCTCATATATCTCTTTCTGGTTCACGCGGATATCGTCATTCTCAATCTCCATGCTTACGCCGAGTCTGGCAAAAGCGTCAGGCATCATACCTAAGTCTCGCACTCCCACATCTTTAAGCAATAGATTGGAACCTGTCATGGCGGCCATCCCGACAAAACTGCCTACCTCTATCATGTCGGGGAGCAGTCTGTGGGTAGTGCCGTGCAATTCGCTTACTCCCTCTATCTCCAGCAGATTCGAGCCTATGCCCGATATCTTAGCTCCCATGCTTACCAGCATCCTGCATAATTGCTGTATATATGGCTCGCAAGCGGCGTTATATATCACGGTCTTACCCTTGGCCAGAACGGCTGCCATCACTATATTCGCCGTACCTGTCACCGAAGCTTCGTCCAGAAGCATGTATGTGCCATGCAGACCGTTCCTGGCGGATACCTGATAGGTCCTGTATTCCTGATTATACTCGACACTGGCTCCCAGTTTGCTGAAACCCACGAAATGTGTGTCCATACGTCGACGTCCAATCTTGTCTCCGCCAGGTTTAGGCATCAGAGCCTCGCCATAGCGAGCCAATAACGGCCCGAGAATCATTACCGAGCCGCGCAACGATGCGGCCTTCTTGCTGTAACGCTCGCTTTTCAGGTAATCCAGATTGATGGAATCTGCCTGAAACTCGCATTCCCGAGGCGTGACATAGCGCACCTTGACTCCCATATCCGCCAGCATCGCTATCAGATTCCTTACATCCGATATCTCCGGCAGATTGGATATCGTAATCTTGTCGCTGGTCAGCAATGTAGCGCAAATCACTTCCAACGCCTCGTTTTTCGCACCATTGATGTTTATCTCGCCATGCAGTGCATGTCCGCCTTCAACTATGAAACTGCTCATTTCTTATGTTTCTTCTTCGACTGTTGTGCCTGAGGCGTCTCTTTGAAATCGCACAGATAATATTGCTCGGGATCCAAAGATATCTTGCCACCTGAGAAGAAGGCCAGATCTCGCAATATCCGGCCGTCATCCACACCCTCCTTATTATTGAGCTGCATCACTTTCTTCATGTGATTGGCTATTTCCGATATCAGTTCGTCTCGCTCCGGGCCTTCCTCCATATCGGCGATGACTGGTATCATCTTCTCCACATACTTGCCATAATGACGCAATGCTATGTGGCCTGCGGTATACGGAATGCGATCGGGCTTGGGATTGATTGCCTCTGCCGTGATAAGTTCGTATGGGGCATCCACGTCAAGACGGCATCCAGACATGATCTGCATCTGATCCCAGATCTTAGACATATCGTTGTTATCGCCTATCAGTTCTGGAAAGAGATTAGCCATTACATCGGCTATGGCATAAGCGCAATTATTGCGCTCTTCTCGGTCTTCAAGATGCACACAATATTCTATCAGAGTCTGTACTGTACGTCCAAACTCCGGAAGTCTTAATTTTTCGTTATCTGTATTATACGGAATCATATATGCAAATATAGTCAATTCAATTCATTTAGACAAACGTCACCTCAATATTTTACTGTTTTAAGCGTGCTTTTGTCTATGCGGGATGTGGATAGCGCAGGTTTAACAGTCGGAATTTCTGCACCCTTACGCACCATGATTATGCAATCCAGCTCACCTTCGGGTGTCAGCGTATGCCAACCCGGCGCATACGTTTTTCCGGACTGATAGTTCACCCATTCCTGTCCTGCCGGCAGGTAGACGCTGCGTTTTTTGGTCTGCGTAAGCAACGGCGCTACCAGAAAATCCTTGCCGAACATATACTCGTCTTCAATCTGCCACACTCCAGGATCCTCGGGGAACTCTACCTGCAGGGCACGGAACATCGGCCATCCGTTGGCCGAACATACCTCGGCCTCTTTCACTATGTATGGCATCAGCGAATACTTCATTTCGGCGCATTTGCGGAAATAATCGGTAAATTCCTTGTTATAGAGCCACGGTTCCGTAGGAGGAGCGCCGTGGGCGCGTGTATGTGAGGTCAGGAAGCCCATGGGCAGCCAGCGGCGATACAGTTCTTCGGGTGTCGACGTTACGAAGCCGCCCATATCGTGGCTCCAGAAACTGAAGCCGCTCATGCCCAACGACAGTCCGGCATGCAGTGTACCGAGCATTCCTGTGTTCGTACTTGCGGCGTCTCCGCCCCAATGCAACGGATACCGTTGCGAACCGCTCCAGGCAGAGCGTGCCCAGATAATGTTATCGCCTTTGACTTTCTTCGTAATGTCTGCCACAGCCTTATTGTAGCGCACCGGATACAGGTTATGCTCATACAGTCCGCTGCGGCCGTTGGCATAGATGCCGTCCATAGGAGCGGCCTCACCGAAATCAACCTTGATTGCGCCTACTCCCATCTTAAGCAGTTTCCCAAGCTGATTCTGATACCATTTCACCGTTTTTGGATTGGTGAAGTCAAGCACGGCATCCTCGTATGGCAGCGTACCGCGACCGTTGCGCACGGCCATACCCTCGTCTACAAGAGTCTTGAAATACTTATTCCCCGGCACAAAGTATGGCAATTGCCACAGACAGATCTTGAAGCCATCCTTTTCAAGATCCTTTATCATTTTGGCGGGGTCCTTGAATCGTGCCGGCGAGAATTCATAATCGCATTGCCAATCCACGTCAAACCATCCGGTATCGAAATGTATCACGTCTGCAGGTATCCTGTTTGCACGCAATTGCTTGGCCACTTCGCGACCTTCGTCTTCAGTGAAATAACTGATGCGACTCATCCATGTGCCGAACGACCATAGGGGCGGCATTTCGGGACGCCCTGACAAGGCCGTGTATTCGCTCAGTATCTCCTTCGGCGTACCCCAGAACAGGAACATATCCAGATCCTCGTCTTTCATGAACAGTTTGTTGGCGCCGATGTAACTCTGGCCGACGTCAACTGTCAGCGGAGCGGCAGTATGTATGAATGCCCCGTATCCAAGATTGCTGAAAAAGAATGGTATCGGCTTATACATGTCCGGAGATTCCGGTCCCTGGGGATCGGTGACGAACAGATTCAGCTTCTGTCCCACCTTATTAAGTGGACCCGGAGCTTCGCCGAAACCGAATATCCGTTCCGTAGGCTGGATGGAGAATACAGGATTGATGGACCGTGAATTATCCGAGCCTCGCTTTATGAAACTGAACGGAGGCACCTTTATCTGAGTGGAGTCGTTGTCACCCCATACACGGCTGCGGGTAAGCTCATTGCCCTCCTTGTCATACATTATCAATCTCCAGGGATCCGCCTTTATTACGAGCTTGCCATAAGCGGAACTATATACTATATCTTTCCCGTCTTTAGTCACTTTCCAGTCCTTGGCATTTACGGCCACGGGGCCTGCAAGCATGGGCGAAAGGCTGTCCGGCCACTCAGGAGTTACCGGCGACGTGTGCATACGGAACCGTAATGTACGTGCATTTACCGGTTCAATGCTGAACCCCAATTCCGGATCTTGAGGATATGCAGTATTGGGGAAATCAAGACTTTTCAGAGGCTGATGCAAATACGTGTTGGCATTAAATGCCTGACGTGGCATCAACTGCTGGCGCTTCCATACCACAGTTCCCCTGCCCGTCTTTATATCAAACGATGTCAACGAATCAACAAAGAAATACGTATTTGTAAAATCAGAAAAATCTCGGCTTACATCAACCGACTGGTCGAGCAAATAAGCATTACCGCCATTAGTCCTCGTATCGGCCATAACCGAGGGTATTGGCATTAACGTGGCCAAAGCTGCTGCTGTTGCCAACATTCTCATGGTTCTTGTGTGTTTCATTGTCTTGTCGTTTTCCACATAGAGATATTACTATATATAGAGCTATTACCATATATAGTATTGTCCATGATCTTGTAATCTTGAATTGATAATTCACAAAGTTAACACTTTATATCTCTTTTATCTCGATTTTAATATTTTTTAATATTCTATTTTCCCGATATTGTTATTTCCCTCAACAAAAACGCCTCAGCCGCGCATAAGCCAGGACCAAATGCCTATTGAGATTTTCATAAGGACTTCGGTCATTTTTTATGCGCGGCTGGGGACAGCCTGCGCTACTATACGAAAAAAGAGGGACTCATTTCTGAGTCCCTTCCTTTCAAAGTGGCGATTACCTACTCTTCCGCTTTCGCCTGAAACATAGACACGGACATCGGCGGGATAAGGTTTAACTTCCCTGTACATACCTGTATATACCTGTTTATACGAAAAAAGGGACTCATTTCTGAGTCCCTTCGTTTCAAAGTGGCGATTACCTACTCTTCCGCTTTCGCAGTACCATCGGCGTGATAAG
>OIGD01000032.1_pt1 | contig 172247 bp, 153 predicted proteins | sample 1582211 | NCBI WGS metagenome assembly OIGD01 (sample SAMN04414078, study PRJEB24778) | human gut metagenome | material: faecal | host: Homo sapiens
TGCGTTCGGACCGAAAGCGCTGTCGGGCTTGTTGCCCACGCGGAAGAGCTTCGGCGGGTTTATCGAAATCGAGGCGTTGTCCACGCGCAAATCCTTTTGCGTCTTGATTTCGCGCTGCCATCCCTCGGCGATTTCCGCGGTTCCGCGCGCGTCGAGGATTTCGCTCTCCGCGTGCTCGAAGGCGTAGACCTCAAAGGGATAGCGCTGTGACTCCATCCGCGCACTCGCCGCGTACAGCGTCTTCGAGTCCCCGAGAACGGCGGGGCAAAACACGCAGTAGCGCTTCGACTGCGCGCCGCTGCTGTCGTGGGCCTCGTAATAGGCGCGGACGATCTTCACGCGGTTTTCCCCAACATCCTTGTCGGCCATCGAGGCCGACGCGCTCGAACGCGCCTTTTCTCCCCCGCGCGAGCCCGGGAACTTTTTAAGAACTTCGTCGAGAAATTCGGGCTTCCACCGTTCGCTTTCGGCGCGCTCGCGCAGCTGGTTGGGCGAGAGGAACTCGACGGTGAACACGCACGGCGCGTCCTGTATGCTCTCCACCTCCCTCGGGAAAAATATGTCGCGGCCCACCCGCAGGGCGCGCAGGCGCGCCCGCGAGTATACGGTCGCGGTTTCGTCCCTGTCCGCCGCGCCGAAAGCTTTGCACGCCAACAGGCGCTTTTTTGCCTCCGCCGCAGAGCACCCGAGGATTTCCCCCGCGTCGGAGACGGCTTCGGGCGAGGGTTCTTCGGCGGATTCATCGTCCAGCCACAGCGCTATGTGCCCGCTCGCCTCGGCGAGTTCGGCGGCCGGAACCGAAGATTTTATTTTTGCGCGCTTTTCCTCCCAGTAGACACCCATGGCCGCGAACCCGAACGAGACTCCCCATTGGGCGGCGAGCTTAAAATTCCTGCGCGCGCTCGGCAGGGCGCGCTTCAAATACCAGTCCATGAACTGCTCGGACTCCCCCGCGGCGGCGGGGTCGGCGCCCGACGCGCAGAAAGCCGAAACCTTCGCGTTGTCGAGCGAGTGCGAGGCGAGCGCGCAAAGCTTGTTCGTTATGTCGTCTATGTTCCACGTGCGCAGGTCGCTTGCGCCCTCCCACGGGAAGGCGGGCGCGGATTGCGTTCCGTGCTTTTTCCCGTCGCGGCTGCGTCCGGGCCAGTCGCAAAAGCGCTCCCTGTGGCATCGCTCGGAGTACTGGTAGTTGGCGTCCAACTTGCTCGACAAATCCTCGAACAGCCCCGCCAGGTCTTCGACGGGCGGCGCGTCGGAGCTTTGCAGCAAATCGTATCTATTGGACTGCGAATCTTCCATAATTCCACGATAACACGCGCGTCGGGCGCCCGGCCGGAAAAGGTTTTCCCGAAAGTTCCCGAAAGTTCGCGAACTTTCGGGAAAACTCCGCCGTTGACATTCCGCGCGCACGCGCGAATTTGCGCTTTCATGGAAACCACCGAGCAAAACTTCCAGATGGAAATCTTTTCCCCCACGGAGCTGAACGACTGCATCGTCGAGCCCGAAGCCATGTCCAGAATCAGGAGCGACGAGCAGGCTGGCAGGTACACTGCGGGAAGGCTGCGCAAGTTAAAGCCGGCACTCTACAATTCCGCGCGCGCGCTGCTTTCGGCGGGGATGCCCATGTGCGACATCGCGCGCATACTCGGCGTCCACTTTTACACGGTTTCCGCGATAGCCGAGTCCGAGGCGGATTTTATCGCCAAAGCCAAGGAGTCCCTGGCAAAAAAGGCGTTCGCGATTTCGGCGGTCGCGCTCGAAAAGGTGATGGAAGCGATGCCGAAGATTTCGATCTCGAAGCCGGAAGACGTCTACAAAGTAGCCCTCACTGCGGCAAATCTAGTGGACAAGGGGCAGCTCCTCTCGGGAGGGGCCACGCAGAGGGTCGAAACGCGCGAGACCAAAACGTACTCCAGCGCGGAAGACTTCGAGGCGGACGTCTGGGACGCCGACGCGGAAATTGTCGGAGAGTAGGCCGTGGAACTGGTAAGGCCCATAAAACCGAAGCATCCGATATTCACCGTGCCGCGCGGCGAAAAACTGCGGGAGCTGCTGGAAAAGCTCGGAGAGGCGGAGTTCAACCGCCGCATGGAGCTGCGCAACAGAAAGGTTGAAGCCGCCGAGCTCGACCCGTACCGCTGCGGGGTGAGGCTGTCAGCGTGGAAGCTCGTCGAGGAGCGGTTGAAAACCGACAAGATGGTGATAGTGCTCGGCGGAAACCAGAGCTCGAAGTCGGAGCTCGGCGCATATCTGTCCACGCGCGCGCTGATGGAAAAGCAGTGGTGGCGGGGCGGCGACACGCCCGTAAAAATAGCGTGCATGCACACCTCGAACGATTCGAGCGTCCGCCAGCAGCAGAAATACATCCACAAATACCTTCCTCCCGAACTGCGCGACATCGGCAAGATAGGCAGGGTGACCAACATTTGCTACACGCAGAAGAACGGTTTTTCCGACAACGCTTTCGTGACGCCGGACGGCGACGAATGCGCGTTTTTCAACTACCAGCAGGAAATCGACGTCATCGAGGGCTACACGCTCGACTGGATATGGGCGGACGAGCTGCTGAACGGCGAATGGCTGAAAACGCTCCCGTTCAGGACGATGGCGCTGAACGGGCGGATTCTCGTCACCGTCACGCTCGTGCACGGCATGATAGGCGCGATAAAGGAAGTCCTCGACGCCTGCGAAATCGTCAAGACCGCGCCCGTAGACCCGAGCCTGTTTTCCGACGTGACGCCCGAAAGCGCGCTCGCCAGGGGCTGCCCGCCGGGGCAAGTGCCGGTTCTTGCGGTTGACGGCAGGGGCAAGCGGAGCGTGATATGGATGCACACCCAGAACAACCCCTTCACGCCGCGCGCCAACCTCATGGAAATCGTCAGCGGAAAGCCGCGCGAGTTCGTGCTGATCCGCGCCTACGGGTATTGCGAATCCACCGCGACGAGCGCGTTTCCCAAGTTTTCCGAATCCGTCCACGTCATAAGCGCGGAAAAATTCCGGAAATACATTTCGGAGCGCGAATACACGCTGTACATGTCAGCCGACCCCGGCGGCGCAAAGCCGTGGTTCGTGAAATATTACGCAGTCACGGACGACGGCTGCAAATTTCTCCTGTACGAAAGCCCCGATTTCGAGGAGTTCGGCGCGTGGGCGGAGCCGCCGGACAAAGACACTCCCAAGCCGAAGTGGAAGCGCGGGCCCGCCCACGGCGCATACGCGGGCGCGGGAATTATTTCGCTCAAAAGGCTGTTCAAGGAGTTTGAAACGCGCAAGCTCCCGAAGATCCTCGGATTGCCGGAGGGTGCGTCCGCCGAGATATTCGAGCGCTACATAGACCCGCGCATGGGCGCGATGACGGTCCCGGGGGAGGAAAACGACACGTCTTTCATCTCGCTCATGGAGGAGGAGCAGACCGACGCCGAAGGCAACGTCACGGGCGAAAGCGTCCTGTTCACGGCGGCGTACTCCGGCGCGAGCGGGCACGGCGGAAGCCCCATAGAGGCGAGCGTCGAAATCATAAACACCCAGCTCGACTACGACCCGCGCGAGCCTGTAAGCCGCTCGAACATGCCCAAATTTTACATGCTCGACACATGCCGGCAGTCGATAACCGCGTACAAAAACTTCTCGTGCGCCAACTCGCGCGAATGCCCGCTCAAAGACATCATAGACCCCGACAGGTACTTTTTCAACATGGATCCCCGCCACATATCAAAATCCGACATGCGCGCGGAATCCGCAACCGCAGGATACTGATGAAGACCATAAACGACAAAAAACTCGACGCCGCCGCGCGTAAGCCGAGGAGCGGGCCGGTCAGCCGCGCCGACCTTGCACTTGAAATCGAAGCCTCGGAGGAAGAAATCCGCAAATGCGAAACCGCCGCGATTGAAAAGCTGCGCGGGAACGCCAACCCGCCGGAGATTTCCGCAGAGGCGCTGGCAAATATGTCCGACGCCGAATTTGAAGAGGCCGTAAACTCGAAAATAAGCGCAGCCCGCCTGCGCGAGCTCGCTCTCAACCCCCTCCTGCCGGAGGGCCGCCTCGCCAGAATCCGCTCGGCGCTCGATTTTTTGGACGGCAAACTTACCGAGGAGGAGCTGTGGGCGGAGCTGCGCGGAGCGCGGGCCGAATCCAGGGTTCTCTCCGTCCCTCCGAACCCCATGTTCAGAAGGGTGGCGGTGCGCGTTGAAACGCCAAACCACACTTACAATCTCGCGGGAACGTTAAGGCTTCCGCAGAGGCGCACGCAATCCCTGCGCCCTGGCGCCCGAATACAAGTGATATTTTCGGAAACCTTCCAGGAGTTTGAATGCGCGGCTGAATGACAAAAAAAAAGCGGGGGACAACCCCGCTTTTTTTTACCCGCCCGCGCCACGCATTTTCCAAGGCGGATTGTTTCGCTCAATCATTCACCCCGCCGCCCCCTTCAGAATCGCGTCGCATTTATTTATAAGCTTGGCGACAACAATATGCGAAAGGCTATAACAACCAACTTGCTTATCTATGCTCCTTAAAAACAACCTTATCATCTCGATTTCCTCACGCGTAAACGCAATCGGCACATAGTACTGCGTACTTCCGACTTTCCCTTCTATTATGCAGGGCGCCCCGCACATCGGGCAGTTTGTCCTTTCAAATTCTTCGCTCATTTCTTCCCGCTTTCTTTTATAGGAAAAATCTGCACAAGCATTGAGAGGCTTTTTCTGCAAGACGATTGACGCCCATTCACATGCCTATCTATGCGCTCCATTTCATCTTTTGTGAATACACCCAGATCCTCCAATGAATGGCAAAAACCAGACCCATACGCCTGCGCCCAATTTTCATAAATATCTAATACTTGTCGGCATACACACTTAGAAAATTCCCTCGAAGCGCTATCATGAGAGGCCTCGTAGTCAAAAGCTTCTTTTATTTTTTGGGCGATTTCACCCCATGTTGCCTCTTTCATTTCTTCACCTCCAAAACTTTGAATCCTATCGCCATAACTACGGGATTCTCCCATTTCATCTCGGGATTGATTTTTTCAAAGTAGTCGAGAAATTCCCGCTTGTTTTCAAAGCCCTCTCTTAGCGCGTCGGCTTCGCTCACATAGCGCAACAGTTCGCGTTTCAGCTCCGTGATTTCAAGCTGGATTCGCGAAAGGCTACGCGGCATAAAGATTGACGGCTTCCAGAGTGGAAGCTGCGTTTTCTTGGAACATTCTACGGCGTAATCAAATCCTATTTCCAGCAGATTAGGATCTGTCGCCTGATAAATAATTTTTTTATGCCCATCTTTCCTGGTAGCTACAAGATAAGTCTCCCGCACCCATAGCCTGTCGCCAACTTTCCACTTGTCGAAGCGCGGTTTGTAAACACGCCGCGTCATGGTTTTTCGCCCGTCGAGAATAGCCCGCACCATCGGGCTTGAAAAAAGTATCGGCCTATCCATTTTGCGCTTTCTCCTCATTCGCCGCCGCGACTGCTTTAAAGAAAGCAATCGCCGCTTCATATTCCTTTCGATAAACGTTATTTTCATCGGGGTAAGTTTCGCGGATTTTCGCGACCCACTCTTCAAAAGTTCCACGGAAGCACCCGCACCACACCATATTTTTTGTGGCGTTGTAGATCGTGCCACGTTTCCTGGAGCCTATGCGGTCGACGCAAATGACATGTCCGTCAATATAAGCGTACCTTATGTCCGCGGTATCTACGCCGTTTAGATCTACGCCATAAAGTCTTGCGTAGGCAAGGTTTGCACTATTTAGAGATGCGTTTTTCAACTTTGCATTGTCAAGAAGCGCACAAGTTAGATCCGCAACGTCAAGGTTTGCCCAAGATAAGTTTGCGTTGCGAAGATCCGCCTGGGCAAGATGCGCTTTGAAAAGTCTCGCACGGAAAAGATTTACGCCATTAAGATTTGCATCGAATAGATCTGCTCGGTCGAGATTTACGCCCATTAGATTTGCCCCGCGAAGGTCTGCACGCCATAGTTCTGCTCTACTTAGATTTGCGCAGCTTAGGCCTGCTCCGCGAAGGTCTGCATTGCTTAGGTCTGCCCAGCGAAGGTCTGCGTTGCTTAGGTTTGCTCCGCGAAGATCTCCTTGGGAAAAGTCCGCGCGCCGTCCATCCCCATAGCCTTTAAGCCAACGCTCGTGCAAGCGCAAAACTTTTTTTAAATCAATACTCTCGTCCATCGCCTTTTCTTTCGTTTTCCACCCAGCATTCCCATCCGCTGCCGTCGGACTTCTTGCGGGAATGTCCCGCAAGTCCGAGCGTTCGCGCGGCGAGATAAAAAGCCTTTACGTCGGAAGGACTGCCGAAAAGCACGGACTCCTCCGCGTCTCGGCACGATTTCACAATCTCGGCCATTTTCTCGGCCGCCGTTATTTTCGGCGACGGCAGCGGAGAGCGCGCCACATTGTCAAAACGGAACATATCCGGCCTCCCCTCCTTCGGACGGCTCCGCCCTTCCCCGCGCCGCGCGCTCCTCGTCTATTGGCGGCGGTCCCTCGCGCCTCGCCCCGCCGACAAATTGCGCGCGGATTACATCGCAATACGTATGCGAAAGCTTGTCTTTCTCCGAAACGTATTGCGACAATTCGCCCACGACGTAAATCGGCGAACCCTTTTGCAAAAACTTGCATATATTTTCCGCGGTTTCGCGGTATGCCCTGCACCATAGGAAAGTCGTGTCGTTTTCGCGGAAGCCGTTGCATGCCACGGTAAACGAGCACGTCGCGACGCCGTTTTTCGTCTGCTCCAAAACGGGCGTTTTCGTGAGATTGCCGAGGGCGTGGACGGACGGCTTCATTTCGCGTCCTCCTTTCTCCCGTAATGGCTGAACAGCACGGCTTCGGCTACTTCCCGAACCTCCACCTCCACGCCGCGCAGTTCCTCATACCGCCCCGTTTCAGCATTCCACTCAACGGGGATCAAATCCGCGGCAAGCAGGCGCGCCGTCGGCAAATCGCAGTTGTTCCTCCTCAACAAAAAGAGGCTGTCTCCTATTTTAATCTCTATCATTGCATTTTCCTTTGTTGGTTAAAGTTCCGCAAAATCCGGATCCCCCTGCACAAACGCGCGCACCGGCTTGTCGGGCGCGTCCCTGAACTGCCTGCTCGGCAGGTCGAACCATAGGTTTTTTGCCGGCAGCCTACCCGTGCCCTCGCGCTGTTTTCGCACGTACATCACCGCGTCGTGCAGCTGTTTTACCTTGTCGTATTGCTCCCAGTCCCCCTCCGCGCGCAAAGCCTCCATGTCCATTTCCTTTTTGACGGTGCGGTATATCACGACCACGTTGTGCGCCAAATCGGTAATGTGCGCAGAGCCGTTTACATCGTGCTTCCCCGGCGGATCCTTGTCTTCGCGCCTTTTTTCGCTCGGCTTTTTCGAGTGCGCCACCAGAAACAGATGGCAGCCGTTTTCCATCACGAAATCGCAGAATTTCTGCATGACGGCCTTTTGACCGTCCTTGTCGTCCTCGCCCACGTCACAACACATAAGGCTGTCGACCACGAACAGCTTTGCGCCGTATCTGCGGAAGCAGTAGCGGAAAGTTTTGAGCATGTCGTCCACCCGCGCGCGCCCGACATGGTTGTAGAAAAAAATCCTTTCGTTCAGCCATGCCACGGCGTTTTCAAACAAATTCGGGACTATGTGCCCGTCGCGCTCGAAGTAGTTTCTGCGCCCCGAGCACTGCCGAAACAGCGTCTCCATCGTCGAGGGAATCGGGACTTCGAGGCTCGCGATGCACGCCGTCTCCCCCTTGGCGCACAGGTTGACGAGCAAATCGTCGAGCCACGCCGTCTTCCCGTGTCCGGAATATCCGGAAACCACCGTCACTTCGTAGTCGCGTATCTTGAAGTGGTCGCCCAAGTTCCACGGCAGGGGCCTGCCGGCGGCGGCCGACTTTCCGTCGAGCCTGTCTTTGAGCTGCTGCGCAAATTGAACGGCCCGCGCGAGCTCCTTCGGGTCCCGCGCCTTGGCCTCCGCTATCGCCTCCATGAGCGGGGCGACATCCCCGTCGCGCGCTATTTCATTCGGATCCTTGTACGGGGCGGGAATTTCCACGAGCTCCGTCCGCTCTACCCCCAGGCGCTGCATGAGCGTATTCGCCGCGGCCTTGCCCACGTCGTCGGAATCCATGCAAACCTTTACCGTCTCAAACGGCTCCAACCTCTCCCAATCCGTATTTATCCATTCGTTGGCCTTGTTTTGCTTGCCGTCGGGCCCGTCCGCGTGCGCGCCCTCCGGCACCGACAGCGCGGGGATCCCGAGCATGGCCACCGTCATCGCGTCGATTTCCCCTTCGCATATCACGACTTCCCGCGCCTCGTCGGGCATCGCCTGCCATCCGAAGAGCGCGCAAACTCCGCCCTTTTCCTGCGAGCAGCACTTTTTCCCGTTGGGGCGGTCGAGCGCCAGATACTTGATGTTCAACAGCTCCGCGTCGTCCCCTTTGCCCGAATATATCGGAAACGCCACCGCGTCCACCTCTTTTCCGAACGCGGCAAACCATTTTTTGCACGCCTGTACTCGATACTTTTTGAGGATTTCGGGCGAAAGCAGCCGTTCGCCGCATAAATAGTCGTAGGCGCGCGTCCCCCTCTCGATTGGATACAGATGTCTCGTCGATATGTAATCGGGCTTTTTTGACGGCTTTTTGACCCAATAGCGCGGTTCCTGGTTGTCGACTATACCCAGCCAATCTTTCGCAAAGTTCACCGCTGCGGAAAAACTCAAATCCCGTTGAGCCATCACGATGTCTATGAGCGCCCCCTGTTTTCCGGCATACTTGCCCACGGCGACCGCGGGGGCTCCGTTCTCCACCCAATACCCGCGCTTCGGCCCGTCCACATAGACGATGAAGCTCCTGCCGCCCTTCTTGTCCAGTATGCTTCCGGTGCGCCAATACGCGCCTTCGCGCCTGCCGTTCGGCAAAAACTGCATGCAAAACTGCAAGGCCCTTTCGTTTAACTCCGATGTAATTTCCTTCCAAATCATAATTCAACGTCTCCATACGCCCCGGGAAGGCTGAACCGCCCGCGGGGGCTGTTGTTTTTTTCCGATTTTCCCTGAGCCTCCTTTTTCAGGAAATCTTCCTCGAAAATCCAATCCTGCCACTCTTTGCCTATCGCCCTGTCGAAGAGTCCGAGTATTTCCCCCGCCGAAAATCCGGCTTCAAGAGCCCGCCTGACTTGCCTCGCGTGGTATTTCGCCCCGTTCTCCGTCTTGAACGGCTTTTTCATCTCGATTCTGGCTACCGCAAATTCGGAGAATTTCGCGCAGAGCTTTTCGGCGTCATTTGCCGAAAGCCCGCTTCCGCATTCAACCGGCAGCAATTCGCCAAACAGCCGCACGACTTCATTCGACATTCTTTCCGATTTCCTTTGGGGCGAATTGGGTTTCCCGTCCCCTAAGGGGGGACTTATAGGGGGGATACTATCCTTACTATCCTTACTATCCTTACTATCCTTACTATCCGGTTTCCTGTGGGTTCCCGTTGGGTTTGCGGTGGGTTCCGTTTGGGCTGCGTCTGGGTTGCCGTTGGGTTTCGAGTGGGTTCCCGTTGGGTTTGTGGTGGGTTCAAAATCGCCGTTTGGGTTTGCGGTGGGTTCCGTTTGGGTTTCGCGTGGGTTTTGCGTGGGTTTTTTTTCTGGGTTTCCGCTGGGTTTCTTTTCGGTTGCCGTTGGGTTTCCGTTGGGTTTCGAGTGGGTTTCCGCTGGGTTTGCGGTGGGTTCGGGGCGCGTTTCCTCCGTTTTCGGGCGCCCGCCCTTCGATCCGTTTTTCCAGTTTGCAACCAGCTTGGGATTTATCTTTTTGAAGTCGTGGATTTCAATCTCGCCGCCGTTCGTGTCTATGAACCGGTACAGCCTCAATCCGTCGAAAAACTGCCCCGGCTCCCCGTTCCATCCGGCGACCGCTTCGAGAACGTCGGGCGTGTAGTCAAATACGTACTCCTTGCGCACCTGGCAGTGCGCCCAGAGGCGCAGAAGGCAGAGGACGGCCCCGTCGCCGCAGTATGCTGTCAACGCCCGCGTCTTCCAATGGTCCGGAAAATCTGTTTCTATTATCATGGTTTGAAAAATTGAAAATTTTAAGAGCCCCGCGCTCGGGTAAAAGCGGCTCCGTCGCGCGGGGAAGAGAGCACAATCAAAAATTCATTCCGGATAGAACAAAATCCACTTTCCGCCCGCGCGGGCGCTGTCGTGTTCTATCTTCGCTCCGCGAGATTTCCTCCACCCCGGGAGCATCATTATCGCGTCGCATTTGCAGAGGTCTTTCAGGCACTCTTTGAGAATTGCCTGGTATTCGTCTTCGCGCATCGGCCTGTCGCCGTTTTCAGCCATCCACTTCCGCGCCCTGTCGGCCGGATTAACAGGACAGTGCCCCAGCTTGAAAATCAGGTCTTCCGCTTTGTCGAACGCCTCGACGTTAAAATTTTCTATGCCCGTCATCGGGCCCGATATGTATATGTCTTTCATTTTTATCTCGGGTAAAGTTTAGAGGGGCCCGTCGTCGCCTTTATGAGGATCCTGTCGAGCGCGTCCCTGTTGTAGTATTTGCTGTTGCCCGTCCTTATGTACGGGATTTTGTGCCTAAGGCGGAACTTCGTCCACGTTCGCGAAATTTTTATGCCGCAGTAGGCCATGGCCCTTTTGGTGTCCATCAGATAAGGCGCGACGGAAGCCTCGCCCGCCGGATCGCATTGAGTTGAGTTGCTCATAGTGAAAAAAACGCTATTATGAAAATTTCGATTGAGATTAAGGTTCCGACAACCGCCACTGCGATGCCGAGAAATTCGAGCGCCTTGCCCATTTTTGAAACGGCGCGCGCCGTCTCGTCTTCATACCTTGCGGTGAAGTCCGAAATCGGTTCGGGTATTTCATTGGGAAATTTCATCGAGCCTTTCCTTCGCCCGCCACACTTCGACGGCCATAAATCCCTCGGCGGCGTTCGCCTTTTCGCGCAGCTTCATGACTTCCCAAAGGGCGGATCTCGACGATTCGCCCGATTCCGCGAACTTGCCCTGCGCGTCAAGCTCGGCGGATTCCAGCGCAAGGCGGAACGATTCCGGCACTCCGAGCCCCTCCGCCACCTGCCGGCAAAACTCGATTCTGTCCGCGAGCATTCGGGCGTACTGCCCCATCAGCGCAACCAATTCCTCGCGGATGTCTCTATCCTCTTCCCCAATCATTTCCCGTCCTCCGCAAACGTCTCCCTCATGCGCTTCGCAAGCCTCTCCGCCCCGAGCTTCGCGGCGCTTATAGAACTGTAAGATGTCAAAGTTTCGGGAAAATCGGGACGACACATGCGGTAGGCGGCTCCGCAAAGTTTTATTACAAATTCCGTTCTGCCTCCCATGCGGCCCTCCCAGAGGCAAGAATCGATCTTCTCCCATACTATCGCGGGCGAGGCTTTCGCTTTTGTGTTTTTCATTTCCGCTTCCCCGCCTCCAAAATCGGTAACCCCGCTTCCGTGGGCACATAGATTACATTTTGATTGTTGCGGTTAAGCCCGTCTATCCAAAGATAGCGCAGATACGCCTCATTGCCTTTCAGACTGTCGCCGATAATCTTATTTGCTTCCGCAACTCCGCGCGCGCGGACAATTTCAGCCTCGGAAAGCATCTTTGCCGATTCCATTTTAGCCTTGGCCTCTTCGATTGCGATTTGCCGGTTCTGCTCAGCCTTGCGCAATTCCGCGAGCCCCGACTGTCCCGCTCTCCATACGTTGTATATCGGGGATGCGAGGAGCGCAAAGACCGCAAGCACCGCAACTCCGCAACCTATCGCTCCATTTATTTTTATATTATTATTGTCCATTTCCTACGCCTCCTCTTCGTTGCTTTCTTCGCTCGCCGACTCGCAGAGATCCTTAAAAGACTCCATGATTTTTTTCGCCTCTGGAGCGAGAACGCTGTCTATAAACAATTCGCATTCTTCTTTCGTGGCGAACACCGCCTTCGGGTTTCGAGCGTTACGATTATCGTTATCAATAATCTTGTATCCGGAAAAAATGCTTTTACCGTTTGCTCGTATATAATAAAGAGCGAGAATCTTGCTCTTCATAAAAACCGGATTGTCATTTTCTAACATCGTTGTCGCCGACCACACGACATCGCCCACTTTAAATCTCGGCTCCGCCGCGGGCTTGTTGTCGGTTATATTTTCCTTTGACATATTTTCTTCGTTCATTTTATTGTCCTTTCCGTTTATCATTTTTTGTACTTTCCAAGCCCTTGGCATGAGCCCGAGGGCTTTTCTTTTTAAAGTTTGCGCGCGCGGCCTCCGCCTCGCCAACGGCAATGTTCCTCAACGTATGGCATTTTCAATATTGGCGAATCCGAAACCGTCTATAAAAGCTTCGCATTCCTGCATTGTGGTGAAGACGTTTTCCCTTTCCAGGAGCCCCCATGGGGAAGTAAGCGTGTAAACCGCCCTGCTTTCGCGGGTTTCGTTGCGCACATAAACGACGTTTTCTATTTTTGCCCGCGCAAATACGACCTTCCTCTTTTCATCGTCTTTTGGGCAGACTTTGACGACCGCCCACACATAGTCGTCCTTCTCCCATTCCGGAGCTTTTTTTCCCGCTTCAACGCCTTCCGCCGGCTTTTCCGGATCGGGGGCATACTCCGCCCCGCAATCCTTTCCCTCGCTTTCTCCTTTCAATTTCCGCAGAATTTTGTCCACATCCGCAGCGTCTTGCGCGAAGCCGCAAATGTACCCGCCTTTATATTCCAGGAACGCTTCGAGCGCCGGAATCGTCTTTTTGTCGGTCTCTATTATTACTTTCATCTCTGATCTGCCTTTCATTGTTTGTGGGAAATTTCTTCCATATTTGCCGTTTCTTTCCGTTCGCCCCCCCCGAGCGTCCCTTTATTTTCCATTTTTGAAAACTTGCGCCTCACGCCTTCGATGCCTTCGCGCAACGCAAGCCTGATCGCGGTCTGCTTGCTCTCGCCGATTTCCTCTGCGAGCTTGGAGATTTCAGCTTCGAGCTCTTCTGATATGCGGATTGTTTGTGTAATCATGAGCTTCATAATTGTGTTAAGATGTACCACGTCAAGAAAAAAGTGTTAAGTCTAACCACTTTTTTTTATTTGGCGTAATGTGTTAAGTTTTAATACTGCTTTTATGAAAGATGAAAAAAAGCTGTTAATTACGCATACCGTTCGCGTCACTGAAGATTTAGAGAAAGAGCTAAGTAGCGTTTCGCGCATTTTAGATATGCCCAAACAGGAGACAATCCGCCTCTGTCTGCGCATAGGCCTTACCCACCTGCGCCGCGTGAAGTACGACCTCGCCGCCTGCGTCCTCGAAAAGTCGGAAAAATAGCCTCCGGCGCAGTTGGTCATCTGGCTTCCTCCGTAGAAACGCCGGTTTCAACCGTTTCTTTCCGTTCGCCCTTTTCCGCCTCCGCCCGAGCCTTCCGCGCGTCCAACGCCTCTCTTATAAGAGTTCTTACGGCCTGCGATTGATTGTAGCTCACGGCTCTTATCTCCGGCATCCACGATACCGGAACGTTCGATATGTTCAAATATGTCGTTAACTCATCCATTAGCATAAGGTTTAATAAACCATTGGGTCTTTTTATTTATATTTCAAATTGTGATTCTATTTCCTGTGTACGCCAATAGGTTTATTAAACCCTTTGACGAATTTCTCCAGCCCTTCTTTCACCAGATCATCGAGAGAACGATTTTCCTTTTTAATAATCTCAAAAAGAGAGTTAAACGTCTTCGAGGATATTTCAAATTCTATCCTCACAAGGTTTATTAAACCTCTTTTTTGAGAGTTATTCTTTCTTGTGCGTTTTTTTGTTTTCATATTCAGCTACAAGTTTTTCCATGGCCAATCGAAGGGCTTCTGTAAAAGACATACCTTGTTCATTTGCGATTGCTTTGACGCGACGCACAAGTTTCTTTTCTTGTGAGGAAGAAATACGTTGCTTGGTATCTGACAATTTATTCGGCATATCTCCATACTGTGAAGATAGACCAAAAAGGTTTAATAAACCAAGTCAATAAAAATTTTTTATTTTTTTATTTTTTTTATAAAAAAAAGGTGGAAAATTCGCCCATCACATGGTCTAATACAAACACAATGAATGCCAATACACCCACAAGAAAGCCTCACAAGCCGCTTGTCAACTACGTTCCCGCAGACAGAATCCGCCGAATAGTTGCATTGCGCTCTCGCGGAAATATAAATCTGCAACGCGGAGCTTATAGCACATCTGCCGACATCGAAAAAAGACGTGAAAAGATTGCAAAATATGATTTTTCACGATTCTAACAACAAACTTTTCGAGCAATTAAGCAGCCATCACAAAGCCGCCGAATTGGCAATAAAAGAGTCGGAAAGTTATAATTCCGAAATTCCGATACCCGCATTAAAAGAATTGCGCGACGCTTATCATCATTTCGATAATGCGCTGCAATTCGCCGACAAAGCCGACCAAGAAAGAGAATTGTATCGGGCAATTTCCCACTGCAAACGGGCATACTTTGACTCAAAAGAATGCACATTTCAGTATCTTTTGGAAAATATAGAATCAATAAAAGAAAAGCTTGGGCGATATGTCTTTATTTTAGGACAATACATACCCGAGTATCCGACCCACAAGAAAAATATAAAAACGGCTTTATCTTTTTACCACGAAATAAAAGACTTAAAAGTTGAAGCTCGAGAAAGTCGATATTCGGAATGCGATAAACACATATCCGGCTTAAAGGCATTCATCCAGGCTTACAGCGATATGGAAGACGACATACTCGCGGATATTTATAATCGGAAAAGGACGGCTTGGATAGGCGCGATAATCGGGATACTTGGCATACTTTTCAGCATTATAGCCTTTTTTTAAATTCGGAAAAACGGAAGACCCCGAAATACTCCGAAAATCACATTACCGCGACGCGCCCGTATCGCCGCGCATGGTGTCGAGCTTGGCGCGTTCGGCGTCGTTGAGCATAATCAGAAAGTTTTTGCGCTTGTCCGCAATTTTTTTTGCGTCCCGAGCCTTTGTGCGCTCCGCCGCGGTTTTTATCAATCAAACAGAGGCAAGGAATACGTCGGGATATTTGTCAGCAATTTTCAAAAGACGTTTGGCGGTTGCGGGAACACTTCGGCGCCCCTGTTCCCAGTTGCGCAAAGTTCCGATTTTCACCCCTAAAAACTCGGCAAATTCCACTTGCGACAAGTTCAGTTTTTCCCGAATATATTTAGGTTCGGGGAACTCCAAAACTTCCGACGGTTGTTTTTCGCCACGTTTGATTGCGATAGCTTCCTTTATGGAAGCCACAAGTTCGTTAAAATCTTCTTTTTTCATCGTCCGAGTTCCTTTGCTAACTTTGCAAGCACTTTCAATTCCGCGCTTGTCAGATTTATTTTTTGATTCTTTTTGTAAGCCATCACAAGATAGACTGTGGAGTCTTTCACAATGTAAAAGTATATAAACCTCGCTCCGCCACGCTTCCCCCTGCTTTCGACGGCGACGCGCAATTTTCTAAAACCGCCGCTGTGCGGGATTATATCACCCGCAAGGGGATTTACTCTCAATTCTTCAATGGCTTTATTTTCATCGGCCGCAAGAATCCGCGCTTTTTTTATAGCGTTCAAATATAATGCGGTCTTGATAAATTTCATACCTATATACTGCGCCAATGGCGCACCCTGTCAACACTTTTTTTAAAAAAATGAAAAAAGTTGTAAAACCGCCAGCTTATTCATTTTAATAAAAAGTGTGATAGAAACATTAAAGGCGGAAGGGTTGATATGACGAACACGATAAAATACAAGGGGTATACGGGAAGCGTTGAAATATCGGAAGAGGACAACTGCCTTTTCGGCAAGGTGCTTTTTATTCGTTCGCTGCTATCCTACGAAGGGTGGACGCTCGAAGAAATAAAAAAAAGACTTCAAGGACGCAGTAGACGATTACTTGCAACTTTGTGAAGAAAATGGAGTCGAGCCCGAAAAGCCGTTTAAAGGGTCGTTCAATGTGCGCGTGCGGCCGGAGGTTCATCGCGGGCTTGCAATAGCGGCGGCAAAGCGCGGCGAGAGCCTGAATAAATACGTTTCCGAAATACTTAACAGCGCGATTTAATGCGAGTTAAGCTTTTGGAAATTCATGCCTTGCGCTGTTTAGCTTCCGCAAGTTTTCGACAAAAAACGGAAGACCCCGAAATACTCCGAAATCTTCCGCCGACTGAGATTCCCCAGTCCAATTTTCCGTATTTAGCGGAATTTTTCTTCAAAAAATCAAGCCTATTGAGGCGCAATCTCAAAATACTTTTGGGCGACGCTCTTTTCAACGAGAGAGCCAAAATACCTGTTCACCAGTATTTGCGGGGAATTTCTTGTGATTCTCGCGGTCCTCGCGGGATCGTAGTAAAGGCTTAAATGGTAGGTTGAAAACGACCGGCGCGCAAAGTTGTACGGCAGGCGGACGACGTTTTTTGAGAGCATAGCCCGTTCGTCGCCGGAGGGGCGGATTATTTTTGCATTTTTATATTTTTCGAGCCATTCCCAGAGATTCTCCGGCAAATTTTCGAGCGTCCATGCCTTTTTCACTTTGCCTATTTGCGCCGGAAAAGTAATTTTCCTGTCTTCGTACCGGAAGTACTCGTCCCGCAGTCGGGGGATTTCCGCCACTCTTATGCCGGCGAAAAGCCCCAGCGCATAGAAACGCGCATAGAGGGGGCGCTCTTTTTCGATAAATTCCATGAATGTCCGCGTGTCCCCGACGCTCAAAAATTCGATTTTGCGTTCAATATTCGCCTGTTCGCCGCCTATCGGCGCGTATTCGTCGGGGTGGATTTTGTCCATCGGATTGGCCGAGAACGCCCCGCGCATTATGCAATACTTGTAAAATTCTCCGATTGTCCCGCGCCAGTGGGCGATGGTCTTGGGCGCCCCCTTGTCCCTGATCCATTCGAGCAGCTTTCTCGGGGTGGCGTCCGCGAAGGATGGGAAAGTCTTTTTGAAGTTTCTGATGCGCCCGCAGACCTGCCCGAACTCCACGTCGCAAAGGTTGCCGGCGGCGTGCTTTGCGGTTTTCATCGCAATGAAGTCGTCGGCGAGCGTTTCGACCGACATCGCGCTTTCGTATTGCCAGGCGGTTTTTACGGATTCCACAAGGGTTTTTCCTGGCGGCAAAAGGCTTAAAGCTTCCCGCATATCCTCCAAAACCGCGGCTGGGTATTGAGCGAAGTCGGAAATTTCAAATTTGCGGGAATCGAGAATGTTTTTCCGATAGAACAGCGCGTCCGATTTCAGCCTGAAAAACCTCCTCGAAACCTTTTTCGTCTTTGGATCCCTAAACCCGACACACCAGTATTCGATGCCGTTTTTCTTGACCCTGTAAAGATTTTTTATTTTCTGGCTTGGCGTACCTGAAATAGCTTCCGAATTGTCTGCTCCCACAGACGCGGCATTGCAATTATCTGCGGACAAAGGGGGGAGTTTTCATCGGGTGTTAAAAATTTGCCTTACATGGAAGTTTTTGCGCGCATTCCGCAGGTTCATTAATTTTAATCCCGCAGAGTGCGGTAAGCAAGATACGTCACAAAAAATGAAACGAGCGTGCAAAACAGCACCCACTCGAAAAATCCGGCATACCCGAGGAATTCCTGAACAGCCCCGCTGAAAAATCCAGGGAACATTATACCAAGAGCCATAAACGAAGTGAATATCGCGTACGTTGAAGTTCTGTTTCCGCCGGCCGACGCCCACATCAAATACACCATATAGCCCGCGAATCCGAAGCCGTACCCGAACTGCTCGACACATATTAAAGAAGCAATTTCGATATGTGATTGCGGCAGGACAATAGCCATATACACATAAATCACGTTCGGCAAATTCATGGCAAGAGCCATCGGAAGCATCGCCCTTTTTAAGCCCGTTTTTGATATGAAAATCCCTCCAATTATCCCGCCGCCGAGGAGCGCGACCGGCGCGGCGGTTCCGTAAATAATGCCTATCGTTTCAAGCGACAACCCAAGACCTCCGGCATCTGCGCCGTGGTATAAAAACGGCTGGACAATTTTCAGCAGCTGCGCCTCCGCAAACCTGTAAAAGAGTACAAACGCCAATATTGACAAAATATGCCTCTTAGAAAAGAACTCCGCGAACGCCGAGCGCATATTGCGCACGATTTCCCCCGCCGAAGAATCCGCGCGCGGCGCGTCGGTTTGAGGGCGCGGGAGAGCTTTTGAGAAATAAGCCGCTGCAATGGAACACACTGCAGCGCATGTGAGGAACGCCACTGCCCAGCCGCCCGAAGGCGAATCGAAAAACTTTCCAAAATAGCCCGCGATTACGAGCATTGCGCCCTGACCAAAGAGCACGGCAATCCTGTAAAAGGCGTTGCGTATGCCGACAAAGAAAGATTGAGATTTGTCGTCGAGCGCAAGCATATAAAATCCGTCCGCGGCGATGTCGAAAGTGGCGGAGGCAAAACCGAGAGTCCAGAACATCAATGCGCTCGCGGCAATCCAGCGCGGGAAGAATCCAGCAAGCGCAAGCCCCGCAAAGCACACCGCAAATAGAGCCGTGCAGAAAAAGATCCATTTTCTCTTGGTTGAGACGGAATCCACAAAAGGCCCCCACAGCCCCTTCAAAAACCACGGCAAATACAAGCCGCTCGTAAGCATTGCCGCCTTTGCGTTCCCAACGCCCATAGACATGTAATATCCGACAGATAGAGATGCGACTATGGCGTTTGGCAAACCCTCTATAAAGTAGAGCGGCGGCACCCATGCCCAATTTGAAGATTTTTTTTGCATAAGCAAGTCGGACGCCGCCCGGGTGCGAAGGCGGACAAAATAAAAAAGCCGCCACGACCCACGGCGGAAATATAAAAGCGGGAACCCCCGGAATTGCCGTCTTGCCGAGTTGGTTACGCTGCCTCCCAAGTAAGAGGTGGGTGCTTCCGCCGCGGCTTCTGTCTTCCGCAATCTTGGCGGCCTGACATCCGTCGCAACCGGGACGAGCTCCCGTAATATTATCATTAAGGCGGGGAACCGGTAGGGCAGTCTCGAACATTCCAGAGGTTCTGCCTTATTTTTTCCCATAAATGCGATTTTTTTTCAACCATAAAATTTTGTTTTTGCAATCCGCGCGCCGCCGGCTAAAAAAGCGCATTATGAAAAAATTTAAGCAGACGCTGGAAAAATTTGACGGTTGGATTGCCCTGATACTATGGCTGCCCGCATTGTTTATAGGCCGCAGCATATTCTATTTGGCCGTTAACATGGTTTGCAACACGCGGAGTTTTTTTGAGTTCAATTCCAACGACATTAACCACCTTACGGAAGGAGTTTTTTACGTATCTATAATTTACGCTGTATATTTTGCATGCACTTTCGCCTACGCGCTATTCATAAGATGCCTGTCTGCGCGCAAGACACGTTTTGGAAGGTTTGCCTATTCTGTTCCGCTCATGCTCTTTTTTGCGGCGGAAGCGATTGTCTGCCTATCGGCGATTTTCACGACTCTTAACGGCGCACAAGTTCTCGGCTGGGGGATTGGCTTTATTGCCGTCACTTGCGCGCTAATGTTTGCGCTGCTGTCTGGGATGTGGCTTTTTAGGGTTTACGTCAATCCGGCCAATCCCGCTTTAACTGTTGTTCTCGGATATATATGTTCGGCCGGTACAATTTTATCCTACATTGCGGCGGCTTATATTGAGGGACTTTGGGCGCATATCTATCTCATTTCAGCCTCCATTGTAGGCGCGGCGTTCGCGCTCGACATCACTTTTAAAGGGATTGCCTATAAAATAATAGAGAAAATTACAGATAAAATCCTAAAAAAGATATTTTCAAAACTCTCCAAAAATTCCGAGTAGCTTGGCGACTATTGCGCTCATTTAAAACACTGCTTGCGGACTATAAAAATCCCGAAAATTCTTTTGCCTCCCGTTTTCAATATACGCTAAACACCTCACAAAACTGCATGGCAAAAACATTGCGGCTTGCGGGCAAATATCTGCAAAAAAAAACCTAAAAAACTACCTTGCGAAATAGAGCTTGTGGAGCTGCCAGCCGGCCCTCCACAGTCCGCCTTTTGAAACTGCGAAATCCCATATTTTTTTTAGTAGCGCCCCATCTCCCGCCTTTGACCACTCCGGATGGAGCCAAAACGCCTTTGCATTTGCTGCGGCAGATGCGTATTTTTCGCACTTCGACAAATCGGAAGGCTCGGAAATTATAAATTTCAATTCGTCCGCCCTCGCGAGAGAAGTAGCGAGAGGCTCGCAAAAAAACTTAGGGCTTGCCGTCACCCACGAAAATTTTGCGTCAGGATCTTCCATTATCGGCAGAGTCGCGGAAGTTTCAAGGTGGGCTGCTATCGAGCGCGCGGAAAGTTCGCGGAGCAACGGGCGCAAATCGTAAAGGCAGGGCTCCCCGCCTGTAATCACCGCTATCTCCGCCTTTGATTCGGCAGCGGCGGCGGCCAAACCTTCGGCGGTAAGATTTTCCGAAGGCTGGCCTTCCCAAGCGCTTTTGCTGTCGCACCATTGGCAACGCACATTGCACCCGAAAAGCCTTATAAAATACGCGCGCCGCCCCGCATGCAGCCCTTCGCCCTGCAAAGATAAAAACCTCTCGGCAACAGCAAAACCGCCCATACCCTAACTACGCCTCAGCGCGAAAACTTCGCGGTATTTTTCTTGTCCTCGCTAATCTCGACGCTTACGACAAACGCCCTCGATTGTGTATTTTGCCTGACAAGCCCGTCAAAGACGCCAAACAGCTCCCGCGCAAGCCCCTCGCAAGAACATTCGTCGCAAAAAAACCCCTTCCACGCTTCCGGCGCCGCCGACACAAGCCTTTCGGCAAGCGGGTCTTTTTTGGAGAACGCGCACGCATGGTCGAGGTTTTCCTCTATCCATTTTTTTAAAAATTTTAACTTTCCAAAATCAACGACAAACCCGTTTTCATCCGTGCGCTCGCAGCCGAATGTCACACGTATGTCCCAGTTGTGCCCGTGCACAAACGAGCAATGGCCGTCGTGCAAATGCTGGCGGTGGGCAAAAGGTATGTCAAAGTATGTCTTTGTGCAGGTAAGCATTTTATTTTGATATCTCGGAAAAAAATTCTTCGTAATAAAGCACGCCCTTTTTTATTGTGGACAGGCTGAAGCCCTCGTTAGGCGCATGCAGATTGTCGGAGGGCGAGAATAGCCCGACCATTATGCAGTCGAGCCCCGTGCACTGCTTTATTGTCGAAATGAGCGGTATGCTCGCCCCTTCCCTCAAATAAAGCGGCGCTTCCCCGAAACATTTTTCGGCGCATTTGTCAACTGCGGCAAAAGCCTTTGAAAGCCTAATCTGGCGCGGGCTCGACGCCACGGAAACCTCCGCTTTTGGATCTACAAAATACGCGTTTCCGGACGAGTCGTTGTCTATGAACGACAGTTTTATTCCCTTCGGACACCTGTCGAGCATTGCGTTTTTAACCGACGCCAAAGCCCTCTCGGTATCCTGCCCCGGAACTGTCCTGCAAGAAATTTTGCAAAAGCATTCCGACGGAATTATCGACTTTGCACCCTCGCCCTGATAGCCGCCCCCGACGCCGGAAAATTCGAGGGTCGGCAAAACGCGCATCGACTCAGCCACCGTGTAGCCCTTCTGTTCCATTAGACTGTCCACGCCAAGCTGCGATTTAAGCGCATCCACGGTAAAAGGATATTTTGCGATTTGCGATTTTTCCCAGTCGGAAAGTTTTGGCAAATTTTCATAGAATTCGGGAACGTTTACAAATCCGTCGGGGGTGTGTAAAGAAGCGCAAACTTCAAACATTGCGCGAAGCGGGTTGTAAACGGCTCCCCCGAACATTCCAGAATGGACGTCGGTATCGGGCCCCTTAAACACGGCCTCGAATCCGCCCATTCCGCGCAGGCCGATTGTCACTGCCGTTTGGGTTTCGGATACGCTCGAAGTGTCGCTTAGCACTATGTAGTCGTAGCCGCTAAAGAGTTCGGGGCTCTCGCGCACCAGGCGCGAAATGCCGCCGCTGCCGATTTCCTCCTCGCCTTCGATTGCGATTCCAAAATCTATGTCAGCGTCGGGCTTCGACGAGAGAAAATTCACGAGCCCCGTCAAGAGACATGTAAACGGCCCTTTATTGTCGGCCGTCCCGCGGCCCCATATTTTCCCGTCCATTACGGTCGGCTCAAACGGAGGCGTTCTCCATTTGTCGAGCGGCTCTGCGGGTTGGACGTCGTAGTGTCCATAGCACAGCACGCGCGCCTTCGGATTTTTTGAGGTGCAATTTTTACGCGCAAAAACGACCGGATTTCCACCGGTTTCCAACAGGCGCGAATCGAATCCCAATCCGCGCAGGGTTGAGTTGAGAAACTCGGCGCAAGCGCGGGTTTCCGATTTCTTTGAGGAGTCGGCCGATACGCTTTTAAAGCGCACGAGCTCCGATATAAAGCCTAACGCATCAAATTTCATTTTATAAAATAGTGGTAAACTACCGCAAAAACGGCAAGCTGCGCCAAACAGAACGCCGCCCATACACGCGCGGATTTTTTCCAGTCCAAGCCGAATGCCAAACGGTTTATAAAGAGGGGAAGGACTGCAAACGCAGCAATCAAGATTTTTTCGCAAAGAGGCGGGATTGGAAGCCCCGACGGGGCTATCCATATTGCGGAAGCGCAAAAGAGAGAAACCTCGAAAGACTCGCAAAAGCCGAAGCGTTCCGTGGAGAAAACCATCGACGCAAACCACATTGCAAACCCGCCCGCAAAAGCCGCCGCGAGCGCGACTGCCATGTGCGCGCCAAATTTCAATTCGTCGTAGTACGGCAAAAAATCGGTCGCCTGAATATCCATCGCATTTCTACAAACGAGCCCGACGTCGCTCGGCGACGGCGGGCCTGTTGCGGCTTCAAGAATGGAGCCGTTTAACGGCCTTCAAACATGTTCATATTCTTGGCAATCGCATTGAAAATCTGCTGGCTCTTCATGAGATTGCCGCTGCCGTAGTCTATCACGACTTCGACTTCGTTGTTTTGTACTTGTTTCAGCCACACGACGATTTTTATGTCGAGCTCCGCGCGGGCGTATATCAGCCAAGAGTTGTCTCCGGGTATCTGCCCCACCCTGAAATATTTCAGGTCGCGCTCAAGGGCGATGTTTGTGGATTTAAACGCCGAATTTATATTGCCGGCCAATTTACCGGAAAACGATCCAGATATTTCGTCATAAGAAGCCAGCGGGAAGGCGCGGGAATCCACAACCACGTTGGTCGTGCACGCACCTACAAATAGCGCTGTCGCGGAAATTGCCATTAGAAATAATTTTTTCATAATGAAGGAATATCTTATAATTATTTGAATTATGCAATCAAAAAAGGCGCATTTGCATTGTAGCGGGATTTAACCTCCCCCAAGCTAAATTGCAGCTTGCCGCCCCGCAAAAATCGGACATTTTAATATATGCGCGCATTTGCCGCCCCATGCGGATTCTCTAAAATATAAGCCATTCATAAAAACGGTATCCGCATTGCCGTAAAAAAATCAAAGAACTGCCGATTTTGCCCGCAATAGAATAAAAAAATTCGGGCAACGATTGCGCCGCCCGATAAAAAAACCCGGGCGATTAAATCGCTCGGGCGGATTGCCACGCTTTGCGTTTTTATTGTACGAATCTGCAAACCCGACACTTTGGCCGCAATAATTAGCCGCAGTTTATATCGGAATGCGCGGCGGAAGGAGAGCGCTATTCGGCGTCTCTTTTCCAAACAATTTTGGCTTCGGCTTTCAAGGCGCTTTCGCGCTGCTTGCGTTTACGGGAGGCCAAAAGCCTCTGCCTTTGTGCATTGGGCTTTTTGCCTGCGCTTTTTTTGCCGGGTTTGCGCTTCGCGCATGAAGACCACTGGATAAGTCCGCTCATTTTTGAATCTTTCTTATTATTGTTAAAAATATAAAATTGTTTAAGCGAAGTAAGCTACCTTTTTTTTTCTCGCGTTCCAGCTTTTTTTTCATTTTTTTACAAAAACCGCAACTTTTAGGAATTATCGGAGTTTAATAAAGTAAAAAACCGATATGGCGGTCGCGGCAAAAATAGAGAATATGAACAGCGGGCGGAAAGAGACGGAACGAACTTTTCCCGATCCGGACGCAATTTTAATGACGGAAGTTGCGGGAGGGTCGGAACACGCATTGAGAATGATAATTGAAAAGTGGAAAAATCCGCTCGCAAATTATTTCTACAGGTCTGTGCGCAATGTTCACACGGCGGAAGACATGGCCCAGCAGACTTTCGTAAACTTGTACAAGGCAAGATGCTCCTATACCCCTACAGCAAAATTTTCTACATACCTTTTTCACATTGCAAGGCATGTGCTAATAAACGAGTTTAGGAAATCCGCCCGCCGGCCGTGCGAGCCTACCGACCCGTCTGAAATCAAGGCCACCGCTCCAAACGGAAGGAGCGACCTTGAGACCTCCGAGCTCGAAGAAATCTTTTACACAACACTCGAACAACTGCCCGAAAATCAGAGGACCGCAATATTGCTATATAAACAACAGGAGCTGACTTACGAGGAAATCGCAGCCTCGATGGAGGCGAGCGTTTCCGCCGTAAAAACATGGATATTCAGGGCAAGAACAGCGTTGAAGGAGGCGTTGAAAAATGTCTGACAATACAAAAGTAAACAACAGCCACTTTGGCAAAAATAGTCCGGCCACCCCAGCCCCCAAAGGCTTAAAAAACGCGGACGACGTTTTTGATACTCTCATAACCGCAAGCCCCATACGTTGCGGCGACAACTTTGCAGACATTGTTCTTTCCGCCGTCAAAAAGCCTTCCCAAGAGGATGAACTCGCCGACAGCCTTTTAAAGTCGCAGCCTATACGACTCGGAAGATCCTTCGACAATCGCTGTCTCACCCTTTGCCTAAACGCCGGGAAACCTTTTCTCGACAGATTCTCACTCGCATTTTCTTCGGCCGCAGCATGCGCACTGATTGCTGTTACATCTTTCACAGGCATTTTGAAGGAAAAGAACCTTGCCTACACTGAATTGAGCGAAGACTACGCAAAACTTTCCAAAATGTCGCAAGAGGTATCCGACCTATCCGTATTTCTCGTTCAAGAAGTATTCTTCGACGCGCTTCAAGCCCCGAGGCGCTAACTCACGGCAGTTAACCAAAACCTACAAAATACCAAAAAAATTTCCCAGACAATCTTCAAGTCCCGATTATCTAACGGTTTTGCAAGTGGCAAAAGCCGCGCATAAAAAATACGCCCGCGCAATTTTCTTTCGGAGGCGCTTTATTTTTGCAGAATAAATCACAACATATCCCAGCGCCGTTTTTTATTTTTAACGCGGATATTTTTTTGTGGGGGCAATCAATCTAAAAAAAAATTTTGAAGTAGCATGGAGGACTAACCCCCATAAAAAATACCGCGCGCCAAACCGCCGCAAAGCCGCAAATCCCGCGCGACAAAAAAAAGCGCCGACTGCATGCCTGGCGCCAGAGCAAACAAGCTTAATTAGAACTTATTCGCATTACTCGAAAGATTTATTAGTCAGTCTGTCGGAGTCCGCCTCAAATAAGGTTAATTACGGCTTATTCGCATAAACAAATTCGTAATAAGATTTATTTTTCAGCTTGGAAGCCGCTGCCTCGTCGAGAAAAACTTTGACATTGGGGTGGAGTTGCAGGGCGCTTGCGGGGACCGACGCCGTTATCGGGCCTTCAGCCATATTCGCGACAGCTTCCGCCTTGCCCTCTCCGAACGCCAGCAAAACTATCTCGCGGGAATCCAATATTGTGCCGATTCCCATTGTTATGGCGTGCAGGGGGACTTTTGATATGTCTCCGCCAAAGAAGCGCGCATTGTCGGAGCGCGTTTTTTCAGTGAGCGTCTTAACGCGCGTGCGTGAGCCGAGCGACGATGAGGGCTCGTTAAAACCGATGTGCCCGTCGGTTCCTATGCCGAGAATCTGCAAGTCTATGCCGCCGCACAGGCGGATTTTATTTTCGTACTGCACGCAATACGCCCTGACATTCGGTGCGCAGCCGTTCGGGATATGGGTGTTGGATTTGTCTATATCTATTTTTGAAAACAGATTTTCATCCATGAAATATCGGTAGGAATTTGAGTCTGTCGGCGGCATTCCCACGTATTCGTCGAGATTGAACGTGGAGACTTTTTTAAAAGAAAGCTCTCCGTTTTTGCACATTTCTACGAGCTTGCAGTACAGCTCCAAAACCGTGCCGCCCGTCGCGAGCCCGAGGACGCTCGCCCTCTTGTCTCGAAGTTGTTTTTTTACGACTTCTGCAGCTCTTGCCGACGCTTCTTTTGAATCTTTGGATATTACAATTTCCATAGTTATTTAGCAAATAAAGTTGATGAGTTGGTTTCCTTTGGAAGGAAGCGGCCCTTGAAGGCGTCGCGCCAGCCCCGCGGAGTTTTTATTTTTGCACGCAGCAATACGGCGAAAGCAAAATTCGGAGCGGCATTGCCCTGCCCGCCGACAATTTCGCCACCGCGGCGCACGTTGTCTGACATCCACGATGGTATCCTTATGTGGTACGGATTGCGCTCAACCTCCTTGGTATGGCATGAAGTCGCCTCCATCTGAAACCCCAGAATGTCCTCCGGAATTTCAACCATTAGGTTCGGAGATTTCATAGCCCCCCAATATTCGGTTTCGAACACCATTCCGCCGTACGAATCCCCGAGGATTTCAAGGGCGTCCGACAGCAGTAGCGACACTCCGCAATGGGTCTTGTTCCAGTCGTTTTTGTGCGGGAAAAATATTGCCGCCGGATTTTCGGAGGAAATTATTTCGGCAATTTCTTCGGAGGCCGCGCGCCACGCTGGCGTTCCACGCGACTTGGGGTTTATGTTGTCGAAGCCCTCGCCGTCTGCGCATATTTTCAAATCCCAAGAGAGCCTCTTGCAGCATTCCGCAAGCTCTGCGCGCCTTCCGGGCCTGCGGGCCTTGTTTGAGCCGAGCGTCACGGCAACGTCGGTGACTTTAAAACCGCATTCCCTCATCATGCGCATAGCCAAGCCGCCGGACATCGACTCGTCGTCGGGGTGCGGCGCAAATATCAAAACCCTCTTTTGCGATTTAAGGTACCTGGGAGCGCATGTTTGCGCAAAATCGGCAGAATCCGCCTTAAATGTTTCTCCGAAGGCTTTCCCCACTTCGCACGGCGCCCCAAGCGGGATTTCCGCCGCCCGCGACAACAGTTGTTTTAGTTCTTCCGCGTATTCCAGATAATTTTTCATCTATGCGCGACTATTAAATATGCGTCAAAATGATTCAATCCATTTTATGCGCAACCGCCCAAAATCTGGTATATATTTCATTAAAATTCAAATATCGGTCAAAATAATAAAACTACTTTCCGAAGCTTAGCGCCGTTATGAGCGCCTGTCCCACATATATTGGGTTATGCCCATCTTTTCGAGTGACGACTTTAAGTCTTCGTCCTTATCGCTTATAACCAAAAGCTTGTCGCCCGCGGCGAGCTTTGTGCCGCCCTTTGGAATAAAAAACGACGTTCCGCGCCTGACCATCATCACGAGAGTGTGCTCCGGCAACTTAAAGCTCGCCAGCGTATCCCCTCCTGCGAGTATCTCGGGGGTCACCTCTATCTCAACCATCGCCGACTTTATCTCCTCGGGGAGCTCCACGCCGAAAGCTGTTGCGTCCTCAGGCGTCTTATCGTCAACGCCCAAAAGCCGAGCCATCGTGGTGACTGTCATTCCCTGCACTACGAGCGAAAGTATCGTTATAAAAAACACTATGTTAAACATCGTATGCGCCTGCGAGACCTCGTACGTCAAAAGGTATGTCGCAAAGACTATCGGCACTGCGCCGCGCAAGCCAACCCACGAAACGTAATTGACCGCGCTCCGCGAAAATTTGCGAAACGGCGCAAGGCAGAGCACGACGCTCATCGGACGCCCGAAAAGTATCATGAACGCCCCGACCGCAAGCCCCATTCCAGCAACAGGCAGAAGTTCGCTCGGGTTTACGAGTAGGCCGAGGGTAAGGAACATCACAATCTGCCACAGCCAGCTGAAATCGTCGAAGAAGCGCGTAATGCTGCGCCTGTGTATCATTCGGCTGTTTCCGACCACCAGCCCCGACAGATATACTGCAAGATATCCGTTGCCCATGAGGGCGTCGGTGATTGAATAGACAAACAGCACGCACGCAAACATAAACACGGAATACAGAGACTGGTTTGAAAGATTTATGTTGTTTACAACCCATACAATGATTTTAGCGGCAAGCACCCCGACAGTTGCGCCGACCACTATTTGTATGCCAAAATCCGCAAGCCCAGAATATGAGAATTCCCCTGCGTTTATGTACGATATTGTCGCCATTGCCAGCAAGAACGCCATTGGGTCGTTGCTTCCGCTTTCAAGCTCCAACAGCGGGCGTAGATTCTCCTTCAAGGCAAGGCCTTTGGAGCGCAAGAGTGCGAATACCGACGCGGAGTCTGTCGAAGACATAACCGACGCCAAAAGCAAAGACTGCGGGAAAGTAAAGCTCAAGCCGAAGAAAGACGCCACCGCCCATATAAACGCGCCAGTGAAAAACGCCGTAAAAACAACCCCGAAAGTGGCCAGCACAACCCCCGGGAACAAAACGGGTCTTATGTCCGAAAATTTAGTGTCAACGCCGCCCGAAAACAGTATGATTGAAAGCGACATTATGCCGATGAACTGCGCCGTGGAATAGTTCTGAAACGAAATTCCCAATCCGTCGACGCCCATAAACATTCCCGCCGCGAGGAATACGAGCAACGACGGCACTCCGAAGCGGAATCCCGCCTTTACAATCATTATGCTGAATATCAGCATAACCGACCCTATCAATAGGATATTTTCCGTTGTGAGTTCCACGACCATAGTAGAAAACTGTTGTCTTTGTTTCGGGAAAAATATTTTATTTTTATATCGTTAAAAAAAGAGTAATTCAAAAATAGAAAATGTACATAATTTTTATGAAAAAAGTGTTGGCTTTAAAAATGGTGGCAATCGCGTGCGCGGTGTTTATGGCAATCGGATTTGCGCATGCGGCGAATGTCGAGGAAATTGACGCCCCGAGTGCGGCGATGAACAAGAGCATTCCCGCCATAGTAATATTGCCGGATTCCTACGAAAAATCCGCCGACGCGCGCTATCCCGTGCTTTATTTGTTGCACGGATTCGGCGGAAACCACCAGATGTGGATAAGGATAAAGCCCGACCTTCAAAGGATAGCCAGCCTTTACAATATGATAATAGTCTGCCCCGACGGCGCGACATCATGGTATTGGGACAGCCCCAAAAATCCGGAAATACGCTATCAGACATATGTAGCCGACGAGCTCGTAAAACTTATAGACTCAAAATACCGCACGATTCCCTCGCGCGAGGGCCGCGCAATAACGGGGCTCAGCATGGGCGGCCACGGCGGCTTGTGGCTTGGCATCAACCGCCCCGACGTTTTCGGCGCATGCGGTTCTATGAGCGGCGGAGTCGATATACGCCCGTTCCCGTACAACTGGAATATGGCAAAAAACCTCGGTCCATACGCCGAAAACAAAGATATTTGGGATACGCATACCGTAATGAACATAATCAACAAAATAAGCGCCACCCCAATTAAGATAATAATAGACTGCGGTACGGCAGACATATTCCACGACGTAAACGCAAAGCTGCACGAGAAGCTTTTATATTACAATATCCCGCACGACTACATATCGCGCCCGGGAGCCCACAATGCGCAATATTGGAATAATTCCATAGACTACCAAGCTCTGTTCTTCGCCAAGTTTTTTGCCCAGGCGCGCAGAAAATAGCGCAAGGCAGACAAAATAAGTACTCGGCGGCGCCTCGGGGAATCCGCAAGATTTCCCGAGCTTTTTGTGGGCATGCAACTATTAAAAAAATAGCGCGATAAACAAGCAAAAGCCCAAGCTGCGCTTCTTGCACTTCGCGATGGTTCCCCGCGCATTTTGGAGATATGCAACTTTTTTAATTAGCGCGGCACAAAAAACTGCAACTATTTTAAGCATAGCCCGAAAGAGATGATGGAGCCCCCATTGCTTTTGAAGTTGCGCGCGGATTGTGGAAGTTGCGCGCTGATTCTGGAGATTTCGTCCTGCCCGCGCTTATAAAAATACCGCTGGATTGACAAAAGAATACGAGCGGCGCTTCTTGACTCTTCGAGGATTTATGGGACTTTCCGCTAGCATGCGGATTTTTTCATTGCGCAAAAATTAATCAAAACCCACGCATTTTAAACCGCGGTTTTTTATTGTAAAATATTTCCGATTTTTTTCCCGCGACGAAGCAACGGGCGGGAATTTTCAGAATTTGCTGAAAACATTATGGCAAATTCGCTTTTGGGATTTTTACTGTTAGATTATCCTCCTGTTTGGCGATCGTAAAATATGCAACATCTTGCATCATAAAGATTTTCTCCCACTGCACCAAGAAACAATTTTATTGTGTATCCCAAAACACCTAATGCGCGCAAGTTTTGCCCCGCACTCTCGGCGGCATGCAAAAGCGCGCCCCACAATTAGAGCGCGCCTGAAAATTTTTTTATATAGAGGTTAAGCGCCTGAAAAATACGTCTGCTTTTGAGTTTTTTGCCGCAAATTTAGCGGCGCGCGCGCATAATTGCCAAAATATTCCAAGCCCCGCACGTGCCCTTAACATTATTATATACTCAGCGCGCCCCGTAAAAAGCGTTAATTACGTGAAAAATCGAGCGCTTGACGCTTAAATCTCCCACAAACTAACCTATGCAAGGCCAATGCGCAAAACATAGGTTTTGCGCATAGACAATCAAAATTACAATGCCGACCAGACAAGCGCCGACGCTCCTAAAATCGCGGCGTCGCTCGCTGGAAGCTCGGAGGGCAAAAGTTTTACTTTGTTCCTGAAAACCGGCATCAGGTTCTTTTCCATCGACTCCCTCGTCGGTACGAGGAGCAAATCTCCGCTCTTTACAGGCCCTCCGAACAGGAAAATTGACGACGGGCGCGAAAAATGTATGAAATCCGCCAGGCATCTGCCCAAGATATTGCCCGTTATTTGATAGGTCTCGGCGGCGGCGATGTCGCCGGCTCTCGCCGCATCCTCGATTACCTTTGCGTCAAGCTCGCTCCACGGGACATTTGCCGCCGTTGACTGCCCGTTGTATTTTGCGACCATCTCGAGGTAAGTGCGCTTTATACCAGTGGCTGACGCGTAAGTTTCAAGACACCCTCTCTTTCCGCATCCGCACACTCTTCCGTTTACGACCGCGCACACGTGCCCGAGTTCCCCGGCAAAGCCGTCCGCGCCCAAAAGCAACTTTCCGTCAATGATTATGCCGGAGCCGAGCCCCGTGCCAAGGGTTATGACAATAAAGTGGTCGAGATTCCGCCCGCCGCCGTAAATTTTTTCGCCGAGAGCCGCGGCGTTGGCGTCATTGCTTAGGTAGATATGCTCGTATCCCATTGCCATTCGCAATGTTTCGACAATCGGCGCGCACCTTCCGAATGGGAGGTTCGGAGCGTAGTCGATAGTCCCCTTATAATAATTTCCGTTGGGCGCGCCTATGCCGACGCCGAGGCATTCGCCGTCCGTATCGGCAGTCAGGAACGATATTGCACGTTCAAGCCCCTCCATGTACGAGGCAAAGTTATCGTAATCCGTTGTTTTAAATTCGTGGCGTTTGAGGACTGACCCCTTGTCGTCGACGGCGCCAAGTTTTGTGTTCGTGCCGCCTATGTCTATTCCGATTGCGTATTTCATAAAAGCTTTACCAGTTCTAAAACCGTCAAGATTGCATGTTTTTGGGAAAATCACAAATTAAAAGTTGAACTTTTTTATAAAAAAAGGAAACTAAACCACATGGATGTCGAGATATTAAGCAGGCTTCAATTCGCGCTGACAGCGTGTTTTCATTTTTTGTTCCCGCCGATTTCAATAGGATTTTCCCTGTACATAGTCGCCGTCGAGGCAATGTGGCTTAAGACGGGGGATATAAAATACTTAAATGCCGCAAAGTTTTTCCTAAAACTCTTCGGAATGATATTTGCCGTAGGGGTCGTCACGGGAATAGTAATGGTATTTCAATTCGGGACGAACTGGCCGATATACTCTACCTTCGTCGGAGACGTGTTCGGAAGCCCGCTCGCAATCGAGGCGGTTTTCGCCTTCTTTATGGAATCGACATTCCTTGCGATATCCCTATGGGGCTGGGACAGGGTCGGCAAAAAGGCGCATTTCTTCTCGACTGTGATGGTGTGCGTAGGTAGCCATTTGAGCGCGATATGGATTCTTATTGCAAATTCCTTCATGCAGACGCCCGAGGGTTTCGCACTCCAATACACGGATCCCGCAACACTCGCGGTGTCGATACTGCCGCAAGGCAGCGTGCCAACGGGCGAACAAATATCCAATATCAAGGCGATAATCACAAGCTTTTGGGAGCTCTGCACAAACCCGTCGTGCATAGACCGCATTACGCACACGATAGCCGCATGCTGGCTGTGCGGCGCATTCCTTGGGCTCGGGATATGTGCGTACTACATCGTTCGCAAACGCACAGATTTTGCAAAATCCTGCGCAAAAATAGCGCTGTCGTTCGCGGCGGTGTCGGCGGCGGCAATGTTTTTTACGGGGCATTCGAGCGCCCAGGGGCTCGCCGTAAACCAGCCCGAAAAACTCGCCGCTTTCGAGGGCCACTTCCGCACGGAGGAAAGCGCGCCGCTGTGGCTCACCGGAATTGTCGATACCCAAAACCGCGAAGTCCGCGGGATAAAACTCGGCGGGCTCCTGAGCTTCCTCGCATTCGGCTCCACAGAAGCGAGAGTTTACGGTTTGGAGGATCTGCCGACAGACGAATTTCTGCTAAAAATTTATCCCGGAGCGTCTAAATCGGAACTGGAAGAAATAAGGCCCGAATATTGGGCGCCGGTGGGATTTAGCTTCCATGCGTTCAGGGCGATGGTATTTCTCGGGGCGGCAATGTGCGCGCTGATAGCTTGGGGCTTTTATTTATGGCTCTCGGGCGGGCTATTTTCCGACTCTAAATTTACGAAGGCCTTTTACCTGTGCTGCATTCCGTCTGCGATACTGCCCATAGCCGCGAGCCAAGTCGGTTGGGCCGCCGCGGAAGTCGGCCGCCAGCCGTGGATTGTATGGCACATACTAAAAACATCTGACGCCGCCACCACCTCCGCCTCCGCGGGCGAGATAATTTTCTCGATAGCGGCTTTTACAATATTGTTTACGATAATCTCGGCGGTATTTCTCTACGCATTTTTCAAGAAAGTCAAAAACGGCGCCGATGACGCCGGCAACACGTATTAGGCTTCAGTATGGATATCTCATTTTTAGAAACTGTTTGGTTTGCGCTCGTCGGGGTGCTGCTCGGAATGTTTACGATAACCGGCGGATTCGACTTCGGCGCGGGGATTTCCCTTGGGTTTTCAACCGAAGCCAACCGCAGGGATTTTACGATTAGGTCTATCGCCCCGTTTTGGGACGCCAACCAAGTTTGGCTCATAACCGCGGGCGGCGCCCTGTTTGCGGCATTTCCGCGGGCGTACTCGCAGATGCTCTCGCTGATGTACACGCCTGTGATTATCCTTCTTTTGCTGCTCGTGCTCAGGGTTGTAGGCATTGAATTTTACCACCTCGAAAACAACCAAAAGTGGAGAAAGTTCTGGAGTGGAATCGTATTCATTTCGAGCCTCCTTTCGGCAGTGCTTGCCGGCGTTGCGCTCGGGGCGGTTTTCGACGGAAGGCTATTCGTTCCATACGACGGATTTTGGGACGGTTTTTTGCGTCTCTTTACACCTCTGAGCATTTGCGCAGGCGTCTTGTATGCGGCGTTCTTCGCGGCGTACGGGGCAATATTCCTCGCGGTGCGCGCGGGGGGCGACGAATACGCGTCAAGCTTAAAAAACCTCTCAAAGATACTCCAAGCGGTTTTAATGTGCGTATTTATCATTTATGCGGTCATTTTGCTTATGAAGCTGCGCCAAACACCGCAATACCTGCCGCACGCGGCTTTTGGAATTTTGATTTCATACGTCTGCCTTTCGGCCTCGGCGAGATTTGCAAGGCGCTCAAAGTATAGGTCGGCATTTGTGCTCGACGCCCTGTTCGCACTGCTTGCAATCGCAACCCACTGCATGGTATCTTACCCGTTTATAATCCCGGCGGAAACCGTAAACGCGGGGCTCGACATATCTGCGGCGGCGTCAAGTCCCACAACCCTTACAATAATGCTCGTCGTGGCGGGGGTGGGAGTTCCGCTGGCGCTCGCGTACAATATCTATGCGTGGAGGGTATTCCGTTCGGATAAAACCGGGAACGAAAGCCGGTAGAAAATGTCATTTTATCCTGTACTGCCTGGATTTATTTGCAAAAAAATGCGCCGCGCGGAAGAACTCCCGGCGGCGCACCAAAACTGCAAACTACAAAACTTACTGTCGATTATGACGACATAGTCGGCCAATCGTTCAAATAAAATAAAAATTTTTATAAAAATTTGGGAAAAATCTCCGACAAAGAAAAGAGAATGCGCATAGGGATACTGGGAGGCAGCTTCGACCCCGTCCACAATGCGCACATATCCCTCGCCGAAAGCGCGGCCAAACAGCTTGGGCTCGACTTGGTGATTTTCATGCCCGCGCACTGCGCCGCCCTGAAAGACGGCCCGCCCTCTGCGACCTGCCAACAGCGCGTGGAAATGCTAAAAATAGCCCTTCAATCCGCAAAATTTCCGTACGAAATAAGCGATATTGAAATAAAGAGGGACGGCATAAGCTATTCGATAGACACTGTCCGCGAACTTATAAAAAAATATCCCGACGCCGAAATATATTGGATTATAGGCTCCGACCACCTTCAAAAACTTTCAAAGTGGCGCGACATCGGCGAATTTTGCAAACTGGCAAAATTTGCCTGCGCCCGCCGCGGAGGTTTTGCTGGCGATTTTTCCGACGCCCCCAAGTGCGCCCGCATAGAGCCAATAGACTTCGACCCCATCGACATATCGTCAACCTCATTGCGGCGGAGTCTGAAAAACGGCGACACCCGCAATCTGGACATAAGTCCCAACGTCCTCGACTACATTTTAAAAAATAAACTATATATCTGAGTATGGAAAAGACAAAGAAAACGACCTCCAAAACCCCCGCAAAAAAAACGGCAGCAAAGAAAACTTCTTCAGCCGGCAAACTTGCTGCACCCAAAAAGACGGCGGCAAAAAAGGCGACTGCCCCGAAAAAATCCGCAACAGTCAAAACTCCAAGAGCTAAAAAGTCCGCCGCCGGAACTTCGGCTAAAAAGACAGACCCGACACTTGAAATACTTAAAAAATGCTGGACAGCCCTCGACGACAAAAAGGCGGAAGATATTAAGATTTTGGACGTGCGCGGGAAGTCGCCAATCACCAACTATTTTATTATCGCAACCGCCACGAGCGACCCCCATATGCGCGCGCTCGCCTCGGAGCTCGATAAAACCCTAAAAGATTTGGGAGTAAAGGAAATCAGGCGCGAATACAACGACGGCAGCGGCTGGATAGTTGTTGACGGATTTGATTTCATGGCGCACATATTCCTTCCGGAGCAGAGGGGGTTGTACGGAATAGAGTCGCTCTGGAAAGACGCCGACACAATCTCTCCAGATTCCCTCTAAATTTCTAGGCGCGAATTGAGCAGGTGCGCGAGGATCCATACGCGCCGGCAATTATGTTTTGCGGGTACAGCTTTCTGGGTAATCTTCGCAGGCTGATGAGACTTATCCGCCGATTCTAATGTTTTACGGGAATGGCTGCGCAATTTTCCAAGCGCGAGAATGGCTTGCGCTTCAACTCTACGGTGGGAACGGTTTGCGGAAGCGGATTCCCGGATAATTTTTCAAGCGCGCAAAGTCATAAGCTATGCTTCGCGCGTTCTTTATTTTTTACCGCACGCTTTTTTTAAGTTTTTAAGAATAAGAAAAAGCGACCGCCGCAAAAGCGCGGCTTTCCCGACAAAATATTACGCATCAGCGCAATGTTGCACATAAATAGAAATCACACGGCTCTTAAAAAATCATAAGACCCACCCGCCGTCGGCCTTTTTTACCACCTTGCGTATTTCCAGCATCGTAAGAAGCGCAAGGCACTTTTGAATCGGGAATCCGCTGCGCTCCGATATTTCGTCGGCATACGATACATCGGGCCCCGACATTGCTTTTACAACCGCTTCCTCGTCTTGCGACAATGCGATTTTGGCCTTTATTCTGGAATCTCCGCCTTCTCGGGAGGGGGCGTTTTCGGAGGGAGAAAATGCGAATTCAATCTGCCCCGTAGAACGCAGCTCGTCGATTATATCATCGGCCGACATCGCAAGAGTCGCCCCCTCGCGTATGAGGAGGTTGCAACCGCGGCTTGCGCGGGAATCTATTCTGCCGGGAACGGCAAAAACGTCCCTGCCCTGCTCGGCCGCAAGGCGCGCAGTTATCATGCTTCCGCCGCGCACGTCGGATTCCACAACCACAGTCGCCAACCCGAGCCCTGAAACTATTCTATTGCGTATGGGGAAAGTCTGCCTGTCGGCCCGCGCCCCGAGCTTGAACTCCGATATTACCGCTCCGTTATTCTTTATCTTTTCATAAAGTTCGGCGTTTTCGGGAGGATAGACCACATCCGCCCCGCAGCCCAAAACAGCTATTGTTTTTCCTCCCGCCTCTATTGCGCCAAGATGGGCGTACGTATCTATGCCGCGCGCCATTCCGCTGACAACTGTAAATCCGGCGCGCGCAAATGTAGCCGCAAATTTGCGGGCAACGCTTTGCCCGTAAAGGCTGCACATTCGGGAGCCAACAATCGAAATGCACGGCGCGTTGAAGTCGCAATCGCCTATGCAATAAAATCCGACGGGTTTGTCCGAAAGCGAAGACAGAGAACGCGGGTAGCGGGGATCTTTGTAGTGTATGTATTTTGCCCCGATTTCAGACATGCGCTCAAATGTTTTTTCGCAATCGCCTTTCGAGCGCGCCGCCAAAATTGAGTCGGCGGTTTTCGAGCCTATTTTCGGAACTGACATCAGCGCCTCGCGGGACGCCTCAAATACCGCCCCGGGCGAGCCGAACGCTTCCAACAGGCGCATTGCGGTTATCGAGCCGATATCGGGAATTGAGCACAATTTTATATACGATTTCCAGTCTTCCACCTTTGTATTCCCAGATGTTTTATTATCTTTTTATCATTATTTTTATCATTAAAGAAAAAATCCCACTTTGCAAGGCATTTTTACGGAAATTGCGCTCGATTAAGCTATCCCAGTGTAAAGAAATTAAGCCAACTTCCATTTTCGCTTTTGCAGTGCTCCAATCGATGTGCCTCAAAGTTGCAGCAACCATTCCATTTCAACAGGCCGTGCGCCGTATCGAATCGGAAAATTTTTTCCAAACAGGATAATTTCCAATCGCAAAAAAAATGAGGCGGGCGTTTTAAGAAAATCTGACGGGAGAATTTCGCGCCGATACTTTCGTGAAAAAAATTTTGAAATAAAAATCCTGCGCGCAACCGCGAGTTTTGCGCCTACTCAAAAACCGCCGCCGCCCATATCGAAAGCGGCAAAGGATAAGACGCCCCGCCCGCCGCTTCAAGGACAAGCTCCCCGCAACTAACGGAACTTTTCGCCAACGGCGCAAAATTTTCGCCCATAATATTTGCAGCCATAATCGCCGAAGCGTCAATCGAGTAGAGCGTTATCAGCGAAAACAGCGGAGTGTCGGAAAGTATGCGCGAACATGCCGACAAAAGTTCGGGCAGCATTTTCTCAAGCTTCCAAAGCTCGTTCTTAGGCCCCCTTCCGAAAGCTGGGGGATCGAGAATTATAGCGTCGTATTTTTTTCCCCTTCTAATTTCGCGCGCGACAAATTTTGAGGCGTCGTCAACTATCCATCTGATGGGCGCGCCGGCCATGCCGCTCGCCGCCTGATTTTTTCTCGCCCAGTCAACCGACGGTTTCGATGCGTCCACATGCACTACTTCATACCCGCTCGCCGCTGCCACTATGCTCGCAACCCCTGTGTACCCGAACAAGTTGAGAAGGGTCGGCTTCCGCGGCGCGAGTGATTTTGAAGCAAGCTTTTTGGCAAAGCGCCCCGCGCTATCGGCTATAAAATCCCAGTGAGGCTTCTGCTCGGGAAAAATTCCGAGGTGCTTTGAGCCGTCCATAAATTTAGTGAGAAAATTTATCTTGCCCAAATGCAGCACCGGCGCATTGACTTTCCCGCGGAACTCCCAGCGCGCGTTTTTTTTGTCGTCGTCTATGTACCGCGCGACCGACTCCCTCCACAAATTTTTCCTTGCTGGCTTCCACCACGCCTTGGGCTCGCTGCGCGTCACAACGACGTCCGCGAACCTTTCAAGTTTCAAGCGGTCGCCGCTATCGAGAAGTTCGTAGTCCGACCATTGTGAAGAGAGTGTCTGTATATTTAATGGCATGAGATTTTTTTTATGGCATTGCGCAAATCCACCTTACCCTCGTAAATGGCCTTGCCTACTATCACGCCTTCGAGGTTCTTAAAAGATTCCCCCAAGCCGATAAAATTGCAGATGTCCTCCTCGGAGGATACTCCGCCCGAAGCTATGAGAGACGCTCCGAAGGGCAACAGGGTTTCGAGCATCTTTTTTTGCGACGGAATATTCGGCCCCGAGAGCATTCCGTCGGTGTCTATATCCGTATATATAAACATGCCAACTCCTCCGCGCGCGAGTTTTTCCGCAAGCTCAAAGGCGGTCAAATCGGATATCTCGACCCAGCCCTTTATGGCGACTTTCCCGCCTTTTGCGTCTATGCCGACCGCAATTTTTTCCCCGTATTTTTCGGCGAGAGAAATTGCAAATTCCGGATTGGTGCAGGCTTTCGTGCCGATTATCGCGCGCCCCACGCCCGCGTCGAACGCACGCCTTACAGAGGCTTCGTCGCGCAGGCCGCCGCCGAGCTCCACGAACATTCCAAGCCCCGCGATTTGCGATATAACTTCCATATTCGCTACACTCCCCCCGAACGCGCCGTCGAGGTCAACTACATGTATCACTTTGCTCCCGGCTTCGGCGAAAGATTTTGCCGCGTCGAGCGGGTTTTCAAAATACACGGTTTTGTTTGAGGCGTCGCCCATTTTCAGGCGCACGCATTTGCCGTCCTTTATGTCAACAGCGGGGTAAATTTTCATAACTTCTAAGATTTTAGAGGCGATAATTTTTATATTGGAAACGCCCTATTCAGAAACAATTATCCTAAAACCAAGCATGCGGTTTCTCCTATTCAAGTCGGTCTTGGCGCGCGGAAGGCTCGATATTGAATCTACCGATGTCTGCGCGTCGCCGCCCATGACGGTCACGCTTCCGTCGGTGCTTTCACCGGATACGAACTCTTCGACGTTTCCGAGCAAATCGAAAAATCCTTTGTCGTTGGCCTTTTTTGTCGCCACCTTGTGGACAGAGCCACCGCTGTTGGAGGCATTCCATGAGATGGCGTCTATGTCTGCATAGCGCAGATTTCCGACGGCGCTCTCAAATTCTTCCGCAGACGGAAGGGAAACTTTGCGCCCGAGTATCCACCCCAGCCTTTGGCAGAATGTAAGAGCCTCCTCGAATGTTGCAGACTCCACGGGGTTGTCCTCGGACGACTGGTTTCTGCTCGGGTTTTCCTGCATAACTATCTTGTAAAGTTTTTGGCTGACCTCCGTCTTAAGCATTTTTTTGCCGGAACCGACGGGCAATAGAAGGTCATTCACGGATTTCTGTATCTCGGCTATGCGCCCCAATGCAAAGTTTAGGTAGCGGACGCGTATGAGGTCTTCGGAAGTGATGTCGGTATTGCGCGGGAAATCGTTTTTAAACTGCTCTACGCGCGCCACGAGATTCGACGATATGTCTGACGCCTTGGATATGTCGGACGCCCGCAATGCGGCGGTGAAGTCGCGGTCGAGCGCTTTTATGTCCGCAACGTAAATCTTGCTCTTGGCGTCTGTTGACAAGTTGGAATATTCGGTATATTTTTCCTCCGACGCATGCGCGCTTCGCGGGAAAAGCGTATTTATATCCTTCTGTCGCTGCGCCGCGAGGGAGTATTTGTCGGAAGACTCAGCATATTTTCCGCTTTTGAGCAAAGACTTGGCGTCTGCAAGGAGTTTGTCTATTTCTATCTTTACGTCGGAAGATTTTAGGGAGTCTATTTCCGCGCGGATACGCTGCAAGCGCATGTAGTCGTTGTATCCGGATGTGGGATATCTTACGCTTATGTCGCGGCTTATTTGCACGGCTTTTTCAAATTCCGCCACCGCCGTCTTCCAATCGGATCTCGTGAGCGCTGCGCGCGCGTTTTTTTCGGCCTCCAAGCTCTTTTCATACATCGGCTTCACTTCAAGATTTTTTACAGCCTTGTCGAGCTCGACAACCTTAGTGACATCCTTGTATTTTGAAAGCCAATACGCGCGGTTTATTTTATCCTGAATGTCGTACGCCTGCCGGTAGAACTTTTCCGCGCCGGCGGCGTCGCCTGACGCCTCTGAAGACTTTGCGTTTTTTTCAAAATCGGCAACGAGCCTCGAAAGCGGCTCCGCCTCTATGTTTTGAAGGCGCGTGCGCAGCGCCGTTAGCCGCTCCATCGGCGCATTGTCGGAAGATGTCGCCCTTGCCTTTTCTATATATATTTCCTGCAGCCTTATCGCCTTGCGCAATTTGTCAACATCGCCCGCCGCCAACATTCCAACCGACGCCGCCTTTTCAAATTCGGCTTCGAGCTCTTCGGATTCCTTCAAAAGCTGAGAGCTCTCAACAGACGGGTCTATATATTCTGTCGGAGCCTTTACAGATTTTCCGGGAGACATGAGTGTGAGGAAATAGCAAAAGCCTATCACTACCGCCGCGAAGAATGCGACGAGCAACCATTTTAAAAGGATTTTCATAATCCGCATAGTATTGACTAAAACCCCGCGCAAGTCAAACAGATACTTGACATATCGCCCCGCCTTTGCAAGCGTCTATCCACCGCCTAGAACAACAGATTCTATCCACTCAAAAACACCGCCACAGCTCCGACTCCCACGATTGTCGGGCCTTTACACGGCAGGGTTGCGCGGCAAATGCATGTCCCGATTGAGCTATAGTATTAAGGCGGCGGGCCATACTAATATAAGATTAAAACGCCAATTTATACGCTCTTAGGCGCGACTAATTTAAGATGCCAAATTGCACGCCTGCCGGCGCGCATCGTTTAAAGCGCAAACCCACTCGCCATTTCCGCGCCTCGCTTGAAGCGGCAAGTCTCACCACCGCATTTTAACCGAATACCGACCAAAAAATATTCCGCACCCCAATTTAAAATCAGAACCAAATTTTCTATTTAAAAATTTAGCTGTCCGCGCTTTGGCGGCCCCAATAAAGGAGCACAACGCTCTGCTGCAAAAACGGAAGCTTTTTATCAGTAAAGAGTTTTGTAAAAGCGCGCAACCCGCTTTGTGATTGAAGTAAGCGCCTGCGCCGGGCTTATCGAAAGCCCCTTGCAATATTCCTCTATCGATATTTCATCTTTGCCGCAAGCCCCGACGATTATTGCCTCGTCACCTTCGGAAACGCCTTCAATGTCGGTGACGTCAATCGCCGCCTGGTCCATTGAGACTCTCCCGATTACCGGCGCGCGCCCGCCCCTCAAAAGCACGGACATGCGCCCCCCGCCTTCGCGCGGGACACCGTCGCCGTATCCCACTGAAAGCAGCGCTATTTTTGAATCGCGCCGCAAAGTGAAAGTCTTGCCGTACCCGACAGTTGCGCCGGCAGGCAGGTCTTTTACAAGGCTTACGGAAGTTTTAAAAGTAAGCGCCCTCTCAGGCTCAAACCCGCGAAGCATCGACTTTTCCGAAGGTTTTATGCCGAAAAGCACGAGCCCCGCCCTAAGCGCCCTACCGAAGACGGGCGGCACGGCGGAAATGTCGCACACGTCGGCGTGGTGGAGGTATATGGAACTCCCCGCGCCGCCAAGCCTGCGCGCCACGTATTCGAGAAATTCCGCGTTTGGCTCGGCGCCTTCATTCGGCGCGCCAGTCCCCGTACCGGGCACACAAAATGCCTCCAATTTTAGAAACGGCGATTTTACAATTACTTCGAGCATTTCGACAGCGTCGTCGAATGATGGAATTGCGTCCCCGAAAACGGGAAGCCTAAAATGCACAGGCAATACGCGCCCTTCAGCCTTGGCGGCGGCCTCAAACCTTTTGGCCTCCTCGGGGCTCGCTATGACAGGTATGAGATTGTTTTGAAAATACGCAGGCTCCTCTCCGGGCAGTGATGAGCTCATCACTATAATCTTCCAGCCCGGGCCGACCTCCCTCACGCGCTCGCCCTCTTCCGCGTTAGTCACTGCAAATGCGTCGGCGCCGCTGAGCATAAGCCTCACAACTGCCGCCTCAACTCCGTATCCAAAAGCGTCAGCCGACAGCAGTGCTATATATCCCCTCTCGCGCCCCATGAAGTGCCTGAGCTTGCCGAGGTTTCTCTCCAAGGCGCACAAATCTATGTGCACCGAACACCTTAAATGCGTGCTTGAGCCTTCCATTTCACATACTCCCTGTTTGATAGCGACTTTGGCTCCGGCACTGCTTTGCATTTCCGCGCGAGCAAAGGCTCTGAAAGCAGTGTCATAGCCGCCGCTTTCGCAGTCAAATCAAGCCTTTTTATGCCTTGCAGCCTGTCGTCCACCTTCGAGCGCTGGTCGAGCAAAAATGCCAATCCACCACAATCTTGCGCCGATTCGATTTCAACCTCCTCTTGAAGAGCGACTTCCCCTCCCTTGAAATCGAGCACATTCACAAAGCCTTTTCTCGAAGGCGCCAATATTTTAAATTCCTCTTTCTCGGACGCATTAAGAGACCCCGCAAAACCCTTGTATAGCGCGAAAGCGGCAGTCTGCATGCAGTCCCACGAAAAGAGTTCCGCATTTGTAAGGGCTGATATTGTAGATAAAATACAGCTGCCCACGCGCGTAGAAAGCATCGAACCGGGACCTATGCAAAGCGCAAACGCCTCCACTTTTCCAAGCTCCCCCCCGCAAAGCTCCGAGAGCGACTCCGCGAAAATCTCCATTGCCATCTTGTCGCGCGATATTTCGGCAACTACTGCGCCACTACTTAAGAGAGCCATTTTTACGCGCTCTCCCGAAGCGTCCGCAACCGCGAGGCTTTTAAAATCAGAAAGCATGTCAAAACCTCTTTCTCAAATTTTTGGGGGCTATTCCAAGCTCCTCCCTGTATTTCGCGACAGTCCTGCGCGCAACATTTAGCCCCTCCGCCGCAAGAATGTCGGCGATTTTAGAGTCGCTCAAAGGCGAGCGCGGCGATTCGTCGCGCACAATTTCCCGTATGCGCTCCTTGACCGAAGCGCTCGCGACCTCCCCGCCGCCTGCCGACTCGTACCCTGCGCTAAAAAAGCTTTTTAGCGCCACAATTCCGAAAGGAGTATCCGCATATTTTTCCGACACAGCCCTGCCAACAGTCGTCGGGTGGACCCCCACTATGTCGGCGACCTCCTGCATTGTCATTGGTTTTAGAGCCGACTTCCCCTTTTCAAAAAATTCGGGCTGCAGCGAGAGTATCGCAAAGGCTATTTTTAAAAGAGTCTGCTTGCGGTGCTCTATCGCGTCGATTATGAATTTACCTTCGCGGAGCTTTGCGGATATGTACTCCGCTTCGTCGGCCCTCAGTGTCGCGCTGGCGGCCATTTTTCTGTATTCTTGATTTATCCTCAGCTTCGGCAGGGAATCGTCGGCAAGCTCGGCTGTCCACGCGCCGTCGGGCAGCTTTTTATAGATAATATCGGCCTCTACGAACCTTTCTTCGTCGTCGGAAAATTCGTGCGCGGGGGAAGTGTTCAGCTTGGCAATCTCGCCAATTGCGTCTTCGACATTTTCTTCTGTGACGCCTTCGGCCTTCGCGATTTCCGGAACTTTGCGGCGCACAAGCAAATCGTAATGAAATTCCAATATCTTGTGCGCGAGGCTCCCGCCAAGGCCTTTGCGCTCCAACTGCAACATAAGAGAGTCGCGCATATCGAACGCCCCTATACCCGCGGGTTCGCTTTCCCTAAGAAGGGCGAGAGCGGCGTCTATATCCTCCCTCGAAAATCCCTCTTTTTCGGCGCGCTCGGGCGCTTCGCGCGGAAGAAAGCCCCTCTCGTCGAGCTCCCCGACAAGAAATGCAAATGCCTTCGCCACTTCCGCATTTGGTGCGTCGAGCGAAGCCTCGTTTAACAGGTACTCGCCGAGGGACTTTTTGTCGGGTATGGAATTTAGGGCGAAGTCGCGCCTCTTATTTTCGTCTTTTGCGCCGTCAGGGTCCGGAGTGTCCGCGCCGTCGTAGTCGGAGTCGTCGTAGGCATCGCCGCTTTCCCCGACAGACTGCGGCTTTTCGGCGATTCCGTCGGCGGAGACATCTTCAAGCAGTGGATTCGTCCTAAGCTCTGAGGCTATGATATCCGACAATTCGAGCGACGAGGCTTGGAGTATTTCAAGACTCTTCTTTAATTGCGGAGTCAGGACGAGACCCTGTTCCACCCGCTGCGTCTGTTTTATTTCCGGCGGCATTTCGCGTATTTAAAGCTTTATATTTACAGCAGAATTCCGCCATTTCTTCAAGCATTACTTTTTTGTTGCCGCCGCATTGAAAACTTCAAAAATGCCCTTCCAAAATCAATATTTTTTAAACCCACATTCACCGCAAGCTAATCCTCGCCGCCAATTCTTTCACGGCGCGCGGAAGGCGGCGAAAGCAGCTAAATGGCAAACCTCAAAAAACCCCGCAAGCCGGAAATTATGTCGCCAGCAGGCGACTTCGTGTGCCTCGACGCCGCCTTAAAAAACGGCGCCGACGCCGTGTATTTCGGGATAAAGGGCAGCAATATGAGAGCCGGCGCGAGGAATTTTGATCTCTCCGAGCTCCCCGCCGCAGCGCAAAAGTGCCGCGAATACGGCGCAAAAGCGTACCTCACACTAAACAACATATATTTCGACTCCGACTTTCCGTCGCTCGACACCAATATAAAAGCCGCAAAGGACGCCGGCATAGACGCCGTAATCGCATGGGATTTCGCCGCGATAGAGCGCGCGCTAAACTCAGGGTTGGAGGTATTTTTATCCACGCAGGCAAGCGTCGCGAACTCTGACAGCGTCTGCGCGTATTTCAAGCGCTTCGGGATAAGGCGGTTTGTGCTCGCGCGGGAATGCTCGCTCGAAGCGATAGCCTCCATAAAAGCCGAAGTTGCAGAGAAGCTCTGCAAAGATGATGCGATTGAAATCGAGGTATTCGCGCACGGCGCCATGTGCGTGTCGATAAGCGGCAGGTGCTTTATGTCAGAGTACACATCAGGCAAGAGCGCGAATAGGGGCGAATGCCAGCAGCCTTGCCGCAGAAAGTACCGCGTAAGCGAGGTGAAGGAGGGCGGCGCGGAATTTGAGCTCGACGGCGGGTACGTTATGAGCCCGAAAGATTTGTGTACGCTCCCGTTTATAGAAAAAATTTTTGAGGCCGGGGCGGACTCGCTGAAAATCGAGGGAAGAAACCGGAACGCCCAATATGTGGCATCTACTGCAAGAGCCTACCGCAAAGCGCGCGACTTTTGGCTTGAAAACCGCGGTTCGCCCGATTTCGCCGAAAGATTTTCTCGTCTTAAATCGGAGCTGGTTGCGGATCTTGAAAAGAATTTCAACAGGGGGTTTTCCGACGGTTTTTACATGGGAAAGCCCGTTGGCGACTGGACATCCGAGGGCAACCGCGCAACCGTAAAAAAGCTCATAGTCGGGCGCGTAAGAAACTACCTTCCGCGAATAGGAGTCGCGGAGATAATAGTTGACGACCACCCCGTAAAACTCGGCGACACATTGTGCGTGGAGGGGAACTCCACCGGATACGAGGAATTTGAGCTCGAAAGCGCCCAAATAAACGGATTGCCTGTTGAGAAAATAGAAAAGGGGCAAATAGCCGCGATAAAAGTTCCGTCAAAAATGCGCGCCAACGATAGGCTTTACCTGCTTAGCAACGCCTAAAAATTTTCACTATTTTGACTTTGTTTGCAATTTGCCCGCCAAGCCTGTTGACAAAATTTCCATAAATTCTATTTTCGGTTGCAAAGGAAAAGGATTTTGTATGAAAAATATTTCGAGAAGGGAATTTCTGGCGCGCGTAGCACTTTCTGCGGGGCTTGGTGCGCTTTCATTGCAATTTTTATCGGCCTGCAACAAAAAGAAGGCCTATCCGCTCGGCGTGTGCGACTGGACTCTCGGGGGCGCTGGCAATCCAAAAGCTCTCGAATTGTCAAAACAGGCGGGGCTGGACGGAACGCAGATTTCTTCCGCTAAAGAAAAGCCCGAGGGCGAATTTTTCACCAAGGAACAAATAGCGGCATACAAAAAGGCAATGCAGGAAACGGGAATGAAAATCGCGTCAACTTCCCCCACTTGCATGAACTCAAATCCGTTCTATTCCGCGAAGGGGGCTGTTGAATTTACATGCAGCGCGATAGACGCCGCCGCGGAGCTCGGCTCCAACTGCATACTTTTGCCTTTCTACGGCCCCGCAAACATGCAGAATCCCGACAAGACCATGAACGAAAAGTGCTTTGCCCCGCTCGTCTCCCGCCTGAAAGAAGTTGCGGCATACGCGCAAAAGAAAAACGTCATGGTCTCGATGGAAAACTCTGTGTCCGCGAAAGACAATCTGCGCATAATTGACGCGGTCGGCAGCGATTGGGTCAACGTCTATTTCGACATTTTCAACTTTCAGTACTACGGGCACGACACTCTCGATTCTCTGAAAGCGCTCAAAGGGCACATCGGGCAAATGCACTTGAAAGACTCCAAGCACAAGCTCGATTCCAACTCGGGGCTTCCGCGCAAAATGGACGAATGCCTGAGAACGATAGAAACCATCGGCTACGAGGGGTGGCTTGTGTTTGAGTTGCACGGATTCAACAGAAAAAAAGACGGCGAGGAAATAGACACAATCCGCCACAACGCGCAGTTTATCCGTAAATTTTACGCTTAATAAGCGGCTTTGCCGGATTTTCTAAGCGCCTTGCTTCTATTTGCATAAAATATGAGATGGCGGGTCGATTTTAATCGTACCCGTCTTTTTTGTGCCCTTAAAAAAAAAATGAACTACCCGCAATACCCTGATTTCCAGTCATAGAAGCGGAACGCGCTTAAATGCAGACTGCCTCGCTTGCGCTGGTATGGAATAGGTTGCCAGAAACGCGGAACCTGTGATACTGACCTCCAACCCTGCGGCATGTAGTGCGTGCCGACTACCTATGCGGCGGCATGGGATGCGGGCGAACTACATGCACAGCGGGATTTTTGCGCAATTCGCAAAAAAAATATTGCGTATAAATCATGTAAAAAAAATCTAAGAAAAACTGAATGATTTAAGGAAATTTTGCAGAATTTACATTATTCCTAAAACTAAAAAAGGCAAACATTGTTTAATTTTTGCGTCAACGAGTTAGAGTGGGGCATTAGTTATTTTTTAGTATTTATTGCATATAAATATCTCACAATTTAAAATAAAAGGTTTAATATTTTTGAGAAAAAATTTGACATTTTCAACACTGTTGCTAATGAAATTCTTATCTCATTCCCCAATAATTCCTAATTCAAATCATGGCCTCAAAAACTAAAATTATTTTCTCCCTGCTAACCGCAGGCTTTATTGCCGCCACAAATGCCGCCGATATTGAGATGAATCTCAATTCTTCCTCAACTTTTCCCGGCGACCTTTCAGATCCCTCCGCCTATCTCGAAAACGAAGCCCCCTACACCGGCACAATCGACTCCTCCACAAACATAACTTTAAATGCACAATTTGACAGTAACCCCGGTGATGAAAGTATTGCCTCCATCTCGTCTAATATCACAGCGGGCGATTTTACATACAATATGAATTTCCCCGAGAAATTTTGGGGAAAGACAATGCTAAGCTTGTCAAGCAATTGCACATTTTCCGTAGATAATTTTTATTTTAATATAAAAGAGAGCTTCACCACTCACCCGAAACTCTCATTTAATTTGAATAGCGGCGCTACTTTAAAAGTTCGCGGCGACTTTCTCTACACCGACATCAGAGCCCATAAAGACTGGTATCAGACACGACTGCCTATCTCCGGCCCCGGCAGCTTCAATCTCGATGGCAATTTGACGATAGATTCAAAGCCCAAGGAAGTTTGGAGCCATGACTTGAACGCTGTAGTATTGGATATCGGCGTCACAAACTTTAATGTTGGCGGCGTCCTAACTCTTCAAAATATTAGGGGCGATGAAAACCAGATATTTATATCAGGCAGTTCAAATATAACTTATACGCGCTCATTCGGCGGCATTCGCGTGGCCCAAAACGGAATGATTATACTGCGCGGAAATCCAACTGCGCCGAGTACAACAGAAATGTATCTTACCAACACTACAGAGAGCGAATATATCGGCGGACTTCTTTCATTAGAGACCGATGGCGTACTCGCGGTCAATAAACTTAATATACGAATGACTGCCAATTCACCGAGCGGTCGCCAAATTATGAGGTTTAATTCCACCAATAATTGGACTATGGACAATATCACATATTTAGACTCCCCCAATTCGCTCGGCGAAGTGGAAGTATCAAACGGGAGATTGGATATCGGAATGTACGACGGCATGAAGGGCGGCAAGCTCATACTAAACGGCTACAACGGTGCAGCCAACGCAATATTCAGCGCCACGGGAACTCTTTCCGGAATGGAATACGGGAAAGTCGTTTTCGACTCTATGGAATTTTCGCGAGGAACAATAGTTTTCGATTTGGCGGAGGAAAAGGAATTTAGCGACTTTATTCAAATAAACGGCGCCGCCACCAGAACTTCAGATACAGCTGAACTGATATTTGATATAAATATCTCTGCGTACGAATTGGAAGGCTGGCTTAGCGGCCAAGAAGACGAATGGAATGTCGATTTGATGTCGTTTTCCACGAGCGAGAGCAATTTGACCGCCGACGATATCACCTTAAAACTTCAAGACGGCGTATTTGGCAAACTGTCCATAACTGACCTCGACGGCATATCAACTATCACTGCAAGCCTTACGACAGTCCCGGAACCCGCTGAAATTGCGGTTCTATTCGGACTTGCCGCCCTGTTTTTTGCGTGGAGAAAAAGGTCGAAAAAATAAAAATTTTATAAAATAGCCCGCGGGCGGATTTTATATCCGCCCGTTTTTTTGCGCCCGTTTTTTTTGCACCCGTTCCACAATCTGCACCCGCACTGCAAAGCCGCGAAAAGTAAAAAAATCGCACTCAACAAAGCGCAGTCGGCCGTTGCGTCAATTTAGTTAGGGCAAATTCCCTTTCTATAAATTTTGCCGTTAATTTTCCTTTTGTTAAACTCTCAAAACGCCCCTGACTCTAAAAAACGGTTAAAGCATATTCCAAAAAAAATTAACGCCTTTCAAATTGTTAAAAGTCTTTTCTGGCGGCGTTAAATCCCGCGCGGAAAAGACGCCCAATTAGCTCTTGCGAATCGGCGCGCGAAAGCAAAAGCCCCTTTAAATACCCCAATTTATGATGAAAAAGCTTGATTACGCCGCAAAAAAATAGAGTCTATTCAAATACGATTTTTTAAAATGAAAAGAACCAATACCTGCAACGAACTCACTTCCGCCGACAAGGGCAAATCGGTTACCCTAATAGGCTGGGTACAATCCGTGCGCGACCACGGCGGCATAATTTTCGTCGACCTGCGCGACCGCGAAGGCATAACGCAAGTAGTCTTCCACCCGGAGTGCCCCGTGTACCGCGACGCCCAAAAGCTCAAAGACGAAAGCGTAATACAGATCTTCGGAACGGTGGCCATGCGCGAAAACGACACCGTAAATCCCTCCCTAAAAACGGGCGAGATTGAGGTTGTGGCCGACAATATGATAATCCACAATGTCTGCGAAACGCTGCCCTTCCCGCTCGACAACGAGCGCGCCGACAAAGTCAACGAAGACCTGCGCTTGCAGTACCGCTACCTCGACCTCCGCCGCCCGCGCAATCTCAACCTGCTGAGAATGCGCCATAAGGCCGCAAAAGCCTTGCGCGAATATCTCGATTCAAACGGCTTTACGGAAGTCGAAACCCCAATTCTTTTTAAAAGCACTCCGGAAGGTGCGAGGGAATTTCTAGTACCGAGCCGCCTGAACCCCGGGCAATTTTACGCGCTCAACCAGTCGCCCCAGCAATACAAGCAAATGCTTATGGTTTCGGGCATCGAAAGATATTACCAGATGGCAAAGTGCTTCCGCGACGAAGACCTAAGAGCCGACAGGCAGCCCGAATTTACGCAGGTTGACATCGAAATGAGCTTTATCGACCGCGAAGACATGTATTCTTTAATAGAAAACATGCTCAAAAAAGTCTGGAAGGACGTCCTCGGCATCGACATTCCCACTCCGTTCAAAAGAATGCCCTACTCCGAGGCGATGAACCGCTACGGCGTCGATAAGCCCGATACGAGATTTGAAATGGAGCTCACCGACTTCACCGACACTTTCAAGCAAAGCCAATTTAAGGTGTTTTCGTCGGTCGCAAACGGCGGGGGCTCCATCAAGGCGATTAACGCAAAGGGGCTTGCGGACATCACTCAGGGAGAGCTTAAAAATCTCGAAGATGTCGCAAAGACGCTCGGCGCAAAGGGGCTTGCTTTTATAAAGGCGGAAAATGGCGCTTGGAAAAGCCCAATACTAAAATTCCTATCCGAAGCCGAACAGGCGGAACTAAAGCAAAAGCTGAATATCGAAGACGGCGACATCGTTTTCTTTGCGGCGTGCGAGTGGGAGAGGGCGTGCTCAATCCTCGGTAGAATAAGGCTTGAATGCGCCAAGCTCTTGCAGGCGCGCGGAAAGCTTTCAATCCCCGCCGACCAGTTCAATTTCCTTTGGGTCATAGAATTTCCGCTGATGCTTTTCGACGAAGAGCAAGGCAGGTACGTTTCGGCACACCACCCGTTCACTTCGCCCGTCGAGGAGGACATAAAATATCTCGACTCCGACCCGCTCCGCGTGCGCGGCCAGCACTACGACATCGTCCTAAACGGCGTGGAGCTCGGCGGCGGCTCTATAAGAATCCACCAGCCACAGGTTCAGGAGAAAGTATTCCGCGATGTCCTAAAAATTCCGGAAGACATAATTGAATCCCGCTTTGGCTACATGTTAAAAGCTTTCAAATACGGGGCTCCGCCGCACGGTGGCATAGCGCTCGGATTTGACAGGCTCGTAAGCATTCTGACCAACCGCCAGAGCATACGCGACATCATAGCCTTCCCCAAGACCCAAAGAGGCCAGGATTTAATGGCCCAATCGCCCTGCCCTGTTACGGAAAAGCAGCTTAAAGACCTGCACATCGCAGTTGTCGACGATACCTCTGCGCAATAGCCGATTATTTTAACAATAAAAAATAAGCGTCCGCTTTTGCGGGCGCTTTTTTTTTGCGCAAAGCTATCTTCAAAATCCAAAATTTTTTTACTTTAAAAATCGGAAAACAAGCAAGCCCCCGCAAATTTTTTTGAAAAAATTTTTTCAGATACAATTTGATGTTTAACGAAATTTCTAAACAAATATAAGAACTCAGACGCAATTTGATATTTAGCATATTGAAATTTTAGTCTTTACCACGGCTAATTGGTCACCCGCTTGAATTTTAACGGCTCGCCGAAGTTGTAGAAGCAATAGCCTGACGTCTGCGCAAATGGTCTTTTCCGCAAAACGATTGTTGGAACATATCGAGGCGCACGCTGTCTTGTCACAATAGCGATTCCAAACCGGCAGGGCAAATGCCGCCCAAAAAGAACGGCTCCGCCCGTCGCAGATAAAAAAGAACGCAAAACCGTAAAAACATTAAAAAAAGGAAAATATATGGTATTAGGCACAAGATATCCAACTCTCGCATTCCACACAGGCGGCGCAGGACAAGCGCAAGACGGTATTCCGCCACAGCCATTTGAAACGTTCTGCTACGACTCCGCGCTAATGGAGGCTAAAATCGAAAATTTTAACGTCATTCCCTACACCTCCGTGCTCCCGAAAGAATTGTTCGGTAAAATTTACCCGGTGGACAAAGTCACAAAATTCTTTAAACATGGAGCGGTGCTCGAAGTCATCATAGCGGGCAACGGCGCGCGCCAGCAGGACCACAAGGCAATCGCAACAGGCGTCGGAATATGCTGGGGCAAAGACTCCAAGGGCGAACTGATAGGCGGCTGGGCCGCGGAATACGTCGAATATTTCGACACGTACGTTGACGACGACATCGCAAAATCGCACGCCGAAATGTGGCTGACAAAATCCCTAAACCACGAGCTCAATATTCGCGGAGTTCAAAAGCACAGCGAGTTCCAGATGTTCCACAACTTTGTGAATATCAAGCAGAATTTTGGCTACTGCCTGACCGCGCTCGGATTCCTAAACTTTGAATTCGCCGCCCCCGCGACGGTATAACCCCAAAAATACTATGGCGGACTCAAACAACGGCTCCGCCGCCCCGGCCGCCCAGTCTTCCGCTAAGAAACTGGGCGTCATTGGGCTCGGCGCAATAGTGCTGAGCTCCATGATAGGGGGCGGCATATATAGTTTACCACAAAACATGGCGGCCTCGGCCTCCGCGGGCGCGGTGATTATCGCGTGGATTATAACCGGCATCGGGATATTTTTTATCGCAAACTCGTTTAGAATCCTCGCGTCCGCGCGCCCAAACTTGACCGCGGGCATTTACATGTACAGCAAAGACGGATTCGGCAACTACGCGGGCTTTACCATCGCATGGGGGTATTGGCTCTGCCAGATTTTCGGAAACGTCGGCTACGCGGTTATTACTATGGACGCGCTGAACTACTTCTTCCCGGGCGTATTTACCGGAGGAAACAACGTTTGGTCGATACTCGGCGGGTCGGTACTGATTTGGACATTCAATTTTGTCGTGCTCGCGGGCGTAAAACAGGCTTCCATTATAAATATAATCGGAACTGTCGGCAAGCTCGTCCCGCTCTTGCTGTTCTCGATAATTCTCATATTCGCCTTCCACTGGGACAAATTTACGTTCGACTTCTGGGGCAAAATGGCAATCGACGGGCATACGCTCGGAGGGCTCGGCGCACAGATAAAAAGCACTATGCTCGTCACGCTTTGGGCGTTTATCGGCATCGAAGGCGCGGTCGTCCTCTCGGGCCGGGCGAAGTCGCAGGGAGATGTTGGCAAAGCCACCATTATGGGATTCCTCGGCGGGCTGATAGTTTTCATAATGCTTTCGGTTCTGCCGTTCGGCGTTATGAGCCAACACGAAATTGCGTCGGTCGCAAATCCATCAACTGCCGGTGTGCTCGAAAAAGTCGTCGGACCGTGGGGCGCATGGCTTATGAATATAGGCCTGCTCATATCGGTTTTGGCGAGCTGGCTTGCGTGGACTATCATCACTGCCGAAATGCCGTTTGCATGCGCAAATGACGGGACATTCCCAAAGTTCTTCGCAAAATCAAACGCGAGCGGCTCTCCGTCAACATCGCTCTGGATTACAAGCGCTCTCATGCAGCTGGCAATGCTTATGGTATTCTTTTCCAACAATGCTTGGAATACCATGCTTAGCATAACGGGCGTAATGGTCCTGCCGGCGTATCTGTCGAGTACGGCGTACCTGTTTAAAATCTCAGAGGAGAGGAAACTGAAATCGGTAGTTCCCGGGCTTCCGGTTAGCGCGTCAATGGCTGCCGCGAGCGGCTGCATCGGCGCGGTATACGCTTTATGGCTAATCTACGCCGCCGGTCTGGAATATCTGCTGGCATCTGTCATATTCCTCACAATAGGGATACCGTTCTACATTTGGGCGCGCAAAGAAAACGGAGAAAAGGCGTTTAACAAAGCCGAGCTTATAGGGGCGGCCGCGCTCGCAGCTGTATCTGTCGGCGCAATATACGCTATGGCAACGGGTAAAATCAACCTCGGAGGGGCGCCCTCTACCCCGACGCCAGCTGCCACACAGCAAATAAAGCACTCCCCGATAATAAAACGCCACGGCCACTCGGTGCCGACAAAAGAGCGCGCCGACGCCGCTTCCGCAAATGCCGAAGCAAGTCGGAAAGTAAACTGACAAAGGCGTAAACATCAAAAAAGGCACAGCCGCACGGCTGCGCCTTTTTTTTTGACTTTTGCTCTCATGAGTCCCGCGCGATTGGCCTTTTTTATAAATTCCGTACGCGCCGGAATCCAATAGCGCTAACGCTTGACCGCGGCAAGAACCTTTGAATGCAGCTCCGGCGTGCAAGATGCAATTAGCCCCCAATCGTGGCCTATTTCGCAGCCGCCGCGCCAGTCGGAATAGGCGACCCCGGCGCCCTTCAATATGGGTAAGAGCGCGGTAAAATCCCAAACTTCAAGAAGCGCGTCCGCCATAACGTCGGCATATCCCCTGCACAAGAGCATGTACCCGTAGCAATCGCCCCATGTGCGCGAGATTGCCGCGGCATCTTCAAGCCTCTTCCATTGCTCTTCGCCGCGCAGGCGCGAGCAATAGCGCGAATCGGAAGTCAGCAGCGTTATGCCTTTTAGCTCCGTTTTTTTGGAGGGCGAGACTTTCGCCCCGTTAAACAGGCACTCTTTGCAATCGCCTACCATGCGCTCGTGCAAGACAGGCTGGTTTATCAGCCCAAGCACAGGCTCCCCGTTTTTTGTAAGCGCTATGAGCGTTCCAAAGAGCGGAACGGCGCTTATAAATGATTTTGTGCCGTCAATCGGGTCAATCACCCATACGTATTCGGCGTCTTTATTCAAGGTGCCGTACTCCTCGCCTATTATTCCGTGGTCGGGGAATTTTTTTTGTATCGCCTCGCGCAGCATGTATTCCGTATTTTTATCCACCTCCGTCACGGGAGAATTGTCTTTTTTGAAATCTACGCCGTGGCGGCGGCCGAAAGACTTTGCGATGTATTCGCCGCTCATATCGGCGAGTTCGTTAATAAAAACCTTGAAAGTTTCGCTTTGCATGGGCGTAATGTATGAGATTCCTACGACAATGGGCAAGATGAAAAATACGACGCCGATTTTCGCAATAGACTTTGAAGGGTCGGCTAAAATCGGGGTAGTTGAATATGGCGTTGCGGAAATTTGCGGCGACGAGGTTGTATCCGCGCACACGCGCATCTGCGCCCCGAAAACGAAAATATCTGCCCGCGATTCAGACTTTTTTGGGATTTCCAACGAAATGGCAAATTCCCAAAAGCCGTTTTCAGCCGACCTGCCGCTATTCTGCGAAATGAGGGCGCACGGGATTTTTATGGCGCACAACGCGGTTGTCGAGGACAGCTTTTTGCGCTCGGCTCTCCCCTCGCCGGGGATTGTACCGGACTTCGCCCGCGGTGGCCGCACGCCTGAGTGGGCCCCGTGGCTCGATACGTGCGCGCTCGTAAGGAATTTATTCCCGTCATTAGGAGGTGCGAAACTGTCGGATTGCGCGCGCGCATTCGGAGTTCAAAAAAGGATAGACGAAGCGGCGAAAAAATTTTGTCCGGAAAGCCGCGCCAAGTGGCACCGCGCGCTTTACGACGCAATCGCCTGCGCCGTCCTGTTTATAAGGATAGGGGAATTTGAAGGAATGGAGCGAGCAGACATACCGTGGTACGCAAAATATTCGGGAGTAGGCGACGCCGGGCAGGAGCGCTTTTTTTAGGGGAATTTCAAATATGGAGTACGCAAGAAAAATCCGCTTGCTAAACAAGCTCCTCGCGCATTCGAGCCCGTACAGTCTGCCGATGTGCGCGGACGCCGCGCGCGGAGTTGAAACAGCCCTCCGCCTGTCTAAAGACGACCTTGCGCCGCTCGGAATTTTTGCGAAGCGCATACTCGCGTTATACGACCCGTCTGCAGCGGTAGAGGTTGTCGAGCTCGCGCCGTCGGAGCCGCTATTTGCGCTCGCGCCGATTTCTTCGGCGGTAAAAAGGCTCGCCGGCCACGACAGGGCGTATCTCGTCATTTGCGGCCTTGGGGAGCTCGCCCGAAAAACAAAAAAAACTATAAGAACCCACTCTTCGGACATAGCAACAATAGAGGGCTTTATTTCCAGATACGAAAGGGCCCTGCCCAATCTCGAGATTCTTTTTATATAAGCATAAAAAGAGAAAAATCTTTTTCGTTTGCAAATGGCGGCGGAAGGAGTTTAGTTTTAAACGTATGAAAACTCTGTTTCAAAAAATTCTCGACGGAGAAATACCGTCGAAAATCGTCTATAAAGACGATGTTTGCGCCGCCATCAACGACATCAATCCGCAGGCGCCCGTACACGTTCTCCTATTCCCGATAAAACCCATTTCGAGGATTGCCGAAGCGAAAGAGGAAGACGCCCAGATACTCGCGCACCTCATGCTCGCCGTGCCGAAAGTCGCGGAAAAATGCGGGCTTAAAGACGGGTTTAGGGTTGTTATAAACAACGGGCTCCTCGCCGGCGAAACCATTCCGCACCTGCACCTTCATATTCTCGGCGGGCGCCAACTGCATTGGCCGCCTTGCTGATTTCGGCAACTGGCAACCTTTGAATAGGCTGTCAAGAAAAGCGCCTTTTTTGGCGCACATAATGTATTCGGCGGAGAGCTGCCCGTTTAAAATGGCGGGCAGCATAATTTAGCATAACTCTTGCGGGGAAGGCATAGACGCAGGCATGCGCTGTGATAAAGAAGAAATTGCGCTCTGCGCTTTTTTTAAAAATTGAGGCAGGATTGTCGTTAGGAAAGATATTTTTGTCTGAGATTCTGCCAAAAAATTGTGCAAGAATTATCGCGCGGCAAGATGTTTTTCTTTCTGCGCTTTTTGTCTAAAAGCGGCGGAAGGTATTGGAGCAAGCCAAAATATTTTTGTCCACTCCGCGTTTTTGGCGTATGTTTTTCTATGATTTTTTAAGACTCCCATTAAAATGAGTCAGCCGTATTTATAGTGTGCGGCGGCGCCCTGTAAAAAAATATGTATGCCAAGCGCAAAGCAGGAGAATGTTTAAGCGCTATTGGCGTTGTGTAATCCGCACAAAATATATTTACTATTTGTCAAGGCGCACCTTGAAATCAACCTATTGGATTTTCGTCAACAAACATCTGCCGCAGTGGATAAACCTAAAAATATAAAACTCCCGCACAGCAAAAAGTTCCGCCGCATACATAGAAACTCCCGACTGTAAGTCCAAAATCTATCCCAAAAACACAAGAAATTTCTCCGAAAAACTAACTTTAAGACACTCATTAAAAAAAATATCTAAGGCGCCCGACCGCTTTCAAATTGCGACATTCAATATTTCGGTATAAAATTTTTGGGGAACCCCATAAGCCCTATTGTTAAGAAGGTTTCATTAACAATAAATTCTTGAAGGCGCGCACAAATATTTTATTATTTACCTATTATACATGTAATAGACAAAGGAATTTTATGAAAATTTTACTTCTCGCCCTGTGTTTGCCTTTTGCGATATGCGCGTGCAAGCAGCAGACGGATACGGCATTTACCGAAAGCGATAAAATAATAACAAACCCCGGGCAGGGATTCGCATCATGCACGCAAAAGCCGAGAACGGATGGCATACTCCCTTACGGCGTCGGCTACGGACGATACGACTGGTCGGACTTTGAGCCGGAAGACGGCAAGTACGACTGGTCCAAAATCGACGAACTCATCAAAAATTACGCCAAAATCGGCCTGCCCGTATCGTTCCGCATAACCTGCGCAAACTACCACAGCAAAAAGCCCTACTCCACCCCTAAATGGGCTCTCGACAAAGGCATAAAATACAAGCCGTACAACTGGGAGAAGGAGCGGCAAAACCCCAAAAGCCCCTTCACCACAATGACGCGCTATACGCCGTATTTCGACGAGCCTCTGCTTATAGAGCTGCATACGCGCTTTGTGAAAGAGCTCGCCAAACGCTACGACGGCAATCCACACATAAGCTCGATAGACCTCGGAGGGTACGGCAACTGGGGCGAATGGCATACATACCGGCTTGGCGTACCAGAAGCGACACCGCAAACGCGCAAAAAATTCGCCGACGCATACCTCGACAACTTTAAAAAGACGCCAATAGTATTTATGAGCGACGACGCCCAAACACTCGAATACGCACTTGAAAAGGGCGGAAAATTTCCGCGCGTCGGCATACGCCGCGACGGCGTGGGCGGCCCGTGGCATTACAGAAATTGGATTGGTTCTAAAAAATACTCGCGCATTCCAAAAATGGGAGAAATTTGGAAATCGCAACCGGTGCTTCTCGAATTTATATCGTCGCCCAACAAGCAAAAAGAGTGGTCTATGCAGCGCGCAGTTGACTTCATTCTCGGCAACCACTGCAATGTATTTAACGACAACTTACACTTCAAAAACACTTTCACCTCTGCCCAAGACGCCCCCCTTATCGAAAAGCTTAAAAAATATATAGGCGCGAGAATCGTCATAGACCGCGCGCGCATACTGTCTGATTCCCAAAGTGTCGAAATTTCCCTCAAAGGGAGAAATGTCGGCTGCGCCAAAATCTACCTGCCGTACGAACTCGTTTACGAGTTGCGCACCCCGGACGGTAAAACGGCGGCAAGCTTTTTGTCGAAAGAAAACCCGTCGGACTGGCTGCCGGGCGAAATTTCAATATCCGATAAATTCGAACTGCCCAAAAATCTGCCGAAAGGTAAATACGAACTCGTCGCGCGCCTCGCCCACAAGGGCAAAGTTCTCAGAGACTTCGCATTTGCGGTCGTCGAAGCCAACGCTGACGGCTCAATAACCATCGCAAAAATCTCAATATAGCGCGCTTGTCCAGCACCGCCCGCGAAAAAAAATTTCTTAAAAAATAAGAAAATGAAGAAAACGATATTTATATTTACCGCCCTAATCGCATGTCTTTCTGCGTTATGCGGGCAGTCCATCGAAAAGTCCTTCACCCCGGACGACTCGATAATAGAGAATCCCGGGCAAGGGTTAATGCTCGTTTCAAAACGGATTGAAGGGCTGCCGTTCGGAGCGTGCTACACGCGCGTTTTGTGGGCGGATCTGGAGCCCGAAGAGGGCAAGTACGACTGGTCTAAAATCGACAAATCCATAAGTTGGGGCGAAAAAAACAAAATCCCCGCGTCGTTTAGAATTATGTGCGCAAACTACCATTCAAAGGGAAGATATTCCACCCCGGAATGGGTATTCAAAAAAGGCGTTAAAAGCTCGGAGTTTTCCTGGGAAAAGAAAGACCAAATTCCTTCAAAACCAATGACGACCCTCGTGCGGGTCACTCCGCATTTTGACGATCCCATATTCATAAAAGAGCACTCCAAGTTCATTAAAAAGCTCGCCGAAAGATACGACGGCGACCCTCGCATAGCTTTTATCGACATAGGCAGCTACGGCAATTGGGGCGAATGGCACACACACAGGCTCGGCATACCCGTACCCGATCCGAAAATCCGAAAGATCTACGCCGACATGTATCTGGACAATTTCAAAAAAACCCCTCTCGTATTCATGAGCGACGACCATACGACTCTCGAATACGCACTCGGCAAAGGCAAGGAATTTCCGAAAGTCGGAATACGCCGCGACGGCGTAGGAGGATACTGGCATTATCAAAATTGGATTGGCTCTAAAAAATACTCCCGCATTCCCCAAATGGGAGATATCTGGAAGACCCGCCCGGTTCTTCTGGAATTCATCGCAAACGCCGCGAAACAAAAAGAGTGGTCGATGAAGCGCGCCGTAGATTTCGTAATATCAAACCACGCATGCCTTTTCAACGAAAACTGGCAGCTGTCGCAAATGAACGACGAAGAGAAAGCTGAGTTCCGCAGGCTCGCAAAGGATATCGGCGCGAGGATATGCCCTCGGCATTCGCGCGCTGAGCTGTCCGGCTCAAATTTGGCGGTATCTCTGGACTTGCTAAATTTTGGGAATTGCCCAATATACCTTCCCTACGAACTCGTATATGAATTGCGCAATCCCGACGGGAAAGTGGCGGCAACTTTCGTTTCAAAGGCAGATCCCGCGAAATGGCTTCCCGGCGAAATATCGCTCTCCGACGAATTTGCGCTGCCCAAAAACCTGCAAAAAGGCAAATACGAACTTGTAGCGCGCCTCGCCCACAAATACAAAATTTTTAGAGACTTTAAATTTGCCGCGAAAGAATCCAACCCTGACGGCTCGGTCACTCTCGCTGAAATATCTCTATGACTTATTTTGGCAAATGGCGCCGCGCTGTTTGTCAAATGAACTTTTACGGCGGGACTAACCCCTATACAGACTTGCAATCCGATACGCATAAAATATTAATCTAAAATATACATATGAGAAAAATAATCCTACTGCTTAGTGTCTGCGCGCTGCTATGCGGCTGCAAAGAACAATCCGCGGAGAAGAAATTCACCCGCAATAACGATATAATCCAAAATCCCGGGCAAGGCTGGATGTCAATAGGCTGGAAGATGGATCCGAAACTGCCGTACGGCTCGCGCTATGTGCGCTTCCATTGGAAAAGCCTTGAACCCGAAGAGGGCAAATACAACTGGGAGCCCATAGACAAAGAAATAGCGCGCGCGGAAAAGCTCGGGATTCCGTTCTCATTCCGCGTAATGTGTGCATCGGCGCACAGCGCCACCCCATATGCGTCGCCTGAATGGGTCTTTAAGAAAAGGGGCGCAAAATTTGCAATGTTTAAAAACGACCCCAACGGAGACTCCTCCACGGGCGATACGAAGTTTGAGCGCGTCACCCCGATTTTTGAAGATCCCGTATTTATAAAACTCCACGAGCGCTTCATAAAAGCCCTAGCCGAAAGGTATGACGGCGACCCGCGCATATCCACGATAGACATAGGCAGCTACGGCAACTGGGGCGAGTGGCACACGTTCGGCCTTGGAATAAAGCCAGCCCCGCTCGAAGTCCGGAAGCAGTACGCCGATATGTACCTGAACAATTTCAAGAAAACCGACCTCGTATTTATGACTGACGATGCCGTCGTTCTCAAATACGCAATAGGCGACGGAGAAGGCTCGCGCGTGGGTCTGCGCCGCGACGGCGTTGGCGGCGAAGGGCACTACGACCACTGGATAGGAAAGGGCAAATATCTCAAAGCGGGTGTCACAAAAATGGGGGACGTATGGAAATACAAGCCGATGCTGTTTGAATGGTACGTATGCTATCCCGACATGTTGAAGAGAAAATGGCCGCTTCCGAAAGCTGTCGATTTCATACTATCCAACCACGCATCGCTCGTTTCTGAAAATCTCAGACCATCGTCAGTCCCCGCCGAAGAATATGCGCAGGTTGAGAAGATTTCTCGCGGAGTGGGCGCGCGCATATTTGTCGATACCGCAAAAATGGAATTGGGCGGAGGAAAACTAAAAATCTCCCTCGAAGGCGAGAACGGAGGGATTGCGAGGATATCCCTTCCCTACGAGCTTGTCTATGAGCTGCGCGCGCCAGACGGCAAAGTTGCCGCAACTTTTGTCTCAAAGGCAGATCCCACAAAATGGCTGCCCGGCAAAATATCCATTTTCGACGAATTTGAATTGCCCAAGAATCTGCCCGAGGGCAAATACGAACTCGTCGCGCGGCTCGCCCACAAAAATAAAATTTTCCACGACTTTAAATTTGCCGCCAAAGAAGCCTCAAAAGACGGCTCAATATCCCTCGGCGAATTTACTTTTTAGCAGTTTTGAAACTTTTGCTGTTTTCTCTTGCAAGACGCCCCCTATGGGGCGTTTTTTTGCGGCTTCGCTTCTTCAAACTTGACTTCATAGGCTAAAAATGAAATATTGCCGACAAGTTGTCCCGTCCGTGACAGTGCGGACAAAATATATTTTGCAACCCCAAATATAAATTCAAATGCCACTCATAAAAAAACTCTCCGCGCGCCTTCAAAACCACCCCAAACGCATAGTGTATCCGGAAGGTGCGGATCCCCGAATATTGCAGGCAGCGCGCCAATTTTCAACGCGCAAGCTCGGAGTCCCAATCCTGCTGGGAGACCGCGAAAAAATTTCGGAGATTGCGGCGGCGATAGACGTGCGGCTCGACGGCATGAAAATTATCGACCCGGTAAAATCGGACGACTTCGCGGAGTTGTGCAGGATAATGAAAGCCCTGCCAAAATTTAGGGCGCTCGACGACGACGGCATACACAATCTCGTATCAAATCCAAACTACTACTCAACGCTAATGCTCGCGACAGGCCGCGCCGACGCAATGCTCGCCGGGGCCACCACTTCGTCATCAAACGCGCTGCGCCCGATTTTCCAGATTATACCGCTACAAAAGGCGTTTAGGACTGCAAGCTCTATCATGATACTTTCAACAGGACGCCCGGAGGTCGGGATTGACGGCGATCTATTCCTCGCCGACTGCGGCGTCATACCGGAACCGACCGAAGAGCAGCTGTGCAATATCGCCCTTACAACCGGCCTGCTTGCAAACCAGCTTACGCTTCAAACTCCGAGAATTGCGATGTTGTCGTATTCCTCGAAAGCTTCCACGTCCAACCACCCAAGCATCATAAAAATGAAGGCGGCAACTGCGCTTGTCCACGAAAAGGCAAAGCGGGATATGCTCGATATGGAAGTTGACGGAGAGCTTCAAATTGACGCCGCCCTAAGCCCTGAAGTAGCGCGGTTAAAGAATATTTCAAGCTCTGTCGCAGGAAAGGCGAATGTGTTAATTTTCCCCGATCTCGACAGCGGAAACATATCTTCAAAAATGATAAAAGTTCTCGCGCCGGAAATCGAATGCTACGGGCAAATTCTTACAGGGCTCACAAAGCCCGCGGCCCAAATATCGCGCGGCTCGAGCGTTCCGAATATTTTTGGAACGAGCGTGATAGTCGCAGCCCAAGCTGTTGACCGCAGATTTATAGACATCGACTTGGAGCTTCATTCGTAGTCGGGCTTCAAGCTGCATATACCAAAAGTATTCTATCTTAAAAAAAACCCGCAAAGCCTACTCATGCGGGTTTTTTTATGGAGTTTTATTGGTTTACGGGCCCGCATTAAATAAGCCCTGGCGCAATCTTAATTTAGAGCGCTTTTAGAATAAAAAAATGTTGTATTTACAATGCAAAAGCACAAGAGCTCTGCCTGCTTTCCGGCGGGAATCTTAGACAATATGCCGCAAGAAATCTTAGCCCCGGCGATTTATAAGATTTATTCCCGTGCAATAGACGGTAGTGCCATCGCGCAATATGCGCCGCAACATTAAAGCGCCGTTAAAAACACCCGCAATCCGCTCAACCTTGTCCGCCTTCCGCGCCGCCAGATTTAGCCTTTGCTTGGTGCGAGGAAGTGACGAGATACACGCCGGTAAAGACCAGAAGCGCCGCGGCGACCTTCTCCCATGAGAAATTATCCTGCCCCAAATACACAGCAACCATTGACGCCACAAATGGCTGAACGTAATTGTACATCGCCATTGTCGTTGGCCTCATTCTCTTGATTGCCATTGCAATCAAAAGATACGTTATAAAAGTGGCGCCGGCCACGACGTACAGGAGCATCGCCAAATCGGCCGCCCCAAAGTTGTCCTTAAACGCGTCTGGAGCGCAAGTTATCGACGGGGTTATAGGCAAGAACATTATCGACGCAAATAAAAACATCCACTTCATAAGCGTAATCGGCGAATGGCGCGATGTGAGGGGTTTGGACATTGCAAAGTATATGGCTGAGGCAAGTCCGCTGAGGAGAATCAGCAAGTCGCCCGACGCTGTGCCTGTCGAATTTACTGCGTGGTTTGCCGAAAGGATAAGCCATATCGCGCCGGCGGCCCCTGTGAAAACGCCTGTCAGTTTCCTTGAAGTGACTGGGTCTCCCATAAAGAGCGCCGATATTATCAGAACCATAAGGGGAGTCATTGTGACAATCACAGAAGCGTCCACGGGAGAGGTCTTTCCCAACCCGTATATAAAAACGCCCTGATTTAATACCACACCGAAAAGCGAGAAAACGAACATCAACGCCAAATCGCGGCGGTCAACCTTGTCGGCCTTTACAAAAATTGAGGATATCCAAAATAGGATAGCGGCGCCCCACATTCTAAATAGGGTTAACATCTCGCCAGACATACAGTTTGCCACTAAATATTTTGATATGGGTATATAAATACCGAAAATAACGTTCGCAACAAAAATGCATGCGTGTCCCTGCAGTCGCTCTTTTGTCATTTCTTTAAAGATGAAACTTTCGATTATCTTACACATTTAAAAAGTGTCAAGCAGGTTGTGGACGGTTGTAAAATAATTAGACTTTAATTAGTCTCGATTTTAGAGTTTTAAATTGCTTGACATTTTTAGCGATAGTTCGCAAAATAACTTTACTAAATTGCCTATATATGAAAAAGTTATTATCATTTATCATAGCATCCGCGGCACTGTCACAAATAGCCTCTGCAGCTTATTACGCATACAAGGGAACAGATTCCGATCTCTCCAATCCCGACAATTATTACATTTTAAGCGAAATAAATGCCAATGATGTGTATTCAATGGCACTATACCTATATTCGAGCGACTATGCCGGCGACAACGCCGCAATGCGCGCCAACTGCCCGGAACCGAGCGGCGGCATAGCAGGCAAATATTCGCAGGCTACAACCGCTCCGTCTGCCACAGACATAATTTATTTCCAAGACTACAGGTTTGCAACTGTCGAAGGTGAAAAAGTCACATGGGGGAAGGGAACCTCCCTATCATACCCCATAAATATAAAAGAATCCATAACAAACGGCGGAATGCTCATAAGGGGCGGATCGCCAAATTTTCTGCTTGGCAGCGCAGATTCTTCGAGCTCCACTTTCGCCATAAATACCGGCACATTGAAGGTCGGTTATGTGGGCGCCAATTTTTATATTGCAGAGGGCGCTACCCAACAGCGTTTTGAAATAAATGTTTCGGGAGACGTTGCGCTCAGGGGCGGCAATTCATTCAACTTCGGGCAATGGGGAGCCGCACTCGACGCGCTCACAGCAAAAACATTTACAGTCGAAGGAAAGATGAATGCGTATGTAGGAAGGATAGAAACCTCAGGAGATTTTAAGATGACTACAAACGCAACGCTTAGCATGTTTCTCGATGACTCGATTTTCAACTGCACCGGCGAAGACGCATTAATAAAAGTAGGGGGTACTTTTTCCAAGAATGAGAATACACAACTGTATTTCGACTTCAACAATGTCGGGTATGAAGAGGGAATATACGGAACGTTTAACATCATAAGCGCCGATTCTCTAAGCGGTTTTAACACTTCCGACTCATCAAACGATATTTCTTCTTCGACCTTAGACTCCATATCGTCAATATTTGGCGAAGACGCCTTCCTCCAATGGAGCGGAAACAATTTACAGTTGGTGGTTGTCCCAGAGCCTTCCGCCTTTGCCGCGCTGCTGGGGCTGTTCGCAATGGCATTCGCATTTAGGCGCAAAGTTAAATAATTTTTCTTTCTGAAAAAAGACGGAGGCAAGATTGTCTCCGTTTTTTTATCGAACAGAATAGCGGATTTACCGCCTAACCAGCCTGCTTTAGCAATTTCTTATAATAAAAAATTCAAAGAAACGGAATTGGTAAAATCAATAAAACCGTTTTTCTTGGATACTTTTTTAAGTAAAAATTTCCAATTGTTCCCCTTCGCCGACGATGAAAAGTTTACGATTATCGCAAATAAAAATTTTGCCACTTGCAAAATGCCCAATTTATCAGCCGCAAAACACTCTGCGGGGAACGCGCGATAGGATAGAATAAACTTGACCACTTGGCCGTCTAAGGCGATTATCAATTAAGTTATGAAATTGCTTAAATACGCCGTTTTTTTAGTAGCGCTTGCCGTATCGGCCGCGGTCGGAGCGTGCTCGTCAGACTCCGAAACTGCCCCCGAAGAGCAAGAGGGCGGCACAATAGGCGTGGATTTCAAAGGAGAGCCAAAAATATCATACGTCCTCAACCGGTATATTTCAGATCCGGAGACGCGCTCAATTTACGAGATATTTACCGGCGAAGAGACAACCTACGGGAAACTTGTGATAAGGACGCAACCCGACAAAAGAGCCGGAATGTATTTTTTTGTGATGTTTGGATACGATCCTGACGACATAGCCCTCGCCTGCACTTTTGAATTGTCAGTCGATTCCACGGGGGATCCCAAGACAAAGACCTACAAGTTTACAGTCCCCGAGACCCATTCTGTGACCCGCGAAATAGCCCTCGGAGTCACCGGATCCGACTGGCCCGGACCCGATGCGAAAGTAAACGCATGGAAGCTTGTCCTGAAATCTCCCACTGGAAAAATTTTGACGCAAAAGCACTCTTGGCTCTGGGAGGACGATCCCGATACAGCAGTTGACAACAGCATTGAAGGATTGATATCCGGAAAAAAATAAAAGCATAAAATGCATAAAAATTACGAATGGACTCCCTTTGAAAAACTCGAAGGGATTTCTTTTAAAAAAAGCGATTTTTGCGAGACGCTCGACGGCGGTCAGTCGTTCACTTGGGATAATTTCGACGCCGATAAAAATAAATTTGACGCGGCGTACGAGGGCGTTTTCGGCGGAAGAGCGCTGAGGGTGGCACTCGACAAATCCGGGAATGTGCACTTTTCATCACCTGTCGATAAATACGAGGGCGCCGGAAATGAGCTGTTCGAATATCTCGACGCCTCAACCGACTACGCCCCCATTCGAATAGCCCTCGAAAAAACCGGCGATGCAAACATTCGCAAAGCCTTGAAAATCTGGCCTACGCTTAGAATATTGAGGCAGTCGCCCGCAGAGGCAATAATATGCTTTATTTGTTCGTCCAGCAAAAGGATAATACAGATAAAACAGTGCGTGCGCCTTCTATCCGAGGAGCTCGGGCAGCCCGCAGGCGGCGGCAGGCATGCGCTGCCTTCATTTTCCGACATAGCCGCGGCCCCAGACGATACGCTGCGCGATTGCAAACTCGGATTCCGCTCGGCATATCTTAAAAAATCCGCCCTAAAAATCATATCCGACGGCTTCAATCCCGACTCCCTCCGCGAGATGCCGTACTCAGACGCAAAGAAATATCTGCTATCTCTAAGCGGCATAGGCGACAAAGTTGCAGACTGCATTTTGCTGTTTGGCGCATACCGCCTTGAAGCCTTCCCTGTCGATACTTGGATAAGGCAAGCCATGACAAATCTCTACTCGACGCCGCAAAACCCCGATAAAATCAGGGAATTTGCCGCCGGAAGATTCGGCAGATACGCAGGGTTTGCCCAACAGCTGATTTTCGCCGCAATAAGGAAAAATCTGATTTAGGCGCGAAAACTGTTGTCTAACGCCGAAATTTTAATATAAAATCGAACAGATTTTATTATGGTAAAAAAGCTAAACAGACAGGAAATCGAGAATCTGATGCCGCATGGCGAGCCGTTTCTTTTCATAGACTCCGCCGAGATTGGAATCGGGGTGGCAAAAATGCGGTATAAAATCAGGGACGACGAATATTTTTTTAAAGGGCACTTCAAGGGCAATCCGGTATTTCCGGGCACGCTGATGTTTGAGGCGATAGGCCAGCTTGGAGTCCTATATCTGCTGTCGTCGGACGACCCCGCGATAGAAAAGCCGGTTGACAAGGAAAAGATATTCTTCATGTCGTCCGACAATGCCAGATGCATGAGAATCTGCCGCCCCGGGGAAACGCTTGATATCGACCTTAAAGTTTCCCGTATCCGCCGGCCGCTATTTTTCTTTGAAGGCAAAAGCTCCGTAAACGGCGAGCGCGCAGCGTTCGTGGAAAAGGTCACTTTAACATTCGATTACAAATCTTAAAATGAGCAAAAGAAACGTCGTAATAACAGGATTGGGCTTCATAACAAGCATTGGCAACGACAGGGAAACTGTCGCCGACAGCCTCATAAACCTCAAAAACGGCATCGAAGTGTACAAGCAGTTCGACGACCCCAAAATCCCCGCTAAATGCGTCGGGACAATAAAGAATTTCGACACCGAAAGCTGCGACCCAGAAGACTGGACATATCCCCCGGAATACCGGGTCCGCCGCGACGTGCTGAGGGGATTCGCCCCGCACTGCCTATACGCTTACTGCGCAATGGAGCAGGCTATAAAAGACGCCAACCTATCCCCCGCCGAAATATCCAACATAATGACCGGCATGTACACTGCCTCCGCGGGCTCATCGGGAATGCTCTACCACCATATGCAAAAGATGGACAAAGTCGGGGCGTTGCGCAGTTTCCCGTTTGCGATAGTATGCTCGATAGTGGGGACTCTTTCATTCAATTTGGTTTCGGCATATAAAATCAAGGGCGCAAGCTGCGGATTCGCCTCGGCCTGCGCGAGCAGCGCCCACGCCATGGGGTTCGCTTACGACGAAATAGGAAACGGCCGCCAAGACAAAATGTTTGTCGTGGGCGGAGAGGACGGAAATATGCGCACCCTCCTTCCGTTTGTAGGAATGAGGGCACTAAGCTTGAATCCGGACCCGCAGACGGCGTCGCGGCCGTTCGACAAGCATAGGGACGGCTTTGTCGGCACGGGCGGCGGAGTCGTTGCCGTTCTCGAAGAGGAGGAAAGCGCCATTAAGCGCGGAGCCAAAATTTATGCGCGCATGCTCGGCTGGGGACAGGCGAGCGACGGCTACAATGTTGCAATACCGCAACCGGACGGCGAAGGCGTAATCCACGCGATAAAATTTGCCCTTGCAAGCTCCGGTATAGGCGCGGACGAAGTCGATTACATCAATGCCCACGCCACCTCTACCCCAATGGGAGACGTCGCCGAATTGAAGGCGATAAAATCTGTTTTTGGAAGCAATGCAAAGGCAATGATAAGCTCGACAAAAGCGATAACCGGTCACGGTTTGTCGTTGGCAGGGGTAATGGAGGCTGCATTCTGCGCGCTCGCGATGAAAGAGGGCTTCACCCCCGGATCGGCGCACATCTCTGAACTCGATCCGGAAGCCGAAGGGCTTAATATCATCACAAAAACGCAAATGACGGCGCCCAAAACGTCGCTTTCGCTTTCGAGCGGATTCGGCGGCGCAAATGTTGCGATAGTTTTGCAAAAAGCGTAAGATGATTTGGCTTTACAGGCTGCTTTTTCTGCCCGCGCTCGTTCTAAGCGCGCCTTATTACGGGTTGAGAATGCTCCGAAGAGGCGGGTACGGGCTCGATTTCTCGCACCGCTTCGGGCGCCAAAAAAATTTGCCGCCCCCCGCAAAGGGCAAGAAAAGAATATGGATTCAAGCGGTGAGCGTCGGGGAAGTCGAGGCGCTCGCGCCGCTTATAGACCTGCTCTGCGAGCGCGGCGGAGTGGAGATTGTCGCGACGACTACAACGAGCACGGGCTACGCAATCCTGCGCAACAAATACGCCGGTAAAATATTTTACGCCGGAATTTTCCCGTTCGATTTTATGCCGTTTTCCGCGAGCGCATGGAAGCGATTGAAGCCCGACGTAATTGTGTTGATGGAAAGCGAACTCTGGCCGGAACACCTGCACCGCGCGAAGGAGAAAAATGTTCCCGCGCTTCTGATAAACGCGCGCATGTCAGACAAGAGTTTTAGAAGATACTCGCGCTTTCCAAACATCGCCAGGCGCATACTCGGCAAACTTTCGCTTATTGCCGCGTCGGGCGAGCTCGACCTCGGAAGATTTATCCGCCTCGGCGCAGACCCCCGAAAAACATTTTGCGCAGGCAACCTTAAATTCGACTCAAAGCCGGCCGAAACTTTAAGCGAAACCCAAAAACAAGATTTGCGCAAAGAGCTTGGGTTTGCGAACGATTCTCTCGTATTGCTCGGCTCGTCAACATGGCCGGGCGAAGAGGAAATGCTCTTGAAGGCGGCCGCGAAGCTGAGGAAAGAAGGCATAGACTGCCGTCTCCTGCTCGTCCCCCGCCACGCAGAGAGGCGCGCGCACATAGAGGAATTGATAAAAGATATTCCGCATTGCGTCCGAAGCAAGTCGCGCCGCGCGCCCGCCGGAACGCTCGTGTATCTCGCCGACACTACCGGCGAGCTTCGCACGCTTACCCAGATAGCCGATATAGCCTTTATAGGAAAGTCCCTCCCCCCGAACGATGGAGGCCAAACACCGATAGACTGCGCCGCGCTCGGAGTGCCTATGGTATACGGGCCGAATATGTCGAATTTCAGGCGCATCTGCGCAACTCTTGAAGAATCAGCGGCGGCGATAAAAGTAAAGGACGCCGAAAGCGCCATTGCTGAAATTGAGCGGCTTGCAAAAAATCCGGAATTGAGAAAAACGCTCGCCGAATCCGCCAAGAAATGGCACTCGTCTAACATAGGCGCGGCAAGGCGCGATTTTGAAGCCATCGAGAAGTTTTTATAGCGCAATCATTCTCCAAAAAGTTTGGCATAGCGCCAAACTTTTTTTTAATTCTGCGGATCCATAAATTTTCAAATCGCGCGCTTGAGCTTTTGAAGCGGCAAGTTTAGGCGGCAAAATTTTTGCAAGAAATATAAATTTACTTTCTGCGTAAAAGAATCGCATTTTATAGATTGACGAGGGCGGCCAAACTTGCCTTTATTGTTTGAAAAATACACTCTTAAACAGGCGGAATCTACACAGCCATGTCAGCAGACCTCATAGCAAACTACATTGAAGCATTTGCGGCGTATTCGCAAGCATCCCCCGTATTATTTTGCCTTTTTATATTCGTGTTTATGACGATAGAAAGCTCTTTCATACCGTTTCCAAGCGAAGTGGTTATGATACCGGCAGGTTTTTTGGTGGCAAGATACAATATGCTCACAGCCTCGCATTTGTCAGACTTCTTGATAATTATAATACTCGGCACGGCGGGTTCCATAGCCGGGGCTTTCGTAAACTACGCGCTCTCGATAAAGCTCGGCAGGCCCTTTCTGCATAAATACGGAAAATATTTCTTTCTAAAAGAAAATGCCCTAAACCGCGCGGAGGAAATTTTTAGGGAATACGGGGAAATAGTGACATTCGTCTGCCGCCTGCTACCCGCGATTAGGCAGCTCATTTCAATCCCCGCAGGGCTGTCGAGAATGAATATCGCAAGATTTACCCTATTCACAGGGCTTGGAGCCGGGATATGGACAACAATCCTCGCAGGTGTCGGATATTACTTAGGATATCTGACGGGCGACATATCTTATTTGGAACTAATTCATAAAGGATCTGACATAATTAACGAGCACTATTTGTGGATAATAGGCGGGCTTGCCGTGGCGATTATTGCATACATTGCCCTGCACCGTAAGATAATGGGCGAAAAACGCGCATAAAAAATACGAGTATGTCAAAAATTACGGAAAAGTTAAAACTTTTGTACAACAAAATAGTCCGCGAACAGGCTTCTCCGGAATATATCGCCCGGGGCTGGGCAATCGGAATGTTTTGGGGTTGCATATGCCCGTTCGGGCTTCAGCTTATGTTTTCAATCCCAACGTCTTTTATCTTAAAGGGCAGCAAGATTGGAGCAACCATTGGGACTCTCATAACAAACCATTTTACCATCTTTTTAATATATCCTGTCCAATGCTATGTAGGATGCTTAATCACAGGGCGACCGCTGAGCTATGAGGCGATAAAAAAAGCAATGGTTGACGTGATTAACACACAAAGCTATGAGGCGTTAATGAACACGGGCTTTGACCTCATTGTCGGGTTTCTCGTGGGAGGCGCGCTATTTGCGGCCATAATGACGCCGCTTACATATTTTGGCGTAAAGGGCATGGTAATTAATTTTAGGCGCAAGAACCGCGAAAAATAACTGCTATTTTACGCGGCAAAGTTTTTTGTCTGGCAGGTATTGGGCAGGCTTTTGCACCAATAAAAAATTGCTTTTATCTATTGCCGATTTTTATATTGCCCGCTTTTAAATTTTGCCCGTTCGGATTTGGATTAATAAAATCCAACGTGTAGAATATTATTTTTTTATTCGGTACATTGTTTTATTGGGCATGCTTATTTTAATGCAAAAGGTAAAGTTTTTCCGCCCCGCTATGTGGTCTCAAGCATTTTTATCTTAGACGTTTGGTTTGCATAAAATCAGATAGTTTTGCATAATTGTTGTTTTTTGGCGCAAAAAAAGCCCTCCATTTATCTATGTTAAATAATTTTTTTATTTATTTTTGCGTATAATTCAGAAAGATTTTGTTAAAATTTTATTAGGACAAGATTCAATTTTTATAATTTCCTTACCCACCTGCTCCTCAAGGAATTAAGCAAAAATTCGGTCACAAGTTTTCTTTGATCCCACAGAGAGTTAAAATGAAATATAACTTAAGCTGCCTTGCCATTCAGGCAACTTTTAAGGTACAGTAGCAACCCTGCTCTTTTATCGTGCTCTTAAAAGTCTTTTCTTCAAGGGAGACATTAACGCCTAAAAAATTAAAAAAAGTACAAGTTTGCAAAAAAAGAAAAAAAAATTCCCTTGACAAGTTACACTTATCTAACTTTTATACCCCCAGATTTTAGTCCTTTTCTCTCTAAAAGCCCAAACGCTAAGAAAGCCAAAATGCAATTTGGCTGTTTTTTTGAGAATTAGAGTTAGATTAGGCTAACTTTGTAGCATACCAGCCCCTTCACTAAAAAAAATTTCAATGGATAAATTTACAAAAAACGACAAAGCAAACGAAGAAACAACGACGCTCGCAGATATGCCCGTCGGATCTTCAGGTAAAATCCTTAAAATAATCCCCCACTCTCGCGGAGAAAAAAGATTCGCCGACGTTGGGCTTGTTCCGGGCACAGAGCTTGCAATACAATCCCGCGCGCCATTTGGCGGCCTAATAAGGGTAAAGGTTATGCAAACAAGCATAACGATTCATTCCTTAGACGCTAAAAATATCCTCCTGGAAAAAGACTGCGCGCTATGAAAAAACTTTTCAGAATCGCACTTGCCGGAAATCCAAACTGCGGCAAAACTTCGATATTTAACTGCCTGACAGGCGCAAGGCAGCATGTCGGTAACTATCCGGGTGTCACGGTAGAAAGCAAGTCCGGAAAATTCTCAATCGGAAACATTCAAATTGAGCTTATTGACCTGCCCGGAATATACTCGCTCTCCTCCATCTCCCCAGAGGAGGCTGTCGCATTCGATGAACTAACAAGCGGAAATATTGATTTAATTATAAATGTCATAGATTCGTCGGCGCCAAACAGAAGCCTCTATCTTACAACGCAGCTTACCGAGCTTGGAATTCCTATGGTCGTAGCATTTAATATGAGCGACGACGCCTTAAAAAAAGGCATAAAATTCGAAATTCCAAAGCTTGAAAAATACTTTGGATTTCCAATCGTGCAGACAGTCGGCCGCAATTACGATGGAATAAAACCTCTTATTGAAAAAATTTCCCAGATGCTCTCCGTGCGCAACCCCCGCGCCGTGCAAACTCTCTCATACGGAAAAGACTTGGACGAATCTATAGAAGCAATAGCGGGGAAAATTAAGGCATTAAATATAGAAAGATTTACCCATATACCCCCTCGATTCTTTGCCATAAAACTTCTCGAAAGCGACACCTGCACGATGAAAATTCCGGAGCTGCAGCCCGTCTGGAAGGAGGTTTCAAGACAAATAAAGCACTTGTCGGCCATCCACGCAATAGACGATACGCCCACATTCATGGCGGATAAAAGATACGCAATAATAGCAGGCGCATGCCGCGGCGCAATCTCCTTCCCCGCGCAAAAAAGGCGCGATATTTCCGACGCCATTGACACAGTCGTCACCAATAAGTTTTTGGGCCTGCCGATATTTTTTGCAATAATGTACGCTACCTTTTGGTTTACATTCACATGCGCCGATCCCGTAATGGGCTGGATTGAAGAAGCGTTTGCGGCCCTCGGAGACGGCATAAAATCCGCATGGGGAAGCGGCACTCTCCCCTACATAAGAGACCTTTTGACAGACGGGATAATCGGAGGTGTCGGCGGAGTTGTCGTATTTTTGCCAAACATACTGTTTATGTTTTTTGCGCTCGCGCTTCTCGAAGAAAGCGGATATATGGCGCGCGCAGCATTTATCATGGACGGAGTGATGAGGCGTTTCGGACTGCAGGGGAAATCTTTTGTGCCGCTTATTCTCGGCTTTGGGTGCAGCGTGCCTGCTATAATGGCAACGCGCTCGATAGAGTCGGAGCGCGACAGGAAGACAACCATAATGGTGTTGCCGCTCATGAGCTGCAGCGCGCGCTTACCAATATACTCTCTAATAATACCGGCATTTTTCGCGGAAAAATATCAGGCATTTACAATGTGGGCGATATACATACTCGGCATAGCGGTTGCGCTTCTTGCCGCGCTCGCCTTGAAAAAAACGGTTTTCAAAGGGGAAGGCGAAGTGTACCTCATGGAACTGCCGCCTTACAGATTCCCCACGCTAAAAAGCCTGCTTCTGCATATGTGGGACAAAGGCAAAGTGTACCTTAGAAAAGCCGGCACTATAATTCTCGCAACCTCCATAATATTATACGCGTGCAATACCTTCCCGGAAAAGACCGAATTTTCGAAAGATTACGACACCCTAATATCGAAAGATATCTCCTCCGCGAAAATATCAGAAGATCAGATTAAAATTTTGGAGGTCGGAGGGGCCCTCGGCGCCGCAGACATTGCAGAAATTGAAGGAAACTCTTACATTATGCCAGAAAGCCTTATTGAAGTACTCTACGATAAAAATCTGACAGCCGAGCAGAAAAATATTGTCGATACGGCGGCAAAAGCCAATGCATCAATCGCCGCACTCCAAAATGAGAAATCGGCCGAACTGCTCGAATATACAATATCTGGGCGCATTGGGAAATTCTTCGAGCCAGTATTTGAGCCAATCGGATTTGACTGGAAGCTCACGACCGCCACAATCGGCGCGCTCGCCGCAAAAGAAGTGTTTGTCTCCCAGCTCGGTATTCTCTATTCCGAGGGAGAGAGTGACGAAGAAAGCCAAACTCTGCGCGAAAAACTCGCAGAAACATACACTCCGCTACAAGCCTTTTGCATTATGGTTTTCTGCTTGCTTTCAATACCGTGCCTTGCAACTCTCGCAATCATAAAACGGGAACTCAACTCTTGGAAGGCGCCCATTTTAGAAGCCGCTATGCTCTTTTCGATAGCCTATATTTTGACTTTTATAATATACCAAGCTGGAACGCTCTTGGGAATTGGCACAAAAATTTTGGGATAGCATAAAGGATTAAGAAACTTAAATTGGAGATTTTTTTATGGAAAAAATGGTAATAGTGCTTTTCACGGTTATCGCTGCGTGTCTGCTCTTGTTCAGGCTCTCAAAGAAGCTCAAAACCTCCTCTCGAAATGGGGCATGCGGAGAATGCTGCGGCTGCTGCCGCGGGAAAGCTTGCGCGTGCTCCGATAAAAAAAACAATTTGGAAATGAAATAGTCTGTTATAATCGCAACGCCGCGGAGGACCATGACTCCGCGGCGTTTTTTTTGTATGTACACGGCCCTGTTAAAAAATACACCATATACATAATGCGCAAGGTTTAGGGATAGTTTAAGCCGCACGCAAACTCAGAAAAGTCCGCCGGAAAAAACAATCAGTTAAGCAAAAAAAAAACGCGCAACCCGCGGTGTCAAAACCATCGAATTGCGCGTCGCAAAAGGAAAAGGGTTTATGCCAAATCTTTTTCCGTAAACTTCATCACGCCGCCTTCCGTAACCTTTCCGGAAATTATTGCGCGGGCGAGCGGATTTTCTATTCTGTTGTTTATGACCCTCTTTAACGGGCGCGCCCCATAGAGCGGATCGTACGCTTTTTCGGCGAGGAAATCGTACGCGCCTTTTGTAAGCTCCACCTTTATATTTTGCGGTTCGAGCCTCTTGTTGAGCGAATCTATCTGCAGCTTTACTATCTTTACTATCTCCGGAAGCTGCAACGCCTTGAACATTACTATGTCGTCAATTCTATTGATAAATTCGGGTTTAAAGTGCGCCCTTACCTCGGCCATAACGCCCTCGCGGGTAGATTCCGAAAGCGAGCCGTCAGGCTCTATTTTACCGTCGGTAATAAAGCGCGCCCCTATGTTGGACGTCATTATTATGACGGTGTTTTTGAAGTCAACCTTGCGCCCTTGCGAATCCGTCAACACTCCGTCGTCCATTACTTGCAATAGAGTGTTTAGAACCTCCGGGTGTGCTTTTTCAACTTCGTCAAACAGCACGACAGAATACGGCCTACGGCGGACAGCCTCGGTCAGCTGGCCCCCCTGTTCGTATCCGACATATCCGGGCGGCGCGCCTATGAGCCTTGCCACCGAATGTTTTTCCATGTACTCGGACATGTCGATTCTTACCATATTTTCCTCGTTGTTGAAAAGCGCCTCGCTTAGAGTCTTCGCAAGTTCTGTCTTTCCTACGCCCGTCGGCCCGAGGAATAGGAATGTGCCCGTCGGGCGCTTGGGATCCTGTATTCCAGCGCGCGAGCGGAGAATCGCATTGGCGACGCTCTCGACCGCCTCGTCCTGTCCGACCACCCTGTGGTGCAATATTTCAGGAAGCTTTAAGAGTCTTTCCTTATCGCTTTCAACAAGCTTCTTTACAGGAATTCCCGTCCATTCGGCGACAATCGCCGCTATTTCGTCGGCATTAACGCTCTCGCTTATCAGGGAATTGCCCTCTTTCTCGACTTCCATTGCTTTTTTAAGCTCTTCTTCAAGCTTTGGAAGTTCGCCGTATTTTATCTCGGCGGCTTCGGTCAAATTGTAGTCGCGCTCGGCGCGCTCCATGCGCATTTTTGCGGCTTCGATTTTCTCGCGCAAAGTCACGGCTTTCTTGGTTGACTCTTTTTCAGCCTCCCATTTTGCCTTCATCGCGGCGGAATCCGTACGAAGTTGGGCGAGCTCTTTGCGGACTTCTTCGAGGCGTTTCTCGTCGTGGTTTTCCTTTACGAGAGCTTTTTCCTCTATTTCGAGCCTGCGCACTTTTCTCAACATTGTGTCGAGATCGGTGGGCATAGAGTCGAGCTGTGTCTTGATTCTCGCGCAAGCCTCATCGACGAGGTCAATCGCCTTGTCGGGGAGCTGGCGCCCAGAAATGTACCTGTCGCTTAGCACGGACGCCTCAACAAGCGCCCTGTCTTGAATGTGCACGCCGTGGAAAGTCTCGAAGCGCTCTTTGAGCCCGCGCAATATGGATATTGTAGTCTCGACGTCTGGCTCCGCGACATAGACGCTCTGGAACCTGCGTTCGAGCGCGGGATCCTTTTCGATATACTGCCTGTATTCGTCGAGGGTCGTAGCGCCTACGCAACGCAACTCGCCGCGCGCAAGCATCGGCTTTAGCATATTGGAGGCATCCATCGACCCTTCCGTCTTTCCGGCTCCGACTATCGTGTGGAGCTCGTCGATAAACAGGATTATCTTGCCTTCGCTTTCTTTTATTTTATTGAGAACCGCCTTTAAGCGCTCTTCAAACTCGCCGCGGTATTTCGCACCGGCTATCAGCGCGCCCATATCGAGGGCGAATACGGTCTTGTCTTTCAAGCCGTCGGGAACGTCGCGGCGCACAATGCGCTGCGCCAAACCTTCGGCTATCGCCGTTTTACCAACGCCCGGCTCGCCTATGAGAACGGGGTTGTTTTTAGTCTTTCTGGACAAAATTCTAATTACTCGGTTTATTTCGTCCTCGCGGCCGATGACGGGGTCGAGCTTTCCGGCTCCGGCAAGTTTAACCAAATCTGCGCCGTACTTTTCGAGAACGTCGTAAGTGTCTTCCGGTGTTTTTGTAGTCACGTGATCGTTTCCTCTCATCTGTTTAATTATTTCTTCCACCGAGTCTCGCGTTATCTGCAGACTCCTGAAAAGATCCGCCATCTGGGCGGGCTCGGGCTTTTCGATTATCGCTAAAAACATGTGCTCTGTCGAGACAAAATCGTCGCGCATTTTTTTGGCTATCTCCTCCGCGCGCCCTATTGTCTGCGAGCATGAATTGCTCATGTACACATCGGTATTCGAACCCGAAACCTTTGGAAGCGAATCGAGAACGCGGCGTATGCCGAGTTCCAACGCCGAACGCTTGTCGGCGCCCATTTTAGAAAGCAGCGCTCCCACGATGCCGCCGTCCTGCGCTACAAGACTCGCCAACAAGTGCACCTGCTGTACTTCGCTGTTGCCCCTGCCTTTGGCTATCTCGATGGCGCCATTGATGGCCTCCACGCTTTTTTCTGTAAGTTTTTCGGGATTGATATTCATATATTTTTAATGTAGCATTTGTTATGCCAGAATGCAATAATTTAATAATTAAACGCTTAATAAAAAGTGGCAGAGTTCAATATGTGACAAAATCGCACACCCTGCCAGATTTTGACACACACGGTTTAAGGCAGTTTCCAATTTTGGCACAACCGGCCCGTCAAATTCATAAATAAAAATCACCGCTCCTCACTGTCGTCATCAAATCTATAAAATAAAAGACGCCCGCTAAATGCGGGCGCCTTCAAAAGTAGAAAATACACAGTATTTAGCGGCTCGACATTGCAAATTCACAAACGGCTAAAAAATATATCCGCCGCGATATTAATCCGCAACATTCAAAAGGCTAATACCCAAAGCGCAGCACAAACGGCTCTGACGATACTTTCGGATTATTTTTCAACTCTCCGCAAGCTCTCTGTATGGCCCCCTCGGTCGTTGTGTGGGTTGTGAGAAGCAACCACGCCCTTCCCTCAGTCTTGCACGAACGCTGCATCAAGGTCTCTATCGATATGCCGCAATCTGACAGCGTCTTTGCTATCGACGCCAAAACCCCTGCCTCGTCGTCAACTTCAAGCCTAATATAAAACTCTCCGGACACTTCGTCGAGCTCCGCTACCCTCGCTTTTTCAGGCGGCGTCGGGATTAGCGTCTTTGGCTCGCCGGATATGTATTTTATGGCGTCAAAAATATCGGCGATTACTGCGCTTGAAGTCGCGTCGCCGCCGGCTCCGCGCCCGATGTGGATTGTCCGCCCCACTACGTCTCCGGTTATCGCAACTGCGTTGTACACCTCGTTTACGTTCGCCACAGCGTCGGAAAGCGGAACGAGTGCCGGATATACAGACGCAAACAGCGCACCTTCTTCACCGACAGTCCTAACCGCCGCGATGAGCTTCACCCTGTATCCAAAGTCCTTAGCCCACGCCATGTCTTCGAGCGTCACGCGCCTTATGCCGCAAACTATCGAAGGCTTTATCCATACCCCGTGCGCTATATAGCCGAGTATCGATATTTTATGGGAAGCGTCTATTCCGTCGAGATCCAGAGATTCGTCCGCCTCAACGTATCCGAGCCTTTTGGCGTCCGCAAGAATCGCCTCGTACGCGGCGTTTTCGCGTTCCATGCGGGTTAGGATATAGTTGCACGTGCCGTTTAGTATCCCGTATATTAACGGGAAGCGGTTTGCCACAAGCCCTTCGCGAAGAACCTTTATTATTGGGACTCCCCCCGCGACACTCGCCTCAAAAAAATAGCTGCCCTTCGATTTTTTTGCCTCGGCAAAAATTTCCTCGCCGCGAGCGCATATCACAGCCTTGTTTGCGCTTACGACCGTCTTGCCGTTGCGCAATGCGGCAATCGTGTAATCGAACGCCGCCCCCGTGCCGCCCATGAGTTCGCAAACTATGTCTATTTCCGGGTCGTTAATTATATCGTACGGATTCTGGGTCAATTTTTCCGGCGGAATTTCGACTGCGCGTTTTTTGGACAAGTCGCGCACGCACACTTTTGAGAGTTCGTAGTCAACCCCAAAGCGGGCCGCGAGCCTGCCTCCGTCAAGATTTTTCCATACCGCGCCTGCGACAGTCCCAAACCCTATAAAACCTATCTTAAATGTTTTTTTCTTTGTATCCATAATATCAATGCGCCCCAAAAATCCTACGAATGCGCAAAGCAGCGCACTCCGTCCACAGGCTAAAATCTGTTTTCCGTGCCTTTTAGAAGCCTTGCAATATTGCTTCTATGCCTGAAAATTACGACCGCCGCTATTGCCAGAGAAATGTAAAAATGCCCGGGCATCGACGGATATATTATAAAAGAGGCTATCGGAAGCGCAACCGCAAGAGCGAGCGACGCCAGAGAAACATATCTGCTCGCATAGAAAACCACGACCCAAACTACAAGCGCCGCCACAATCGCCCAAAGCATTATTGCCGAAAGCCCTCCTATCGCGGTAGCGACTCCCTTGCCGCCCTTAAATTTTAGAAATAAAGAAAAGCTGTGCCCCACTATCGCAGAGCACAACCCAACATACGCAAGAGTCTGTGGGTCGGAAAACTGTACTCCGAACACCGACGGGTACAACGGCCAAGCCGTCGCTAAAAAGCCCTTGGCGGCGTCGAGAATAAAACATATATTTCCCGGAACTTTACCGCAAACTCTTTTTACATTTGTCGCCCCGGGATTTCCGCTGCCCGCTTTCAGAATATCCACTCCACAAAAACGGGCAATAATAACCGCAAACGGAATTGACCCCAAAAGGTATCCCGCTGCGGCCACTATTAGAAATCCGGCTACGTCCATACTACGAGAAATCTACGACGCGAACAGCCTCAACTTTGTCGAGCGCTTTAAGCTCTGCGACTGCCTCGGGCGCCGGAAGCGCGTCGAGCTCGTACACGCTTAGGGCCATGCCGCCCTTTTCGTCGCGCGAGAGCGTCATATTTGCAATGTTGCAGCCGTATTTGCCGATTATCGTGCCGATGATTCCGACCATTCCAGGAGTATCTTGGTTGCGCAAGAGTATCGCGGATTTGTTGTGCGGATTTATCTCAACCTCGTGGGAGTCTATCCTCACGATTTTCGGGCGGGCGCTCGTACCCATGACTGTTCCCGCCGCGTAATGAGTTTCACCGCTTTGCGAATACGCAACAACTTCCACAAGTTCCGAATAGTCTGCCTCTGTCGAGCTATTTACGCTTTCGACTTCTATGCCCAGATGTTTCATCTTCGCTGGCGCATTTACGTCGTTCGCATTCTCCGAGATCTTCGAGAGATACCCTTTCTGGACCGCGAGAGTCAAAAGCTTATTGTCTATGTTGCCGAGCTTTCCAAAGTATTTTACCGATATTTTTGATGCGGGCCCGTCGACAAGCTGCTGTACAAACAACCCGAGTTTTTCGCAAAGCTCAATGTACGGGGATATTTGCTTCATCGACTCCGCGTCGATGCTCGGCTTGTTAATAGCGTTGCGGATTGCGCCGCCGCTCAGGGCGTCGGCAATCACCTCGGCTACTTCGATTCCGCAGCTTTCCTGCGCCTCTTTTGTCGAAGCTCCCAAGTGCGGGGTCAATACGAGATTCGGGAATTTCAAGAGCGGGCTGTCTTTCGAGAGCGGCTCAGATTCGTAAACGTCGAGACCTGCCGCTGCGACTTTGCCGCTTTCGAGCGCCTCCACAAGCGCGCTTTCTTTAATGATGCCGCCGCGGGCGCAGTTGAATACGCGCACACCTTTTTTCATCATTTCAAAAGCCTTTTCGTCCAGCATATATTTGGTGGCTTCGGTAAGCGGCATATGGACCGTTATGTAGTCGGCGCGCTTAAATGCTTCTTCAAGCGGCACCATTTCTACACCTATGGTTTTTGCGCGGGCCTCAGTTAAAAACGGGTCATAAGCTAAAACTTTCATTCCGAATGCCATTGCCCTCTTGGCGACTTCCGCGCCTATCCTTCCCATTCCAAGTACGGAGAGGGTCTTATTTTTAAGCTCAGTTCCCTTGAAAGATTTCCTATCCCACTTTCCGCTGTGAATGGAGGCGTTTGCTTGCGATATAGGGCGAGTTCCGCACAAAATGTGGGTAAATGTAAGCTCGGCCGTTGCTATCGTATTTCCGGTGGGCGTATTCATTACCACTACGCCCTTTTCAGAAGCGGCAGGTATGTCGATATTATCGACCCCAACACCGGCGCGGCCAACTGCTTTCAGCTTTTTCGCGCACTCCAATACGTCGGAGGTAATGCGGGTTTCCGAACGGACTATTACGGCGTCAGCGTCGGCTATCAGTTCCTTGACCTTGTCGGGGGTGGAACCGTAGGCTTCGACAGTTTCGAAACCCTTCTGTTTGAGTAATTCTACGCCTTTGGGCGAGATTGGATCTGCTACTAATACTTTTAATTTTTTATTCATGATAACACGGCAATCGTGGGACTGTTTTCCAACCCGATTGTCAAATTTCAAAAAAATGCCTTATTGCCGTAAAAGTCAAGATGAAACACTTCTCGTATCCGCGTAATGAAAACTGCAATAAAAAAATTTATTTAGAGAGCCTCTGAGGAAAGCGGCATTTTGGCAAATCCATATTTTTTAAATCACACCAAAAATTCTAAATACTACAAAATATTTTATCAGCTAGGCGTGACAGAGTAAAAAGAAAGCAAAATCCCCCCCAAAAAAAGTAAAATTTTTCTGAAAAAGCTCCTATTGGAGGATTATGGAAATTAATAAAAAAATATTCCAATCCGCAAAAAACGCAAAAATATAAAATATTTTTTTCAATCCTAAATCACATAGAGTAGAGGCTATTATCTCGTAGAATCCCAAAAAAATATCCTGTGAAATTAGAACTTCGGCTAAGAATAAAGATAAAAAAAACCGCCTCGTAAAAGGCGGTTTCTTTTCGAGAACCTTATTAGTATTTAAGAGCAACTGAGATGTCAACCAAGTGTTGGTTGTATGTGCAACCCGCCAGATTTGAAGAGTTGTTCATGAATCTGTAATTCGCGGACAAAGTAATGAATTTGTTCGGGATGAAGGAAACACCTATGCGGCCTATGTATGTATCGTCGTCACGGTCGTTTCCTGCATACATAGCATAGTTGCTATTTACATACGAGAAGCTTGCCGTCGAACGGATAAATTCGGAGAAGTAGTAGTTAGCGCCAACTTCGCAGCCGGAGTTGATTGCAGACTGGCGGGAAGCACCGTTTCCGAAGTCACGATAGCCAGTGGCAAAGAGACCGAGCTTTGGAGTGAGTTCGTATCCGAGGGTAGCCCTAAACGCGAATGTCGTGTCATCTTGGCCTTCAACAAAAACAGAACCGGAAGGATCGCGGTATGTCACACCGGCATACACCATTGCAGTCAATTTGGGGAGAAGCTCGCCGCGAACTGTCACACCGCCAAAGTGGTCGTTGCGTGAATCGCCGCCGAATATAGCATTCAGAGGATCACCACCTGAAAATTCGGTATAACGGTATTGATAAGTCAAACCTATGGAAATTTTCGGATTTAATTTGTAAAGCAAGCTTACCGGTATCGAATATACATCTATGTCGGAATAGATAGCCGACCATTTACCGAGGTATTCGGTGTATTGCCACATGCCTCCGAGTTCACCATCGAGCTTTTCGGAGAAGCTATATGTTGCATTTATGCCCGCCGCGTAATCATCGTAGCGGACGAGTTCACCACTTTGTAAAGTAGTTGACGTGTTTTGAAAACGTTGGTCGAAAGAGAAGTTCGCGTCGATTTTCAGAAGCTGGTCAGTAAAAGAGGCAGTCGCCATCACGTGGCTGAGGTTGGAGTTGAACTCTTTGTGCTGGGCGTAACGCGTCAAGTCTTCAAAGAATTTTACATTTGCCTTAAATTTGCTGTTGCGGCCGTAATCTGCCTCAGCTCCTAAGCGGAATATCGCCGCATAGTCGTTTATTTTATTACTCGAATTTCCCGTATACGTCACGTTGCTGTTCCAGCTGCCGGTGACTGCGCCCCTGAAGAATATGTCTAACTGATCGCCAATCGTTACCAACGGGGCGGCGTTGGCTGATAGCGCAGCCATTGCGAATACGGATGTTGCGAATATTTTTTTCATCTTTATTTTATTTGTTAAAGTTGCCTTTTGGGGTTCTCAGTATCGGTGTTTCCGAATTTTTAATGTTCGGATTATTTTATTTCCCGCACTATTTGTCAAGCACTTTTATCCCCTCTTTCTTTTTTTTGTTTAAAAAAAATCGCATATCCCAACTCAGGATTTTTTTCTAAAATAATATTGAAAGATTTACCATGCGTACGATAATTCAGCAAGATATATTATTTTTTTAAAATGAGCGAATCGTCCAACAAGTTAAAAATAAAGAAACGCAATTCCACCGAATCACAGCCACTACTATTCGGGTTGCTCTCGCGCGTAAAAAAGAACAATAAGTGGTCTTTTAAAGTCAACTGGGGGCGGATCGCAATTGTCGTTATAATTCTATCGCTGTTAGCGTGGGCCGCTGCAAGCGCAACAATTTATTTCGTATTTAAATATTCTAAGGGTTTTGACGACATTACCGTTTACGACGCAATAGTCGCCCCGTTCGACATGAAGTCGCACCGCGAGAAGGTCGGCAACTACAACATCAAAAAAGCTCTCGACATCTTAAAATCCGGCAACATGTCGGAATTTAATGAAGCCTTCATGAACCTCAATATGGGGATTAACCGCGCCCCCAAAAATATAGAGGGCCGCCTAAACCTCGCGCGCATTTACGTCGCGATGAACCGCCCAGACATCGCCATTGAAAAACTCGAACAAGGCATTATTTACTCAAAGGACAATATCGACTTTATCCGCCTTTATATGCGGCTCCTCCTCGACAGGATGGAGGACTCCAAGATAATTGCAGTCGGCGAAAAACTTCTGACCGGCGGAAAGGGCGTCGGAGTCGAAAATCCACAGGTAAAAGCGTATATTGCAATGACGCTCTCGTCCGTTTACGCAATGCACGGCAACTATAAAAAGTCGGAGGAATACCTAAAGAATTACGGCCTTGAAAAATCGCTTCCCGGAATACTGCGCCTCTCAAAAAACCAGTGGGAAATGGGCAACCGCGACGAAGCCATTAAAATTATAAAAGACAATTTCCAATATCCGTCGAATAAAAACCCAATGTACGCCCTTCTCGTAAACTACTATACGGCAATGGGCGATATCGAGACGGCGAGAAGATACTCCGTCTTGCGGCAGGCCGAAGACCCGTTCTCGGTGACGCAAAAGCTCGAATTGATAAGGCTGCTTGAGAAGTCCGGAGACACCCAAAATCTCGGGAAAATGCTCGACGAATACTTTGAGATAAACAAGGCAAACAATGTAGCCATGATACATTTGGCCAACTACGCTGCGGACAAGGGCGACATTAAAATGATGCGCAAAATATACGACAACGCCATCCGCCAGACTTTCGCCCCTGGAAGATACTGCCTGCTTTTGCTGGAAACTATGATAACCAACGGCGACTACGCCGGCGCCGTAAAATTCTCAGAGGAAATTTTGAAGGGCAAACCGTCTTGGACCAAGCGGTACGAAGACGTCTTGTCCGCAATACGCTCGATAGCATATTACGCCACTGGCAATACCAATATGTCCGACATTCTCATCGCCGACGTATTAAAGCGCTCAAGGATATCCCCCAAAACGCTTGTCGCCACCGCGAGGCGCTTCGACAAGCTGAACGCTCCGCTCGTTGCGAATTCAATACTCGAGCACGCGGTAAACAAGTTCCCACGCTATCAGATGGCGCTTATAAGGCTCGTCCAAAACGAAATAAAAATAGGGGACTCCACAAACATCGGCAAACACGTATTGCGCCTGTTGCAAATGCGCCGCCCGCCGCGCGAGCTCATTACGGACGTATATAACAACCTTTCAAGCGACAGATTTATTTTCGTGCGCGACAGAAAGAAGATTCTCGACGAAATAGAATCGCTAAAAGCCAACAACTCTTCAGAAACTTTCTCGGACGTCATTCTGGACGAAAACGAACTCCACGACGATTCCAGCATGATAGACATTTAGCCTATCTTACATTTCGCAAGCCGGGCGGGAAGCGCGCGACTTTGCGGTAAAACCAATTATCGGCGCCGAAAATTTTTCGGCGCCGATTTTTTTATAAAAGGCCTAAGAAATTGCGGCTAACACGCTTTGGCGGCAACGCCATATTTTATATTTAAATCGCCGAGGGGTTGATTTTTTTGAAAGACTTTTGCCAACTTTCAAAACTACGCAAAACATCTAAAACAATAAATTTTGAGGATCAAAAAAAACAGACACTCATAAGGGGTTATCAGGGTATTTGGAGACAATGCTTCTAATAATAAAATTTATGCGGGCGCCAATTTTGTCGAGAGGCAGTATTTCCGACGCCGCCCCCATTCGCACGGCGTTCTTAGGCATTCCGTAAACTGCGCTTGTCGCCTCGTCTTGGGCGATTGTCCTCCAACCGGCGCGTTTGAGTGCCAACAATCCCTCCGCGCCGTCGTCGCCCATCCCTGTAAGCAGAGCAGCGCAACCTTTCGCGCGCGCCGAGGCGAGGCTCTTGAAAAAAAAGTCAACAGACGGGCAAAATACGCCGCTGCCTCCATAGGTTTCGTACATAAATTTTCCAGAACGCGCTATGCCTAAATTCGCGTCCGCCCTTGAAACATACACCCTTCCCGGCTTTGGGAAATCTCCCCCAGCGGCAATCTCTACTGGAAGCTTCGAGCGCCGCGAGAGCCAGCCGGCGAGGCTCCCTGAAAATTCTGAATCCATATGCTGGACAATCACGCAAGCCCCAGGAAAATCGGCCGAAAGCGCAGAAAGAATTTCCGCTATCGCCCCGGGCCCGCCCGTTGAAGCCCCTATCGCCGCTATCGGGACAAGTCTGCCATAGACCGGCTTTTCAGCCTTTCGCATTGGTGAGCGGAAGACGCACGCGAGCGACAGTTTGTCCGCCAATTCGTCAAATCCGGAACCGCTAAATTGGTCTATCTCCACGGCTCCGAAAGCCCCCGCGCAAATGCAGTCGTACACGGCGGAGGTCTCCATACCCTGTTTGTATGCGGCAACTACTGCGGCTATTCCGCAGCCTTTTATTATCTGCGGCGCGGATTTATTTTCGGAAGGCAATTTGAAATTTGGAGAAACAACGGCAGCCAAAGCCCCGCTTTCAGATATAAAATCCGACAACTTCTCGCCGCCGCCCGCAAATAAAACGGGCTCAAAGTTTCTTTTTTCGAGCTCTTCGAAAACCGCCTTTCCGAACGCCCCACCCGCAATTATCGCTATTTTTTTCATTTAGAAAGGAGATTTCGGACAGTTTCTATAAAAGTGTCGTCCTGAAAGCTGCTCTTTGTCAGATACGCGTCGGCGCCGGCTTCAAGCCCCTTGGCGCGATCCTCCTGCCTATCCTTGTAGGATACTATTATTATGGGAATAGACTTCGAAGATTCCCTCGAACGCACCTTTTCAATAAATTCAAATCCGTTTAGCCGCGGCATGTCTATGTCTGAAACAATCAAATCGTATTTGTTCAACCGCACGCTGTTCCACCCGTCCATTCCGTCGACGGCCGTATCAACGCTGTATCCCGCGCCCTCGAGTATCTGGCGCTGGGTTTCCCTCACGGTTATGGAATCGTCCACAACGAGAATTCTGCCAAGCTCCTTCGCCTTCGCCTGTGAAGAATGCCTCGAAAGCAATTCGCCGCTCGACAAAAATTTGTCTATTGAGCTTACAAGGTCGTCCACGTCGAGTATTAGTATCGGAAGTCCGTCCTCAGTAAGGGATGCGGCGGACACGCACGGAATTTTACCAAGCCTTTCATGCAAGGGCCTTACAACGAGCTCGGACTCGGTCGGGAGAGAGTCTATTTCTATTCCGTACAAATTGTCCCTATCGGCAACCACAACCGCGTAAACAGACCGCGATTCGCTCTGGGCGTCTTCAAAGCCGAGAGCGCGCGCGCCGCTTACAAGCCCCACTGATTTCCCGTCGAGGTCGAAATACTGCCGCCCCTCAACCGTTCGCAACTGCGACAGATCCAACCGCACCGTGCGGTACACCCGCGCGAGCGCAAAGGCGTACGGCTGCCCCGCTATCGACACTACAAGAGATTTCAACACCGAGCGCGTTATCGGCAATTTAAGCTCGAAAGTCGAACCCTCGCCCGCAGTTGAGCTTATTGATATTGTCCCGCCGACCTCGTGCAGCATAGTCTGCACAACGTCAAGCCCCACGCCCCTTCCGCTGATTTCACTAACGTCGGGCTTCGTGGTAAATCCGGGCAGCATTAGGAAAGAGTACAATTCGTCCCCCGATATGTTTTCCAGCATCTCGGGCGCGGCGAGCTTTTTTTCGAGAATTTTTTCCCTAACGGCCTTTTCCTCGATTCCCCGCCCGTCGTCGGATATTGAAATTCTAAGAAGCCCCGCCGAGTGCCATGCGCGCATGAGTATCTTGCCCACAGGCGGCTTCCCAGCTGCAACGCGCTCCTCGGGGGTCTCGATTCCGTGGTCGCAGGCATTGCGGACCAAGTGCATTAGCGGGGACTCGAGCTTTTCGAGAACGTCCCTGTCAACGGGCGTCTTTGAGCCGTCTATCTCGAAGTCTATTCTTTTGCCGAAGGATTTTGCGATGTCGCGCACCATTCTTGGCAGAGACGATATTCCGTCGGAGAACGGGCGCATTCTGCTCGACAACACTTCGGCGTACAGGCGGCCGGCGATTAGCACGTTTCTTCTTGAATACTCGCCGAATGATTCTATCTGCGCCCTGATGTCTGACACCGCGCGGTGGACGGCCCTCCGCGCGAGCTCCAAATGAGCCTGCGCCGCCTCCGCCCCGGGGGAGCCTTCAAGCGAGTATATTGCGTTCTCCAAGTGCCGCGCTATTTGCTCCTGCTCGTTTTTTATAGAAATCATAGATTCGCGGTATGGCTCTATGCGCCTGTTTTCCACGAGGCTTTCCGCCGCGAGCTCCATAAGGCTGCTGAGGCTTTTTGCGGATACTTTTACGGATGCGCCCGAATCTTTGCGCCCCGACGACTTTACCGCGGGGCCCGCGCTCCTGCCCGCCCCGCGCGCCGGCTTGTAAACGCCGTCTATAAGTTCTGTCAAATCGCGGGACAGCGCCGCCGCAAGCGATTCGTCTATCTTTTCAAAGCGCGCCGATACCGCCGAAGAAATGTAGTCCGAGCATTCAAAAAGAAGATCGAAAAAGTCGGAGTCTTCCGGCATTTTTCCGTCGCGCGCCGCCGAGAAGCAGTCCTCCATCTTATGCGAGAGGTTCACCAGCCATTCAAAGCCCACAACACGCGCCGCGCCTTTTAGGCTGTGGCTTGCCCTCATGAGGGAGTCTATTGTTGGCAGATCCCCCGGCGTGCGCTCCAACTTCAGAAGCCCGTCGTTGAGGGCGGAAGACTGGGTCTGGGCGTCTTCGAGGAACACGCCGAATATTTCCCCGTCGGGGCGTTTTGCGGCGGGCGCGCCTTGCGCAGGCTTCACCGCGGAAGTTTTCGGCTCTATCGGCGGATTTTTGCCGGACGCAGAGGGGTTTGCGGTAAAATCCGAATTTAAAAGCCCATCTATATCTTTTTTGCGCGAATCAAAGGCCGACGGTATGTTTTCAGGCGGAACTTTAGCGCATTCAGATATTACTTCAAGGGCTTTTATGGTTGAGGGGCTCGACGAAGATTTCTCAAAGTTTTCCGACAGGGATTTTTCGAGCTTTTCTGCGAGCGCGGCGCAAGAGTCGAAACCAAGCATTTTTGCGGCCGACCTAAGCGCGCGCGCGGCGCCCACAGCAAGCTCCCCGTCGCCGGAGCGCGCGGCAATGCGCATCTTTTCGCACGCGTCGAGCGCTTCGCGGGAAAATAGGGACAGCATCGACTTATCAAAGCTCATAGGTGGTTCCTTATTATTGCATGCACCAGCAGTTCAAAATCCACAACGCCGTACCGCTCTCCGTTAAAATCAAAAATCTTTTCGACAAATCCTCCGAGCGATTTTTCGAGAGTCACAGGCACGCCGCGCAATCTGTCGGTTTCGACGAGCGCCATTCCGGCGATTTTTTCCACGCGGAATGCGAACCTGTCTTCCCCGCTGGAGCACACCAACATCCGCACGCTATCTGACGATGGCGTTTCGCATCCGCCGATTCCGAGCAGTTTTGCAATGTCCACAGCTATGACAAGCTCTCCGTTTATGTTTGCCAAGCCGGAGATTACACCGTCGCCCTTATGGGGTATGCGGTGTATAAACCTGTCCCTTGCGACTTCCGATACGGCGCGCATTTCCAGCGCGAGATTTTCGCCGCCGCACTTGAAAAGGAAATACGGAGTCTTTTCGCGCGAGCTGTCCGCGCGGGATTCGGATATTTCGCCCGCCCACTGCTCGACGTACTCTATCGGAACGCGCCTATCGAACAGTTTTTTGCCGGCGGCCGAATAAACCGGGCAGTTGTAGCAATGGATATATTTGCGCAAGTCAGGGCACGACGAATCGCCCCAAAGTCCCTCTTTGGTCCAGCAATGTCGGGCTATTTTATCTTCCATATCCATTAAAATATATTGCACGCCTCTTATCCGGCATTCAAGCCAATTAAGAGCGTCCTTCGAGCCTCCTTCTCACAAGCTTAAATCCGAGCGCAGCATCGGCGTTTTGTGGATCTGCATACCTCGCGCGCCGAAAGTACTTTTCCGCTTTCTCCAGATCCCCCTGCGCCGAAAAAATCTCAGCAGCAAGCATGTTAAGCTCTGCAGAGTCGGGATATTCTGCGAGCATTTTCAGGCATTCCCTGCGGGCGGAATCTATATTTCCCGCGTCTGCGAGAGCCATCGCGGCGGAGATATCGGGCTTTTCTGGGATTGGGTTCGGCGCGGCAGGTGCGGGTTCTATCGCATTTTCATTTAATTTTTTTGCGCGTTTTTTAAGTTGTTCACGCCTGTTTTCGCCTAAAAAAGCCCCGAAAAAATTTTCGGATTTTTTTATTGCGGGCCTTACCGCGAACGCGCCTTCCGCGCCCGCCCTTTCAAATCTTGGATCCGACACTACAAATCCGTCCGCATGCCCCGTAAATATCACAGCTCCCTGTGCAGACATCGACAATATTTTGTCAAAAAGCTTTTTTTTCGAGCGTTCGGTGAGGTATATCGCAAGGTTTCTGCAAAAAATTATGTCAAACAATCCGGGGAAAAAGTCGTCGTCAAGTATGTTTGCCGCGGCAAATTTTATCTTCTTTTTCAAAGAATCCGGCATTTCAAACAAGCCGTTTTTTATCTGGAATGCCGCTTCGGAAGCGGCTGAACGGAAGCAGTTTTTGCCGTAAGCCGCGCGTTTTGCCGCCCCTATAAGCTTCTCGGAGTAGTCGAAGGCCTCTATCTCAAAATCGGCGCCCGCCGCAGCAATGACAGACGCTATTGAAAACGCCTCGCACCCTATCGAACACGGAGCGCACAAGACTCTCAAGAATCGTCCCTCTGCGGCGGCTTTCTCCGCAATTTCGCCCAGAAATTCAAAACTCTCCGGCTGTCTGAAAAACCATGTCTCCGGCACGCATAAAGACTCGCAAAATTTACGGAGTTTCGCGGGGCAGCTTTCGAGCTCGGCAGGCAGACAAGATATGTCGGAAAGCCCCATTCCGCGCGCAAAGTCCCTCGCGGAAGACTCCACAAAAGAGTCCCCGAAGGATTCGACACTCGCCCCGCAGCCCCTTTCCACTGCGGCGGCCAAGTTTTTTACAATGTCCCTCACTTGTTAAACATTCCGATTATTTTAGCTGCCGTATCCGAATCTATTAGCTTTTCAATTTTCAGCATCTGCGCTATTTCTCCGTCAACGGTAAAAACCCCGCCGCAATAAGAGCCGCCCTCGGACGGGCCTATGTCGGAGTCGCATATTTCAACGACCCTTGTCACGCGCTCCGCAATGAGCGCCACAAGCCCTTCCGTTACCCCCGAAGATATTTTTACTATCATGTATCTCGTGCTAAAAATGCGCTCCGAGGGCCTGTTGCAAACGTACATCGACAGATCTATGGCAGGCACCGTATTGCCCTTATAGTTGAACACGCCCGCAATCCACTCCGGCGCACCCTGCACTCCGCGTAGCCTGACCGCTGGAACGACGGTTTCCACAAGCCGCGCGTCGGCCCCCCACAGCCTTCCGTCCATCTCGAAAAGTATGGCGAGCATATTTTAAGAACGGCCTCCGAATTTGAACTTTGAAATTTCCGAATCGAGCGCATCGAGAGCCTCACGCATCTGCGAGCGGCTGTCCGAAACCTGCTTGAGAAGCGAGCCCGCCTGCCGCACTCCGTCGTTTAGAGACGCCATAGCCTCGCTTATCTGCGAAACTCCCGTCGTCTGCGAATTCATTCCCTCCGTAAGGCTTTCAAGCTGCGGGGCGATTGACTGCATCTTTGTTATGACAGTGTCCATTCCGCCGATTATGCGCTCCACGTCGGATACGCCCATGCGCACGTCCTCCGCAAACTTGTCCATTTCAGAGACACCCGCAACGACTGCGTTTTGCATGTCTTTTACGATAGTTTCGATGTCGCTCGTGGCGAGCGCCGTCTGGTCGGCGAGCCTGCCTATCTCGCGCGCTACAACCGAGAATCCCAAGCCGTATGCGCCCGCCTTTTCAGCCTCTATTGAAGCGTTGAGCGCAAGCATATTAGTCTCGTCCGCGACTTTTGAAATGGTGACGACCACCGCGTTTATATTGTTCGCCCTCTCGCTGATTATCGCGAGCCTTTTGGCGATTGACGAAGTGCTCGAAGATAGAATCTGCATCGTCTTTTCCACGGAAGAGAGCTGCGCGCGCCCGTCCTCTGCGGTCTCGGAACTTTTGGACGCCCCGTCGGAGAGCGTCTCAACGGTTTTTGCGAGCTCCGCGCTCGTTGCGGTCATCTGCTTCACGGCGGCGGATATTTCCCCTGTTGAGGAGCAGAAATTCTGCATGCTCTCCTCGTACTCCGCCGAAGCCTTCTCCACGCCGTCGGAATAGGACGACAGCCTGTGCGCCGACTGCGACACGCTCGATATCAGCGAGCGCAAGTTGGCCGCCATATGCCCCATTGACGCCATGAGCTGCCTCGTTTCGTCCTGGGAATTTTCCACCGCCGGTATTTCCACGTCGAGCCTTCCACGGGCGATTTCCTCCGCGAGTTCGCTCGCCTTTGTCACCCTTGAAAGGAGGCGGCTTGATAGCGCCAGCGCCGCAAGAGTCACGATTGCAAAAACGGCAAGCCCGACCGCCTCGTTGACAATCGACGCGTAAACCGGCGCGAGCAGCTCGGAGCGCGGCGCCATCTGGACCATTACCCAATTCCCCGGGCGGATTATCGCGTGCGCCACGCAATATACTTTTCCGGTTTGAGGGTCTGTAAAATACGTAGCCTGCTGGCCCGTTCCGCCTACCGCCATTGTGCTCTTCGACATTTCCAAGGCCGATTTGAGCAGGTCGCGGTAAACGGTTCCGTACTTGGAAGAGTCGCGGCGCGCGGCCGGGTTGTCGCGGCCTATTTGCCCGTCGCCCCTGCCGCTTTCAATGACAAACGAACCCGTTTCGTCGGTGTAGAGATCGTCGATGGATACGGTGCGCAGCGCGCTGTTTTTTGTGGCGGCTATGATTCGCGACTGCGCGCTAATTAGGAATATTTCGCTGCCCGGAAAAGTTTTAAGGGATAAAACAAGCTCTGAAATCCTCGCCAAATCCCTGTCGAAGGCCATCTGGCCGGCAAAAATGCCCTCGAACATTATCGGAGCCGAATATTCGACCATCAGAGTTTTATTATTGTACAAATATGGTTCTGTCACGACATACCCCTCTTTGTCCCCCGCCTCGGTCTTTTTCTTAAGCCCCGCATAAAACATCGAAGTTTCGGTGTCGCGCAAGGGCTCTATCGACAAGGCAGAAGCATCTCCCCTTCCCCAGTACGCGAGAAACCTCCCGCCCTCGGTTCTGCCGAGCCATTCGTCAACCGATACTTTTGTCGGGTTGGTTTTCAATCCGTAGGCGTCGATACCGCCGCCCTCGGACACACCGACCGCGTCGCGCAAGTTTTTGAGCCCGCGTTCGGTTTTTGCGTCGTTAAAGTCGGCGTTTGGCTCGTATCCTACGCTCGCACCCACAAAAGTCGGGAAGATTTCAAGGAGGTCGCGAATGAATCCGACGCTTTCAGGCCTGTACCCGAACCATATCTCCCCGGCGGCGGCGGCTGTCCGCGCAATCGAAACGCCCTGTACGTTTTCCTTTGAAACCTGCTCCGCCGCAAGGCGCGTGTCCGCAAGAAATTTAGCCTCGGATAGAGACTTGAAGGTGGCGTAATTGTCGTAGCAATTTAAAATCGTCATCGCCAAATCCACGAGGAAAATCGGCAACACCACAAATACCAGTATCTTTGTCCTTATTCTCATATTTGCCATTGCGGTGGAGTGCGGCGCGCGCATGTTAAACATCTGCGAACAATAGGCCGCCCGCCTTAAAACCGCGCCGCATTCGTTTTTATTTCTTATAGTAATTTACCCGCGCCGCCCGCCCTTGCAAGACTTTTCGCAAAGCCCTCCGCATTCGCGCCCCCAAAATTTCATAAACAAAAAAACTTCCGCAAAGCGAAATCGGATTTTTTATAACGTTTAAAAGAGAGTAAACCCGCGTTGTGCCGCCGCCCACTTTTGCGCAAAAACGGCAACGCAATTCAAATTGCAATTTTTTTAGTGAATATCCACCCAATTTCAAACAGCCAAGCTACTTTTTAACGAAAATCCCGAGTAGATTCAAAGAGAGTTTGTGCGGGAGGAAAATAGAGAAAAAATTTTGCGGAAGCCAAACTCCGCCATCCGCAGGCATTTTAGGCTTCCCCGCTGACCTCCGAACCGCAAGCATACTCTGCGCTTGAACTTGCACATGCAAAGGCTAATTTTTCGTTTCGGATTTTTCGTCTTTGATTCCCCACGATTCCGCCGCCTTTTTCCAGTCCGGGAAATAGTATTCGTAGTCGGGGCGCTTGGGCTTTTTTATCTTGGCCGCAATTTCGTCTAGCGACGGGCAGCCCGCCGTAAATCCGCCTTCGGGAATGTCGATTTTCGCAAGCCACGCAATAGAGTTTAAAATTAGCTTTCGGAAGTCCGGGTGGGCGAGTGTCCAAACCGCGTGTCCGCCCGTGCAGCCAAAGCCCCGCGTGGAATTTGGATTTTCGCAAAGCCACAAAATAGCCTCCTCCCTACCGAGATTTTTGCGCACAAATTCGTTGCCGGTATTCGGGCCAAACCTCAGCTTGCGAACCTTATCCGGCGGCACAACCACGGCAAGATGCGTAATTTTCTGCTTCGGGTTGTCCGAAAACTTCATATTAAAATGCCATTCGTCATATATTTCAAAAGGCTTTACGCCGCGGGCGGCCGGGTGGTTTGCAAATTTTTTAAATTTAGCGTCGTAATACGGATTCACCGACCAATGAGTCTGGTAGTGGCCACCTATGAGCGAGTCGAGTATCGATACCTCCTCGGAATCATTTTCCCCAAACATAAGCGCGTAGTGGAACACTCCGAAAGAAGTCCCCTTTTCGTTAAGTTTTTTCAGATATTGCATTTTGCCCTTTAACGGGTGCGCGGCTTCGCCCTCGCCAAAAACGACAACTGCGTCGCTCCCCTCAAGCTCCTCGATTTTTGCGCCGGCGGCAAGATTTACAAACTTGACCTCGGCCTTGCCACCAAGCGCCTCTTTAAGCATATCCGAAACGAGCTCGCCCATAAGCTCGTTCTCGTGGTCGCCCCAGTAATGTATCGAACCGCCTGAAACGACCGCTATTTTTTTCGGCTGCCCTGCGCCTGCAAAAACGGCTGAGCACAAAAAAACGCACAATAGAATTTTTAACGCTAATTTCATGATTTCTGCTGAAGATTTTTGCGACGCAGCCGTATTTTGCGAGAAAAAAATCCGACGCCGCCCTTCCTCAACTCCTGCGTCAAGAGCGCAAATTTATTTGCCATTCACCCCAAATGCTCTCTATTATGCGGGAGAATTATGAAAATTGTAGTAGCAGGCGCCGGAGATGTCGGGCACTATCTCTGCCAGATTCTAAGCGAAGACGGGCATTCAGTCACACTGATAGAGTCCGAGGATTCCACAGCCGACGACGTCGAGGAACATCTCGACGTGCGCGTGGTGCGCGGCAACGGGGCGTCGGCCGTATGCCTTTTGAAGGCGGGGGTAGAGGCCTGCGACTTTTTTATGGCAATGACCGCACACGATCAACTTAACATCGTTGCGTGCTCAATAGCCGCAAACCTCGGCGCAAAAACCACAATCGCGAGGGTACACGACCAAGTTTACGCCGACGCGTCGGTTATAAACTACCAAAAGCATTTTAATATAGACATACTTATAAATCCCGAAGCGCTGACTGCTGTGGAGCTTGCAAAACACGTCCGCAACCCCGAAAGAATGGCGCTCGAAGACTTCGCAAGGGGCGCGATTGAGCTGCAAGAAGTTGAAATATCGCCCGACTCAAAGGCCGCCGGCACCGCCCTGCGCGATTTGCGGCTAAGCGGAGTAAAAATCGGGTACGTAGAGCGCGAGGGCGAGCTTATAGTGCCGCGTGCCGAAACCGTATTGCGCGCCGGCGACAAGGCGACCATAATAGGCACGCCCGACAATATTCTAAAAGACCGCCGGGTATTTTCAAGCGCCTCACCCGCCGCGCAAAGAATAGTGCTGTACGGGGCTACTGAAACCGCGATTTCCGTAATCAGGCGCCTGCACGACCACCGCTTTAAGATACGCGTCATAGAGCCTGATCTTGAAAAATGCAAAACGCTCGCCGAATCCTTTCCAAACGTCACAGTCATAAATGGCAGCGCAACGAGCCTGCGGCTCTTGGAGGAAGAACAAATAGGCAGCGCCGACTACTTCATCGCTTGCACTAAGGACGACGAGGAAAATGTTATGACATGCCTTCAAGCAAAAAAGCTTGGCGTCGCCCACGTTGAGCTTGTCATAAATAAGCCCGACTACGAGCAGGTTCTGCAAAACATAAGCGGATTTCTGAATTTTGAGTCGATAGTATCGCCGCGCCGCGTGACAGTCTCGGAGATAAAAAAGTTCGTCACAAACAAGGAATATTCGATAATAGGCTCGCTGCGCGGGGGCACGATAGAATTTTTGGAATTGAATGTAGGGGAAAAAGCTCCGGCGATAGGCAGGCCGCTGCGCGATCTCGGTCTGCCGCCCGCCTGCATAATAGCTGCAATAGTAAACGATTCCGGCGCGAAAGTCCCTGGGGCTACCGACTATGTCGCCGCAAACGACAGGCTCATTGTCATTCTCGAAAAGCAGAAGGCGGCGGAAGTCGTGAAAATGTTTGTAAAATAGCCTAATGAACTACTCGCTGATATTAAAAATACTGTCGATGGTGTTCGCCATAATGGCGTTGGCATTTTCGCTGAGCGCGGGAGTTTCGGTTTACTATTATTCCGGTTCTCCGCTTGAAGGCGAGGCGCTTCCAGCATGGATTTCGATAATCGCGCTTTCGATAATGCTTACATTCGCATTTTTCCTGCCGAGCCGCACGGCCTCCGGAAAGCTGTTTAAGAAGGAGGCGATGTGCATAGTTGGACTTGGGTGGACTCTCGCTTCGCTGCTCGGGGCGCTTCCATACATAATGATTATCGACGCATCATTCAGCGACGCATTTTTTGAATCTGCAAGCGGATTGACAACAACTGGAGCGTCGGTTTTCGGGGATTTCTCCGATTTTCCCAAGAGCTTGATGTTTTGGCGGTGCTTGTCGCACTGGATAGGCGGCTTGGGAGTAATCGTATTCTTCGTAGCGATACTTTCGTTTTTGGGTTCGGACGGGCGCACGCTATATTCAAGGGAAACGAGCGCGGCGTCCGGCGGCGGAATGGAAACCGAGCGCATTCAGTCGGCGGCGCTCAGAATAATGGGGCTGTACAGCGCAATATCGGTGGTATGCGCGCTGACGTTTAGGCTCTGCGGCATGGGCTGGTACGACGCCGTGTGCCATATGTTTTCAACTGTTTCAACCGGCGGATTCAGCGTTTACGAAGACAGCATTGCTAGGTACGACAACCTGTTAATTTGCTGGGCTGTCACGTTTTTTATGTTTGTCGGCGGCATTGGATTTTCCGTAATAATATATTTCGCCTCTGGCCATATCAGAAAGGCGCTTCAAAACAACGAATTTAAGGTTTACGCTGCAATTCTCGCGCTATCCGGCATTGCTGTGACAATCGCGGTATACGCGAGTTCCGACACTTCCCAGCCGTTTTTCCGCGCGCTTACATACGGCATGTTTAATACGGTTTCGATAATGACAACCACCGGTTTTATGTGCGACGACTACCAAAAGTGGCTGCCAATAACTCACTCAATATTCTTTATTCTTATGATAATAGGCGGGTGCTCCGGCTCGACGTCCGGCGGGATAAAAGTATCGCGCCTTATCTTATCCTATGGGCTATGCCGCAACCATATAGAAAAATCATTCCGGCCGAGAGTCGTGCGCCCGGTGAGGATAAACGGCAAGATTATTGACGAAGACGACGCGTACGAAGTGCTCTCGTATGTCACAATGTTCGCACTCATAGTAATGGTTTCAATTCTTGCGATATCGTTTTTCGAGACCGACTTGGAATTGTCGGAATCCATAACGGCTGTAATAAGCTTGATTAACAACGTCGGCCCCGGCGTCGACAGAATAGGCCCCGCAGAAAACTACGGATTTATGAACGGCGCATCAAAGATATTCCTGAGCGTATTAATGATAATGGGCCGCCTTGAATTCTATGCGGTGCTCGCGCTCTTCATGCCATCGCTTTGGCGCAAATTTCAATAGGTAAAAATCATGGTAAAACTCGGTGTAAACATAGACCACTCCGCGACTCTTAGGCAGGCCCGCTACCGCGAGGTTCCGGCTGGCTCAAAAATTATAGTGGAGCCGAATCCGACGGAAATCGCGCTCCTCGCCGAAAACGCGGGTGCCGACTCAATAACTGCCCACCTGCGGGAGGACAGGCGCCATATCAACGACTCGGACATTTTCGCGCTCCGCGAAAATATTCGCACAAAACTGAATATGGAAATGTCGTGCGCGGAGGACGTCGTGGCAGTCGCGCTCAGGGTAAAGCCCGATTATGTGTGCCTCGTTCCGGAAAATAGAATGGAAGTCACCACAGAGGGCGGCCTTGACGTGGCGACCGACGTAGGCAAAGTTGCGTCCGTTGTGGAAAGGCTGTCGGAGGTGGGCGCTGTGTGCTCGATTTTCATAGACCCTGAGATTCGGCAGATAGACGCGGCCAAGCGCGCGGGAGCGAAGGTTGTAGAGCTCCATACGGGCGCGTACGCAAACGCGTGGGGCGACTCTGCCAAAACGCGCGAACAGCTCGAAAGGCTCGCTTCGGCGGCCGAGTACGCGCACTCGGTTTCAATGACGGTAAATTCGGGGCACGGGATAAATTACTCAAACATAGGCCCCCTGCTTGAAGCCGCTGATTTCAACGAGTTGAACATAGGCCACAGCATAATCTGCCGCGCGCTTGTTGTTGGCATCGGACAAGCCGTCCGAGAAATGAAGGAGCTCATTTTAAAATATGGAAAATGACGGGCATTTTTCGGGAGAAATAGTCGGCATAGGGACCGACCTAACCGACGTTGTGCGGATTCGCGCTCTCCTTGAAAAATACTCCGGCGCATTTTTAAAAAAGGCGTTCGGGGATGTCGAAGCGTCGTACTGCATGTCGCTTGCAAATCCCGCGGAATCGCTCGCCGCGCGCTTTGCCGCGAAGGAGGCCGTTGCAAAAGCTCTCGGAACGGGCTTTTCAGAAGGTGTCACCCCGCGCGGAATAGTCGTGGTAAAAACGCCTTCCGGCGCGCCGCAAGTGGAGCTCGACGCCCCTTCGAAAAAAATTATGGATTCCCTCGGAGGGAAAAAAATTTTTCTGAGCCTAACCCACACAAAAGATTACGCGCAGGCTTTCGCGATTATAACGAGGTAGAAAAATGCAATACGCACTCCCGATATTGACATGCAAAGAAGCCGCCGAATGCGAGAGGGAATTTTTCGCGGCAGGCATTTTTAGCGAAGCGGAAGCGATAGAGCGCGCAGGCAGCGGCATTGCCGAAAGCTTTTTAAGGGAATTCAGGCTTCCCCAAAATCCGAAAATCGCAGTTCTATGCGGCGCGGGGCACAACGGGGCGGACGCGCTTGTCGCGGCAAGGCAAATATGCGCGTCAATGCGCGGCGCAAAAATTTATATTGCAATTCCAAACCGCGAGAAACTCAAACAAAACACGGCGCGCGCCTTTGACGAACTCGCCGCAAAATTTCCCTCACAGATAGAGCGAGTCGTGTCCAACTCGGAAATTTCTGGGCTTGCCGGCCGCTTCGACCTCGCGATTGAGGGGCTTACGGGAATGACATTCCGCCCGCCTGCGCGGGAAAATCTCGCAAGGGCAATCGAAGGCGCAAACGCTCTGCATGCGGGGATAAAAATAAGCGTAGATATTCCGGCGGGAGCCTCGGACGGTTCCCCAAATTCCCCCGTATTCCGCGCAGACACAACCTATGCAACGGGTATCGCCAAAGCCGCATTGTTTGAGAAATTCAACAGGGAATACGCGGGCAGAATCCGCCTTGTGGACATCGGCTTTTTTGAAGACAGAGACTGGCCCTCCCAGAGGTTCATAATTTCGGAAAGCATATCGGAACCTTTAAAAAAATTGCGCCCGTCCGTCTCAGACAAACGCGGCTACGGGCATGCGTTCGTGCTTGCGGGCTCGCGGCAATATCCGGGGGCGGCTCTAATGAATGTGAAAGCTGCGCTAAGAAGCGGCGCAGGGCTCGTCACTGCATTTGTGCCTGAAACTTTCGCGCCGCAATTTGCAGCGGCGGAGCCTTCCGCAATATGGGTGGGCTGCCCGGAGGATGAAAACGGGGCGATTGCGCTTGAATCATACGGGTTAATCAGGTCGAGAATCGGGAAGGCAGACGCTCTGCTCGCGGGCTCGGGAATTACGGCAAGCGCGGAAACTGCAGCTCTTGTAAGGCAAATTTTGTCGGACTTTCCAGAGCTGCCGGCAGTGCTCGACGCCGACGCCATAACGAAGCAGACGATGGACGCGCTAAAAGGCAGACCCGCCCCTTCAATCGCAACGCCGCACGAGGGCGAATTTCTGAGAATTGCAAAAGACGCGTCGGACAAATCGCTCGCAGAAGCCTGCGGAGAGTACGGTTTCGCAATACTCTTAAAATCTTCCGCGACGCGCTCCTGCGCGGACGGGCATATAGTGTACTCCACCCGCGGAGGGCCGATTCTCTCGCGCGGCGGAAGCGGAGACATTCTTGCGGGGTTGTGCTGCGGGATTGTAGCGTCTAAAAAATTCCCTTCTCCTGCGCTTGCTGCGCTCTGCGCCTCCGACTGGTTGGGGCGCGCCGCCGAGCTCGCCGCGCGCGAATTGGGCGAAACAGCAGTCGCCACATCGGACATTATAAAATTTCTCCCCGGCGCCCTTCTCTAATTTTTTCAGCCATTTTACTTGATATTTTTCAAGGCGGGTTAAAATCAACCGAATAATTTTTTTTCCGCATGGAGCGGAAATAATTTTTTTTGAAATGGGAACTGATTTTAATCCGTCAATAGCGCTCGCAACAATACCGATTTACGCAATCATCTTTATAGGGTGGTTGACCCGAAAAATAGGTTGGATACACCCTGAAAGCGACAGGTCTTTCATGAGGTTCGCAATAGATGTTTCGCTGCCGTGCTTCATATTTTACAATATGATAGGCAACGAAAAGCTCGCGAGCATAAGCTATGCGGTCGGCGCAATTTCGCTCGGCGCGATTGGAGTGGGCATGTGCCTTACTTTGTGTTGGGTCGCCTCAAAATTTCTCGGATTAAAAATTGGCGAAGGGCAAAGAACGTTTGTCGTGACAACCGGCATTCACAACTATGGATTTTTTATTATAGCGCTTGTCGCAATTCTATATCCGAACGACGAAAACGATTTCATGGGACTCGTCCTAACCCACAACGTCGGCTGCGACTTGGTGTTCTGGTCGCTCGGAGTGGCGCTATTGTCGCCGAGTGTAAAGTTTTCGCCGGCAATACTTCTAAAAGGTCCGGTTCTTTCGGTGTTTGTCGCGCTGTTCTTTATTTGGACAGGGCTTGCGGGCAAAATCCCAGACTTTGCGCTTTCCTCGCTAAAGCTGCTTGGAGGCGCGGCGATTCCCCTAAACCTCTTCATGTTTGGAACTTTAATTTACGACCTGTTTTCAAGGGAAAGCTTCAACGCGAAGATTGTGGGAACTGCCGTGCTTATGAGAATGGCTCTGCTGCCAATCGCCTTTATTTTGCTTGCGACGGCCCTACCCATCGACCCGTCCCTGAAAAAGCTTATCGCATTCCAGGCGCTCTCTCCTTGCGGTGTCACCGCCGCCGTGCTTGCAAAGCATTTTGGCGGATACCCGCAAATGGCCGTTCAAATCACGATTGCCACCCTCGTTGTGGCTCCGTTTACACTGCCCGTCTGGATGTGGCTTGGCGCAACACTCACTGGCGCTTTTTAGCCTTCTGCATTAAAAATGAAAAAAAAATAAAAAAAGGCTTGATCGCCGAAAAATAATAGTATTACAGTACCACTATACTATTAAAATTGACTATGCCTAAAAGGGTTCTCAACATATCAGAGTCTTCGTCGATAGCGTTGCATGCGGCGCGGGCGCTTGTGCGGGCGGAATCGCCCATGACCTCCGCAGAGATAGCGGAAGAGTCGGGAGTATCGCGCCACCACCTAAGCAAGGTGCTACGCAAGATGGTTGAGGCGGGAATAGTTTCAGCGTTAAAAGGGCCAAATGGCGGATTTTACTTTACAGAAGAACAAAAAAAGCTTCCTTTAATGCGCATAATGGAGGCGACCGGTTCGGGCGTAGCAAGCTGCGACTGCATGTTCGACACCCGCCGGTGCGAAGGCAAAGACTGCCTTTTTGGCTCGCTGCTCTCGGACGTTAACAAACTTTATAACGAGTACTTTTCAAAAACTAAAATTTTCAATCTAACCAAAAACAATAACAGACAAAATAAGGAATAAAATCATGGCAAAAAAAGTAGTATGCTCGGTATGCGGTTATGTATTCGAAGATCCGGACAATCTTCCGGACGTATGCCCGCAATGCAAGGCTCCCAAATCCAAGTTCATCGTCAAGGACGACGCTCCCGCCGCCTCCTGGGCTGACGAACACAAAATAGGAGTCGCCGCCGGACTCGACGCGGAAGTTGTCGAAGGCCTGCGCGCAAACTTCACCGGCGAATGCACGGAAGTTGGAATGTACCTTGCAATGAGCCGCCAAGCCGACAGAGAGGGATATCCGGAAGTCGCGGAAGCGTACAAAAGAATAGCCTTTGAAGAGGCAGAACACGCCGCAAAGTTCGCGGAACTCCTCGGAGAATGCGTATATCCCGACACCAAGAAGAATCTGCAGCTGAGAGTCGAAGCCGAAAGGGGCGCGACCGAAGGCAAGCTCATGCTCGCAAAGAGGGCTAAGGAACTCGGATACGACGCCGTGCACGACACCGTACACGAAATGTGCAAAGACGAAGCCCGCCACGGCTCGGCATTCCTCGGATTGCTCTCCCGCTATTTCAAATAAGTTAAAAGCAATCTCAAACGCCGCGTTTTGCAACGCGGCTTTTTTTTGCCGCTATAAAATTTAGAGCCGAAAGGGGCAATCGCGCTTGCCGCTCCCACAAAGCCGATTCGCGGGATAGGCGCTACTCACAAAAAAACGGATTTAGCAACCGCCATAAATATTTTCAGTTTTATGAATGCCGCATTCGACTTTCAGAAACTGTAAAAATTTTTTCCTCGGGCGCCGCATTTTGAGCGCGTTAATTGCGGAACGTAAAATCGCATTTTTATCCGCTAAAATTTTTAATGGGAATTTTTAATTTGCTAAAAATAGAAAGAGTAAGGGTACGTCTTGCTAATTATTGGCTAAGCTCAATAAAATATGGCAACTGTCAATCCGTCAAAAAACTACTAATTGCAAAATTCCATTAAACGCGCCTTTTAAGTCGCATAAAAAAATACGCCTCTAAAAGGCGTATTTACAAGCCGCAACAAACGGTAAAAATTTTATAAATCAGCAAAAAAAAACGCGCAAGCCAAAGCGGCGGCCCAAGTTGGCGGCAGCGCTATTTTATGTATCGGCGGAGAGTCTTGTGGTACTGATATACGGCGGAGGCAATCGCCTCGGCTACTTTCTGCCGATAAGCCGCAGAACCCAAGTTCCGAGCCTCGGTCGAATTTGTAATAAATCCGCATTCTATGAGCGCGCCCGGCATTTTTAAATCTCTCAGCACGGCAAACCGCGCGCGCTTTACGCCCCTGTCAGGCATTCTCGTAGCGGTTGACAGCGAGCGCTGAATGTAGTACGCCAAGAGTTGGTTCCAGCCATCGTTGGCGTTGCCTGGATATTCCGTCGAATCGGAACGCGAGAGCTTTGAACTCGATGTCGACGGCGCCCAGCGCGGCGTAATCGCAAACGTCTCGATTCCGGACACAGACGAGTTTGCGGCGGCATTGCAATGTATGCTCAAAAACATATTCGCCCTGTGGCTGTTCGCCTTCTGAGGCCTGTCGGACAATTCCTCAAACTCGTCTCTCGTGCGCGTATAAGAAACATCGTAGCCGTTCTTTTTCAATTCGCGGCCGAGCCGCATTGCGATATCGAGGGCTACCGCTTTTTCTTTTAAACCGTACCTCTTATTCATCGCGCCGTTATCCTTCCCGCCGTGGCCTGCATCTATTACGATTCGGAAGAGATTTTTCGGATTTTCATTTTTCTGCGGAAAAACTATCGGGATTATAGTTTTAACATAGTCGCGCTTTGCGATGTAAAGGTTGGCGCCCTTCCCCGCTATCGGGAAGCACAACCAGACGTTTGTGCCGTTAAGCTCCATTGAGCGGCTGTGCAGCTCAAAGTTGAAGCGGGAGTATTTGCTGAAAACGCTCTGTCGTTTGCCGTCTTTGGATATGCGCGTATATTTCATGCCGCACAGCGCTGCAAGCTGTGGAATTGATATATAGTCAACCCCTTTGAATTCGACAGCAGAAACGGCGTTCGCCGCCGCAACCGAAGCGAATAACCCGAGTAAAAATTCACGCCGCGATATACAGAGCATTTCGCCCTTCCCTAATCATTTTCAGGCTCCGCTTCTTCGGCGTCGCTTTCAACAGAGTATTTTAATTTTCGCTGTTTGGCCGGCAGCGGAGACATCGAAAGGCTTATGTTTCTGCCCGCGAGTTTCGGCTCGGAGTCGGCAGTCCCGACGTGCGAGAGCTCGGATACAGCTCTATTGACGGCCTCGAACCCCTTGTCCTTGTACTCCATCTCGCGGCCGCGCATCATGAGCGTAATTTTAAGCTTGTTGCCTGCGTACAAAAATTTCTCGGCGGCGCGGATTTTTGTCATAAAGTCGTTCTGTTCAATCATCGGGCGGAGCTTTATCTCCTTGACCTTTATGGTTGCCGATTTATGCGACTTCTGCTTTTTGGATTCCTCGTACATATATTTTCCGTAGTCGAGGATTCTGCATACCGGCGGGTCGGCGGTCGGGGAAACTTCGAGCAAGTCGAGCCTATTGCGTCTGGCAATCGACAGCGCCTCTTGCGGAGTCATTATGCCGAGCTGCTTACCGTCTGGGCCGATGACCCTGATTTTTGGCGCCCTAATCCTTTCGTTCTTTCTCGGGCCGAAGGTTTTTCCTTTGTTGTGGTACGGCCTATCACCGCCGTTGTAGGGTCTGTTTGGTGTCATTAATTTTTTGCAGTTTTGTTGGTAGTTCTTGCCTTCATATAAAAGACGGTATTAAAAAAACTTCAATAATTTTTTAACGCATTTGCTATTCCGCGCCCTTGAGCCTCTCAACGTGCGCGCCGAGAGACGCAAGTTTCTCGTCGATTTTCTCATATCCCCTGTCTATGTGGTACACGCGGTGGATTAGCGTCTCTCCCGACGCCGCAAGAGCCGCGATTACGAGCGCCGCCGAAGCGCGCAAGTCGGAAGCCATCACGGGGGCGCCGGAAAGTTTCGTCCCGCCGCTTATTATCGCGCTCGGGCCTTCGCGGGCTATATTTGCGCCCATTCGCGCAAGCTCCGGAACATGCATAAAGCGCTCCGGATAAATCCTCTCAGTTACTATTGATATTCCGTCAGCCTGTGTCATGAGTGCGCAGAGCTGCGCCTGCAAATCCGTCGGCAGACCCGGGTACGGAAGCGTAATTGCTTCAATAGGCCTCAGTTTAAGGTCGGAGGCGTCAACGTATATGGACGACGGGGATTTAGCCTTTACAGGGCACTCTGCGCGCTCGAGCACATCGAGAAAAGAGCCGAGATATTTTTTCTGGGCGTCTCTAATCAGCACTTTTCCGCGCGAGGCAAGCGCTGCTGTTATCCAAGTTCCGGCCTCTATTCTGTCCGGCATCACCGAGTGCGTCGCGCCGCAAAGCCGCGGGACTCCCGTAATTGAAATTGTAGGCGATCCCGCCCCTTCTATAATTGCGCCCATTTTTTCGAGCATAGCGCAAAGGTCGGCAATTTCCGGCTCGCATGCGGCGTTTTCGATAACCGTAGTTCCCGGGATTGATACCGCCGCCATTACAATATTCGCAGTTCCCGTTACGGTGCTTCCGAACCTGCCGCCGAGGTAAACCTGTGCGCCCCTCATTTTGCGCGCGTCAACGCAAATATAGCCGCGCTCGATTTCCACCTTCGCCCCGAGCGCCCTCATTCCCTTGATATGCAGGTCAACTGGGCGCGCTCCTATTACGCAACCCCCGGGGAGCGACACTTCAGCCTTTTTCATGCGCGCGGAGAGGGGGCCCAGCAGGCAGATGCTCGCGCGCATTTTGCGCACGAGCTCGTAGGGAGCTATGTGCGACAGATTTTTTGCGCATATTTCCCATACCCCCTCCGAAGGGTTTGAAACCTCGGCGCCAACGGCCCTTACGATATCTGCCATAAAGCGCACATCGCTTAAATTCGGCACATTTTTTAAGACGCATTTTTCGTCAGTAAGCAGAGCCGCCGCGAACATCGGCAGGCATGCGTTCTTTGCGCCGGAAACTCTAACTTCCCCGGAGAGCGGCGTTGCGCCTTTTATTAAAAGTGAATCCATAGCCCCTAAAAAATTACTTCGCGGCAAAATTCTTCCGCATTATTGCTAAGACTACTTCCCCGTATTTCTTTTTCAAGAACTAAGGCGGAATAGTGCAAAAAAAAACGCGCGGAGAAAAAATCCGCGCGCTCTATGCAAGAAGCAAAAGCTAAATTAACCCTCGCGAGAACCGCGGTTGTCGCGGTTGTGCCTTCCGCCCTGGCGCCTGTCGGAATCGTGCCTGCGTTTAAAGTCGCCGTTCCTGCGGTCCTTGTTGTACGGGCGCCTGTCTCCGCCGTGGCGCCTTCCCTTGAAGTCGCCGTTTCTGCGGTCCTTGTGGAATTTCTTTTTCCCTTGTTCGGGCTTTTTGCCGAAAATAGACGCTATTGCATTCTTTATTCTGGAGAACAGCGATAAAGACGGGCAGTCCATTTTTGCGGAATACGACACCACACCGTCGTCGCGCGGCGACTTGTCGTTAGAAAACTTCGGGCGCTTGTCGGTGAGCGGAACTTCCACCGCGCGGGGCGTGAATTTTTTAGACTCAAAAAACGGCCCTTCGGGAGTTTTTTCCGCCGCGGGAGTTTCCTCTGCGCCGGCTTCACTTTTTTGGGAGGGCTGCTCGGCATCTGCGGTCTCCGAGGCCTCCGCCGAAGGTTCTTCGCGGCGCCTGCGGCGGAATTTTTCGCCTTCGTCGCCAAAGCTTTTTCCCTTGTCTGAGCCGTACCCGGAGACGTTGGAGCCGCTCAATTTTTCCTTGAAGTTGGATATATCCTCAACTTCCCCGCAAGATTCTTTCGCTGGGGCGGATTTTAGAGAGGAAGAGCGCATTCCGGTTTTATTTCTGCCGTTTTTGCGCGGGCGGTATTCCTGTTTTTTTTGTTCCTGGACTTCGCAAGCCTGCTCTACTTGCTCTTTTGACACTTCTTCAACGGGGGCGGCGTTTTGTCCGTCCCTATTATTTTCTTCTTCCATGATATTTTAGCGTATCTTTTTGTTTTCGGTATGGGGCATTTTGCGGGACTAACTTAGCGCGTGCGAGCCTGATTCCAATATTGCCGCAAAAGCCTACTATGCCATTCGGATTCGGGTGTGGAGAATATTTTGAATATAAAAAACCCCGCGCAAAAAAACGTTTGCGCCTGACCGAAATAGAATGTCGGAAGTAAAATAGAGCAGAAAACCGCTTCCCTTGCAATAATTTTTTGCGCATGCGCAAATTCAAAAAAGCTGGACGCGCGCGGCAAATTTTTACGATAATTAGCGCATGCAAATCGAACAGGTTATAAAAAAATTCAATTCAAAAGGTTTTAGGGCTTTTTATTTTAAAAGCGCCGACGAAGCAAAGGCATTTATCGGCGAAACGATAGGAAGTGGCTCGACAATCGGCATGGGAGGCTCAGTCACAATATCTGAACTTGGTCTGTACGATTTTCTTTCGGCGGGCAACAAAGTATATTGGCATGCCGCCGCAAACCGCGATGAAAACACGATGCGCAACGCCGCTGACGCCGAATACTACATTTCGAGCGCAAACGCCCTGAGCGCCGACGGAGAAATAATAAATATAGACGGCAGAGGCAACCGCGTGGCATCTACAATATACGGGCCAAACCGCAAGGCCGTATTCATAGTATGCGGCGAAAACAAATTGGAGGAAAATCTCGAAAAGGCCATCTGGCGCGCGAAAAATATCGCAGCCCCCTTAAACGCCAAGAGGCTCGGCCGCAAGACGCCCTGCGCGATAAAAGGCGATAAATGCTACAACTGCGAAAGTCCGGACAAAATTTGCTGCGTGACCACAATTATGACAAACCCCACGTTTAGCAACCCCTGCTACGTTATAATCATAGCCGGCTCGTACGGATATTAGGCAGCGCCTTGCGAGGTATCGAGCGGCGGCTGCCCGGCCATATTGCGGAAATTTTAAATATAGCCGATAATTGGCTCGATTTTTCGAAATAAACTCCACGCGCAAATAAGCGCGGTGGTTTATTTTATTTTGCGCTTTTTTTGTTGTCTTTTAGACGGAGAACGCGCCTTTTTTCCCGCTGCGGTGTAATCGGCGCGCGCATTACAGCTTTTGAAACATTGCATATGCCGGCTTTTATGGGCGCAAAAAAGCAAAAAAATTTCCGCTCTAAATTTACGTCAAAATTGCGGCGTATTTCAATAGGATTTGGCGGAGGGAAAAAACTAGGTATTTTTTGAGCAACTGCTCTTTTTTTTCGCAAAAAACGAATTATTTGGTTGACCGTTTCGGTATTGTTTGCGAAACGTTAAGAAACTATTTCATAATGCAGAAGGAAAAAATAGATACCCCCAAGGATCAGAACAAAAAAACAGGATCCGTACGCGACACTATAAAGAAGGCGATAGACTGGATAAAGCCCCGCCAAAGCCCTGACGGCATGTGGTGCGCCCCGCTCGAAACAAACTGCTGCATGGAGGCGCAATGGATATTGGCAATGCACTTCATAGACTTCGACGATCCCAAGAAGCCGAAAGTCATACAATATATTCTCGACAGGCAGCGCGAAGACGGCGCGTGGGACGTTTACTACGGCTCTGAGCACGGCGACATAAACACCACTTTGGAATGCTATTTTGCCCTAAGAATCAGCGGCTTTGACCCCGACGACGCAGTTTTGGCAAAAGCGCGCAAATGGCTCATAGAAAATAAGTGGACCGAGCGCATACGCGTATTTACAAAATACTGGCTTGCGCTCTTTGGGCAATGGCCGTGGGCGCATACGCCAGTTTTGCCCCCGGAAATAATGTTTTTGCCGAGCTGGTGCCCATTCAATATTTACGACTTTGCCGCCTGGGCGAGGGCAACTATGATGCCCATCTCAATTTTGACAGTCCGCAGGCCCGTAAAAGAGCTTCCAGAAGACTTGCAGCTCGACGAACTCTTTCCGGAAGGGCGCGATAAGGTTGACTACCGCCTGCCTCGCAAGAATGAGAATTTTTTGAGCTGGGAAAATTTCTTCATGAAGCTCGACCATGCGCTTCACGCCTACAACAGGTCTCCGATAAAGCCGTTTAGGGAAAGCGCCATAAAGCTTGTTTTGCAGTGGATGCTTGAGCACCAGGACGAAGACGGCGCATGGGGCGGCATTCAGCCGCCGTGGATATACGCGATAATCGTAATGCACGTCGAGGGATTTGCGAAAGACCAAATAAATATGTCGCGCGCGATAGACGCCTTCAATCTCCATTGGCAGGTGCCGCGCGGCGAGGGCATAATGCTGCAGGCGAGCGAAAGCCCCATATGGGACACTTTCTTGACTATGATAGCCCTGATGGACTCCGGCGAAACTCCCGGCACAAGCCCGGAGCTTATAAAGGCGTTAGACTACGTTTTGGCGAAGGAAAACAGGTACTATGGAGACTGGTCGGTAAAAGTCGGCAGGCACATAGAGCCGAGCGGCTGGGCTTTCCAGCGCGCGAACAATTACTACCCAGACATCGACGACGCGGCAATCGCGATATGCGCGCTAAAACGCATACAGCGCCTTCTGCCGAGGGAGAGCGTCAGAAGCCGCCGCATAGATGCGGCCGTGCGCAGGGCTGTGAATTGGATATTGGAGATGCAATGCTCAAACGGCGGCTGGGCCGCGTTTGATAAGGACAATACGCGCGAATTAGTCACAAAAATCCCGTTCTGCGATTTTGGCGAAGTACTCGACCCGCCGAGTTCGGACGTGACTGCGCATGTTGTCGAGGCGCTTGCGCTGTGCGGATTTTCGCGCAACCACCCCGCCATTGAAAAAGCCATAAAATTTATATACGACGAACAGGAGGATGACGGGAGCTGGTTTGGCCGCTGGGGCGTAAACTACGTTTACGGGTGCGGCGCCGTGATTCCCGCGCTTGTTGCGATAGGCGACAACAAGGAAACCCCGCGCATAAGAAAGGCTCTCGACTGGCTTGCTTCAAAGCAAAATGCGGATGGCGGCTGGGGCGAAAGCATTGCCTCTTACATGGAGCCAAAGTACGCCGGAACAGGCATACCCTCTACGGCGTCCCAAACGGCGTGGGCTTTGGGAGCGTTCCTCGCAGTTGGCGACAAAAACTACGATAAGATAATCCAAAAGGCGTGTGACTTCCTAGTATCGACACAGAAGGAGGACGGCACTTGGGACGAACCGTACTATACGGGCACGGGCTTCCCCGGATACGGACTCGGAGCGAAAGTTGACTTGCGCAACGGCGCGCCGCTTCCGCAGGGGAAAGAGCTCGCAAGGGGCTTTATGCTAAATTACAACTGGTACAGGCATTACTTCCCGCTGACTTCGCTCGGAAGGGCTGAAAAATATTTTGAAAATAGAAAATAAAAAAGAGCCGCTTTTTAAGCGGCTTTTTTGTTTCAGAGTGCGAATAAATTTTTTTTAGATTAGTTAGGCAGGGTACAAAATAAGCTGATTTGAATAATTCTGCAAAGCCCTAAAATACGAGCCTAAATAATTGGCATATTTCTTTCCCTCTTGGGAAGCAGTCTCTCATAGCTCGCACTTTTTGCGCGGCCTAATTGAAATCTCCTGTTTAACAGCGCAGATAAAAAATTCTAAGCCTTAGCACGGCTAAAATATAATAGAAAAATTAAATAGCGCAACCGCACACATCTTTTTATCCCGATTGAAAGCACTGTGACGTCTGATAGAAATTCCGCGCAACACGGATAAAACAGAAACGTTTTGCATAAAAAAAAGCCGCGGCGGGATTTGCCCGCGCGGCCGTATTATTAAAAATTGCAAGACAGTTATTGTTTGCGTCTCGATTCGTAATAATCGTTTATCTTCTTCGAGACGTCCTTGTAAGAAATATCCGCAGAGTATATTTCCTTAAACTCGTTGAAGGCTTTTTCGGCCTCGCCCATTTTTTCATACGCCGTGGCAAGCTCGTATATGATTTCCTTTTTGGCGTCAGTCATAACTTTTGCCTCCTTCTTGGCGATTTCAAGCTGGTCAACAGCCAAGTCGTACTTCTTGCCGAGTATGAACGCGCGGCCAAGCCCGAGCAGCGACTGCGAGCGAACCTTGGGGTTGCGCTGCGAAAGCTGGAATTGCATAATTGCGTCGTCGAGCTTTCCGTCCTCGAACAGCAGCTGCCCATAAATATAGCGGTAGTTGAAGTCGTTGGGGTAGCGCTCGACCATAAGTTTGGCGTTTTCGAGCTTGTAGTCGTGCTCCTTCTTGGAGAGCTCATCAAGTTCGGCCTTTTTCTGGGCGTCATTCGGATTTGCTTCAAGCTCTTTTTTGAGGTCGGCGATTTTCGCCTCCATTTCGGCGACGATAAAGTCGTGTTCCCATTTTTCGAGGGTTGTATCGCCCTTGCCGAGCGGCTGCTGGCGCGCCTGTCTCACGTATTCGAGAGCCTCGGAATAGCGGTGCAGAGTGCGTAAATTCGCGCAAATATCGCGGTAAAGATTGATATTTTCGGGGTCGGTTTTGATTTGCTCTTTGAGCCTGTCAACAATTCTTGCGAGGGTTGCTTCGTCGCTGACAAGGCTTGATGCGTTTTCGAGATCCGCCGTTTCGGCAGCGTCTTTGAGTTTGTCGTGAAAGTCTCCTCCCTCTTTTTCCCAGTTGCCCTTGTTCATGGTCTTTATGACCGAAGCGCTCCTTGCAAGAGCCTGGGCTTCGCCATTAGCGGGGCTGCGGCGCAAAATCTGATCGCATATCTGAGAAGCTTCGTCGGGCTGCTTATTCTTTACGTACGCATCTGCAAGCGCGAGAAGGTTCTTGTCATTTTTAGGCTGGAACTGCGCAATCGCAAGATACGCGGAGGCCGCCGTTCCCCAATATGAGAGAGATTTTGCAGCGTCAGCAAGGGCGTTTAGCGCATATGCGCACTGCGGGCACTGCGACAGAATTTTTTCGGCCTCAGTCATAACTTCGAGGGCCTTTCCATTTTTTATCATGGACGCCGATTTCATCAGGAGGATAATCCCCTTAATGTCGCTGGCCAGCTTCGCAATAAAGTTTCCCTTCCCGTATTTTCTAAACTGGGCCTGGCGCATAATCTTGCGAACCTCTACGCAAGAGGGATATTTCGCAAGGATAGTTGCGCAGATATCGACGGTATAGCCGGGATTTTTGTCTATTGATTTCTCTGCGGATTCGAGTTGTTTTATAAAGCGCGGATCCAAATCGTTAATTTGGGTTTCAATTACTTCTTCCGTGGGTTCTGTAGATGTGGTTTCTGCCATAAATAAAGCCTGTTTGTCGTTAAAGCTTATAAATTAAAACGAGTACGCGTTCATTTCAAGTCTATTTCTACGGCTTCGAGCAAAAAAGAAATACATTTTTTTGCCTTTTCGAGCTCTGGAGACTCCGCGAGCAAGCGTATTTTCTTTTCAGTTCCGGAATAGCGGACAAGAATTCTTCCCTTTCCGCCAAGCAATTCGCCGCATTTTTCGACGGCTTTGGAAAGGTTGGGCGCCTCGTTTACGGGTGTTTTGCGCGCCACCTCAACCGACTTTGATATGCAAGGATACATCGCTATGCCGCCCCTTAGCTCCGACAGCTTTCTATGCTGCTTTGCCATTACATAAAGCACTGCGAGCGCCGCCGCAAGCCCGTCGCCGCACGGCGATATTTCCGAAAATATGAAGTGCCCCGAATTTTCGCCACCGACATTGCAGTTGCGCTCGAGCATCTCGCGCATTACAAGCCTGTCGCCTATGCCGCACCTGTAAACTTTTATTCCGTTTGCTGCGAGCGATTCGTCAAGGCCGGTATTGCTTTGCAGCGTGGTGACAATCGCGTTTGAAGAAAGCGCTCCGCGGCTTTTGTGCTCCATTGCTATAAGCCCCAAAACCTCCTCGCCTTCGAGAATCGAAAACTTATCGTCGCATACGACCACTCTGTCGCCGTCGCCGTCGTGCGCAAACCCTACGTCCGCCCCGCTCTGCCTGCATACGCCCACTATGTTTTCCGGGAATTGGCTGCCGACTGAAGCGTTTATATTAAACCCGTCGGGCGAGAACGCCGCCTTTACAACTTTTGCGCCGTACCCCTCAAAAACCTTCGACGATACTTCCGATGTCGCCCCGTTTGCCATATCTATGGCAACAGTGTATCCTTCGAGAAAACCGGGCTCGAAAAGCGAACCCATTTTCTGCGCGTATTCTTCGAGGGCGAATTTTCCGGCCTTTATTGCGCGCGGCGAAAATTCCTTCTTGGTGTACGATTTAAAATCTATATTCATTGAATCGACCCTGCGCTCTATGTCGAGCTGGAAAGCGTCGTCAACTTTCCTCGCGTTGGAGTCGAAGAATTTTATGCCGTTGTCTGTGTAGGGATTGTGGGAAGCCGTTATCATTGCGCCAAGCTTTGCGCCGCGCTTTAACACTGCGTACGCCAAAGCGGGCGTCGGCAGCACGCCCATATCTTCAAACTTTATTCCGCGCCGCTCCAAACCGCGGCAAAACGACTCCTTCAAAGATTCCGAAGACGCCCGCGTGTCGCACCCGACAACCACTAAGCCTCCACCGCATTTCTCACTTAGCGCATCTGCGCACGCCTCTCCGAGCCCCTCATAGAAGGGCTCGCTCACCTCAAAATCCCCATATTTTCCGCGAATACCGTCCGTTCCGAAGTATTTCATCAGCTTCTCCTGTTTGGCATATTTTTTCTCAAAATATCGGAAAGCTCGTCCACAGACGTATCTTCCAGCTCCCTGCCCTTGCGCTTTAAATCCTCGAAGGTTTTTATCACGGTTTCCGTCATGAACTCGTGGGTTTCTTCGGTTCCGCCAACGAGGGAGAATTTTTCGGCCTGCGTAATGCGCTTTTGCCCGTCGCTGTCAAGCCCTATGCCAAGTAAGTGCGCCGATTTCTTTTTCGCCATATTTAGTTTTGCTCCTTTTCGTCGTCCGCGGCGGGGCGCGGTTCGTCTATTCTCTCGCAATATATTTCTCCGAAACTTTCGTTTTGCGATATTCTAAGCTTTCTGAGGCGGGTGAGCTCGAGCATCGCAATGAAGGTTGCGACTATCGTCACTATTCCGGTCTTCTTTTCTTTAAATACAGAAGAAAACGTAAAATTCTTTTCCGGGATAGAAAGCAGATACTCCATTCTGTCGGCGACAGTCACATTTTCCTCGCGTATCTCGCCCTGCACGAGCTTTTCGGCAAGCCGCCTGAGAACGAGATTAAACACGTTCCAAACCTCCATTTTGTCGGACGGCTTTAACGGCCTCTCAGGCAGTTCCGTAACCGACACTCTGCGCTCGCCGTAATTCTGGCGCGCGTCTATCAGGTCTTCTAGCCCGTCCGCAGCGCGCTTTACCTTCTTATATTCCAGAAGCTGCTCGACAAGCTGCCAGCGCGGGTCAAGCTCGGAATCGCCGTCGTCCTCCTCTGATTGGACAGCCCTTTCGTCCGTCGGCAGAAGCATTCGGCTTTTTATGTACATCAAAGTCGCGGCCATTACGAAAAACTCGCCCGCCACGTCGAGCGACATGTTTTTCATCGAGCGCAACACGTCCATGTATTGCCGCGTCACTTCCGCTATCGGTATGTCGTATATGTCTATCTCGTTTTTCCTAATAAGAAATAAAAGCAAGTCGAGGGGACCTTCGAAGACATTTAGCTTTACCGACATTTCAAGCCCTCCCGCGAGGGCGTCTTCGTATGCTGGAATGTCTTCTGGCATTGCTGTGTTAGAAGATTGCCATAGACAGGCGGGCGCCGAACGAGAAATTATTCTGGCGCGTTGAACCCGAGCGGTACGATATTTGATATTCGACTATCCACGAATTTCCAAGCCTCGTCCAAAGAGTATAGGTTTGGTCGGTTATCATATTCAAGCGGTAGTCGTACGACCAGCGCCCGAGCAGCTTGTAGCGCTCGCTTATGCGGTATTCCGCAAGGGCCGAATACTGGGTAATTGCCCCTGCGAGATAGCTCGATATAAAATATATTGAAAATTTGTCGGAATCGAAAAGCCCGATATACGCGTTTGTTTCGGGAACATTTAGGTTTTCTATGTTAAACCTGTTGTAGCAGCCGATAGTAAGCCAACGCGCGGGCGATATGGAAACGTTCGTGTACAAGTCGGAGAAAGAGGAGCTTTTAAAATCGTTCTGGGCGAGGACGCGCTTGTCGAAATTAAAGTCCTGAAATATGTCGAGCCTCGCAAGCTCGCGCGAGCCGTATGTTTCGTCGCGCGTTTCGAGAGTGTTTTTTATTCCGAGCCTCAAAGTGTTTGTCTTAAACAGCCTGTCTGTGTTCCGCATTTCTCCCAAGTCGAGTATCGGCGGGTAAGTGAAATCCTCTATGCTTATTTCGTCGATTGTAGGTATTGCGCCGGAACCCTGGGTAGCGTTTGGTATATAGCGGTAGCTCATTATCGGGGTTATATGGTGGCGCAAGCCGTCTATGCCCATTGTCTTGCTTTGGTACTCCCAAGTGCCCCAAATATCCATTTGAGCGTCGAAGCCTACCTGCCCCAAAATTCGCGTATATTCGGACGCCCCGTTTTTGGGGTTGCCGTAGTACGTCAGCCTGCCGCCTATGACGGGGGTGATTGTGCTCCACGAATTTAGATGTATTGGGCGCATTATACCGTAATAGGCGTCAACGCGCGCGGTCTCGAAAGTTTCGTATATTAGCTCCTCCGGCCCGCTGTTGCGAAAATATCCCGCGGACAGATACATATTCTGATAGAAGCCCGTATTAAAGATTTCCCCGGGCTGCAAGTCGAAGCGCGCCTCCGGCAGACGCTGCTGGACTAGCTCCCAATTATTGGGCGCGAACCTCGTAAAGAGCGAAATTGTGTATGCGCTTCCGTAATAGTCTATTTCCGCAAAGTTGTCGGGGATTTGGTCGTCATAGAAGAATTCCGGGCGGAAGTCGCGCGTGACGAACTCGTCGCTCCACCATGCGAGAGAGCCTATTACCGATATATTGTCGGTCACCATCTGCGCGTGGCGCATCTGCATAAAAAACCTGTCACTGTCGATAGGCCGGCCGAGAGAATCGACTCCGAGAATGTCCCTGCTGCCGTGGTCGTCTATATACGCGCCTTGGAAAAATCCTTTCAGCCATGTTTCGGCGCCTTTATAGTCGTAGTTTAGTGCCGGGCCGACTAATACGGAACGCTCGGTGTAATAGTCGAGCAGCATTCCGGGGCTGAGGCTGCCGAGGCCGTTGTACATTACCGTATTTGCGAGAAACGCCCCGTAGTCTGAGTTGTATCCGGCTCTCGTCTGAATGTCGAACGGGGGCCGCTCGAGCCCATACTGCGAGTAGTACGGCGCATAAAACACCGGAACGGGCCCTATCGAGACGAGAGTGTCGTCGAGTTCAAGGAGCTCAGTCTGCGTATCGTACCTTATTTGCGAAGCCGAGGCCGACATTGAGTAAGGCGAGGGCTCGCCCACATACACGGTCGGATTGTCTATCGACACTTTGTTTTTATCGGAAGTTATGCTGTCTGCCTCAACAAACATGGGCGACGAGCCGAAGCGCGCGTGCGGGGTATGCAGCAGTTCCTTTGACGGGTTGTACGAAAATTTTTCGGCGACAACGCGCGATTGGCCGATAGAAGCCTTTACTTTACCGGACGCCTCGGCCGCGCCGCTGTTTTGCGAGTAGCGGATTTTATCAGCGCGGAGCTCGAATTTTTCGTCTTCGATTTTTGCGTTGCCGGTGGCGATTAAGTCGCCCTCGCTATTTTGGACATGCTCGAATTTATCGGCCGATATTTCGGGGGCGGTAATCATATTGGACAACTTCGGTTTCCCGTCCGATTTTTTCACTACGGGCACCGTTTCCTCCGCTTTTTTTGCAAGGCCCAGCCGTTCGGCTTCGAGCGCCCTCTGGTGCTCGAGAGACACCCACGGCACGTCTGCGCGCTTGCGCGGCTTTTTGGCGGGCTCCGCCGAAAACGCTGCCGGCGCGCAGCACAACGGTGCGAGCGTCGCTGCGGCGATTAATGTCCTTAAAAATTTCACGTCCAACATTTCTACATATCCGCGCCCGCATAACAAGCTTTTTATAAAAAAAGCGACTTTTCATTTTTTACTGCGGATTCTTTTCTTGCGGACATTTCGGCAGATAAATTTTCAATTTTTTTCCCGCGCCAGCTAAAATCTTTGAAGGGAAAGTCGGGATTTAATTGCTTCAATTTTCGCCACCCGCATGCGGCTCGAAAACTTTGTACGAGAGCGGCTCTATTTGCGCATTTTTATATTTGAACGGAGAGTCCGCATAGTTGCAGACAATTTCAGTGCCGTCCGCGTATCTCGTGCAAAAAACGTCTTTGGATATCTCAGAATGGGAATCCATAAAAACTTTCTGGAGGCGCGATAATTTCGCGTATTCGTCATAGCCTTTTTTTATCGCATTTATACTCCTATTAGTCGATGCCTCGTCTTCGCATACCAAGTCGGAGTTTCCCATCCAGTTGTCGCCGTTGTCGCGGAAAGCCGAATATAGGTAAAACATCGGCCTGCCGCCGAATTCCACAAGCTTCAAACGCTTTACGGGGTCTTTTATAGTGTAGTTGGCGCACTCAGTAGCGGGGTTGCTGAGGATTATGCCGTTAAAGACAATCTGCCAAAGAGGCACGAGCTTTCCGGACATAGGGAGAGTTTTTCTATCGAGCAGCGCGAAATGTATGTAGAGGCCGAAATCCTGGCTGCCCGCCACAAAATAGGAGGGTCCCTCGGACGCCGCGCCGCCGAAGAGCGACCGCGCGAGCCTTAAAATCTTGTTCATATACTCCTCGCTTTCGGCGCGGTTGCACGGGTGGTTCGGGTCGGCGCATTCGTGCGGGGGAATCATCGATATAACGTCTATATAGTGCAGCCCCCTAAACCCGAGCCCGGCAATTTTCGGCAAATCCCTCTTTGCGAACTCCCACGCCATTTTGGGGCAGAGATTGTACATTCTTCCGCCACTCCAGCATGTATTTTTTTGCAGAGAGCCGTCGGATTTTTTTGCGACGGGCGCCCCGCCCTTCCAATCTTCCGATATGCTGTAAATATCAGTGCTGTTGGTATGGCAAACTATCTGGTATCCCATCGACTGCGCTTTTTTTATCAGCTGCTTCAAGCCCTCCTCGCCGCCGAGTTTGGGCTCGACCGGGAATGCAGTCGGCCACCTTCCGTCGTGCCCGCTCACATTCCAGCCGACAAGACATATTTGCACTTTTTCTACTCCCGCGGATTTTAGCCGCGAGATAAAGTCTTCTACCTTTTCAAAAGTCATTTTGACTTTCACTTCGGGCTCATTTTCCACCGTCTGTTCTTCGATTTTTGGCGGCGCAGGCTTCCAAGCCTGGCGTATTCTAAGCTCAGGCGCGCCGCATGCGTATTCGAGCTCCGGTGTGAGCCTATCGGATATGGGCTTGCAAACTCCGGAGTCGAGAAGCGTCTTGCGGTAATCGCGCGCTATCCCTGAATAATCAGCATTTTCGCCCTCGAGGATTCTGTACTCAATTTCAATGTCCTCGTAAGGTTTAAATGCCATCTTGCCGATATTAAAAACTGTCGAGAGCGAGTATCCGCCATCCTTCAGCTTTGCCAGTGCCGCATGCTCGTGGCGAAGCCCGTTTACGATATAATAAAACGCCCTATCTGCCTTTTTTATCCCGCCGATTGGGAGATGCCATTCGTTTTTGCTCGTGCTATACGGGGTGAATGACGAGTCCTTTTGTTTTATAAAAGGTATTATTATGCTGTTTGGCATAACGATGTACCCGTCGTCGCCCGCGGAGGCTTTCATAAAATCGGGGATTATGGAAATTGTATCGGTACGCGCATCTATTGAGTCGCGGGGAATTTTTAAAACGGCTCTCCCGTTTTCAAAATTTAGGGATTTTTCCGAACTTTTTACCGTTCCGTCCTTATATTTTGTAATTATTTCCACGCGTTCCGCAGCGCTTGCAAAAGCGCATGCCATAATCGTTAAAATTGCTATAATTTTATTCATCATATTCGTATAATATTTTAGAATAATATGGCGCGCGTAAATCGATGTCGAGACGCAATTTTTATTTTTTTAACAATTACTTTTGCCGCAGACTCATCAAAATTTATCCCTACAAAAATATCAGAAAAATTTTAAATATAGAATGCGAAATCGGCAAAAATCCGCCTCGAACAAAAATGGCTACAAACCGCGCAATCCTATCTATTGCCCGATTCAAAAAAAACCCGTACATTTCTCACATAGAAAATATAAGCCCTAAGATGCCTTGGCTTAGCCCAATATACGTTGGACAATATAAAATGCGCGGACAAAACAAATCGGATAAGACTAAAAATTTCTAAAAAAAGTTAAAAATTTTTATGCCTCAGCTCCTAACAAAAAGTTTATATTCTCACCCAGACAAAAAAATTTAGGAACAAAAAAAGCGCGGAAAATTTCCGCGCTTTTTGATTTCTCCTATTTGCGTTTATAGAATTAACGGCCGTAAACTTCCACTTCAATGTAGTGGTTCATGTCGTTGGTCGTATTTCCGTTGGAGAACAAGCGGATGTAGCGGGCCTTCACCGGGGGATTTACAACAACGAGCTTGCCGATGTTGGTTTCGATGTAAGCCTTGTCCTTGCCGGCGCCCTTCTTTGCGGAATTGTCGTGGTCGCTATTGAAGATAGTCGTCACGCCCTTGATGAATTCCGGATCGTCGGAAACTTGGATTATGACGTCCTTGTAGGCGCGTTCCTGGCTGTGGTAGTGCCACATCGCAACCGCAAATATTTCCGTCTGCTTTTCAAGGTCGATTTGGATCCACTGCAAGCCGTTCATCAGCTCGACATAGCATCCTTCCGCCGCGCCCTTGTCGCCGTCGGTGACGAGCTCGAGTTCTCCAATGAGCGGGAAATCGTCGGAGCTTGTCACTTTCTTGCCCTTGGCGACATTCTTTACATCGTCCGGAACGTCGGGTTCAGGATTGGGAGTTTTGGGCTCGAGGTTGGGGAGCTTTACCGGAACGGGAGTTCCGATTATCTGTGCTCTGGGAACGTCGAGCTTTAAGGGCTTGGCGCTAAGCGCAAAGGCGAATGCCAAAGCGGAAACTGCTATTAGAATTTTTTTCATTTTTTTATTATGCTTAGTTAAGGGTTAAATTAGCTTACAATGAAGTCGTCGTCGCTAAATTCGAGCGGGCCTTTAGTAATGGCGTCGCGCGCCTTGAATACCGCAGCTTCAGCAGCGAAGGCGTGTTCGGCGTCGCAATTTAGCTTGCCCTTGCCCATGACGGCGTTGAAGAAGTTTTCGATGTGGTACATATGAATCGGCTTCTTTGCTACGTCCGGCTCGTATCCGTCAATCTTTTCCGGGAAGGAATAACCGACGAGTGCAGCCGTTTCGCGTGAGTCCGCAACAGTTGTCTTAGCAGCGGAAGCCTCGCCTGAGCCTATTACACCCTTCTTTACGAGCTCGTCCCATTCGGGAGCGTTGTTTTCGCGGAAGAGCTTTGTAAGCGCGGGATTTTCCGACATCTTCAATGTGCCTTGGTCGCCCATGAAGGATTCAAAATATCCGCCGCCCGACGATGTTGTCGTCAGCACTTGGTAGAACGCCTGTGCTTTCTTGCCCTGGAAGGTTTTGTCGAACTCGAATATGCACATTACATTGTCGTCCCAGTCGTGTGCGGGGGAACCGTCGGGCTTTTTGTAATAGTCGCGGTTTCCGGAAGCCATAACGCGCTTGGGGTGTCCGCCGAGCATCCAGCCAAATATGTCAATCTGGTGGGCGCCGAGGTCGGAAATCGCGCCGCCGCCAAGTCCTTTGAACCAGCGCCAATTCTTAAACTGGTGCATGTCTTTGTAGCCGTATTCCTTGAGCTTTTCGACGGGAATTGCCGACTTTTCCGGCCAAGTGAGGTCTTGCGATACAGCCCTGTTCCACTGCCCGTTGCAAGCCATTATGTTGCCGCAAATATTGTGCTTGCGCAATAGAACATCGCGGGCGTAAATGTAGCGCGGGTTGGAAGTTCTCTGGTGGCCGATTTGCAGGAGCTTTCCGCTCTTGCGGGCGGCGCGAACCATCGCTTTTGCCCCTTCGAGAGTGTCCGACATCATTTTTTCGCAATAGACGTTTACGCCGGCATTGAGGAAGTCGACCGTCATTGGCGAGTGCCAGAAGTCGGGGGTGGCGATAATCACTGCGTCAAGTTCGTTCGCGTGATTTTTTATTAGATCCTTGTAATTTTCGCCCTTTATTTCGCCCATTCTTCCCTTTTTGACGAGGGGGGCATAGGGGTCTTTTCCGCCGAGCACAATGGTGTATCTAGCGGGTTTTTGTTTGAGCTGCCTCATAACGAGAGCCGCCGCGTAATTGCACCTGGGCTGCCAAATGTCGCAAATAGCAACGAAGTTTATGTAGGGTAGCTTCAAGAGGCTGTTCATGAGAACTTCGCCCTCGGCGCCGTAGCCTACGATAGCGACATTCACTTTGTCGCCGCCCTTGCGCTGTGCGGAAAGCATGCCGGGCGAGAGCATTAAGCCGCCGGCGGCAGTTCCAGCCAATTTTAGAAAATCTCTGCGATTAAAGTCGTTCATAGTTATATATCGTATTTATTTTATCTATTTAAAATATTACTCTTTGCTGCAGCACTTGCAAAAACCGAATTTTTTGCAGGACAGAAGCTCGAATTTATTATAGTCAGCAAGCAACAATGCCGCAACTATGAGAACCATGTGCACGCCGAGGTACGCAATGCCCGCGGCCGCGCTCGGGCCCATATTGGGTTCGAGAATAATGAAGCCCCAAGTCAGGGAGATATAGAGCAGACCCATTAGGAAGAGGGAAACGCGCGTGCAGATGCCGAGCAGCACGGTTATGCCGAGCGCCACGAGAGCGTATCCGAGAACCGCCGCGTAGGGTTCGACCATAAACGATGGCATCAGCGGGCTCGCGCTGAATGTTTCAATCGTCATCGGGCCTTTTTCGGGCAGTCCGTGGTAGGAGGAGAAGCTTATGACATCCATCGTCCCGCTGATTTTTTCGGGAACGTCGGTCACTATTTCCATAGCTTCGCTTCTGCTGAGCCCGTCGGCCATGGTCTCTTTTATTTTTGCCTCAAATTCGGGATTCGGAATTTCCCCCTCAACCTTTCCTATGAATTTTGTGAGCCCCGTTCCTATCGCCCTTGCAGCGAGCCAAAAACGAAGCAGCCAAAACGCCATTGTGTATGTTAGATTTGCAGATTTCATTATTTTTATTTTCTATTTTAGATTAGTCGGAACAAGTCCATTTCTCAAAAGCTATACCCCGCGCGCCGTTTTTGTAAAGACAAAAAAAACGCATCGCCGCGGAAAAAATTTATACAAAAAAACGCCGCGGGATTCCTTGCGGAGCCCCGCGGGCGAAACTCAAAACAATTATTGGTTCGACGTGTCGAAAGCGGAGTCGAACGCAATATCAGAGCGCGGGAAGTCAAAGGCGCGCACGCGGCCGGCGGATTCGGTTGCTCCGTGCACCCTATCCATTCTGCCGTCTTCCCACTCGACAGAGAGCGGACCGTTGTAGCCGATGTCGTTGAGAGCGACGATAATTTCCTCAAAGTTGATGTCGCCGTGGCCTATCGAGCGGAAGTCCCAGTACCTGCGCGGATCGCAGAACTCTGTGTGACCGCCGAACACTCCGGCTTCGCCGTTGCCGTGCCCCCACCAAACGTCCTTCATATGCACGTGGAAGATTCTGTCGGAGAATTTGCGGATAAACTTCACATAATTTACGCCCTGGTACCCGAAGTGCGAGGGGTCGTAGTTGAATCCGAAGCGCTTGTGGCCGCCGATAGTCTTCAAGGCGCGTTCCGCGGAGGCTATATCGAAGGCGATTTCCGTCGGGTGGACTTCCAGCGCAAAGTTTACGCCCTGTTCGTCGAAGGCGTCGAGAATCGGCTTCCAGCGCTTTGCGAAGTCTTCGTATCCGGCTTCAATCATTTCTTTGGACGCCGGCGGGAAGGAATAGAGGTACTGCCATATCGACGAGCCCGTAAAGCCTGTCACTGTCGGGGGAATCGGGGATTCGGCGAGCGTCTCGGGGCGCATTTCCATAAAAGTTTTGCAGACGGAGGCCGTCTTGACCATTTCGGCAGCCGCGCGCTGGCGCACGCCTTCGGGATCGCCATCGCCCCAGATGTAGTCTTGCATCATCGCCTTGTGGCGGGAGTCGATATTGTCGCACACGCACTGCCCGACGAGGTGGTTCGAGAGCGCAAAGCAATTCAGGCCGTTTGCGGCCAGAATATCCCAGCGGCTTTTCAGGTAGTCCTTATCGTCGGCCTTTGTCATGTCGAAGTGGTTGGCGGTAAGCGCAATTTCCAAGCCTTCGTAGCCCATGTTTTTCGCGAGGGGCGCGAGGTCTTCGAGTTTCATGTCGGCCCATTGTCCGGTGAATATAGTCAGAGGTCTTGCCATATTATTTTCCTTTGTTTGTTAAATGCGTTGATTGGAATAAAAATAATACCCGCCCCGCGTTTTCTTCAAGCATTTTTATTTCTTCCGGCAATTTTTTTAGGGCAATGCTTTTTTTCGACGGGCTAATTTAGGGTGTATTTTTTATTTTTTGATGGCGGAATGCAGCTCCCAAACAACACTTATATATAAAAGGGCTTTCGGCGCCAGGCGGTTTGCCCATTTTTCTCCCCCTGCGGCTCGAATTATAATTTGCATATTTTTGTGAAAAACCGACAGCGAGTATTTTACTTGATTTTTTCAAAATGCGCCTCAAAATGGTACAAATTTTTTATAAACATCCGCTACGCAATATGGAAATTACTGAAGAAAAAAACAACGACGTGTCGATCATCGCCTTGAACGGGCGCTTGAATGTGACGACAACCGCCGACCTCGAAAAGGTTTTCAACAAGCTTTTTGAAGAAAAATCCACAAAGATACTCGTGGACTGCCGCGATCTCGAATATATAAGCAGCGCGGGGCTTAGAGTGTTGCTCGCGGCGGCAAAGCAGTTCAAAAAAATATCCGGCGAGATTGCATTGTCGGGTTTGAGCCAGAATGTTAAGCAGGTTTTCGAGATTTCCGGCTTTACAACGATATTCCCTATTTACACTACGCGCGACGAAGCCATAAAAAGCTTCTAACATTGAGCGGGCTTTCGCCCCTTATGAGAAATTTACATTTTGCCCGAAGCGTTTTTTTTGCGCGTCGGGCTTTTTTGCGGGCGCTTTTTTCTATTTGGTGGAGTAGATAAAAAATGCCGACATGCCCTTAAAAAAATTAAAATCGGATTGAACTGGCGAAGATAATCCCAAAAATTTTTTAATTGGCGGCAAATTTAGAATGCAAAATACATACTGAGCGAAAATGCGCCCGCTACAAAACGCCGGGGCGATACGGAACAAAAACATAAGAAAGCATGTCGAATAAAAAAAATCCGGGCGGAGATCCGCACGGACGCGCAAAAAGGTTAAAAAGATGAAAAAATTCGCCACGTCATGTGCATTGTGCGCGCTTCTCGCGGCCGCCGAAGCGGCCGATGTATCCCTGCCCTACGGCAACGCGGGGCTTGACTACATATCAGACAAAATAAACTCCGCCGACAGCGACCTCCAAGAGCAGACGGGCGTCAGTTTCTTTTTCGACTACTACTCCGTCCTTGTAAGCAATCCTTATGACGGCGCCGCGCAGGGCACCAATTACACGGGGGAAATGCTGTTCGGTCTGGATTTCGACTTGGAAAAACAGATAGGCTGGAAGGGAGGCGCGTTCACAATCTCAGGGGCGTACAGTACGGGAGCGAATCTCTCCGACAAAATCGGCAATTTTTTCACTGCGTCGGAATCGTACGTCACAAACGGAGCGGCATTTTATGAGATGTACTTCACCCAGTCGTTCGACACGCGCGCGGGCTCGATAGAAGTCAACTTCGGGCGCATGAGCATGTCCGACGTATTTATGGCGCTGCCCGTAATGGGATACCTCGTAAGCGGCGGGGCCGATAGCACTCCAGAGGCTATTTTTTACAACTCGCCTTTCACATCGTCGCCTCAAGCAACTTGGGGCATAAACGTCCGGTATTCGCCCTCCGAAGAGATAACACTTTCTGCGGGGCTATACCAAGCGCCGCAATCGCTTTCAGACGCCAACTGGAACGGCACGGAATTCGGCATACACTCGGACGACGGCTATATGGCGCTCTTTCAAGCCTCATGGAGTCCGGAATTTTTCGCAAAGACAGGGGCTGGCGGAAAAGAGATAGAGGGGACAGGCTTGCAGGGGTTGTACCAAATAGGCGGATACTTTTTTGGGGGATACGAAGGGCTGACCGGCTACTCCGGGGGCGACCGCGGAAGCGGATACGGATTCTGGATTCAGGGCCAGCAGATGGTTTGGCGCGACTCCGACGCCCCGTATCGCCATGTCAGCGTTTGGGGAGGAATGCAATACGCGCCCGTTCAAAGCATATCTACTATGCCCTTTATGTTCTATGCGGGAGTCCAGCTGCAAGGGCTCGTTCCTTACAGGAGCCAAGACGGAATCTACTTTTCATGGCTGTACGGTTCGTTTAATTCAAAGTACGGATACGGGCAAGGGGCAGAATCTTATTCTGCGACGTACGAAATGGTAGTCGAGGCTACATACGTAATTCAGCTAAATGAAAACATCTCAATACAGCCCGATTTTCAATACATATTTAGGCCGAACGGCAATAGCGATATAGACGACGCCCTCGTAATCGGAGGCCAGCTGATAGTTTCTTTTTAATAAATCGCAAAAAACTTTTTTTAAAATGGGCGCAAAAAAACGCGCCCTATTTTTTTCAGGTGTAAAGATGGGTATGCCGGGCTTAGAAAAGACATATTTTGCAATTTCGCGAAACTAAGAAAAAAAATCTTTGAAAGAAATTTTCCAAAAAAGATTGACATGCCTATGCCGTATGAATTTTTATCGGCAACAGTTCATTCAAATAGGATTTTTAAATCCATAAGTCGGCATTTATGTCGGCTGCGACGTTTTTAAACAAACGGAAGTCCGTGAAAATCGGACGCGGTCGCGCCTCTGTAATTGCCCCGATACCCGAACATATGCCACTGCGAAATTAGCGGGAAGGCGTCCGGGTTGCATGCGGAAAAAATCCGCAGCGCGGGCATAAGCCAGAAGACGTGTTTAAAAATTTCCCTTTGATTCCCGCGCAAGGAAGGCAGAGGGCTTGGTTGCGATTGTCGTTTGCCCCGCATTTTTTTACGTCGATGCGCAGGGCGCGCCTTTTTTCGCTGTGAGCCTCCGAATTCCCCGCCGGGGAAAAATTCCAAAACGAAAAAAGGCAACATATGAAAAACTACAAAATATCTGCATTAATTCTTGCGGCAATGGCGTCCGCTGGCGTTTCCTATGCGGGCACATTCGGGTTTGAGGACGTTTCGTCATCTTTAATTCCCCAAAATACCGGAGCTTTACAGGCTGACGCATATTCCGGCGGTTCTTACGGAGCTTTCACAACATCTTCAAGTGGAATTAACGCGTCGATAGAATACGCATTTTCATTCGACTACGATACGTATTCCGGCTATTGGGCGGGAAGCGCCGTTTCCAACCAAAAAGGCAACGACTCCACCGACTTCGGAAACGACTTGCAGTCGAAACCCGGCGGTGCTGCATCTGGCGAAAACTTTGCTGTAATGTATCTGCCGTCATACGACGGGAGCGACTACTCCGACCCGGACGTTATGAACAATACACCTGTATTGAAAAACGACCCGGTATTCGGCAATGCGTACTGCACAATTTTTTATAAAAATTACCCGAATGTCACAAGCATAATAACCGACCAGTCTGTAAAGTTTACCACGATAGACGTGGCGCTCACCGCCTATGATTACTATGTGCTTGAAAAAGGCAACTACCTTACCGGAACAGTAAACGAAGGCGCTTACGATCCCGTCACCAACCCTTACAAGTCGATATCCAACACGGAAGGATCGTTCTTTGCGCTTAGGATATACGGGCTTGTTGACGAAAGCGGAACGCTGACGGAAGACTATGTCGATACGATTCTTGCAAGCAACGACGGCGGCGAAGTTTTCATATCGCCAGACTGGATGACTATAAATGTTGCGTCTTTAAGCGAGGGCCTCAAAGAAGGCCTGAAAGGGTTGAGTTTCCAGCTCATTAGCAATTTCGGCAACGGCGGCGGGCTTACAATGCCCAATTACATAGCAATCGACAACGTAAATTTCGCGGTTCCCGAACCTGCTGAAGTTGCGGCGATGCTCGGTTTGGTTGCGCTTGCGCTCGCTATTTCGCGCAGGAAGATTTCTTCACGCAAATAAACGCCGGGGGAAGCGTCCGTTTTTACGTTTTTCGCGGGCGCTTTCCCCGTTTCGCTTTCGCAAATGAAACTTTTTTTTAGATTTTGCGCCCTGTGCGCCCTACTTTCGACGCCCGCGCTCGCCGACGACATACCGGCGGACGAACCTGCGGAGTCGGCAAGCCGCCAAGACGCCGCAAGCCCGGAAATGCAGGCTGAAGAATCCGCGGACGCCGTCCTCGACGAATTTGTCGTGACGGCTTTTCGCGTAGGGGAATCCGATCCCCTTTCGCAGGCGTTGAATTCGACCTACATCGGGCGCGATAAAATAGAGGAATCCGCGGCGTTAAATGTAATCGACGTTCTTGAAAAACAAGCGAACGTGAGGTTTCGTTCGGTTGTCGGATCAAACGCCGCCGGCGACTTGTCGATGCGCGGGTTCGGGGAGAACTCGCAGACCCGCATACTGGTAATGGTGGACGGGCAGAGATTCAACCGCCCCGACATGGGCGCGATAAACTGGCTGCAAATACCGCTTTCCGACGTAGAGAGCATAGAGGTTTTGCGCGGGCCGATGAGCGCGCTGTACGGGGCGTCCGCAGAGGCTGGTGTTATAAAGATAAAGACTCGCCGCCCGTCTGAGGACGGCTATTCATTCTTTGGCGAGGCTGTTTACGGCTCATACTCAACATACAACCTTGCAGCCCGCGCGAGCGGTAGGGAGGGCGACTGGTTTTTTTCGGCAGGCGTGAACGACTACCAGACTGACGGCTGGCGCGAGAACTCCGAAGCTTGGGCTCGGAGCGCAAACGTTTCATTGGGGTACGACATAAACGAAAAAAATTCGCTCGTCTTTTCCGGCTCATACACGAAATCCTACATTGAATACCCCGGGCCCCTTTCGTGGGAGCAGTACGTCCAAGACCCCCGGCAGTCTGACGGGAAATCGCAATCGTCAAAATCCGACGACGGCATTTTTGCCCTGAATCTCGAGACAGAGTCCACCGCAGGCAGCGGCGAAGTCGGGCTGGCGGCAAACTTTCGGGACATATATTGGCAGACGAGCTCCAACAGCAGAAACACACAATGGACCGCGACTTTCACCCCCCGCTACCGCTTTGATGTCGGGGAAAATTCGCATATACTTGCGGGGTTTGACGGAACGTACGAAGACGTCGATTTCAAGCGCTACTACCAGCAGACGCCCTACACACACTCGTTTGCCGACGCCCGGAGATATTCCTTCTCGCCCTACTTGGGCGCCGACACCACTCTTTTTGAGAAACTCACAATCAGCGCCGCGGGAAGGTTCGATGCCGCCTGCATGGACGCTCGCAATACCGAATATTTTGAGAACTCAATTCTGCCGACTCGCGTGATAACCGTAGGTGGCAAGCGGTATGAAATACCAAACCCCGACTACGGCCCAACCGTAAAGTCGGCCTACGACGAATCCAAGTGGCAGCACGGGTTCGGCGCAAATTTCGGCGCAAATTACAGCCTGAGGGAGGACACATCGGTATTCTTTAAATTCGACCAGATATACCACTATCCGTCGATAGACGAGGTCGCCGCCTACCAGGGCTACACCATGGCCCTTCCCTTCAATTTCGACCTCGAGCCCGAAACCGGGCAGAATTACGAGATTGGCGCAAAATATTTTTCCGATGGTTGGACGGTTGTCGCGAGCGCATTTTTGCAATATCTGGACAACGAAATTTCATTCGACAACACCCAAAACATAAACGTCAACCTTCCGCCTACGCGCCGCTACGGCATAGACGCGCAAATCTCATACGACTCGCAATATTACGGGGCGAGCATAATGTTTACGGCAGTGCGCGCGGAATTTGACGGCGGCGCCTACTCGGGCAGGCGAGTTCCCCTCGTGCCCGACTTCTACGGGAGCGCCGCGGTCTATGTAAAGCCGCTCGAATGGATAAAGCTCACTTTCAGGGCTAACCTTGCAAACTCGCAGTACGAGGGCAACGACAATTCCAATACCGCAAGAATGATTCCCGCATACGCCACATTTGACTTCCAAGCGTCGTTCAACTTCTGCCGCTACGGCTCAATTTTCGCCTCGATAGAAAACGCCTTCGACAAGAGATACGTCTCGTGCGGCTGGAGCGGAACATACTACCCTGGAATGGGGCGCATGATGAAAATAGGCTTAAATTTGAAATTCTAAAATGAAAAAGATAGCATGCATATTATTGACAGCCGCGCTCGCGGCTGAAACGCTGCCTGCAAAGGCATATATCCCGATATACGACAACGCGGGCTACAACGAGCAGCTGGGAATAATGACGTCGTTTAGCGGCGGCATAAGCGCCCCTGGAAATCTGTCGATAAGCGTCAACGGCAAATTGTCCGACGGCTCGCAAATAACGTTCGCAGGCTGGGCAAGCGGAGTAGCGGATTACAGCCCTACAAACGTACCGCCGATGTGGCAAAACACGGAAAACGCGCTTGGGAAGGCAACGGCAAACGATACTTTCGACGTCGTAGTGCTCGGAGACGCCGGCAGCATAACGCTAACTTTCGACGCCCCAATTTGCAACGGCAGCGGATACGACTTCGCCGTTTTTGAAAACTCTCTAAACGACACTTTTTTGGAATTTGCATTTATAGAAGTGTCGAGCGACGGAGAGCACTTTGTAAGATTCCCGAACTACTATCTTGGAAGCGAACCCGTAGGCTCGGACACCGAAGTCGGTGGCGGCGCAAACGACCCTACATACGTGTACAACCTCGGGAGCAAATATATGATAGGCTACGGCAACGGATACGACTTGGAAGAGCTAAACCGCGTCGCCGAATACATATCAGAAACCAAAGGCACGGGCGAATGCCAATTTACAGATACGTACGTCGCCGACTTCGAGGCCAACTATTCATACCTCGATATGGGCAGCGTAAGCTACGTAAAGATAATCGATATAATAGGCGACGGCAAAACGCTCGACTCCACGGGAACCCCGATATACGACGCTTATCCTACACACGGGTCCCCCGGCTTTGATTTGAGCGGAGTGGGCGTTATAAACGCCGCCGTTCCCGAGCCAAATGCGGCGGCGGCTATATTCGCAATCGCGGCAGCGGCTTTTGCGGTGGGAAAATTGCGCAAGAAATCGTCATAGTATTCTGCAAGTACTGGGACAGTATAAAAAAACGGTAAAACGCCTTTGGAAATCGCCCGCACGATTCTAAAGCGTTTTTTTTCGATAAAAAATATCGGCGCGAAATAACCGGATTGCACGCGCGCGCAAGACTGTGTCTTGAAAGAGGAATCGCCTCTTTCTGCATATCAGAAAATTTGCTTTTTTCACAATCCACGAAAGCGCAACGGGCATTTTTTTAAGGAGGGTATCGCAAGCTACTGAGCAAGTCGCGAGATTGAAATGCAAATATGAATTTCCCGCGCGGGGGAACAAACGGGAAGCAAATTCGCAGGCAGGGAATTTTTTTGTGGACGCAAAGAGTCGCTTTTTGGAAAATGTCTGGCGTGAAATTTAACCCGCGAAAAATATACCCGCTTCCGAGCCCGGAGGAAATATCAAAATACCTTCTCGACTCGCCCGCGCCGCTGCGCGGCGACTGGGAATTTTTCGCTTCGGGAAGATGCGCTTTAAACAGGGTGATTTCGGAAATCAAAAAGCGCGGATTTCGCGGAAGGGTGTTTTTGCCGCGCTACTTTTGTCCCGAAGCGGCAAGGTCGATTGCAAAGAGCGTAAAAGTTGAATTTTTTGAAGACCTGCCCTCCGAAGACTCGCCGCGTTTTGATACGCTAAACGCCGCGCCTGGAGACGCCGTAATGGCCGTAAATTTTTTCGGCCTGCGCGATATGGCATTGTGGGCGGAATGGAAGCGTTTAAATCCCGAAACAATACTTTTGGAAAACGCCTCGCACACACCCTTTTCATACGGAGCGGCGGACGCCGACTTTTCCTTCGGCTCGCTGAGAAAATGGCTTCCGCTGCCTGACGGTGGATTTGTGTCCGCAAAGAATCCCGCGGAAATGTTTAGAAGGCCCGCGTCGTCCATGCCGGATTTTGCGGCGGACTTTTTGGCGGCATCTCTCGCGCGCACGCAGGAGAACGGCCGCTCGGACGACTTCGCGGAAAGCCTGTTTTACGGCGCGGAAGCGAAAATTTCCGCAATATCAAATCCGGCGCGAATGAGCGCGTATTCAATGCACATGTTCGCGCGGCTCGACGCAAAAAAAATTGCGGAGACCCGGTATTGCTCGGTTCGCGCATTTTCGCTTAAAGCGGCACTCGGCGGATATTTTGAGGAGCTCACTTTTTCAGGCGGGAAAAATCCCGAAAAAATTTCGGTATACTGCCCCGTTTTGAAATTCCGCGACGCCCATGTGCGCGATACAGTCTATGCAAAGCTTAGAAAAGAAGGAATGTTTGCGCCAATTTATTGGGGCGGCTTCGGAGCCAACGGGAGCGCCGAAGCGCGCGCGGAATCGTCGAAATCGATGTGCATTCCTCCGTTTTTTGCAGACTCCCCCCAAGAGGCCGAGAGCTTTTGCGAATTTATAATTTCCCTTTGCGCCGGCGTATGAGCCACTTTGAGCCGCCGCTTTTTGCGATTGAAGTCTTTGAAAGCTTTTCTCCGTTGTCACCGCGCAAAAGCGGGCAGTGCCTGAAATCCGGAATTTCCGACCCGAGCGCGCGCCAAACGAGTATCTGCCGGGCAGTTGAAAGAAGCAAGTCCTCGCCCCTGACAATCTCGGTTATATCCATAAGCCAATCATCGACCGCCGACGCCAATTCATACGACGGTTCCGCGCTTTTGCGCCAGACGAGAAAATCGCCAAAATCCTCCCCGCACACAAACTCCATATCCCCCGCGAGCGAGTCGCGAAAGCGTACTTTTTCGCCGTCGGGGACGCGGAAACGCCAATTAAAATTTCTGAAATTTTTTAATTCCTCCACCGTCGTGGTGGAAAGCGGGCGGAGAGCCTCAGGGAAGATGGGCTCCGCGTCGCAAAACGGGAAAGTCCGCGCGCAGCTGCGCGCAAGCTTTTTGATTTCAGAGCGAGATTGCGGGCTTGGATAGACAAATCCCCCGCGAATCAGCCTCTCCATGGCAGACTCGTACATGTAAATCCGCTCGCTCTGCCTGTACGGGCCGTACTCTCCCCCCACATCGGGGCCTTCGTCCCAGCGCACGCCCGCGGAGCGAATATCTTCAATCGCCGCGTCTTCGTACGCGCGGGAGCATCTTTGGGAATCAATGTCGTCAATGCGCAAAACAACTTTTCCGCCGAATTCGCGCGCCCTATCGCACGCGGCGAGAAATGTGCGCGCATGCCCGATATGCAACAGCCCCGAGACTGTCGGGGCAATGCGGGTTCTATACGTTTTGCCCTTCATTTTTGTGCGCCGGAAAATTTGCGTCTAAAAATTCCCTGAGAGCCGCCGCAGTTTCAAATCCGATTCCGTCCACTTCCCTAAGCTGACCGACAGTGGCCGCCTTTATTTTCGATATGGAGCCGAAGTGTTCGAGAAGCGCCTTTTTGCGCTTTTCGCCGAGCCCCGGAAAGTCGTCGAGAATGCTCTCCCTTATTTTTCTGCTTCGCAAAGACTCGCTGAAAGAATTTGCGAATCTGTGGGCCTCGTCGCGCACGCGCTGCAATAGTTTCAGGCCTTCGTGGCGGCGCGGAAGAAGCTTTTCCTCAAAAGAGTCGGTGACAATCGTCTCCTCCTTCTTTGCAAGCCCTATGATTTTGGGGGGCGTTATGCCCTCCTCGTCGAAAGCTTTAAGAGCCGAAAACACCTGCCCCTTTCCGCCGTCGATTAGAATCAAGTCTGGCATGGGCAAACCCTCGCGGTGGAGCCGCGCGTATCTTCTTCCGACGGCCTCGCGCATGGCGCGGAAGTCGTCGTTGCCGACAAACGACTTTATTTTGAACCTCCTGTATTTTTGCTTTGCCGGCTCTCCGAACTCAAACCTCACCATTGAGGCCACGCAAAAGCTGCCCGAAATGTGCGATATATCGAAGCACTCTATCGACTGCGGGTCTTTTTTCATTCCGAGCGTTTTTCTAAGCGAATCCATCGCGGCGATTGCGATGTCTGCGGGAGACGCCGAAATGTCAGCCTCCACGTTTCCGCGTGCGTTTGCCACGCGCGTTTCCTCTATTGCCGCAATCAGGTCCCTCCACTTGGCGGCCTTCTCAAAGTCGAGCGCGTCGGAGGCTTCGCGCATTTTTATCTGCGCCTCGTCGATAGCCCCGCTGTCTCTTCCGCGCAGGTATTCGAGGGCCGCCTCAACCCTGCGCGCGTACTCCGACTCCTCCACTTCGTTTTCAAAGTTCGTTATTTGGCTTCTGGCGTCGTCGTATAGCCGCCACTTTCCGTTTTCGAGTTTTTTCGGGTGCGCGTCCGAGAGCAGTATCCCGAACTTTTTTTTGAGCTCCGTCAGAGCGCTTCTTATTGCCGAGGTCCCGAGGTATGGGCCAAAGTACATTGCCCCGTCCTCCTTTCTATGGCGCGCAAACGCGAACCTCGGCAGGGGTGCAAATGTTTCGACCCTAAGCAGCAGGAAATTTTTGTTGTCCTTTTCGAGAGTGTTGTATCGGGGCTTCCAACGCTTTATGAGCTTGCTTTCAAGTATGACGGCCTCCGCGTCGCTGCGGGTGTTAAAAAACTCAAAGTCCGCAATGCAGTCAACAAGCGACGCGATTTTCGGGTTTGAGGCGCGCGTCTTGTACGAGTTCATAAAATATTGCCCCACCCTGCGCTTCAAATTAACGGCTTTGCCGATATATATTACGTTCCCGAGGGAGTCCTTCATAACGTAAACTCCGCTCGTTTTCGGCAGTCGCCTGAGCTTTTCTTTTATTGCTGGAAGGTTGCGCATAGTGACTGTGCTCAGAACAGCGAAAGCTGCATAAAATTGCTCTCGCCCGAGCCTCCGCCCTTGCGGGGCTTTGGCGCGCGGGCCTTGGGCTTTTTGGTTTCACCGAGGTTGTCGAGCATTGTCTCGCCCTCGGACTCGAGCTCCCCGAGAATAACTTTGGCGCGGTCTATCACCTTTTGCGGAAGCCCGGCAAGGCGCGCCACCTGTATGCCGTACGACCTGTCCGCGGCGCCGCGCTCTATCGTGCGTGTAAAGATTATTTCGTCGTTCCATTCTCTGACGCTCACGCGAAGGTTTACAAGCCGCGGAAGAGTCTCCTCGAGGCGCGTTATCTCGTGGTAATGGGTTGCGAAAAGCGTGCGCGGCCCGCGCGCGCCCTCGCCGTGGATAAACTCCGCCACCGCCCAGGCAATGCTTAGGCCGTCGTAGGTGCTCGTTCCCCTGCCTATCTCGTCGAGTATTATGAGCGACCTGTCCGTCGAATTGTTTAAAATGTTCGCCGTCTCGTTCATCTCGACCATAAAGGTGGAATTTCCGCGAGACAGCTCGTCACTTGCGCCCACACGGCTAAATATTCTATCGACAAGCCCAATTCTGCATTTGCGCGCCGGCACGAAAGCTCCCGTTTGCGCCATGAGCGCAATTAGCGCGATTTGGCGGATATAAGTAGATTTGCCAGCCATGTTCGGGCCAGTAATCAGGGCAATCTGTTCCCCCGAAGAAGATAGCGACGCGTCGTTTGGCACGAACGACTCCGTGCGCGCTAGGCCGATTGCGTCGCGGCGCAGCATCTGCTCGACGACCGGATGGCGCCCCTCGGAAATCTCTATCACATCTGAGTCGTCCACCTCGGGGCGGCAGTAGTCCCACTCGCGCGCGATTTCCGCCCAGCCCCTAAAAACGTCAATTCTCGCAAGGGCGTCCGCCACATTTGAAAGTGCGGGCGCGAAATCGAGCGTGCGTGAGACTATTTCGGCAAAAAGCTCCTGCTCCCGCGCGAGCGCGTACTCTTGGGCGTGGAGAATCTCGCGCTCTTTTTCGCGCAGCTGGGCGGTGGTGAACCTGTCGCAGTTGACCATAGTCTGGCGGCGTATATAGTCGGGCGGAACGCTGTCGAGGTTCGACTTTGTCACCTCTATAAAATACCCGAACGCTCCGTTGTATTTTATGCGGAGATTGCGTATCCCCGTGCGCTTTTGCTCGGACTGTTCAAGCTCCGCAAGCCACGCCATATTGTCGCGCGAAAGCCCCCTTAGCCTGTCGAGTTCGGCGTCGAATCCCTCGCGTATAATGCCGCCGTCCTGGATTTTCGACGGCAGCTCGTCTGCGAGCGCCGATTCGAGGTACGCTTCAAGCTCTGAAAGGTCGGGCAGAGATTCCGCCATTTCCGAACACCTACGCCCTCCGACCTCGCGAAGCGCGCCGCGTATCGACGGTATCTGGCGGACTGTTTCGAGAATTGCGCGCAGCTCGCGCGGGTTGCGTATGCGGTTTTGGAGCCTTCCAAGTATTCGCGGAATGTCCCTTATTTGGGAAAGCGAATCCGCGAGGGCTTCGGATTCTTCGCGGGCGGAATAAAGCTCCCATACGGTGTCCTGCCGCGCGGAAATTTCCTCCAAGTCGAGCGTTGGCGCCGCGAGAAATGTCTCCAAGAGCCTTGCGCCGGCTGCGGTTTTCGTCCCGTCCATAACGGAAATCAGGCTGCCCTCGCGCGAATTCGATGTGGAGCGGAATATCTCAAGGTTCCGCTGGGTTGCGGGGTCGATAAGCACGCATTTTTTTCCGGAGAATTTGCGCAGGGTTCTCAAATTACCGGGGCGGGCGCGGAGGTTTTCGGTCACATAAAAGACTATTGCGCCCGCGGGGCCCGCCAGGCGCGAGCCTCGCTCTATTCCGAACCCCTCAAGGCCAGCTACCGACAGAGCTTCCTTCACCTGTGCCGCGCCCCAATCAGGCTCAAAGCGGAAGTCGTGCAACAAAGTGACCGTGCGGGTGTCGAGAACGCTCCTAAAAATCGCGTTCCACGCCGCGAGGGCCGGATCCGCGGGCCACTCGCGGGACGCCTGCTCCGGAAGGAGAATTTCCTTGGCGTCGAAAGCGGACAGCACGGGCAAGAAATCTTGCGGGGAGTCGAATTCGGCGCAATAGAACTCTCCGGCGCTAATCTCCATCCATGCGGCGTACAACTTGCGGGATTTGTCTATGTCGAGCGCAAAAATGTAATTTCCGCGGCGGCTGTCGAGCTGGGCTTCCTCCATGACGGTTCCGGGGGTAATTATGCGGGTCACGGAACGCTTTACCAATTTGCCTGCCACTGGCGGCTCATTTTGCTCGCATATGGCAACCTTCTTGTTGCATGCGAGAATTTTTGGAAGATACTGGTCTATTACGTGGTACGGTATCCCGGCCATGGGATAATTTTGGCGCTTCGTGAGGGTAATGCCCAGCAGGCGCGAGCCTTCGATGGCGTCGTCGTAAAACATCTCGTAAAAGTCTCCGAGCCTGAAAAGAAGCAGAGTGTCTTTCGGCAGGGAGTTTTTAAGGCTCCAATACTGTTCCATCATTGGAGTCTGCTTATCAGATTTTTTTTCCGATTTTGCCATTGAAGTTATATTGCCGATTTAACCTTAAATATATTCTAAAATAAAAAAAGAATCGCCAAACATTCAACATTTTAATCTTATATTAACGATATGCCCATATACGAATACAAATGCTCAAAGTGCTCTGCCGTTTTCGAGGCGCTGGTGCGCGGAAACGAAAAGCCCGCATGCCCGGAGTGCGGCTCAAAACGGCTGAAAAAACTCGTGTCGGTCTTCGGCGTGGGAACAGCCCGCAAGCCGCGCGCCAAAAGCTGCGCATGCGTCTCAGGGGCGCACCACGGGTGCTGCGGACATTGCCACTGCGGGCACAGCCATTGAACAAAATGACTTTAAACGGCGTAAAATTTGCAAAACTCTTTGCGGCGGCGGCGTTTGCTTCCGCCCTGCTCTGCGGCTGCGCCGGAAGCGAAAGCGGCGCAAAAATACCGCGCGCGCCGGCGACGTCGCAAACCTATACGCTTTCGCAAAAAAAGCTCCTTGAAATAGTCGCCGCGCAAAACAGGTTCCTCGAAAAAATAAGGGGCACAAAAAGCCTATCCGTAATGAAAAATTCCGACCTCCTGTCGGAAAAGAGACGCATAGACTCCCTCTGGAACGAATACTTCACAGGCGAGAAGCGCGACGCCGAAAGTTTCGCAATCTACGGGAAATACCTGCGCGAAACATCAAATTCGACCGCCGCCTACAAGGCGTTTCTCGCGGCAGACGCGCTGGACCCGACACTCGCCTCAGTGAAGCACCAGCTCGCGGTATATGAGAGCGAAAACGGACAATTCCCGGAGGCGTACGCACATTTTCTCGATGCGCTAAAACTCGAGCCTGAAAACAACGTTTACATATCCCAAACAGCGAAATTCCTGATGGTTGCGCGCACGGAGCTCGCCGCGTCCGGAAAATTCGACATTGCGCAACTCGACAAAAAAATGCTCGAATGCTACCGGAAGTGGGCGGACTCCTCCGCGCCGAACTCCCAGGCAAAATGGGAGTGCGCAAAAGCCTTTTACAGCGTCTCGCACCCCGATTGGGAAGAGGCGCTCTCGCGCTGGGAGGACATTATAAAAAATTCCGCCCTCGAGCTTGAAAGGCAGACCGCCCTCGCAAACAAAGCGAGAGTTCTAATAGAGCTTAGGCGCGACGACCAAGCCAGAGAAATACTTGCAAAAGTAGTAAACGAGCATTTGGCCGAAGATAAGGCAAAGCTTTTAGGCGTAATCGAAAGCGACGCAAAAAATAAAACCCAATCAGAATCAAAATAGCCTTTAACGATGAATCCCGACATTTTAAGCCAGATAAGAGAGGGCGGCATACTCTACATACTGCTGCTAATCGCCGTGACTATGCACGAATTTGGGCACGCATTTTTCGCCGACAAGCTTGGCGATCCCCTGCCCCGCCTGCAAGACAGGGTGACAATAAACCCCCTCGCGCATATGGACACTATCGGGACGGTCGTCCTGCCTATAATAACCATCGCCCTGTCTATGGGGACGGGGTTTCCAATGGTATTCGGCTGGGGCAAACCCGTAGAAATTTCCCTCTCAAACCCAAAGACGCGCAAAAGAATAGACATTATCGCCACAGCGGGAGGCGTCGCGATGAATCTGGTAGTGGCGTTCGTGTCGGCGATGCTGCTTGCGGCGTTCCTACTCTTAGGCTGGGAAAATATGCAGGAAGTCGCGCTTCAATCGGTGTACATAAACTGCGTTCTCTTTGTAATAAATATGATCCCCATACCGCCGCTCGACGGCAGCCGCTTCCTAAAATACGCCGTCGATATGAGCGAGCATACCTATTACGCAATTTCGAGGTACGGAATACTAATATTGCTTTTATTGGTAAACATTCCGTTTACCGCGTCGATATTTATGTTTATAACGAGGGCGATAGCGTCGGTTTTCATATACGCGGCGCTGCTTGTCGTAAAACTATTTTCATAGCAATGCCAATATACAAGTATATTACGATAGAACCCGACGGCTCCGAAGGCGACGTCTTTGAAGTCGAACAGTCTGCAAATTCGGACCCAATAACAAAACACCCTGAAAACGGAAAGCCCGTAAAAAGGGTGTTCGAGGCTCCCAACATAAACATAGAGTACACCCCGGGAAAGGAGAAATCTCTATCAGACACAACGCGCATAAAAAAGGCAGGCTTCAAGATTCTCGAAAAGGATAAACTTACGGGCAAATACCACGCCCTGTAAAAAATTTTTAAATTCGTGCGGCGGACACGATAGTTCGGCACAAAAAAAAGATTTTTGCGCGCGCGCAATAGCGCCAATTCTCTTTACGCACACCCTGCATGCGGCAAGCTCGCAAGTTTTTTACCTTAGAAAATTAAAATTTTATTATTTTGTCCCGGTAGGCGAATAAAATAAGAGTAGCCGTAAAAGTTTTATGCGGCAGCAGCTTGGCTATAAAAAAACATTTTATGCCGTCGGGCGAGCCTGTATTTGGGCGGGAAAATTTTTACACATTCCAAGCTTCGGAATTGAATTTTATTTGACAGTTTGCTTAGCGGCATTCGGAAGAAATTAGATTGTAAGATGTAATAGAGAAAAAATTTCTTTCGCGATACCTCCACGCGCGAGTGGAGAACTATATAAAAATACGGGAAAATTATTCTATTTGCCGCGGCACACATCATTGCAATTCATCTATAAGCGGAGAAAAACATTCAGCTCACGCCCCAAAATTTTGCTAAAAATAGGCGTATTGAGAAAATTCAAGGCGCAATTTAAAAATATCGCGCGACAAAAACAGAAGCTATTTTGCCCTCCTCAAAAACTAAGCGCGCTTCCTCTCGAATATCGACGACACCAAAGAAGCCAAGATAAACGCCATTCCAATAGAGCCTGTGACAATTTCCGGGACTTCCATAAAAGTCGCAATAAGCATTATAGTCGCGAGCGAACCTATCGCCCAATATGCCCCGTGCGTAAGGTACACGAGCTTTTCAAGAGTCTTTTTCTCGACGAGCATAATCGTAAGCGACCTCACAAAAAATGCGCCCACCGCAAGGCCAATCGTTATCACCACAACGTCCTTCGTAAGCGCGAACGCCCCCAGCACTCCGTCGAGCGAAAACGACGCGTCTATGAGCTCGAGATAAATAAATGCCGCAAGCCCCGCATGCTTTAATGCAAACGCGTTCTCCTGCTTCGCGAGCGATTCGAGCTTCGAGCTCACCCCGTGTATTAGCAAGTGCGCCACAATGCCGACTATCCCTGCGATAATCGAAACCCAGTGCTGCCCCCCAGAGAGCATCGGCTGTATCGCCCCGAGCGCCGCGAGCGTAAGGACGGTCGGCGCGAGCCTGCTTCTGCCGATTTTTTGCAAGAGCTTTTCCGGCATTGAGAGCCAGTGGAGGGATTTTTCCCTGTCAAACATGAACTCGCAAAACAGCATCATCAAAAACGCCCCGCCGAACGAGGAGATTCCCACGTGCGACTCATGAAGCAACTTTGCGTAGTCGTCGGGCTTTTCGAGGGTGAGGCGCAAGACCTCCATGCACGATATGTTTGAGAATATCGCGACTATCACAATCGGGAATACAAAGCGCATTCCGAAAACCGCAATCGCTATGCCCCAGGTCAAAAAGCGCATGCGCCATTTGTGGGACATTTTTTCAAGCTTTGTGGCATTTATGACGGCATTGTCAAAAGACAGACTCACTTCGAGGGCCGTAATTACGAGAGCCGTAAACGTAAAGCTCCACCCGAGCCCCGCCCCCACACATTCTCCGCGGTAAAATGCGAGGCCCAGCCCCACAATCATTATCCCTATCGACCATTCAAAATATTTTAACATAGGTAATTTATATTTTCCCCCGACCCGCTCAACGCGCTACTTGCGTTTTTCCGTAATCGGAAGCATTTGTCCTTTTCTAAAAAGCGTTATTTGACCAGTGCTCGAAGACACTACGATAGATATGCAGTCGGCCATGAGGGAAATCGAGTAAGCTGCGGCGTGGCGCGCTCCCAATCCGCCCGGAAGCTGAAGTTTAAAATCGGGGGTGTGGATTAGTGCGCCGGCGGCTTCAAGAACCCCAGAAGAGTCTATTATAAATGCGCCGTCTATCAGCGAATATTCCTTCACAGTCTCGTCCATAAAAGGATTCAAGACATTTCTATCCTCCGGTTTATATCCGTAAAACGGGTTTAAAATCAGCTGCTTGAGATGCGGCTTTAACTCCTCGGCCGAACCGATAACAAATATGCAGCCAACCGGCTTGCCCTCGCGCCCCTCGACTGAAAGTTCCGTTGCTATGTCCAAAACGCGTTCGAGCACTTCGGGGGTGACACCTTCCGGAAGCATATTTTTTTGCCCGATGAACACGTTGGAAAACTCCTTGCCGATATCGAGCATAACAATCGTATCAATCAGATTGCTATCGCGCACTCCGCCGAGGCAGCAAATTTTTTCTTTCACCCCGAAAGTTCCGCGCGTAAGCCCTATCATAACTGCGCTTCGCAGCTGTGAAAACCTCACGTCTGAAAACGACCTCACACTTATAAATTCGCACTTAGGAGGCATTGATACAGGCGGTTTTTCGCTTACAATCACAACTTTTGAATCGCCGAAAACCGAGGATATGTCCGGCATTTCCGAGAATGAGTCGCCCAACAGAATTATCGCCGAGCATTTTGCCGCCTTGGAAATTTTAAATGCGGAGCGCATAATCATATCGTTTAGGCGCTCTTCATTGCGCATTGGCTTGCGCTTGTTTTCAGATTTTGCCGCGGATTTTGATTTTCCGCCGTTGAACGCCCCCATCACGGCGTCTTTAAATTCGGGTAGATCGGCGGTCGCCTTTATTTTTGCGCAGACGTCGGCAGAAAATATTTTGGCGAGATTTGAGAGCACGCTGAGGTAATTGTCCACCTTTTCGTCCGAGAGCATCAGAAAAAGTATACGCGTCTGCTTATAGTCCTCCAAGCCGTCGAAGTTTATGCCGTCCTCAGTGCATTTGCCGGCTGCGAATACGTATTTTTGCTTCAAGCCGGGAACTCGCGTGTGCGGCATGCATATTCCGTGCCCAAGGTAGGTTGATATCGATCTTTCCCTCTCGATTAGGTTTTCAACCACATCTTTGCGCTCCGCCCCTCCGAGAATGGAATCCGGTATGCATTCCAAAAGCTGGCCGACCGCCTCGGAAAAATCCGTGGCCGACACATCTACAATCCTCGATTTCGATAGGTAGCGCTTTAAATTCATTACGCTAATTGCTCTTTGGGATATTCCAATTTAAAGCGTCTTTTTTCATCTCGTAAAGTACGCCTGTTGCGAGAACCGCTATAAAGAAAAGGGTCGGGAGCAGAATCGGGAAATTGTTGGAAACAAAATCCCCGTAGGCGACCGCAAGCGGGATAAGAAAGACGACCTCAATGTCGAAAATCACAAAAAGCATCGCCACAACATAGAATCTTGCGCCGAAGCGCGGGTGGGGCTGTCCTTCGGGGACGACTCCGCATTCGTAGGCGGAATTTGCGGGTTTATTTGCCTTTGCCCTCTGCCCAAAAATCTGGCTTGCCGCGACAATCGCAATTCCCATCGCGAGTGCAGTTATTATCTGAACGAATACCGATATGTACGATGACAATTCCATGTTTTTGTGAATTTCTCACATAGAATCATGCAATGCAACTTTTTTTTGCCTTTTTTTTAACGTATGAAAATCGATATTTCTCAATCATTAAAAGCGGCAAAAACTGAGGCTGACTTTTAGACGAGCGGCTCTGCCGGCATTTTATTGCAAGCGGACATTTTTCCCCAATTTAACATCTCGAAGCAAAACCCCAATGCGCCGAGAAAAGGAAATAAAAAAAGCCGCGGCTACCCGCAGCTTTATGGTAAAAGGATAAAAAAATTATCGCGCAAAACTATCTGCGAAACTTGCGGCGCAATCCGGCAAGAATAAGGCAAACTGCGCCTATTGCAAAGGCCATCGCCGCCGGCTCGGGGACTACGACCATCTGCAAGTTGTTGCCATTCCACGCGAGCGAGAAGTTTTCATCGTCCAATCCCGAAACTACAAAATCGTCTGCAATTGTTCCGTCCTCGGAGAATCCTTCAAGAGAGCCCGCCGAAATTATATCGTAGGTTCCGGAAGCTATTGAGGAGAGTTCCAATTCGGAGAAGTCGAGCGTCACTTTTTTCTCTGCGTTTTTGGAGAATTTTCCGCCGAAATCGAATAGCGCTGAATCGGGGTCAAGCTCGCATATATGGAGAATAACGTTGCTTGTGCCAAATTCGACCGTTTCGGCAATTACCATCGACTTTACATACATATTTAAAGTCTGAGCAGCAGTCCCGGTCATTGCGAAAGACTTGGCTTTAACCTCGTCTATGTACGCGCCTTGTGCGCCAATCGCGCCGCTTGTTACACCCTGGGACATGAGCTGCCCGCCGACATCAATTTTAAAAGAGGTCTGGTCAGCCGAATCGGATATTACAATACTATGGTTGCCTGAATAGAATATATTTAGGTTTCCCGTGACTTTAAGCACAAATTCGCTTTCAGTGGCATTTTCGCTACCCAACACGAGGCGCCTCGTCATATAAGATCTCGAATAAATATTTCCGACCGAGTAGCTCGAACCGAAAACCACATCACCGTAGTCTTTTGTTTCACCCGAAAACGTTATTTCCGACGAATTTTCGCCAATCACGCCGACTTCATAACGGATAAATCCGACCGTGTCAGATGCGGTTGGAGCAGTCGTTGCTTGGGTATACACGCCGTAGTTGCCAGCGTCTCCCTTTGTAGTGTATTCTCCGGTATAATCTTCGGGATATAGTGGAGCATAATTGCAATTGCCTATGTTTCCCGTAGTTATCAGATACCACGAAGACGCGTCGTCCAACGCGCCGAAACCTTTGTAAATGTATCCTACATTCGCAAGCACAGATCCTGCCGCAAGGCAAAAAATTGGCAATATAAATTTCTTCATATTCATTTTCTATATTGTTTATTATGAGATTTTGACGGTCAAGTTTTTTTTGCCGGCATAATTATCTGCTGAAATTCTTTGAAACGTCCCTACCCGCAATGCGCGCAAACAATAAAAAGCATTTGCCGGTTTTTGCGCGGCAAACGCATATTTTTATAAAAGCCGCGCCTTATCGCCTTTGGGCTATATCGAGCGCAAAGTAAGTCAATATTATATCAGCACCCGCGCGTTTTATGCAGAGCAATGATTCGTCCCTTGCGCGTTCGAGGTCAATCCACCCCTTCAATGCGGCCGCCTGAATCATAGAATACTCTCCGGATACTTGGTATGCCGCAACCGGCAGATTCGTGCGCGCCTTAATCTTTGCTACGATATCGAGGTATGTGCCGGCGGGTTTTACCATTATTACGTCGGCGCCCTCCTCTTCGTCCAAATCGGCCTCGCGGAGAGCCTCGGAGCAATTTGCGGGGTTTAGCTGGTAGCCCCGCTTGTCGAGATACGCCTTTTTTGCACCTCCGGTGGACTTTGGCGCGGAGCCAATGGCGTCGCGGAAAGGACCGTAGCAGGCTGAGGCGTATTTTGCGCTGTAAGCCATTATTGCGGTTTCAGTAAAGTCGCATTCGTCGAGCGTCGAGCGTATCGCGCCAATGCGCCCGTCCATCATGTCGGAGGGCGCTACGAAATCGGCGCCCGCCTGCGCCGCCAAAGCGGCCATTCCCGCGAGCACTTCAACTGTTTCGTCGTTTAGAATCCATTTCCCGGAAGAATCGAGAATACCGTCGTGGCCGTGCGAAGTGTACGGGTCGAGCGCAATGTCTGCCACAACAACCATTTCAGGAAAGCGTTTTTTGACGGCGGCAATCGCGCGGTTTGCAAGAGACTTCGGGTTGACGGCCTCGTCCGCGCGCGGTGTCTTTCGCGCGGGATCTACGAGCGGAAAAGGCGCAATTGCGCGCACTCCGCATTTGAGCGATTTTTCGCAAAGCTTCAAGAGGGAGTCTATCGTATGGCGCGAGACTCCCGGCATCGACGGGATTTTGACGGATCCGTTTTTGCCCTCCATAATAAATACGGGCAGAATCATATCCGCCGGATCGAGTCTGTTTTCCGCGCAAAGCGACAGCATAGACGCGCCTTTGCGGAGTCTTCTTGGCCTTTTGGGCATATCGAGCTTGAATTTTTCTTCCATTGTGTTTTGATATTGCGCCAGTCTAAAAAAAATCTCAACAAAAATGAAACCGAGCATTTATAATACGCTGACAAGGAGAAAAGACGTTCTCGAACCGTCCGGAAAAGTTTTTGGAATGTACTGCTGCGGCCCAACGGTATACGGGCCTGCGCACATCGGCAATTTCAGGACATTCCTCGCGCAAGACGTCCTGCGCAGAGTTCTCGAATGTTCGGGACTAAAAGTAAAGCACGTCCGCAACATAACCGACGTTGACGACAAGACCATTCGCGAAAGCCGCAAACTTGGCGTCAGCCTCTCGGAGTTCACATCAAAGTGGACGGACAAGTTCCACGCCGACTGCGAGCGCCTGAATATGTTGCCCCCGACAGTGGAACCAAAGGCGACCGAACATATTAAAGAGCAGCTCGAAATGGTCTCAAAGCTCGTTGACAACGGGCACGCCTACGTTGCGGGCGACGGCAGCGTTTACTTTAAGATTTCGTCCGACCCCGAATACGGGAAATTATCGGGGCTCGACCGCGAAAATCTCGCAACGCAAAGCGTAAACTCTGCGGGCGACGCAAACCTCGCTGACGAATACGAAAGGGAGAACGTCTCGGATTTCGCCCTTTGGAAGAGCCGCAAGCCGGAAGACGGCGAGAATTTTTGGAAGTCCCCTTGGGGCGAGGGGCGCCCGGGATGGCATATCGAATGCTCGGCGATGTCGACAAAATACCTCGGGCCTTCCTTCGACCTCCACGGAGGCGGTATCGACCTATGCTTTCCGCACCATGAAAACGAAATAGCCCAAAGCGAATGCTCCACGGGCTGCAAACCGTACGTAAAATATTGGTTTCACAGCGCGCACCTAATGGTCGAGGGGGCGAAAATGTCAAAGAGCCTCGGCAACCTGTACACATTTGACGACCTTGCGGCCAAAGGCTATACGGCGCAGCAGATAAGATACGCGCTGATATCCGGGCACTACCGCCAGCAGCTCAACTTTACCTTCAAAGGGCTCGACGACGCAAAGAGCGCGCTTGCGAAGCTCTCGAAATCGCTAAAATCGGCTCTCGAAAAGCTCGGGCTTAAAATGTCGGACTTCAAAAAGCTCGTAAAGCCCTCTGCCAAGTTTGAAGGAACGGCTTTTGAAGGAGCCTGGGCGGCGCTCTGCGACGACATCAACGTTCCAAAGGCAATCGGCGAAATATTCGCCTCTCTCGGAAAGCTTGGCGACTCCCAAGAAAACTTGAGCGCATTTGGCGGGCTGATGTACGCGCTTGGCATCGATTTGTCGGAAATTGAGGCTGAAACACAGGAAACGCCCGTTGAAATTCCCGATGAAATTGTGGAACTTGCAAACAAGAGATGGGAAGCAAAAAAGGCGAAAAACTTCGCTCTCGCGGACGAACTGCGTAAGAAGATTTCCGATTTGGGCTGGACTGTTCTCGATAAAAAAGACGGTTTTGATATAAAGAAGTAAAAGTGCTTCCGGCACTCAGGAGCTCCGAGCCTCGGCGTCATGAGATTTGGCGCATTGCGGCGGGCGTATAATGCCCGCCGTTTTTTGTTGTTGCCAAAAAACAAAACGGAGGGGAAATGACAAATTTTCTTCCATTCCTGGGAAAATTGCCCCCAAAAAACACCCTCATTTGTCAGAGAAGTAAAAATATTTGTCGTCGCGCAGGCGCGTGTGTGTTCTGAGGAGGGGCAAATTCCCTCAAAAACATTGTTATCTACGGAGCAGACATTCCTCAAATATACTCATTTTGCGCAAAGAAATTGGCAAAGACAGTTTTGCCGCAAAACTCTAAGTTTACAGTAAACTAAATTTTCTATTTTTATCTTTGATTATAAATAGAAAGAAGAATAAAGAATAGAGCATAAAATTATTTTTGCCCCATGAAAAAATTGCTTTCATACATCAAAAATTCGGCATTTCTGCCAATATTCGCCGGTATTGCAACAATACAGCCCCAACTATCAGCTCAAATCCAAGAGTTGTATTTCAACGATGTCACAGACAACAATTCAACATACATAAGCAACATCTCCAACTGGTATACGGATACTTCAAAAACAACTCCCTTTACCGGAACTCTCGACGGCAACCAAAACGGCAATGTATCCGGTTCGGGGGAGTTCGCAATAAAAGTGGCGGCATACAATACCCCGACATTTAACAACCTAATATACGAGACGGAAGGCGCCTCAAAAGATTTTGATTTTCTGACACTTGGCAACGATACCGTTCTCACAATAAATGGAGATCTTACGACCAACTTTTCATTAGGTAACGATGGCACAGTTAATAGTCAACGCACCGCAAGCCTTGTTCTATGGGCAAATTCTACTATACACGTCAAAGGCGACTGGATTATAAGCTCGAATAGAGCCGAATCCTCTAACTACCAAGCTGTGAAGATAACTACGGGTGGAGATGATATAAACGGATCCGTTTTGGTTGATGGCAATATAATCTCAAAAGGACCCGACAACATAATATTTTCGACTGTGCGCGGCGATTTTAAGGTTGGGGGCACCATAGACTTAAATGGCAGCCAGTGGAATCTGGCGTCTACAACATCCGCCAACACATATAGAAGGGAAATCGGAGGTCTTGGGAAAGCTAACGGAGGCAATGACAGGGTCAGAATGAACATTACAAATACTTCTACAGAACCAAGCAATGCAGTTGTCAATTTAATTTTCAAAAACAAGTCTTCGTACGAAGCAACGACAGCATTTTCCAGAGCAAAAACTGATAATGCGAAATTGAACATCACAATGATGGCCGAAGACGCCTACACCTCAAAAGGCAGACAAGTTCTGAGAATCGACACGACTGATTTATACTGGTGCAACGGCGTGGAAATGCACGACGCAAACATAAACGACGTGGAGGTAAACTCCGGCAGGCTCGATATTGGCATGTATTATGGACTAAAAGGCAACAACCTGCAAATTTACAGTCATAGCGGCAAGGCCGAAGACGCCGTTTTCAGCGCAACCTCGCTAATGACGGGCAACGAAATGGGCAGAGCCGAGTTCGACTCAATGTCCTTCTACAACGGAACGATAGTATTCGACCTCGCGGAAGTAGACAAGGACTTCATTCAGATTAACGGCGGAGTCACGCGCCTCGCGCAAGATGCAAAACTCGTTTTCGACATAAATCTTTCCGCTGAAGATCTTAAAACGTATCCTGAAGCAATCGAGGAAGAAATGATGCAGTGGGATATAATGTCGTTTAAAACAGACGATTCCAATATCGTGGAGGACGACATCATATTAAAGACGCAATCGGGCATAGAAGGAGCACTCGATTTTATCGTCGACCAATCGTCGGGGCTGACAACAGTATATGTTGAATTGGCATTGGTCCCCGAACCTTCGACTGTTGCCGCAATACTCGGCGCGGCGGCAATAGCCTACGCCCTAATCCGCAGGAGAAAATGACACTTTCATAAAACCGATTTGCAGAAATAGAAGCGCGCGGATTATTTATCCGCGCATTTTTTTTCAAGTTTTAGCGGATTAATTTTTTTAATCTTAAAGTATTTGTTTTCTTTTAAGCTTGGTGTGGAAATTGTAATATTTTGAGGCTTAGAATATAAATAGAATAAAATAGGCGCGAGGTTGGAAAATTAGCTGCATATATTTTATATTCTGCAATCGCTGCCAAAATCTTAAAATTTCATCGGAGCAAATGGGGCATAATTTTTAAATATGGCCATTCTCTGTCACATCGCGCTTTATTATACGCGCCCAGAATTTATCAGTAAAATTTTTAAAATTGTTGAACGGCAAATTAAGTAAAAAAGTAAGACGCGCCTAAGGTATCTGAAGATTTTCTGATTTTTGTTTTGATCGGAAAATAACCGCACCTAAAAAAACTGAGGGTTGCAATACGCCGCGCTGAGCGTTAAAACAGACTCTGTAAAGTACCCTGCAAAAAGCTGTGACAATACATTGCAACACACCGCGCAAAAAACACTAAAACCGTCCGCAGAAAAATTGCGGGCGCACTTGGCGGCAGAGCGCAAAATATAATTTTATTTTGTTTGAGAAAAGGCGAAAAAAAGCAGCCTCAGTTGCCAACGCAGGTGCAAAATATATTACAAAAAAGGGCGGACGCATAATGCGATCCACCCTTTGCCTTTAAATTTTCCGCACCGCTTATCGGCGGAGTTTCAGGCGCTGAATCAGCGCGTTGTATCTGTCGAGCGAAGTGCGCTTGAGATAGTCGAGCAACTTCCTGCGGCGGCTTGTCATAGCGATAAGCCCGCGGCGCGAATGGAAGTCTTTCTTATTTGTTGAAAGGTGGTTCGTAAGGTGGGCAATTCTCGCGGAGAGAATCGCAACCTGCACTTCGCACGAACCGGTATCGCCTTCGTTAAGGGCGTATTCCTTTATAATTTCTTGTTTGTTTATGGATTTGTTTTCGGACATTTTTAGTCTTTCATATTACGCGAATTAGGACCTTCCATTTGAAAAGCCGCGCCCCAGCTCCGAGCCGGAAACGCCGTCTAAACCCGCTTAGCGGAGTTTCGCGGAATGTGTGGCGGCAACCCGAGCGCATTTTGCGCTAGCAGAAGCGTCGCACATTCTGACGCATTGTTTAAAGTTCTCAAAAACAGTTTTTTTATTCAAGCTTTTTTTATAAAAAAGCGTTCGGAAAAAGAAATTCTCTGCAGCCACCTGCCCTTTTTAGTTTGCAGGCTACAATTAGATACAGCCTACAACCTCCGCAGAATCCGCAAAAAATGTACTCGGCAACCCGAATTTAAATTCGGCAAATGCAAAATCTTTTCCCGAAACGGCATCGTAATTATTCAAAAAATTGCAAAACTTCGCAAAAAATTTTTCGGAATACCGCCTTTTAAAGGCGGCGGTGTCCTCCGCAAAGCATTTTATTTTGCGCGCAATAATTTTTGCAGCGCGGCATATTTTTTCTGGGGGCGGCAAAGAGAAAAATCTGAAACCGCGTCATTCAATTTCTATTTTAAACTCGTTGTCCGAATCCCTGTTCCAAGACAAGTGTTGGGTCTTTGCGGAAGCCGCAAAAAGCGGCGAATATGTGCGCATTGAAATTGTTTTGCCGTCCGGCATAAATTCCATTATCCGCAACCAGCCGTCGCCGCCGTTGCCGTTCCACCCTCCGACCGCCTGCGGATTGAACATTGCTACGGGAATTTTGCGGCCCTTTGAGTTTTCGTATAAAATGTCGTCCGACATTTTTGACGGGTCGCCTGAATGCCCGCATAAAACGAGTTTTATATTGTCCGAATCAAACACCAGCTTTTTCATCATCGCGGCCGCCCAGTTGCGCGGCTGCAGCTTGTACCCCTCGCTTTCGACAATCGACGTTTTCAGCCCCTTCTTGACTCTCAGGACGGAGTGGGTGAGGATTATCGCCTTGGAATCTTTATACTTTTTGCTTTCGAGAAGTTTTTTTGCCCAATCCAAAACTTCGTCGCGCGGCGCAAATTCGAGGGACAACACCAAAACTTTCCCCCACTTGCCGCAGTCGAACGCAAACGCCGCGTTTTCAAGCGTCATAATTCCTGCCGCATTCGGAAAGGCCGAAACAAGGGTGTCGCGCCAAAGGGGATTTTTTGAAACCGGGAAATAATCATTAAAATATGTGTTGCGGTTTTCCGAGCTTTCGTAGCCGTAGTCGTGGTTGCCTGTGCACAGTATGTACGGAATTTCCCCGTCGAGGCGCGAGAACGCCCGCGCAGCCGCCTCCCATTGTAAGAAGCTTTGGGCGTCGCCGTTTATGTCGTTTCTTGTGAGGGGAAATGCCGTTAGCGTGTCGTTGCGCTCGACAATATCCCCCGTGCAAAGAACTGCCTTTATTTTCAGGGCATCTTTGTGCGCCGCAGTCCACGCCGTCATAAGCTCGAATATCGGCTGCGAGAACGTATTTTTTGTGTACGTCTGCGGATCGCCGTACAAAATCATAGAAAATGATTCCCCATTCTCGAGAGCCGGCGGATTTTCGAGCTTTACGTCTGAAGGATGCGTCTGGCGAGTGCCACAAACGCCGCAAGAACTTTGCTCCGCCTGCGCCGCCGTAACCGACAGCGCGGCAATACATATTATCAATGCCGCTGTTTTCATTTTCTATTTGAAATCCTCGCTAAAACGCCTGTGTATTCCGTCGAAAGAGCCGTTTGAGAAAAATGCGCATAATATTTTTTCGCCTTTGCCGGTCTCTTCCCTGACCTGTTTTTCCAGCTCCTCAAGCAATCCCGCGTTGGAAGTAAAAGCAGTTATTTTTCCGGGGTCGGAAGCCGCCATCGCCGAAGTGTCAACACGGCTTTCGGCGGAAACTTTTGAGGTGTCAGCCGCGCCGATAAACGCCCTGTCGGCTGTGTCTATTGCGCGCGCAAACCTGTCTTGCAATACGTTGCGCTTGGCAGTGTTGCTGCGGGGCTCAAAGCATGCCCAAATTTTAAAGTCCGGATACTTGCGCCTGAGAGATGCAACCGTCATTTCTATGGCGGTCGGGTGGTGCCCAAAATCTTCGACAGCCACAACCGACGGCGTATTTAAAATGACCTCCTGTCGCCTTCGCACTCCCTTAAAATCAACAAGGCATTCGGCGGGGATTGCGAGCGGATTTTCAAGCCCTGAGATTATCGAAGCTCCCGCAATCGCCATTGCCGCGTTGCGCGCGTTAAATTCCCCCTGCAAGCACCACTCGACGCACTTTTCAACACCGAATCCGGATACTTTGAACGACGACGACTCCCCGCTTTGGACAAAATCAGATATGCGCACATCGCAAGAATCGGAAAACCCCACTTTAATTCTGCGGACCCACGGAGTCGGTTCGAGGGACGCTATATTCTCATCGTCTCCGTTTTCGACTATCGCCCCGAGCGGCGAAACTATGCGCCTGACGTGCGTGAATGTGCGCTTTACGTCGTACAGGTCGCGGAATATATCGGCATGGTCAAACTCTATATTGTTAATGACAAGCACTCTCGGGCGGTAGTGTATAAACTTGCTGCGCTTGTCGAAGAACGCGCTGTCGTATTCGTCGCCCTCTATCACAAACGGCGAGCCGCCTGTTCCCCCGAGATTTGAGCCGCCTTCCGGGAAATCAATCGGGACTCCCCCAATCAGCCAGCCGGGATTCATTCCCGCATTTTTTAGCAGGTATGCGGCTATTGTCGTAGTCGTCGTCTTTCCGTGCGTGCCGCTTATCACGAGGCTCGGGCGCTTCCCGATGAGCCTTTCTCCTATAAGAGACGGCAAGCTTGTGTAGGCAATCGAGGGATTTGCCAACACATATTCCACTTCGGGATTCATTCTGCTTACGGCATTGCCGATTACCACTATGTCCGGGGAAAATTCCTCCAAATTGCGGGCGCTCCAGCCTTCGTACGAGCGAACGCCCGCGGCGGCGAGCGCCGATTTCATAGGGTCGTACATGCCCTTGTCGGAGCCGAGCACATCGTGCCCGAGCTTTTTCATAAGTATGGCGACATTGCCCATGGCTGTGCCGCAAACTCCCACAAAAAATATTTTCATTTTTTCTTTAAAATTTTGTCGAAGAACGCGACGGCGTCGTTCCAAGAGCGAAGGCGGAACGGATCGTTGGGCTTGACGTTCCAAAATGCGTGGTCGTTAGAATCGTAATAGACGGCTTCGCATTTGACGCCGAGCTTGTCGAGGGCGGATTTCATCATTCTGCTTTCATTGGAAGTCACGGCGGGGTCGTTTTTCGCATGCAAAAGCAAAACCGGCGGCATCGACGGGTTAAGGTAGGTATAGGGCGAATAGCGCGCGGCCTTTTTGTGGTCGTTGCCGAACATTTTTCCGAAGCGGCGCGGGTTTGTCATGTCGCAGCCTGCGGCCATGGCGACGCACGCCTGGACGGAATCGTCAATTCCCTCAAAGAAATCGGAGCTCCAGAAAGTCCCGGTTGTCGCCGCGAGCTGCACAGACATGACCCCTCCCGACGAGCCGCCTACAACCCCTATTTTTTCCGGGTCGCCGAAATAGCGCGAGGCGTTCTTTTTGAGCCATGCTAGGGCGCGCTTCGCGTCGAAAAGCGCGCAATCCCAGTCGTATTCCGGCCAGAGCCTGTATGATATGCATGCAACAACATACCCTTTGGAAGCCATGTAGGCCGCCATCATCGCAAACTTCTTTTCGTTGCCCATGCTCCAGCCGCCGCCGTGGATTGCTATTAGGCATGGTACTTTGCATTGTTCGTAATTTCCCCACGGCAAGTCGGGGTAATAGACGTCGAGCTTGACGTCGGGGTCGGGGCATTCGGGATAGTAGCGGATTCCCTCGTCGAGATTTACGTTTCCGGGCTTGTCGAACGTCACCAATATCTGGTTGCCCGCCCTGCCCGCGCATTTTCCCGAACCGCTTTCGGGGTTTGCGGCGCACGCGCAAAGAAGAGGGACAATGCACGAATACAATATTACATTTAGTGCTCTCATTCCTTAAAAAATTTGATTAAATTAAATATGGTTGCTCCGGGATCTTCGACTGTTGTCTGCCTCGTTCCGTTGGGGCCCGATACCGTCCTTGTAGCCGCGCAGGCCCCGAGAAGCGCGCAAAGCAAAAGCGCAAGCACTGGAAAGAGGCGCCGCATGCGCTATTTTAAAATTTTGTCGAAGAAGTCGGCGGCATCAGTCCACGAACGCAGGCGCAGGGGGTCGTACGGCTTGGTGTTCCAGAATGCGTGGTCGTCGGAGTCGTAGAATATTATGTCGCACTTAGCACCAGCTTTTTCGTAGGCGGCCTTGATGTTTTTGCTCTCGGAAATCGGGACTACGGGATCCCTTTCAGAATGCAAAATAAGCATCGGAGCGCTTTTGGATCCGACATACGACATCGGAGACAATTCCTTCGCGCGTTGTTTCTCGTTTCCGCCCGGGAAGAGCTTCCACCTTGCGAAAGTGTCGAGGTTTGTCACGGGCGCCATGGGGACTGCTGCCTGCACGGAATCGTCGAATCCGTCCTTAAAAATTTCCTTCCACTTAGGCGCTCCCGCGCTCACGGCGAGCAGCGCGCTAAGATGCCCTCCGGCGCTGCCTCCGGTAACTCCCACGCGATTCGGGTTCCCGCCGTATTTTTCGGCATTCTTTTTAAGCCACCACAGGGCTTTTTTGACGTCGTACGCGCAGTCCTCCATTTGGTACTCCGGCCGCAAGCGGTAGGCGGTGCACGCGACTACATAGCCTTTCGACGCCAAAAACGCCGCCATCATCGCATATTTTTTCTCGTTGCCCATGCTCCAGCCGCCACCGTGGATTAAGAGAATGCACGGATAGGGCTTTTTGCCGCCCTTGAATTTGTCGTTCGGGTAATAGACGTCGAGCTTGACGTCAGGGTCGGGACACTTAGGGTCGAAGCGCACGCCTTCTTCGAGGGACACGTTCCACGGCTTGTCGAAAGTGACCACTATTTGATTGCCCATGCGGTGCGGCGATCTGCCGTCGGACGAATATGCGGAAAGCGCCGCGAAAGCGGCCGCCAGAAAAAGTATTTTTTTGATTGTCTTCATTGGATTGATAAAAATTTTTCGCGGGCAAAAAGTCAACCGTATTATGAGTCTCCGCCCGCCGCAAGAGCCGATATTTTTCTTGATGAAAAGCGCGTTTTTTTAATTATATTTTTCGCAAAAAGAAATGAAGCCGCCGGAAATAAAAATACTGCCCGACGACGTGGCGAATAAAATCGCCGCGGGAGAGGTTGTCGAGCGCCCTGCGTCGGTCGTGAAGGAGCTGCTTGAAAACTCTATCGACGCCGGGGCTACGCGCATAGACATCGAGTTTAAGCACGGCGGCAAAACTTTTATAAAAGTGCTCGACAACGGCTGCGGAATGACTCGCCAGCAGGCTCTCATGAGCCTCGAACAGCACGCCACAAGCAAGATACGCTCCCCCGAAGACCTTTTCTCTATTTCTTCCTACGGATTCAGGGGTGAGGCCGTTCCGTCGATAGCAAGCGTAAGCAAATTCCGAATGCGCACCCGCCCGGAAGGCGAAAGCGTCGGCACCCAGATAGACTCCTACGCGAGCCAAGTTCTATCCGTAAAAGAGTGCGGAATGCCGCGCGGGACTGAAATACTCGTCGAAAATCTCTTTTCAGGCGTGCCCGCCCGCCGCAAATTTTTAAAGAGCGACAACGTCGAGGCGGGCCATATTGCGAGACTCTGCCGCCTTTACGCGCTCGCCCTCCCGAACTTGTCGCTGACTCTCGTAGAAAACTCCAAAGTGCTGTTTCATTCGGAGGAGGGATTCGGCGTAATTGCGCGGATATCAAAAATATTTGGGCGGGAGACGGCGGAAAATCTGATAGAGCTGAAAGAATCGCAAAAATACGGAATGAAAGTCTCGGGCGCGATACTCGTCCCAGGCGAATCTTTTTCGACTTCCCGCAACATATGCGTATTTATAAACGGCAGACCCGTTGAATGCAGGGCTGTGTACGCCGCCGTGAAAGAGGCGTACTCGCAATTCGTGCCAAAGGGCAGGTTTGCCGGAGCGTTTTTGTTTATCGAGCTGAACCCGTCGTCCGTCGATGTAAACGTCCACCCCGCAAAGAGGGAGGTGCGCCTAAAAGACGAGCTTGGGGTAAAAAATTTTATAGCAGACGCAATAATCGAGCGCCTTAAATCGTTTTCGTTCCAAGAGCCGTTTGGAGCATTTGGAAGACGCGCGGGCGATTGCACAATATCTGGCGAGTTTTCGCGCGCGCTTGAAAGCTTTTCCGGCAAAAATTCCGCCAGCCGAAACAATCCCGAAACCGCCCAGGAGGCGCGCATGGGCTTGGCGGCAAAAAGTTCTGGCGGCGCAGGCGGCGCAATGTACGCCCCGCGCGAAGCCCCCTTCCCTTCCGATATAACCGCAGCGGGGAAGCAAGCGGACTTTCACGGTGCGCGGATAGCCGGAGAAAATTCTTTTGAAGTCGGCGAGAGCGCGAAAATTCTAAAAGAGAGTGCGCCCGACGACGGCGGAAACGAAAAAAATCGCGGTGCTGAAGAACTTCGCGCTTTTGAAGTTGCTGCGGCCTCTCCGGCCCCTGCAATACTCCCCGACGCAGACAAAAGCCGCGCTTTCAGCGAATATTCGGAGGATTTGCGGACGGCGAAGGCGGTTCGGGCAGCGACGGCGAACCCCACATGGAGGTATGTCGGGTGCATAGCCCGAAGGTTTGCAATATTCGAGACGCCAAAATCAATGGCAATAATGTCAATTTTATCCGCTCTCAGGAGAGTTGACTTCAACCGCATAATGAAGTCGTTGGAGGGGGAAAAGACGCCTTCGCAAAAATTATTGCTGCCGATAACAATGGAGTTCGGAATCTCCGATGACGAATTTTTCCGCGCCAACAGGGCGCTTTTTGAATCGTGCGGCTTCGAGATAGACGATTTCGGCAAGGGATATTACAGGATTGCCGCAACGCCCGCATGGCTCGAATTTTCAGAGGCGGAAAAATTTGTGCGCGACATTGTCGAGAGCTCGTCAGAAAGCGGGCTCAGAACGCGCTCCAAGAGGCTCGGCGACGAAATGTTTGCGTATATCGCCGCGGGCAAAATAGGCATAGGGGGCTTCGTATGCACGGAGGAATCCGCCACTTCCCTGCTATCAAATCTCCTCTCGTGCCCTATGCACATGACTTCCCCCGACGGGCGCAAAACTCTGTACGAAATATCGCACTCGCGCCTATTGTCGCTCTTTGGAGAAAACGCGTAATTTTTTTCGCGCCTTGATATCGCATTTATTTTGCGCCGATTCGCGAGCAAAATTTAACTTTTTTTATTTAATTCGCGCAGATTTTTTGCGAACTTGCCGCATAAAATTAATGAAATTTTATGACTTATAAAAAACGCGGAATTTTTACTTTTTTTAAGGGTGAATTGCAATGTAAGGTTTAACTGATATTCCGCAAAAAATTGAAAATTTTTCTAAAAGCTAAAATGCCCCATGTGGATAAAAAAACCTTCCGCGCATTTTTTTAGCCCCGTTTGGATTTCGCGCCAATGCGCGCGCGGCGGGGGATTTTTCAGGTTTATCCTAAAAATTTGCCGTTTGGCAAGCCGAATGGGAACCACAAGCTCACAACTTAAACTTTGAAGGAAAACTCTTACTAAAAACGATAAAAAAAATTCTCGCCGCATTACAGGCAAACGCGAAAAACAAACGCAAAAAATATCCCAAACCGCGAATGGAATTATAAGGCAACTCTAAAACAAAAATCCGCCCCTGCCCCATGCGCCGCAACGCTTTTGGCGCCGCCTGAAAAAAATGCCGCAAAAAATATCGAAAACTGGCAATCGCCGTTCAATTAGGCTGGACACACCCGCCGTTTAATGTTTGTCTTGCAAACGCATATATTTTATTCGGCTAAAAAACAACACGCCGACAAAGAGAAATCGCACGCCCGAGACGTCCCAACCGTACGGCTGCAAAAAAGGAAAAATATAATGGATCAAAAATACAGTGTAGAGGTCCCCGACCTCGGAATACAAATCTCCACCGGCTCGATAGCCAAGCAGGCAAACGGATCGGTGACAATAAGCATGGGAGAGACAAACCTCCTCGTCACCGCGACAGCGGCGGGAGCCCTGCGCGACGGGCAGGACTTCTTCCCCCTCACGGTGGACTACCGCGAAACCTTCTCCGCCGCCGGAAAAATCCCCGGAGGCTATTTCAAACGCGAAGGCCGCCCCAACGAAAAAGAAATTCTGACATCGAGACTTTGCGACAGGCCCCTTCGCCCGCTATTTCCGAAGGGCTTTATGAATGAAGTCCAGGTAATAGGGCTTCTGCTCTCGGCGGACATGGTAAACGACCCCGATATTTTGATGGTAAACGGCGCGTCCGCGGCGCTGCTTATTTCCGACATTCCGTGGAACGGACCTATCGGCGGCGTAAGAATCGGCGAAATCGACGGGAAATTCGTAGTCAACCCGACCCACGAGCAAATGCTCGACTCCACCCTCGACCTCGTGTACGTCGGCAACGAGCGCGAGATGATGATGATTGAGGGATCCGCCGAACAGTGCCCCGAAGACAGATTTATAGAAGCTCTCGAATTTGCACAGGTTCAGATTCAGAAAATAATCTCCGCCCAGAAGGAGCTCGCTAAAATCTGCGGAAAGCAAAAGCGCGAATTTCCGCTTGTCGTATGCAAGCCGGAAATTATGCAGATGTGCTCCGAATACGTCGGCGGGCGCCTTCTCGAAGCCGTTTTCCAAGACAGCAAGCTGAAGAGGCAGGCCGACGTCGACGCCCTAATGCAGGAGACTGCCGAATTTGTAAAAGGCAAAATCGGCGAGGAAGAATTCGACATGGCGCAAATCAAAATGGCGTTCGAAGAATTGCAGGAAAAAGTGTACCGCGACAATATTCTCGACGCCGGCAAGCGCTGCGACGGCAGGACCTACATGGACTTGCGCCCGATAAGCGCAAAAACAGGCGTTCTTCCCCGCGTGCACGGCAGCGCGCTGTTCTCCCGCGGAGAAACACAGGCCCTGGTGCTTACTACCCTCGGCACGACGAGAGACTGCCAGGAGCTCGACGGGCTCACCGGCGGAACTAAACAAAAGTCTTTCATACTGCACTACAACTTCCCGCCCTACTCCGTCGGCGAAACCGGACGCTTCGGCAGCCCGGGCCGCCGCGAAATCGGCCACGGCGCGCTCGCTGAACGCTCGCTGCTTCCCGTGCTTCCGTCGGAAGACGAATTCCCGTACGCGATACGCTTGGTGTCTGAAATAATGGAGTCCAACGGCTCCACCTCGATGGCTTCGGTATGCGGAGGCTGCCTCAGCCTTATGGACGCAGGCGTGCCGATTCAGACGCCCGTATCCGGCATAAGCTGCGGGCTTGTCACCCGCAAGGACGAAAGCGGCAAGATAATAAAGCACGTTGTGCTCACCGACATCATTGGCGCGGAAGACCACTACGGAGACATGGACTTTAAAATCTGCGGAACCAAAAACGGCATAACCGGCTTCCAGCTCGACTTGAAAATCGACGGGCTGCCGATTGAAATCGCGAAAGAGGCGATTTACCGCAACCACGATGTCAGAATGAAAATTCTCGGCATAATGGCGGAAGCGATAGCCGAGCCCAATAAGGAGCTCAAGCCTTGCGCGCCGCGGATTAAGATAATGAAGATAGATCCCGATAAAATCGGCATGCTAATCGGCCCCGGAGGCAAAAATATCCGCCGCATAACGGAATACTCCGGAGCGCAAATAGACATCGACGACGACAACCCCGGAAGAGTCTGCATATACGCCACAAGCGAAGAAAGCATGAAACGCGCAATATCGGAAGTGGAACTTGTGACAGGCGAGATAGAAGTCGGCAAGACCTACAAAGGTATAGTTCGTTCCATAAAAGACTTTGGCGCGTTCGTCGAATGCCTGCCCGGCAAAGAGGGGCTCGTTCACATATCCGAGCTTGCGGACTTCCGCGTGAACAAGACCGAAGACGTCTGCAAACTTGGCGACGAGATACTCGTAAAGTGCATAGGCATAGACGACAAAGGCAGAGTTCGCCTCTCCCGCCGCGCCGCCTTGTGCGAGCAGCAGGGAATCCCGTACGAGCCGAAGTCTCGCTAAGAAACGCAATTTATTTCAAGCGCCCCGATTTTTCGGGGCGTTTTTTTTATCCAAGCATAAAAATTTTTTCGCGCGCGTCTTATGCAACTTTCTTTCAAGTTCGATTTTTCGGATTTAAAATTTATTGTTTGGAATTGAGTTTTTTTTCAAATACCACATTTGCCCGCTCCATTTTTAGTAAACTGCATTAAGAGTCTTAATCGCTTTTCGTGGAATGGGAAGCTTCGTAAATAATATAAATGCGAAACACCACAAATTTTTTTGAATATGCCCGAAGACAACATTAAATAAAATCCGCGTATAAAAAAATTTCGCACAATCGAAAAAATAAAAAAGGCGCATTCATTGGAACGCGCCTTTTTATTTGGAGAAAAGCGAAAGGTTATTTTCTTCTGCGGTAGGCTACAAGCAACAAAGCGCACAAACCGAATACCGCGGCTATTTCGGAAGGCTCGGGGACAGAGAACGTCACGTCGGCGCCTGTCGCTCCAAACACTGCTTTCCACGCAAAGCCGTTCGACACGCCGTTAAGCACAGTCCCTTCAACATCGCTTCCACTCTCGTAGGTTATCATATCTTCAAATATCGCCGCGTCCAGATTGACAAGCTCCTCCATCGCAACGGGATCAAACTGGAACTCCAATGTAAACGAACCGTCGCCCTTGCTAAGCTTCCCGCTGAATACAAGCTTGTCGAATGTGGCGTCGGCGGCGATATCAAAAAGTAGAGTTCCGCTGTTGAGAGTTCCGCTGCCGAAGCGCGCTATTCCTATATCGGGCGAGGTTGAGCCCGCATCGGTTTGGGCGGCTATTGAAAATGTACCGCCGTCGAGCACCAGCGAGCCAGAGATATAGTCGCCCGCACCGTAATTGAACACTCCGCTTTTTACTGTGAGAGTGTCTATTATGTTGGAGTTTGTCGCGCCTTCGCATTCGGTATAGCCAGACACTCTAAAGTTTTGCGTGCCTGTTCCGTCCATAGTCACGTTTAGGCGGGAATCCGCATGGGTAGTATATTTAGTGAATTTACCCTGCCATGACCCGCCGTTAGTTATCGTTATGTTTGCGACCGACTTACTGCCATAATGCGAAGCGTCATTGAAACCAAGCACTAATGTACCGGAACCTTCAAGACCGCCCACAGTGAGGTTTGACTCTAATTCCTTTGTATTGCGCGCAAATACGAGAGTTGCGCCAGAGTCGACATTTATTTTGCCGCCTATTGAAACATTTAAGGCATTAAAATAAACTCTAATTTCGCCTTTTGTATTTTTCTGGATATTTAAATCTCCGCCGACCTTAAATGCCGACAACGCAGATTGCGTACTTTCACCAAAAGCAACTATCGATATTAAACCGTCGCCAATGTCGTTCTTTACTGTGAGATTTTTCTTAAAATCTAATGTGCCAGTGCCGCTAAACATAAGCTGCATCCAGTTAAAAGCTGAATTTATTACGGAATCGTTTGCTATTTCAAGTGTATTGGAGCCGCTTATTGAAATTCTATAATGATTGCTTCCCGTCATTTCCACGTTTAGGGAATCAATTTTGTAGTTCCCGTTTACTGTTAAATTATATTGGCCGGAGGAATTGCCTTTTAGAACAACGTCGCCGCCGTTTTCGGGAAATGTCTGCGAAGTCGCCCCGCTCACGTCCCAAGCCGACGCATCGTTCCAATTGACGTTTGCGTCATATTTGTTTAATGTAAATGTCTCCGCAGATAGCGAAGCAGCGGCAAATAAAGCAGTTGTGGTTAATATTTGTTTCGTTATGCTCATATCGAATTTCTCCTTTTCGGTATAATCTCCTATTACATAAAAATCCCATTTAAAAGTCTATTGTTGCAAATTTTAACGGTTAAAAAATTTTTTTAGAAAACTTATCTTCAAAATTCCCACTATCTTAAGGTGTTTTTTTTAATTATCCAACATCTCGCATATTCAAATTCCGCAAGCCGTTATCTACAATTATCGCAAAAAAATTAGGCGCATTTAAAATATTGCCCCGCAAAAGCGCATAAAAATTTTTCGGATTTGAATGCCCCTAAACAAAAGCGCAATCCACCTTGCAAAACCGCATTTCGCCGCGCATTAAAAAAATTTCAGCCTACGAAAAATAATAAAGAAAAACGGTTCGGCAAATAATCGCCGAACCGTTTGTATCATTATCTTAACCTATAAAAAAATTTTTCGCCCTCCGTATCCGTTTAAATTGCGCCGTATGGGGCGCGTGCAGGCCTATGCGAAGGCTACTTTTCAGAGCCAACCTTTTTTATCTGAGAATGCAATATCATAGGCATTCCGCCGTATATTCCAGAGGCTATCGGCCCCGAATTCCAAGTGCCTTTTTGCCCACTGCCGGCGTCGGGATAGTGGTACCACAAATCGTTGCCCCAAGTTATCCGCTTGTCGGCAGGCAAAGTTGCGTCGTACAAGCACCTGTTCGCCCATGTGTTGCCGACTTCCGCAACTATCTTGTTTTTGCCGGCTTTAACATAGTCTGTGACATCGAGCCTGTACGGATATTTCCACACAGTCCCGACAAGTTTGCCGTTGACGCTCACCCTCGCAACGTCTCCTACTTTCGCAAAGTCGAGGTACGCCCTCTTGTCGGCTCCCAATTTTTCGGCAGGTATGTCGGCGTACATCGTGTATTCCGCAACACCCGAATAATGCTTTATGCGCGGGTCGGAACTTTCCGTCCACGACTCAGGAGAATTAAATGTAGCCTTTTTCGGCCCGCCAAACTTCTCGTTAAACCTGACTTCGTACGGCGGCTTTATGACTGTCGGCTCAACTGCCTCCTCCGCTATCGCCGCCCCCTTGGAGCCGTCGGGGAAAATGCATTCCACCTTCCCCTTTTCAAAAAATTCCGCTACAACCTTTCCGTCTTCTGAAACTGAAACGACCGGCTCCACGTCCGCAGCCTTCCTCGGGGCAAACATTTGTTTCTTTGCGTCAGCTCCGACTTCCGCGTCGCCGAGCGCGCGGTTGTAAACCGTAAGCGACGATATTTCCCCATTGAACCCGCTACCCTCAAATTCCGACGGATGCGGAATGCGCGGCGATTTAACCCCGGACTTTACAAATTTTCCGTTTATGTACAAATTCGGGATACCGTCGCGGTAAACTACCGCAACGCGCGTTTTCGGAGAAATCGGCGCCATATGGACCAATACGGCGTTTCTGTAACCTGCGCCGTGCTCCACAACGGCAATCCCGTTCGAACCCGCCATTGCGCCAATTCCGGTGTGCTTGTTGCCAAGCTCGTTGTGCATGCCAACAGCCGGCACTGCTTCAACTTCGCGCTTCGGATTTATAATGCCGTAATTCTGCTCTTTAAACTCGCCAATCTCGGCCTTCGGAGAAACGGTAAACGCCATCGAGAAATTGTTCTCAGGCGAACCCGCGAGCGAGCCGCCGCCCGCCGCGACATTCGGGAAACGCTCAGCTCCGTTTATTGAATATCCGCCAATTTGAGCGGCATTGGGCTTTCCGCCGAACACTACGAATAAATTTGTGTGCGGAGGCAAACTAAGCGGCACGGAAGTATAGCCATCCTTTTCCGAGACCGCAGCCGCCGCATATTTGCGCCCGGTTTCAGGATCCCAAACGCTTACGCCCTTGCCAGCGACGTCGAACGACGCCACGATTTTCTGCGTTGCAGCCGTAGCATTCAAGACCCAGTACCATGCAGAACCGTCTTTGTGGATTCTCTTGGTCCAGAGGATTTTTGACGAATCCAATTCGCCCGCCGAGCCACGGCAGAAAAACGACGGCTTTATGCCGGCCGCCTCAGCCGCCTCCTTCGCGGAATAGTTTGCGTACACAGTCCCCTTGCCGATTTTCCTGACCGACTTCTCCGGCCCGCCGAAAAGCTCTTTATTGAGCGCGCGCCACTGGCGCTCGGCGCGCTTTCCGCCAACGAGCGTATCGTACCTGCCGCCGTAGAAGTAGCCGGCTATCGACGCGCCCGCCTCGACGTACTCCTTCAATTTTTTAAGGGTGTCCAGGCGCAAAAATCTGTCCTTGTTAATAGCCATGAGGTCGTATTCCATTCTCCCAGGGCTTACCAATTTTCCGTTTTCGACGCGCAGGTAGTTGCGGACGCCGTCTCCGTTTACCATGTCTATCTCAACATTTTCCGGAGGCTCTATCGTGCCGTTTTCCACCGGAACCCTGTCCGATACAAAACTTAATATGCGCGCGCCGGATTTCCCCTTTTGCATCATATACTGGACTCTCGCAATGTAGTCGAAGAACGGCCTTGAAAGCTTAAACCACGGCATTTTGCGGTTTAAGACCGACCCCCACGGTTCCATCTGCCAACCCGGGACGCTCTCGTCCGGCTGGTGTGTGTATGAATGGAATACCATCACGTTGTAGCCCGAAAGCAATATCGTGTCCGTAACGCCTTTGAGGGAACTTGGGCAATCGGTCCAGTTTCCGTTTGCCTGCGATAGTGATTCGCATGTGGTGAACTCTTTGCCGTAAAAGTGCGAGGCGCTCGGGGCATTGCCCCATCTGCCATTCCCTTCCGTCGCAAACCGCGCTCCTTCGACGCCGTTTGTGCGGCGCATTCCCTGCCATACCTCGTGCTGCGGAATATCGGATACTTTAAAGCCGTACATAGGGTCGCACATAAATGTCTCCGAGGCGGGCTCGCTTTCGTATAGAAGCCCGGACTCCCTTATGCGCTCGCCGAGGCGCCCGTAGAAATTCTCCATGACGAGTTTTGAGGTCACCGCGCGCAAGTCCGATGCGAACGCCTCCGTGCGCTGTTTTCCGCCAACGCAGTCTCCGACAAATGTCGGGGCGAATTTGAGCATATCGTATCCGTTTTCCTTTTTGAAAATATCGTCGAGCCCGTCGGTCCAGCTCTGGTTTCCGCACTCCCATGAGTCTGTCTCTACATATTTAAATATTTTGCCTGCGTCGGCGCCGGCGGTCTCAATCATCTTTTTTATATAAGAGTCGAAGTGCGTATCCACGGCTTTTTTGCTCATTTTGTCTATCTCGAGCCCAGCGCCGCCTTTTGTAGCGGGATGGACGCGTCTGCCGCTCGTCGTAAACCCGAGGCGCATAATATTCCACTTGCCGGCGGGCACGTTCCATTTAAAGTTTCCATCGGCATCGAGGGCGTTTTTAAATATATGGACGTTCTTGCTGTCGATTACGGCGTTTTCGGGAACGGGAATGTCGTCGTATGGAAGCGGCATTGAAGTTGAGCTTCTATGCGGAACTATATTGACCTTCGCAAGCTGGGCTTGGATAAAGGGCATTTTTGCGGGCAGCGATCCCGGGGAGACGAGTTCAAGCCCAAGAACATCAATAATACCGGTTTTATTTTCCCAGTCGCGGTAATTGTCTTTGCGCACTATACGCCAGAATTTAGCCTTTTTGGCGGGAAATTTTATGAGGACGTCGCCGCTCTTAAAGTTTACGTCGGCGACTTTTTCAAAGGTCTTGCCGTCTTCGGAGGCTTCGAGGACGACAGGCCGCGGAAGCTGCCAATGTCTTCTAAGCGAAAGCGCGAGTGTGTCCGCCTCGTAAGGCTCGTTAAATTCGAGCACGAAGCCGAACGATTCAAATTTTGTCTTTTCAGTTTTCGCGGAGAAATTCTTCCCGCGCCAATTTGTGATGGGCTCGAATGGGACTGTTTCCGGGGTCGCCGGCGAGATGCTTTTTAGCTTTGAATACATTCCAGGGGTGTCTGGGCGCACATTCGGCCACGCTATTACTGCGATATCGTTGTAATAGCCCATATTTGCGTAAGGCTTTGGAAGGTTTATCGACTTCTGCCCCGCGCCCTCAACCTTTTTTATCGTCCATGAAAGGGTTTTCATGGAATCTTCGGGCGCAATCCACGGACCTCCCGCCTCCGACCAGCCGTCGCAATTATGTATGCCTATATCGACTCCGAACTCCTTTCCCTTATCGACTGCGAATTTGAAAGTCTCAAACCATTCGGGAGAATTGAAAACCAGAGGCCCGGGCTTGGTCTTGCTCCTCATAACATTGCTGCAATTCGCGCTAATGTTAAATATGATGGCCGCCCCGTATCCGTTTTCAGACATCGCCTTCAAGTCGGCCTCAATACCCTCTTTGGAAACGTTGCCGTCAATCCAATGCCACCAAGTCTGGGGGCGCGATTTTCCCGTCGGATTGAGAAACTCGCCGTATTTTGGCGCGCTCGAAGGCTCGTCTGGATTATAATTCGTGTATTTGTAAAATTCGCCGTCGTCAGCCGACGCTGTAAGCGACAACATTCCAAAGGTTGAAGCCGCGACAATTATTAACTTATCTTTCAGCATAAATTTCTCCCCGATAATTTAAACAAACGCAAAGAAGTTAAATTTTTAGATAAACTACATATTTAGAATGGTAATTGCAAGATTTTTCTAACAAAAATAAAAAAAATCCCAAAAAAACAAATAAAATAGTTGTTTAAAAATGCTTGACTGTCAGTGGGCATTTTAAAGACTATAATTAAAAGCCACGGTTATGGCCGCGGCGAATTTTGAGGTTGCGCGTATAAAAAGCCCCGACTAAAAACCGGGGAATTTTGGCGCGTGCTCAAAATGCGCGAAGAAAACAATGCCCTGCGCCCCCGCGCCAAGACATTTAACAAACCAAAACAACGAGTAATGAAAAACGAAAACAATCTGTTCGCAGAATTCAAACCGTCTACTTACGAAGAATGGAAAGAAGCGTCGGAAAAACTCCTAAAAGGCGCGCCCTTCGATAAGAAGATGTACTCAAAAACTCCCGAAGGGATTGTCCTCAGACCCATATATAATAAAGAGGACATAAACTTTGAGATCTCCCTGCCCGGATACGACGACTACGTCCGCGGGACGACTGTGGAAGGCAACAAAGGCAGCCCGTGGAAAATTGACCAGCAGATATACGCCTCCACTCCGAAAGAATTTAACAAGCTCGCGCTCGACGCCCTGAACAAGGGGCAGACAGCCTTGGAAATAAAGCTCGACTGCCCGAGCTCCCGCGGGATAGACGCCGACAAGTCCGAAGAAGGCAAGGTCGGCTGCTGCGGGCTGTCGGTCTCCACGAAAAAAGACTTCGACGAAGCCTTGAAAGGCATCGAAACCGACTGCGTTGAAATAAATATATCCACCGGTTCAAGAGCCGCCGACATCGCCGCCATTCTCTACGCCTCGCAAAAGGGCAAAAAACTTTCCGGCGGCATAAGATTCGACCCCATCGGCACGCTCGCAAAGCGCGGCAAGCTCGATCGCAAGCTCGACTGCGCGTTTGACGAAATGTTCGCGCTCGCGTCGTTCAACGCCAAGAACATGCCCTCGTTCGGCGCGATAGGCGTCGATACAATGCCCTACTCCTCCTCCGGCGCAAGCGCGGTCGAAGAGCTCGGCATAGCCATGTCAACGGCGGCTACATATCTCCGCGAAATGCTCGCAAGGGGCATGGAAATAGACGAAGCAGCCCCCCTCGTGCGCTTCCGCATGTCGCTGGGCTCGGACTTCTTCATGACGATAGCAAAACTCAGGGCAGCACGCGTGCTCTGGGCAAAAGTTGTAGAAGCCTTCGGAGGCTCCGAGGACTCGCGCAAGATACGCTTGAACGTTTCTACCGCAACCTACAACAAAACTGTTTACGACCCGTACGTCAATATGCTGCGCACCGCGACCGAAGCCTTCTCCGGAGTCATCGGCGGCTGCGATTCAATGACGGTTGCGCCCTTCGACGAAATTATCCGCAAGCCCGACGAATTCTCTTCGAGAATCTCCCGCAACCAGCAGATAATTTTGCAGGAAGAATGCAATCTAACCGACGTTATCGACCCCGCGGGCGGTTCCTACTACGTCGAAACGCTGACGAAGGAAGTCGCCGCAAAGTCTTGGGAATTCTTCGTAAAGATTGAGGCCGAAGGCGGAATAGTAAAGGCGCTCGAATCCGGATTTGTGCAGGACGCCATAGCCGCCACCGACGAAGCCAAGAAGAAGCTCATCGACACTCGCAGAAGCTCGATAGTCGGCACAAACAACTACGCAAACCTCGGCGAAAAGCTCCTTGAAAAGCCCGCGTGCAAATGCGCCGAAATCTTCAAGGAAAGAGCGGCAGAAGTCGCCGCGGCGAAATCCGACGAAAAAGTCGAAATAGGCTCCGCGAAGGGCGCTGAGGCATTTGAAAAGCTCGTTGAAGCAGCCGAAAGGGGCGCTGGAATATCGGCTCTCAGCGCTGCGATGTGCAAGTGCGGCTCGGCGGAAACTTCCGTAAAGCCCCTACACATCCACAGGGCGGTAGAACACTTTGAAGCCCTCCGCAAGGCAAGCGCGGACTTCAAGGAAAAGACGGGTTCCGGCCCGAAGATTTTCCTCGCCACGATGGGACCGCTCGTCCAGCACAAGATAAGGGCGGACTTCATACGCGGATTCTTCCAAGTTGGCGGGTTCGACGTAATCTACCCCAACGGGTTCCAAACTCCCGAAGAAGCGGCGAAGGCCTTCGCCGAAAGCGGCGCAAAATACGCCGTAATATGCTCTACGGACGATACGTATCCGGAGCTTGTTCCGCCGGTGACCAAGGCTCTAAAAGCCGCAAAGCCCGACGGCGTCGTAATGCTTGCAGGCATTCCGAATCCCGACTTTGAACAGTCTTACAAGGACGCGGGCCTCGACGGAAGCATAAGCATAAAGAGCAACAACTACCAGACGCTGAAATCGATGCTCGAAAGCCTCGGCGTGCTCAAATAAAGGGAATAGAAAGGAATCCGAAAATGAGTAAAAATCCCGATTTTACAAAAATGGCGTTTGAAACGCCGAAACCGAAACAGACCCTCGAACAATGGAAGGCCGACATAGAAAAGAAGACCGGCCGCAAGTTCGACGATCTCATCTCCGACACGATGGAGCAAATCCCCGTAAAGCCGCTTTACACTGCGGCCGACTACGAAGGAATGGAACACCTCGGCTTTACGGCGGGCATACCTCCGTACCTCAGGGGACCGTACGCCACGATGTACGTAGTGCGTCCGTGGACGGTTCGCCAGTACGCAGGCTTCTCGACAGCCGAAGAATCCAACGCATTCTACCGCCGCAACCTCGCGGCAGGGCAGAAAGGACTCTCTATTGCTTTCGACCTCGCGACCCACAGAGGCTATGACTCCGACCACCCGCGCGTAGTCGGCGACGTCGGCAAGGCGGGCGTTGCTGTCGATTCCATTATGGATATGGAAGTGCTGTTCGACAAGATTCCGCTTTCGCAAGTGTCCGTTTCCATGACGATGAACGGCGCCGTTCTCCCGATTCTCGCATTCTACATAGTTGCAGGTCTGGAACAGGGCGCAAAGCTCGAACAGCTCACCGGAACCATTCAGAACGACATTTTGAAGGAGTTCATGGTCCGCAACACCTACATCTATCCCCCGGAATCCTCGATGCGCATAATCGGCGACATATTCGCGTACACCTCGAAGAATATGCCGAAGTTCAACAGCATCTCCATTTCCGGCTACCATATGCAGGAAGCGGGAGCCACCGCAGACCTCGAAATGGCGTACACGCTCGCGGACGGGCTCGAATATTTGAGGTGCGGCGAAAAGGCCGGGCTTAAAGTTGACCAGTTTGCGCCGAGACTCAGCTTCTTCTGGGCGATAGGCAAAAACTACTTTATGGAAGTCGCAAAAATGCGCGCGGCAAGAATGCTCTGGGCGAAAATCGTCAAGGGATTCAACCCCGAAAACCTCAAGAGCATGGCGCTGCGCACGCACTCGCAGACGAGCGGCTGGTCGCTCACAGAGCAGGATCCCTTCAACAACGTCACCCGCACGGTAATCGAGGCGATGGGCGCCGCGCTCGGACACACTCAGAGCTTGCATACGAACGCGCTCGACGAAGCGATAGCCCTGCCGACCGACTTCTCGGCGAGAATCGCGCGCAACACACAGCTTTACTTGCAGGACGAAACCGGCATCTGCCGCGTAATCGACCCGTGGGCCGGCTCCTACTACGTTGAGAGCCTGACCGACGCCCTCGTAAAGCGCGCGTGGGGCCACATACAGGAAGTCGAATCGCACGGCGGCATGACAAAGGCAATCGAAGCTGGCCTTCCGAAGCTCAGAATCGAGGAAGCCTCCGCGAGAAGGCAGGCGCGCATCGACGGCGGCCGCGAAACCATCGTCGGGCTCACCAAGTACAAGCTCGACAAGGAAGCGCCCCTCGACATTCTCGACATCGACAATACGGCAGTCCGCGAAGCCCAAATCAAGAAGCTGGAAATTCTCCGCAAGAACAGGGACAACGACGAAGTCCGCCGCATACTCGAATCCATCACCGAATGCGCCGCTACCGGCAAGGGCAACCTGCTTGAACTGAGCGTTGCCGCCGCAAAAGCCCGCGCGAGCCTCGGCGAAATTTCGCTCGCCTGCGAAAAAGTATTCGGAAGGTACAAGGCCGTAATCCGCTCGATAAGCGGCGTGTACGAGAAGGAACTTATGAAGGACAAGAAAAACGCCGAAATCGTTTCGGAAATATCCAAGCTTATAAAGAAGTTTGAAGAGAAAGAGGGTCGCAAACCCAGAATCCTCATCGCGAAGATGGGGCAGGACGGGCATGACCGCGGCGCGAAAGTCGTCGGAACGGCGTACGCCGACCTCGGCTTTGACGTCGATATGGGACCCTTGTTCCAGACGCCTGAAGAAACAGCGAAAATGGCCGTCGAAAACGACGTCCACGTCGTGGCGATGAGCTCTCTCGCGGCTGGGCACAAAACGCTTCTGCCCGCTCTCGTTGAAGAATTGAAGAAGCTCGGAAGAGAAGACATAATGATTATAGTCGGCGGTGTAATTCCCGCGCAGGACTACAAATTCCTTCTCGACCATGGCGCGAGCGCAATATTCGGGCCCGGTACCGTAATTCCGGAATCGGCAAAGAAGATTCTCGAATTGCTGCTCGCATAATACGGGCTAGAAATTCAGATAATTTAAGCGGACGGGGGCTTTCCCCTGCCCGCTTTTTTTATGCGATTATCGAGCCGCAATTTTTATTTTTTATACAGCCTTTCGCATGTTTTAGGATTGGGTGGAAGGTCGGGATAAATTGTAGCGATTGCGAATTTTTTAGAGCAAATATGGGATTTGTTCAATTATTCGGGTGAATGCCATAGATGGATTTTACGGAATATTTTTTATATGTAAAAAAAAGCCCATAAAAAAACTTGCCGGAGGTAGCTATTTTATGGAGTACATTTTAATCTGTTTGTAGGCGGCTGCAGAAGCATTCATTGAACGTCCGCACTTTTTCAGTGGCAAAATAAATATTGCGGGCACAGGCGCGCTTTTGAGAATTTACACACATGCGGATTGCCATTTTAAAAATCTGCGGGAAATCCGACTTTTGTACAAAGTTTTTTGATTAAATTGCGCGCAAAGCCCTAAAATTTTGAAGGCACACCGCAATTAAATTATTCCGCATTGAAAATTTTTAATATTACACGATTTATTTTGAACAGAGATTCGGGTTGTAAAGAAATACTATTGCCGTGAAGAATTTAAGGCAAAATCAAAAAAAGACATATTGCGAAGTGATGCACAATCGTTTTCTGCTTGTATTCCGCGCCGATTCTGAAAGTATATATGCCCTATGCAAGACAAGCCTTTGGTAAGTATAGTATTGGGCAGCGTTAGCGACTGGGAAACCATGAAGAACTGCGCCCAAACCCTCGAAAACTTTGGAGTTCCATACGAAAGGAATATCGCAAGCGCCCACAGGACGCCCGCAAAAGCCACTGAAATTGCTTCGACAGCGCAGGCGCGCGGAATAAAGGTAATCATTGCGGCGGCAGGCGGTGCAGCCCATTTGGCAGG